>Ga0193723_1000077_pt1 | contig 30494 bp, 29 predicted proteins | sample H2m2metaG_FD_143042 | JGI IMG/M metagenome (GOLD analysis project Ga0193723, IMG submission 143042) | Soil microbial communities from a riparian zone of the East river system, Colorado, United States - H2m2 | ecosystem: Environmental > Terrestrial > Soil > Riparian zone | place: USA: East River...
CTGCGGGCCGCGGTGCGGCAGGGGACCGAGGGCCGCATCATCGGCCGGGTCGTGCAGGTGCGGCGGGCTATCCTGTCGAAACAAAATCGGGAGATGATCACCGGCATCGCCGGCGGCGACGTGGCCGTGCTGATCGGCAACGCCGACGGCGATCCCTGGACCGACCTCGAGCGAGTGATCCCGGCTCCGCCGACCGAGGCGCGGGCCAGTCGCGTGCCCCTCTCCTATCAGCGCGGTGAGACCAAGTTCGGACTCGCCGGACCGATCGCCGGGACGCCAGCGATGTTTCTGGTCGAGGTCTCGCGAGACCAGTTGCTTGCGCCCTCCCTGGCATATCTTCGCCGCATGGCCCTGATCGCAGCCGCGATCGTGTTCGTCGGCGCGCTCGGAGCGTGGTGGGTGAGCCGGCGCCTCACCACGCCCCTGAACCGCCTCACGACAGCGGCCGCCGCGATCGCCGGTGGCGACCTCGCCCAGCGTGTCGACGTGTCCGGGACGGACGAGCTGGGCCGGCTGGGACGCTCCTTCAATGCGATGGCGGGGGAGGTGCAGCGGGCACAGAGCAACCTCGAAGGCCAAGTGGTCGAACGCACGCAAGCGCTGCGCGAGACCAATGCCGAGCTCGAGGCGTTCTCCTATTCCGTGTCGCACGACCTGCGGGCGCCGCTGCGGGCGATCCACGGGTTCGCCCGCATTCTGCTGGAGGATCACGGGCCGGCGCTCGACCCCGAAGCCAAGCGCGTGCTCGGTGTCATCGACCAGAACACCAAGCGGATGGGGCAGCTGATCGACGACCTGCTGTCGTTCTCCCGGCTCGGGCGCAAGGAGCTCGAATCGGCGCGGGTGGACATGGCGGAGCTCGTGCGCAGCGTCGCCGATGAGATGCAGCGAAGCGCAGGGGACCGTCCGCTCGAAATCACGGTCGGTCCCCTGCCCCCGGCTGAGGGCGACCGCGACATGCTGCGCCAGGCGGTTACGAACCTGTTGGACAATGCGGCGAAGTTCACGCGCCGCCGCACGCCGGGACGAATCGACGTGGGCCACCAGACGAACGGCGCCGAGACCGTGTATTTTGTGAAGGACAACGGGGCCGGGTTCGACCAGCGCTACGCCGGCAAACTGTTCGGCGTGTTCCAGCGCCTGCACGGGGCCGAGGAGTTCGAGGGCACGGGGGTCGGCCTGGCAATCGTCCAGCGGATCGTGCTGCGCCACGGGGGCCGCGTGTGGGCCGAGGGCCGGCCCGACGCGGGAGCCACGTTCTTCTTCACGCTGCGAGGAGCATCGGACGCATGACGCTACCTCAGGAAGTCGAGATCCTGCTGGTCGAAGACAATCCGAGCGACGCGGAGCTGACGCTGCGGGCGCTCAAGCAGCGCAACCTCGCGAACCAGGTGTTCGTGTGCCGCGACGGTGCGGAGGCTCTGGACTTCTTTTTCGGCGACGGATCGCACGCCCTGCGCGAGATCGGCGTCGTCCCCAAGGTGATCCTCCTGGATTTGAAGCTCCCCAAGGTCGACGGCCTCGAGGTGCTGCGGCGGCTCAAGGAAGAGGATCGCACCAAGAAGATCCCCGTGGTGGTCCTCACGTCGTCGCGCGAGGAGCCCGACATCGCGCGCGCGTACCGCCTGGGCGCCAACAGCTACATCGTCAAGCCCGTCGATTTCGAGGCGTTCGCCCGCGCCGTATCCGACGTCGGTCTCTACTGGCTCCTGCTGAATCACCCACCCCGCTGACGCGGTGACGGCCTCCGCCCCCGCCCCCGCCCCCCACTCCCTCCACATCCTGCTCGTCGAAGACCGCGACGTCGACGCAGAGCTGGTGCAGCGGGAGTTGCAGCGGGCGGAGATCGACTGCCGCGCACGCCGCGTCGATACCGACGAGGACTTCCGGCGCGAGCTGCGTGATTTCGCCCCCGACATCGTGCTCGCCGACTACTCGATTCCCGGTTTCGGCGGAATGGAGGCGTTGGAGATCCTCCAGGGCGAAGCGCCGCTCATCCCGCTGATCGTCGTGACGGGCAGTATCGACGAGGAGACGGCGGCGGCGTGCATCAAGGCGGGCGCCGCGGACTACGTGCTCAAGACGCACCTGGTGCGCCTCGGCCCGGCCGTGCGCAGCGCCCTGGAGATGCGCAACAGCCGCGCGGAGCGTGCTGCCGCCGAGGCGGCCCTGCGGGCCAGCGAGCAGCGGTTTCGCGCGCTCGTCGAGCACAGCTGGGATGCCATCGCGCTGTTCGGCCCCGACGGCGCGATCCTGTACGGCAGTCCCGCCACGACCCGCGTTCTCGGCTACGACCTGGCTGAATTCGTCGGGCGCAACGCACTCGACTTGATCCACCCCGAGGACCGCGCCGCCGTCGTGGGTCGACTCACGGAGGCGATGGCGAACCCCGGCGGCCGGGTGGACGTGGCGGCGCGCGTCCGGCACAAGGACGGCTCCTGGCGCTACCTCGAGGGAGTTTTAACCAACTTGCTCGACGACCCGAGCGTCGGCGGCATCGTCAACAACTATCGCGATGCGACCGAACGACGCAGCCTCGAACAGCAAGTCATCCAGGCGCAGAAGATGGAGGCGGTCGGCCGGCTGGCGGGTGGCGTGGCACACGATTTCAACAACATCCTCACCGCCATCGGCGGCTACACGGACCTCCTCCTCGCCGACCTGCCGCTCGACGACCCCCGGCGCCAGGACGTGGACGAAATCCACCGCGCCGCCGACCGCGCCGCCGCGCTAACCCAGCAGCTGCTCGCCTTCAGCCGCCGCCAAGTCCTGCAGCCCAAGGTCATCGACCTCAACGCGCTCGTGTCGAACGTCGAGAAGCTGCTTGGGCGCCTCATCGGTGAAGACGTCCAGCTCGCGACGGCGCTCGCACACGACGTCGGCCGCGTTCGCGCCGACCCTGGCCAGCTGGAGCAGGTGATCGTGAACCTCGCCGTGAACGCACGCGACGCGATGCCCGCGGGAGGGAAACTCACCATCGAGACCCGGAACGTGGACCTCGACGCGGCGTACGCGGCCGAGCACCGCACCGTGGTGCCGGGGCCGTACGTGGTAATCGCCGTGAGCGACACCGGTACGGGGATGAGCACTGAGACGCAGTCGCATATCTTCGAGCCGTTCTTCACGACCAAGGAGGTGGGCAAGGGTACGGGCCTAGGTCTCGCCACCGTGTACGGGATCGTGAAGCAAAGCGGCGGCAGCATCTGGGTGTATTCGGAGCTGGGGCACGGCACGACCATCAAGGTCTACCTGCCGCGCGTCGACGAACCCCCCGAGCCGCTCGCGGCACCCGGGCTGGCCAACCCGGAGCGCCTGCGCGGCACCGAAACGATTCTGCTTGTAGAGGATGAGCCCGCGGTCCGTGCCGTGGCGCGCCAGATCCTGGCCCGCCAAGGATACACGGTGCTCGAGGCACCCGACGGCCCAGCGGCATTGGCGATGTTCGCAGGTGGCGGGCGCGTGGACCTGATCCTCACCGATGTCGTGATGCCCGGAATGAGTGGGCGGACGCTGGCGGACCAGCTCGCAACCCGCTGGCCGGGGGTACGAGTGCTGTACATGTCGGGGTACACGGACGACGCCATCGTCCGCCACGGCATGCTCGAGCCGGGGCTGGCATACCTCCAGAAGCCGTTCCGGCCGGACGCCCTCGTGCGCAAAGTGCGGGAGGTCTTGAACCGGACCGACTAACGCCACCCGAAATTCACCCGAAAATATCGATAATTCCAGCATTATCTCGCGAGTGTGCGCTCACTTAACGCAGTATAGTATTGCAATACATGCATTTAACATGGCGCAAGGCCGGGCATGATATCGTAAAGGCATTCCGCCAAATCACTTATAACTAGCCCCAGCCCCGGTTACAGGCCCTGCCACTACATTTGCCCATGCCTTTCGCCCCCCTCTTCGGGCATGAAGGGGTCAGAAACCGCCTAGCCAGCGCCGTAGCTGCCGGCCGGTTGCCGCAGGCCCTCCTGTTCGAGGGTCCCCGCGGCGTCGGCAAGCAGCGGCTGGCTCTGTGGCTGGCCCAGTGCCTCGTGTGCGAGAAGGGCGGGTGCGGCGAATGCCAGGCGTGTCGCCTCGTCGCCACACTGCAGCATCCGGACGTGCATTGGTTCGTGCCGCTGGAGCCGAGCAAGAAAGGCGCAGACGCCGACAAGCAGGTGGAGCTGGTGGCGGAGGCGCTGGCGGAGGAGATGGCGGTGCGGCGCGAGCAGCCGATGTACCAGGCGCCGCAAGGCCTTGCGAGTCACAGCATCGCGGCAGTCCGGTTGCTGTTGCGACGCATGTCACTGACGCCGGCCCTCGGACGACGCAAAGTGTTCATCGTAGGGGACGCCGAGCGGCTGACTCCCCAGCGAGGGATGGAAGACGCGGCCAACGCGCTGCTCAAGGCGCTCGAGGAGCCGCCGGCCGACACAGTATTGGTGCTCACAGCGGCGGATCCTGAGGCGCTGCTGCCGACGATTCTGTCCCGCGTTGTGCGTGTTCGTGTCGCACGACTCGTCGACAGTGTCGTGACAGACTTCGCGCAGCAGGTGCTCGGCATGACTGGCAAAGCTGAATTGGTGCAACGAGTTAGCGCTGCGGAGGGGTGCATTGGCAGGCTCCTTGCCACAGAGGGGGACTCGGGAGCGGGGAGTCGGCGCGCCGGCGAGCTGCTCGAGGCTGGCCGCAGGAAGGGGGGGGGCGCGGCGACGCTCTACGCGCTTGCCCTGAGCCAGATGCCCTTCCAGGCGCGGGGTGGCTTCACGGAGATGCTGGAGGCGCTGGCGGGCCGCCTGCGTAGCGAAGCACGGGGCGGCGGTGAGACGCGCAAGCTGATCGAGGCGATCGCTCGGGTGATGGACGCACGGGAGCTGGCTCAAGGGAACGTGAACCCACAGCTCGTCACCGCCGTATTGGCGGAGGACCTGGCTGGAGCGGGGGCCTCATGAAGCTGTCACACGTCGACCAGGCGGGACGAGCCCGGATGGTGGACGTCGGCGCGAAGCCGATCAGTGTCCGCACGGCGGTCGCGGCCGGAGCGATCCGCATGTCGAGCGAGGCGTTCCAGCTGGTGGCCGATCAGGCCGTCGCTAAGGGCGACGTGCTGGCGGTGAGCGAAGTAGCCGGAACGCTGGGGGCGAAGCGGACGGCGGAGCTGATCCCGCTCTGCCATCCTCTCGGTCTCGACCACGTCGAGGTCGACGCGAGCCTCGATGCGGGGCTGCCGGGAGTGCGGGTGCGGGCGGCGGTGAAGGCGGTGGGCCGGACCGGAGTCGAGATGGAGGCGCTGACCGCGGTGTCGGTCGCGCTGCTGACCGTCTACGACATGGTCAAGGCCGCAGACGCGGCGATGGTGATTGTGGACGTGCACCTGGTAGAGAAGCAAAAGGCACCGCTCGACGCTTGAGTGGCGCTTGATGACCGCGCCGCATGTTGGTGCGGGCAGATGGTGACTCACAAGAGAGGGGTATGCATACGAAAACTCAACGTCTGATGCTGCGGGGCGGGATGATTCTGCTGGGCGCCCTGCTGGTGAGTACGGTCGGTGGGTGGGCCCGTGGCGCCTCGGCGGATGCCGACCGCGCACCGGCCTCCGGCCCCGAGCTGTTGGGCGAGCTGCGCGCGTTGCGTCAGCAGCTCGACGCCAAGCAGGGCGAGCTGGACGTCGCCCGGCTGCAGCTCGACCGCGCCAACGCCATCATGCAGTATTCGGCGCACTACCGGATCCCCGCCGACCTCGCGACCACGATCTACGACGTGGCGTTGAGTGAGGGGATCGACCCCGGGCTGGCCTTCCGGCTGGTCAAGGTCGAGTCGGGCTTCACGCAGCGGGCCAAGAGCCGGGCGGGCGCCATCGGCTTCACGCAGGTGCTGCCCAGCACGGCGCGGCTGTACGAGCCCGGGCTGACGACCGAGCAGCTGTTCGACCGCGATACCAATCTGCGGATCGGGTTCCGGTACCTGCGGGACCTGCTCGATCGCTACCCGACCAACATGTCCTTGGCCCTGTTGGCTTATAACCGGGGGCCGGGCAAGGTGGAGGAGCTGCTGGGGAAGGGCCGCGACCCGCAGAATGGCTATGCGACGTCAGTCATGAAGGGGTTTAGGCACCGCTAGGCATCGGTAGGGCCAGACGCATGTAGGGGCACGGCAATGCCGTGCCCCTACGTGCATCTGGGTGTCTTACTTCGGTATCCTCAACCAGTCCCCCGGCCGTATCACGGTCCCCATCGTCATCCCATTCGCATTGAGCAGCGCCGTCACGCTGACGCCATAGCGGCGCGCGATGGCGCTGGGGGTCTCGCCGGCCGCCACCCGGTGCCGGCCGGCGGCGCTGCCGCCGCCGCGCACGCGGCGGTAGCGCGGCTCGGGCGGAACGCTCCACGCCGATGCCGGCACGACGCGGCCGCTCATCGGCACGATGATGCGCTGGCCGACGCGCAATGCATTGGCGCGGAGATGGGGGTTAGCGCCGCGCAACATGGTCACGCTCACGCGGTAGCGCTGCGCAATCTCCGACAGCGTTTGCCCCTGCGAGACGTAGTGGTCGACGAAGGTGATGCGCTCGTTGACGGGCAGCTCGCCGTAGCGCTCGGCTACACGCGCCCCCGCCCCGCGGGGGACCCGCACCAGCACGCTGCGTCCCGGTGGGGTGATGCCACGCACGAAATGCGGGTTCAGCTCGAGCAGGGCCGCAACGGTCGTGTCGGCGAGGCGGGCCAGCACGTCGAGTCCCGTTGCATCGGGCACGGTCACTTCGTCGAACACGAGAGGCGGGAGGGGCTGGATCTCCGTGAAGCCATAGCGCCCCGGCTGCTTGGCGATGAGCGCCGCGGCGATGAGCTTGGGCACGTAGTCGCGAGTCTCGCGCCGCAGGTAGCGACGATCGGCGATCTGAAAGAACGTCTGATCGCTGGTCGAGTCGGGGTCGCCGGGAAGCCGGCGGATGCCGCGCTCGATCCGGCCCGCGCCTGCGTTGTAAGCGGCCGCCGCGAGATAGACGCTGCCCAGGCGCTCCACCAGATCGGCCAGGTGATTCACCGCGGCGTCGGTGGCCTTGAAGGGGTCGCGCCGCTCGTCTACCCACGGATCGATTTGCAGACCGTACATGCGGCCCGTGCTGGCGATGAACTGCCACATCCCCACCGCCCGGGCGCGGCTCACGGCGTTGTTCGACAGACCGCTTTCGATCAGCGTGAGGTAGACCAGGTCCTCGGGGAGGCCGCGCGCGTGCAGGCGCGCCCGGATCATCCCCTCGTAGCGCCCCAGCCGAGACAACCAGATCTCGAAGCGATCGCGCGCGTCCAGCTGGAAGAACTCGAGGTACTCGAGCACGCGCCGGTTCGCCGAGAAGGTCGTGACGTCGATGTCGAAGACGGCGCCGGCGTCGTCAGCCGCGCCGAGGATCGTCTTGGCCTCGGAGCCGAACAGCCGCTCCGCTTCCCGCTGTACATCCTCGCCCCGCACCGCCGTGTCGGGGCGATTAGGAGGGGCCGCTGCGATGGTTGTGGGCGGGTTGGCGGCAGGCTGCCCCGGATGGCCGTGCAGACTGTCGAGCGCCGTCTGATCGGCGGCGGAATCGCGCGCCACGCCGGCGATTGCGGCACCCACCTGCCCCAGCGCCGTCGTGTCCGGCGGGACACCCGCGGCCGGCGCGACGGTGGCCCCGGCGACACTGCCCGACGAGCGCGCGCCCGCGGAGGCGCAGCCGGTGGCCAGCGCCGCAGCGCCTATCATGCCGATCCATCTCGTCGTCGCTCGCATCATCGTGTCGCCAGATAGTTCCCGAGTAACCGGTTCGTCGCGTTGAGTACCGCAAGGGCCGCGCCGCGAGGCGGATCGTTCTCCGTCAGGCACGAGCCCACCAGCCGCGTCGCCTCCTGCGGCGCCCGCGCCGACAGCGAAACGATCACCACCGTCGCATCGAAGGCACGCACCGCTTTCACGCCCAACAGCTCGAACGACAACTTCGTCTCCACCGACCGTTCCAACGCCTGCACGGCCGCCGCCGCGCAGCAGCGCAGCTCACCGGTCTGCGAGGTCACGCCGTCGGACACGCCCTCGAAACGCCGGCCGTCCGCCCACGCCAGCACAACCTTGGCGCGACAGCGCCCGTTGGGCAGCCGCTGAAAACCGAATTCCTCGAACCGGAGCCGTCCCTCACCCACGCGCGCCCCTCAATCGAAGCGGACTTCGATTTGATGTTTGAGCCCCCCCGCGTCCTGGGGTGCCTCGACCACATCGACCTCCAGCCGGGGCCGACCCTGCGCGTCACGCTCCGCCGAGATGACCAGGATCAGCCCGCTCTCGAACTCCACTTTCACGTGCCGCACGTCGGACCGCACCGTGAGGTCCCGCACCGTCTCCCCACGCAGCCGCGCCACGGCCCCCACGATGCGCCGCAGGTCCTGCAGGTCGACGGGGCTCACGCGAGCCGCTCGGCCAGCACCTGCGACAGCGCGGCGTCGGGGATGCGCTCGGCCTGGATGAACAACGACGTCTTCGAGGTGGCCTCCAGTGGATACGGCATCCAAAACGATTGACGCCGTGCGGGCTCGGACGCCGCTTGGAACGCCAGCACCAACTGCCACGCCGCCGTGTTCGCGCGCCGCTCGGCCACCGCGTCCACATGCCAAACCTGGTCACCGTGTGCGATTACTCGCCATGGCATAGGTCACCTCGCCCAGGGCCGCCCAAAAGGGCTCCCAATATGTGGCTAAGTTGAAGTCCCGTCAATATTTGAGCGCGCCGTCAGCAGCCCGAGCGCTCGTGCATCCTGCAATGTCTCGACTTCGCGCAGCGGCCGGAGCAGATGCGGGGTGAGGCGGGCGTCTGCGGCCCGCGCCTTGAGCTGCGCCTGAGCCGCGGCACTCGACCACTGTACGCCCCGAAACAGCGTCGTTTGCGGCTCCCGCAGGCCGATGAGGTACACGCGGCCCGCCTGCGTCGGACCGAGCACGACATCGTGCGTATCGAGCGCCGCGAACGCCTCAGTGACCTGGCGCCGCTCGACGCCGGGGCAATCGGTCCCGACGATCACGGCGCGGCGGGCGCCGTCGGCGAAGTGACGGGCAAACGCCTGCACCAGACGCTCGCCGAGACCGCCGCTGCCCTGCGGTCGCAGCTCCACGCGCCCGAGGCCGTCGAGCCATTCGCGCACGAAGGACCCCTCGCTGGGTGGCGTGAACCAGATGATGGTGCGGTATCCCGAGCCCGCCACGGTGGTGACGACGCGGCGACCGACCTGCCAGTACACTTCTGCGGCCGTGGAGGGGCCGACGTCTTCAGCGAGCCGCGGCTTCACGCGGCCGGGGATGGGAGCCTGTGCGAAGATGCCGAGGGCACGCACTCCGCGGGTCTTTAGTCGCCCCTCGTCACGTAGGCCCGGAACCGCGCGGCCAGATCCTTGGTGACCGGACCGGCGACGCCCGACCCGATGGACCGCCCGTCGAGCTTGGAGACCCCTACTACCTCGGCCGCCGTGCCTGTGAGGAAGACCTCGTCGGCGGTGTACAGGTCGTAGCGGTTGAGCGGCAGCTCTTCGGTCGCGTAGCCCGCCTCGCGCGCCAACTCAATCACGGTGTCGCGGGTGACGCCGCGCAGGATCCCGGAGTACGGCGGGGGCGTGCGCACGACGCCGCGCGTCACCGCGAACAGGTTCATGCCGCTCGCCTCCGCCACGTGTCCACTCGAGTCGAGCATGATGACCTCGTCCACCGAGGCGGCGATGCCTTCGAGCTTCGCGAGGATGTGGGTGAGGTAGTTGAGCGACTTGACGCGGGGGGAGAGACTTTCCCGGTGGTTGATTGGTGTCGCGGCAGTGATAGCGGTCAGGCCCTTTTCATAGCTGTCAGGGGACCACAGTCGGATCGTATCGGTGATGCAGATGACCGAGGCCTTGGGGCACTTGCGGGGATCGAGCCCGAGGTCGCCCACGCCGCGCGTCACGACCAGCCTGATGTACGCTTCCTTGATCCCGCTCTTCGACACGCCCTCCTCGACGATCCGCGTCATCTCGGCCTTGCCGAGGGGGACCTCGAGCCAGATCGCCTGGGCGGACGCGTACAACCGGTCGATGTGCTCGGCGAGCCGAAAGACGCGCCCCCCATACGCGCGGATCCCCTCGAAGACGCCGTCACCGTAAAGGAGTCCGTGGTCGAACACGGAAACGACCGCGCTGGCGCGGTCGTGCCATTTGCCGTCGATCCATATAATGGAGGGCATCGCAGCAAATCTGCCTCGGTTGTTCGCCCCTGACAACCAGGGGGGAGAAGAAGGTGAGGCGGCTGGGGATCGAACCCAGGACCTACGGATTAAAAGTCCGTTGCTCTACCAACTGAGCTACCGCCTCGGTGGCCGAAAGATAGCCACCGGCATTAGGTTTTGCCCCACGCATGCCGACTCCCTCCCCGATCACCCACGTCTCCGACACCGCGCGCTGGGTCGCGATCTACCGCGCCATGGAGAGCGAGCGCCCCGACGCCATATTCCGCGACCCCTACGCCCGCCGCCTCGCCGGCCCGCGCGGCGAAGAGATCGTGCGGAGCATGCCGAAGGGCCGTGCCATGGCGTGGCCGATGGTCGTGCGGACGGCAGTCATGGACGAGATCATCCTGACCGCCATCGAGCGCGACGGCGTGCATACCGTCGTGAACCTCGCGGCCGGCCTCGACACCCGGCCGTACCGTCTGCCCCTGCCCGGCGGCTTGCGCTGGATCGAGGTGGACTTCCCCGACCTACTCGCGTACAAGAGGGAACAGCTCGCGGGCGAGAAACCACGCTGCCAGCTCGAGCCCGTCGCCGTGGACCTCACCGACCGCGAGCGGCGCCGCGAATTGTTCGACGACGCGGTGAGCGGCGGAGGCGGAGGCACGCTCGTGGTCACCGAGGGGTTGCTCGTGTACTTGGCGCCCGACGAGGTGGGACGCCTGGCGGACGACCTGCACGCCGCCGGCTTCGGGTGGTGGCTCATCGACCTCGGCTCGCCCGCGCTCCTCAAGATGCTGGCGCGGAGCTGGGGCAAGAAACTCGCCGCGGGCAACGCGCCATTCCGGTTTGCCCCGGCCGAGGGCACCCGGTTCTTCGCGTCCCACGGCTGGGCCGAGGCCGAGTACCGCTCGATGTGGGAGGAGTCGCTGCGCTTGAAGCGCACGATGCCGATGGCGTGGCTTTGGAACTTGATCGGCAAGTTGTACTCCAAGAAGAAACGCGAGGAGTTCCGCCGCTTCTCCGGCATTGTGTTGTTGCAGCGCACCTGACGTCGTCTGTCGTCCATCAAGGAGATCGATTCGTGAGAACGCTGTATCTCGGCGGTACGCTGGGCCTGGCATTGACCGCTTGTGCGCGCCCACCCGCAACGCCTGCAGGACCTCAAGTCGTCACGATCGTGGCGACCGACTATGCCTTCGCCGCTCCCGATACCATTCTCGCGGGGCTGACCACCTTCAAGATGCGGAACCAGGGCAAGGAGCCGCATCAGGCCGTGGTCGTGGGTGCGGGCGGGAAGACATGGGATGAAATCCGCGCCGCCGTGATGGCGACGGGCCCGATTGCTCCCTGGCTGACCTTTCCCCCCGGACCTGACGTCGTCGTCGCAGGCGACAGCTCCAATGCCACGTCTCGGCTCGAGCCCGGCAACTACTTCGTTGTGTGCTTCATCCCGAGCCTGGACGGCGTACCGCACGTCATGAAGGGCATGGTGCGTCGCCTCGTCGTCGTGTCGGCGCCCCTGACCACGTCACCACCCCCGGCCGAACCACAGGCGGACATCACCGTGACGCTGTCGGATTACGGTTTCAAACTGTCGGCTCCCCTCACCGCAGGGACGCACACCATCCGCGTCGAGAACGCCGGACCACAGTTGCACGAGTTGGGGATCGAGCAGCTCGCGCCTCAGAAGACCGTCGCCGATCTGCGGCGCTGGGTGGCGGGAGGTCAGAAGGGCGCGCCGCCTACCCGGCCCGTCGGAGGCCTCACGGGGCCCGATGCGGGCAAGACGGGGTGGCTCACCATCACGCTGGCGCCGGGAAGGTATGTGCTGAGCTGCTACGTGCCGGACGCAAAAGATGGCAAGCCGCATGTGGCGCATGGGATGGTGCAGGAAATCACAGTGAACTAGTCGGCTAGGCGGTTAGGCAGTTGGCAACACGAAGGGCGGGAGCCGCTGCGGGTCCCGCCCTTCGTCCGTGCTAACCGGCTAACCGCCTAACCGTCTAGAAGAGCCACCTCAACCCCGCCTGCAGCTGCCGCGGATCGCCGAGACCGCTACGAATCGTCCCGTCGAAATTCTTGTAGGTCGTGCCCGAGGCGGGGTCCCTGAAGTTGTCGGAGTTGGTCACGTTAAAGATCTCCACCAGCGCCTCGACCTGGCGCGCTTGGCCGGTCGCGAACGTCCGCGAGATGCTGATGTCCCAGGAGAAGTACGCGTTGTCCTTGCGAATCGTGTTTCGCTGCAGGATGTGACCGTCGCCGCAGACCCGTTGCGCCGGGCTCGTCGCCCGAATGCCGCTCGGCTGGTTGCCCACGCACGTCTCCGACGCCGGCTGGGCGGACGCATAACTCACGCGGTTGTTTACGTGGAACCCCGCGATTCGGCTCAGCAGCCAGCCGTTGACGCGATGGCGCTGATCGCGGTCGCTCCAGTTGTACTCCTTCCCGAGCGAGTCGACCCGCGCGTAGCGGAGCGTGAAGGGATCCCGCTCGTTGTCATCGTCCGATTTGTCGAACGATAACGTGTAGTTGATTTCGAACTGGACGTTCGGGTCGAGGACACGCCGCAGACCTACCGTCGCGCCGTTGTACCGTGACTTCGCGGTGCTTTCCACGGTCCACAGCGTGTTGACGTCGAACGGACCTCCTGTGCCAAACCCCCCGAATGGGTTCCCGAACACCGCGTCGTTGCGGTTCACGAACCGCGTGAGGCGGTCGCCGCGGGCGTGGGTGAAACTGATCGACGCCGCAAGACCGGCGCTCAGCTGGCGCTCGTAAGCCACGGTCACGCTGATCGTCCGAGGGTTCTTGAAATTCTGGTCGAACACATACACGTCGGGCACGAAGGGCGGCCCGCTGATGGGGGGAAGGAGGCTGTCAAACGCAGGGACCGGGAGACCGGAGGGGTGCGAGCCGAACCGCGTCTGTCCCAACGAGCCGTTCGTGCTGCGTGTGCTGGCGAGGTTCAGCCCGGGGACACGGGCGGAGTAGACGCCCGCGTTCAAGCGGAATACCTGGCGTCCGTCCGCAGCAGGGTCATAGGCGATCCCGAGGCGTGGCTGGAACATGCTCCAGTCCGACGGGATCTTGCCGTTCGAGGGAAACCTGAAGGTCCCCTGCGCGTTGGTCACGGTCGAGTCGATCCACGGCGCGAAGTACACGGAGGACGGCGGTGTAATCGGGTCCGGCTCGATTTGAGCCTCCCAGCGCAGGCCGTAGTTGACCGTGAGCTTCGCCGAGGGCTTCCACATGTCCTGGAGGAACAGCGCCAGCTCGTTCTGCACAATCGTCTGCGTCCCCGCCTGTTCCACGGTAGTCGAGCCCACACCCGCCTGCTGCAGGTACAGGTTGACTGGTCCCACCACCGACGTGCCCACCGGGCAGCTTCCAGAGGTCGTCGTGGTGCCGTTCGAGCACTCACGATACCCCGAGCCTTGCGTCGCGTAATTGATGAACCCGGTCACGCTGTTGAACGCCATCCGTCCGTTGGCAAACCCGACGAAGATCTGTGTCGTCGCGGTGCGGTTCCATTCTCCGCCGAACTTGATCAGGTGATTCCCGGTCGCGATCGAAACGTTGTCCAACAGTTGGATGCGGGTGTCGTGGTCGTCCCGGATGGGGAGGAAGAACGGCATACCGAGCCGGAAGGCGCGGCTGCTGTCGACGTCCGTGTCGTGAAACGGCACGGTCGCGCCGAAAATCGAAGACACACCGGTAGTGTCGCCCAAATGGTTGCGGGGCCCGTCGTACGGCCGAGGCCGATCCTCACGAGACACCTGGAATCGAAACTCGTTGGTGGTCCGCGAGCTGAGGAACGACTGGAGGCTGCCGTTGACGGCGTTGGAATGGTCTTGCTCCAAGCCACCGGCGCTGACACCCCACGTGTCGACGTCGAAGGTCCCGTTCTGCTGCTGTGACCAGGTGTAGTTGTATTTCAGGGACAGGTTGTGCCGGTCCGAAAGCCGGACGTCGAGCTTGGTGAGCAGCGCCCGTGCGTCGTTGGTGCGCGCAATGGGTCCGAAATCATTCGCCAGCTCCGGATAGCGGGCAGCGAGGAAATTCCGGAGTGAGTCGAAGGCAAGCGAGCTTGGCCGGTTCTGCTGTTTGACCTCGTTGTACAACTGCTGATCATATGCGACAAAGAAAAATGCCCGATCGCGCTTGAGCGGCCCGCCGAGCGTGAAACCGAACTGGTGCTGCGTGAAGTCTGGCTGGTACGTGACGCCGGCGTGCGCCGGGCTCCCGGACAGGGCGTCGTACTTCCCGAAGTAGTGGGCCGTGCCACGGAGCTGGTTCGTGCCCGACTTCGTGACCACGTTGACGAACCCGCCGGAGGAACGGCCGAATTCGGCCGTCGCTCCACCGGCCACCACGACGATCTCCTGCACCGCGTCGAGGTTGAACGTGAACGCCGGCCGCTGGCCGCCGCGCTGCTCGCCGAAGAACGGGTTGTTGAAATCGGCGCCGTCCACACTGACGTTGTTGTGGATCCCCCGTTGGCCCGCCACGGTAAGCTCATCGCCGTCGGGCCCCTGCACCAACGCCACGTTGGGCGTGAGCAACGTGAGGTTCAAGTAGTTGCGGCCGTTGTTGGGCAATCCGGCGACCGCCTCGTTGGGCAGGCGGGTGGATGTTTCGACTTTGGACGCGTCTACCACGGGCTGCGTTGCTTCGATTACGACGGCCTGCAGCTCCACCGCCGCGACCTTCAACGCCAGATCCACCGTCTCGCCCACGCGCAGGGGGATGCCGGTGCGCTTGACCTCGTTGTAGCCGACCGCGCGGGCTGTAACATCGTAGGTGCCGAGCGGGAGCAGTGACGCGACGAACACGCCGCGGTCGTTGGTCGTGACCTGGCGCTGGAATCCGGTTTGCGTCTCGCGCAGCGCCACCGTGGCGCCCACCACCGGCGCGCCCGCGGGATCCGAGACAACGCCGCGAATGATGCCGGTCGTGGCCTGGGATTGCGCAGCAGCGGCGATCGGGAGTGCGAGAGCCAGAACCAGCGGCCCGAGGAACTTGCGCAGCATTGGAATCATGCCTCCGGCTGGGAATGAAGTAGTCGAGCGACGGGCTAGCGTATCACCCGCTCGCCCCCTCCGCAAGGACGGGCCGAGGGGTGCTACTATTGTGGCGATGCAAAACGCCGACATCGCCCGACAGCTCGACGAGGTCGCCGACCTCCTCGAGATCTCCGAGGCGAACCCCTTCAAGGTGCGCGCCTACCGCAACGCCGCGCGCACGGTCCGCGACCATCCCGAGCCGCTCGCCGAGGTGGTCCGCGCCGGCGGCTTCGACCTCACGGAGCTGCCGAGCATCGGCGAAGGCATCGCCGAGGAGATCGAGGCCCTGGTAGCGACCGGCGAGATGCCGCAGCGCCAGAAACTCGTGAAGAAACTCCCACCGGGCCTGCTCGACCTGCTACGCATCCCCGGCCTCGGCCCCAAGCGGGTGAAGCTGCTGCACGAGAAACTCAAGGTGAAGTCTCTCGCCGACCTTGCCAAGGCGATCGAGGGGGGGAAGCTCGCCAAGCTGGCGGGAGGCGGTTTCGGACCGAAGATGGTCGAGAAGATCCGCGCGGGCCTCGGGGCGGCCGAGCGGATCGAGCGCCGCATGATCCTGCACGAAGCGGAGCATCACGCCCGAGCGCTCGTCGAGTACCTGCGGGGCGGAGGCGCGATTCAGCAGATCGAGGTCGCGGGGAGCTTCCGCCGCCGCCGTGAGACGATCGGCGACCTGGACATCCTGGTCACGAGCACCGCGCCCGACCAGGTGATGGCGCGGTTCACGGACTATCGCGACGTCAAGCGGGTCATGTCGCAGGGACCGACGCGCGCCACGGTGCGCCTCTCCGGAGGCCTGCAAGTGGACCTGCGGGCGGTGGAGCCCGACGCCTATGGATCGGCGCTGCAGTACTTCACCGGCTCTCAGGCGCACAGCATCGAGCTGCGCAAGATCGCCCAGGCGAAGAAGCTCAAGCTGAACGAGTATGGCGTCTATCAGGGCACTCGGCGCGTGGCGGGCCGGACCGAAGCAGACGTGTACGCCGCGCTCGGCCTCGACTGGATTCCCCCGGAGCTGCGCGAAGCCCGCGGCGAGATCGAGCTGGCCCGGACCCACCGCCTGCCGACGCTCGTCACCCTCGAGCAGGTCCGCGGCGATCTCCAGATGCACACCGACGCCAGCGACGGCCAAACGCCGATCGGCCCGATGGTCGATGCCGCGCGGGCGCTGGGGTACGCCTACATCGCCATCACCGACCATTCCAAGCGCGTCTCGATGTCGGGGCTCGACGCCGCGAAGTTGCGCGCGCAGTGGAAGACGATCGACACGCTGAATGCGCAGACGTCGGGCCTGCGCGTTTTGAAGAGCGTCGAGATGGACATCCTGGAAAACGGGCGGCTCGACTTCGAGGACGACGTGCTGGCGGAGGCGGATTACGTCGTGGCCACGATGCACTACGGCCTCAAGCAGAGCGAGCGGCAGATCACCGACCGCCTGCTGGGCGCGATCGCCAATCAATATGTCGACGCGATCGGCCATCCCACCGGGCGCGTCGTCAACGGGCGCGAGCCGTACGCGCTGGATTTCGACGTGGTGGCGCGCGCCGCAGCCGCCGCCGGCTGTCTGCTCGAGATCAACGGCAGCGAGCGGCTCGACCTGCCCGACACGCTCGCCGCCGCCGCAAAGGCCTATGGCGCGCGCTTCGTCCTGTCGACGGACGCGCACGATCCCCGCCAGCTCGGCAACATGAAATTCGCGGTGGCGCTGGCGCGGCGGGCGGGATTAGAGGCGGCCGACGTGGCAAACACGAGGCCGCTGGCGGACTTTCTGAAGAACCTACGGCGCGCGCAACACCGCTAGCAGGTTCAGCTGCGCCACCGGCTCGAAGCTCCACCGATGGTGGCGCGTCGGCCCGTGGAGCTGAAGCGCATCCAGGTGCTCGGGCGTGGCGTAGCCCTTGTTGCTGGCCCAGCAGTACGCGGGGTGACGGGCCCCCAAGCGCTCCATCAACAGATCGCGGATGGTTTTGGCGATCACCGACGCGGCCGCGATCGAGTGGCATTTGGCGTCGCCGTCGATGATCGCCTGGTGTGGGCATTCGAGCTCGGGACAGGGCAGCCCGTCCACGAGGACATCGGTGGGAACGACGCCGAGGCGGCGCAGCGCGCGGCGCATCGCGAGGATCGACGCGCGGCGGATGTTGAGGCGGTCGATTTCGTGCACGCTCGCGGCCCCCACGGCCACGGCTACGGCGCGCTGGCGGATGCGGACGGCGAGCTTGGTGCGCTGGCGCGCGGTGAGCAGCTTCGAGTCGTCGAGCCCGCGAATCGGCTTCGCGCCGACTGGAAACACGACGGCCGCGGCCACCACTGGTCCAGCCAGGGGGCCGCGGCCCGCTTCGTCCACACCAGCGACGACGGTCCGCCCTTCGCACCACAGCGCGACTTCGCGCTCGAGCGAGGGACGGCGGTGCCTCACTCTTTCGGCTGCTCCTGGCCGGCAGCCGTCGCCGTCTGGGTCGCGCCCTTCTTCTCCCGGATGCGGGCCGCCTTCCCCGCGAGCCGCCGCAGGAAGTACAGCTTGGCCCGCCGCACGCGACCCTTCCTGACCAGCTCGATCTCGGCGATCAGCGGTGCGTGCAACGGGAAGATCCGCTCCACACCCACGCCCGCCGAGATCTTCCGGACAGTGAAGGTCTCGTTGATCCCGCCGCCGCGCCGGGCGATGCACACGCCCTCGAACGCCTGGAGGCGCTCCTTTTCACCTTCGCGCACCCGCACCATCACGCGCACCGTATCGCCGGGGGTGAAGACCGGAATGTTGGTCTTCAGCCCTTCACGCTCGATCGCTCGCAGCCTCTCCATACACTCACCCTCTGTAATACTAGACGCCTAGGCGCCTAGACGTCTAGTTTGTCCCACAGATCCGGCCGCCGTTCGCGCGTCAGGCGCTCGGCTTGCGCCGCCCGCCATGCCGCAATCTTGTCGTGATCGCCACTCAACAATACGTCCGGGACGTCCAGGCCGCGATAGCTCGGCGGCCGTGTGTAGCTGGGCGGCGCCAGCAGGCCGTCGTAGTGCGAATCGCTCGCCGCCGACTCGTGATCCCCGAGCGCGCCCGGGAGCAACCGCACCACCGCGTCCACCACGGACAAGGCGGCCGGCTCACCGCCCGACAGCACGAAGTCCCCGATCGACACTTCCTCGGCGCCGAGCCCGTCCGCCACCCGCTGATCCACGTCCTTGTAGTGGCCGCAGAGCAACGTCAGCTCCGATCCTACGGAATAGCGTACCGCCGTCTCGTGCGTGAAGCGCCGCCCCCGGGCCGACAGCAATACGATTGGCGGCTTCACGCCGAGGTCTTCCACCGCCTCGAAGAACGGCTCCGGCTTCAGCACCATCCCCGCGCCGCCGCCGTACGGCCCGTCATCCACGGTGCGGTGCTTGTCGTGCGTGTAGTCGCGCAGCTGCACCACCCGATACCGTACCAAGCCCGACGAGGCAGCCCGGCCCAGAATGCTGCCGGCCAAGGGTGCCGCGAACCACTCGGGAAACAGCGTGACGACGTTAACCGTCAGCATCGTCGGCGATAGCCACCAGCTGGTCGCGCCAGCCCTCCACGGCCGCCCGCGAGGTGATCCCCTCGAAACCGAGCAGCCACTCCCGATGATAGGCCCGGCGGCGGGCCAGCACGAGCGGTCCCGCCAGGATCTTGCGGTCCTCGTCCATCACGAACACGCGGGCCTTGGGGACGAACACGCCCCCCGGATTCTCCACCAGGGGAAACACCGCCACCTCCCCCTGTTGCCCGTGCGGCTTGCGCAGCCGCCCGACTACGCGGGCCGTTTGCCCAGCACGCCGGCCTTCTTGAGGAGCGAGCGCACCGTGTCGGTGGGCATCGCCCCCTTCGCCAGCCAGGCCAGCGCCTGTTCCGCGTTCACGTCGATGACGGCCGGATTGGCTTTCGGGTTATAGTGGCCGATCGCCGCCACGAAGCGTCCGTCCCGCGGCGAGCGCGAGTCGGCGACTACGATGCGGAAATAGGCCTGCCCTTTGCGCCCCACCCGCCGTAACCGAATCTTGGTTGCCATACGATCTGTTACATCCTTTTCATGAGCTTGCGCATCTGCTGGAACTGCTCCAGCAGCCGATTCACTTCCTGCACGGGCCGTCCCGCGCCCTTGGCGATCCGCAGCTTACGCGACCCGTTCAAGAGCCCCACATCGGCGCGCTCGGCGGGCGTCATCGACAACACGATCGCCTCGACGTGCTTGAGGCGCTTGTCGTCCGCGGGAATCGCCTGCAACGCCTTGGCATTCACGCCCGGCAGCAGCCCCAGCACCTTCTTCATCGGGCCCATCGCCTGCATCTGCTTCAGCGCAACCAGAAAATCCTGCAGGTCCATGCCGCGCTTCGAGCGCGCCTTCTGCGCCAGCCGCTCCGCCGCCTTGGCATCGACCGCGGCCGTGGCCATCTCGACCAGCGCCACCACGTCGCCCTGCCCGAGGATGCGGCCCGCCATGCGGACCGGATCGAACGGCTCGAGCGCGTCGGTCTTCTCTCCCACCCCGACGAACTTGATCGGGACGCCCGTGACGCCGTGGATCGAGAGGGCCGCACCGCCGCGAGCGTCACGGGCGAGCTTGGTCAGGATCACGCCCGTCAGGCCGACGCTCTCGTGGAACCCGCGCGCGATCTTCACCGCGTCCTGCCCCGTCATCCCATCGGCAACGAGCAACACTTCGCGCGGATTCACTGCCGCTTTGAGCGCGCGCAACTCATCCATCATCTCGGCGTCGATCTGCAGCCGGCCCGCCGTATCGACGATGACCGTCCGGCAGCGCGCCGCTTCGGCATCGCGCACCGCGTCGAAGACCGACACGTCGATCTGCGCGCCCAACTGCCGCAGCTGTTCGGCTGCCGCCGGCCGGTACAAGTCGGCCGCCACCAGCCCAGGCGCCTTCTGCTCCAGCTTGAGCCGCCGCGCGAGCTTCGCCGCGGTCGTCGTCTTGCCGGACCCCTGCAACCCGACGAGCAGAATCACCGTCGTGCCTACGGAAGCGAAGTCGAGGCCGCTGCGGCTGCCGCCGAGCAAGGCGGCGATCTCGTCGTGGACGAGCTTCACCACCTGCTGGCCGGGGCTCACCGCCTTGAGCTGCAGGGCGCCGACGGCCCGCTCGCGCACTCGCTCGACGAAGCCGCGCGTGACCTCGAAACTGACGTCCGCCTCGAGCAGGTGGCGGCGGATTTCGCGCAGCGCCTCGGTGACGTCGCTTTCGGAAAGCACGCCGCGGCCCGTGAGGCGCTTCAGAACGGCGGCGAGCTGCTCGGAAAGGGCCGTAAACATAAGCCTTGCAAGCTAAATGGCGAATCACTCGAATCCAAGTGGGGGTTATCTTGCTCTGATGGGACAGCCAACCCCGGCACCCCCAGCCTCCTCGGCTCCGCCGGCAGCTGCGGCCCCACCAGTCGTGCCCGTCACCCCTGCGTGGTCACGCCCCGACGACGCGACCCGCCAGGCGCAGCTCGATGCGATGAAATGGCGGGCCACCGGGCTGCTCGGCTTCGCCGCTGCCGTGTTCATCGCGGCCCGGGCGTTCGAGGCCCAGTACCCCTGGCTCGGGTTCGTCCGCGCGACCGCCGAGGCGTCGCTCGTCGGGGGGCTCGCGGACTGGTTCGCCGTGACAGCGCTGTTCCGCCACCCCCTCGGCCTGCCGATTCCCCATACCGCTATCGTCGCGACCCGGAAGGAGCGGATCGGCCGGATCCTCGGGAACTTCGTCCAGAACCATTTCTTGTCGCGGGAGGTCGTCGCCGCCAACCTGCGCGCGGTCCGCCCCGCCGAGCGCGCGGCCCGCTGGCTGTCGGATCCCGACAACGCCCGCCGCATCGCCCAGCAGGTAGCCGGCGGTCTCGCCAAGGCGCTCGAAGCGTTGCCCGACGATGAGGTCCAGGCCCTGGTGCAACGCGTCGTCAGCGCACGTCTCCGCGCGACGCGCGTGGCGCCCGCCCTCGGCAAGACCCTCGCGCTCGTGCTCGGCGACAATCGACAGGAAGAGCTGCTCAACGTGACGGTGCGGCTGGCGGCCGAAGCCGTCCTGAACAATCGAGAGCTCATCCGCGATCGGGTGAAAGCGGAGACTCCGTGGTGGGTGCCTCCGGTCCTGGACGACAAGATCTATCAGAGGATCATCGACGCAGTCGAGCGTCTGCTGCGCGACATGGTCCAGGACCCGGCGCATCCGCTGCGTACCGCGTTCGACGGCGCCATCCGGGACTTCATCGAGCGGTTGCAGCACTCGCCCGACGTCATCGCGCGGGCGGAGGCGATGAAGGAGGAATGGCTCGCGGACTCGTCGGTGGCGGACCTGTCGGCGCGGCTGTGGGAGACGATCCGGCACGCGGTCATCACCTATGCCACGAGCGGGGACGCGGCCGCGCCCGGGCCGCTCGATCGCGGTCTCAGCGAGTTCGGAACGGCCGTGCTCGGCAATCCGACGTTGCTCGCCGAGATCGACGACTTGTTGATCGACCTCACGGGCGGTGTGGTGGAGAAGTACCGCCACGAGATCGGCGACCTCATTGCCCAGACCGTGGCGAGTTGGGACCCCGAGGCGACGTCACGGCGATTCGAGTTGGCCGTGGGGAGGGACCTGCAATTCGTGCGGATCAACGGAACGATCGTGGGCGGCCTGGTCGGCCTCGCGATCTACGTGTTCAGTCGGCTGTGGCCTTGATCCTCACCTGAGGTAGGTGCCTCCAACCGCCCCACCCTGGCGGCGCATCCACGAGTCGGACGCCGGGTCGGCCATCGATCTCAAGTCGCTTGACCTCCGACCGTCGTCCCGTCCGCTGGTCTGCCCGTCGTCTCTGCCACGCCCGCTCGAGTCCGGCCGCGAATCTATCGGCGGCGGGCGCATCATCCCACACGCTGTACCACACCAGCGCGTCGCCACGGACCACCTGATAACGATCGCCGTCCCACCCGGCGGCGAAGCTCGCAGCCTGAGTCTCGTCACCCAATAGCTGCTGCAGCAGTAACCGCGTCTCGAACTCGCCCAGTCCATCCTCGTAGCGCACCGTGTCGGCACTGGCGCCCGGCGCGAACGCGAGCTCGGTGGGCTGATCGCCCGCGGCGTAGCGCTCGGGGTGGAGGATTTGCTCGGTGGACGTCGGCATTGCGGCCAGGACCGATCCGTCGGGGTGATTGTGCCGGAACCACACAATGAAATCGGCGCCGCCCAGATATGGAAAGATCAATCCCTCGCGCAGCCACAGGGGCGCGCGCGCGAATTGCGCCATCTGCCCCTGGAGGCGCGCCGTCACGACCCGTTGCCGCCAGAACCAACCGACCGGAAAGGTGTCGAGGCGCTGCTCCGGCATCAGAACGGAGATCTGCACGACCGTAGCCTGTCCCTCGAGCACCGCCTGCGCCGCCGAGCGGCGATCGTTGTGACCCTGTTGCGTGATGAGCGAATCGAGCGAGATGTACTGGTCCTGGAGCGCGTGCACCAGCTCGTGCGACGCCACGACCCGTAGCTGGGACGCCTCGACGTCCGCCGGGATGTACAGCGCGTTCGAGTCGGGGTCGTAGTAGCCCGCGATCTGCTCGGTGAACAGATCGATCATGGTGCGCCGCAGCTGCAGCGTATCGGGAATCAGGCCGAACAGGCGCAGCGCCGCTTCGAGACCCGCGAGCTCCGCCGGCGGCAGGTCCTGGTCGAACTTGTGAATCACGTAATCGCGCACTTGGTCGCGCGAGCGGCGCAGCACCAGGGGCTCGCGCTTGAAGGACAGCTGGGCCGCCTTCGCCACGGCCGGCATCATGCGCCGCACCAGGTCGCGCAGATCGGCCTCGCTCTGCACGGCCTCGGCGCGCTCGCGGCACGCGCCGCTCACAGCGGCGACGCCGAGCAGCGCCATGCAGATCAGCCGGCCCATTCGATTCCCTTCCCCACCGCCGATCCCACGACGCGAGCGACGTCCCGACCCGACACCACGATCCCCTGGCGCTCGAGCTCTTCGTGCAGCAACCGGTCGAGTTCGGCGCGGCGGTCCGCGAGGGTGGGCGGGCGCGGCTGCGCGACGGTGGGACCCCGTGGAGCCGCCGCGTTCGTTCCGCCCATCATTTCCCGGAAGTCCGCTACGACCTGATCCAGCACCGCGCCGAGGTCGGGCATCGGCTCGTCGGGGGAGCGTTCTTCGGTCGACCCACGCTTGATCAACGCTTCGATCTTGCGGCGCTCGCGAATCAGCCGGTCGAGCTCGGGGGAGACTTGGGCCGTGGCCTGGGCGTGGGCGCAGGCCTCGTCCAAGACGTCGATGGCCTTGTCCGGACGCGCGCGGTCCGGCACAAACCGATCGGTGAGGACGATCGCCGCCTTGAGCGCATCATCCGCGATGGCGACCGCGTGATGGCGCTCGAACCGCGGCCGCCGCGCCACCAGCACCTCCCACGTCTGGATCGCGTCGAGCTCCTCGATCGTCACGGGCTGAAAGCGGCGCTCCAGCGCTGGATCCTGGCGGATCCACTTGTCGTACTCTTCCCCGGTGGTGGCGCCGATCACGCGCACGTCGCCACGCACGAGCGCCGGCTTCAGCATGTTCGCCGCGTCCATCGCGACGCCCATCGCGGTCCCCTGCCCGATCAGGTTGTGCAGCTCGTCCACGAAGAGGATCAGATCGGGATTGGCGGATAGGGCGCTCACGAGCCGGCGCAGCCGGTCCTCGTACTGGCCGCGGAACGCCGTGCCGGCGAGTAACGCCACGTGGTCGAGCTGGAGGATGCGCGCGTCCTTGAGCGCGGGCGGGACCTCGCCCGCCGCGATGCGCTGCGCCAGACCCTCCACGATCGCCGTCTTGCCCACGCCGGCCTTGCCCACCAGTCCGGGATTGTTCTTTCCCTGGCGCAGCAGGATGTCCACGACGCGGGCGATCTCGGCGTCGCGGCAGCGCACAGGTTCGAGATCGCCGCGGCGCGCGAGTGCGGTGAGATCGATCCCCACGCGCTCCAGCACATCGGTCGTGTCGAACAGGCCTTCGAAGGGATCGCCCATCGGATGCTCAGTCGCTTTGCAAGAAGTGCCCGTACCAGGCGAGGATGGCGTCGCCGAACACGAACGTCACGGCCGCCCCCACGGCGAGGAATACCCCGAACGGGACGAGACGCTTCTTCTTGATCGAGAGCGGCACGAAGATCAGCGAGCCGAGGGCCGCCCCCGCGAACACCGTGAGCAGCACCCCCTTCCACCCAACGAAGCTGCCGACCATCGCCATCATCTTGATGTCGCCGCCCCCCATCGCCTCTTCTTTGAACACCCAGGCGCCCGCTTGCGCCACAGCGTACAGCAACCCGAAGCCCACCGCGGCGCCGATCACGGCCTGGAGGAAGCCCTGTGCGCCGCCGCCCAGCGCGAGGGCCAGCCCCAGGACGAGGCCGCCGAGCGAGAACTCGTCGGGGATCAGGTAATGGCGGGCGTCGGTGATGGCGATGCCGAGCAGCAACGTGCCGAACACCGCCGCGCTGACCGCGTGGAGGGATGGTCCGTACGCCAGGACCGATACGCCGAACAACACGCCGACCAGCGCTTCGATCACCGGGTATTGCACCGAGATGGGCTTGTGGCACCAGCGGCACTTGCCGCGCAGCCACAGCCACGACACGACGGGGATGTTGTCGCGCCAGGCGATCGGCTGCTTGCACTGGGGACACGTGGACCGCGGGCGCAGCAGCGACTGATCGTGCGGGAGCCGCAGGATGCAGACGTTGAGAAAGCTGCCGAAACACAGGCCCACGAGTGCGGCGCCCAGCACGATCACAGCATCAGCGGCCACGCAGCACCTCGTAGAGCAGGATGCCCGCCGCCACGGCGACGTTGAGCGACTCCGCCCCGCGCGCGAGCGGGATCGCGACGCGCTGCGCCGAAACGGCGTTGAGCTGCGGCCGGATGCCCGCGCCTTCGTTCCCCACGATCACGGCGATGAGCCCCTCTCTGTCGGTACTCGCGTCGAGCGCGCGGGCGAGGGGGACACCGTCGACGGCGGCCGCCCAGAGGATGAGGCCACGCTGCCGCGCCCACGTGATGAACGGCGCGTCATCGAGGGGCACCACCGGGTGACGGAAGGTGGCGCCCATCGCGCCCCGCAGGGCCTTGGCATTCATGGGATCGGCGGTGCCCCGCAGCACGATCGTGGCCGCCGCGCCCAGGGCGTGGGCCGTGCGGATCAGCGTGCCCAGGTTCCCCGGGTCCTGCACCCCGTCCACCACCAACACCGCTCCGCCCGGCGCGGGCGAGACGTCCGCCACCGTCCAGATTCGTGGCGCCACGACGGCGAGAATCCCTTGCGGCGTTTCGGTACCCGCGAGCTGGCTGAAGGTGCGGGCCCCGACTTCCTCGACCGCGACCGCGTGGCTCGCGAGATCGGCGACCAGCGCCTGGCCGCGCGTGGTACGGGCGAGGTCGGGGGACACGAGGGCGCCCTTGAACTCGAGGCCCGCCGCCAGCGCCTCCTCTATCAGCCGGACCCCTTCGAGCACGGCAAGGCCGCGGCGGCCCCGCGCCTTGCGGCGTTGAAGATCTCGGACTGTTGTCTGCAGATTACTGGCGATGCGAGCCCCCCCCTGCCCCCCGCGCCGGTCGGCGGTACCCCTTAACATGGCCCTCCCGAGCGCGTTCGCCAAGCAGGTCACGCCGTGAGAGTCGCGCTCACGATCGCCGGATCCGACTCCGGGGGCGGGGCGGGCCTGCAGGCCGACCTGAAAACCTTCCATCAGTTCGGTGTGTTCGGCACCAGCGTGATCACGGCCGTCACGGCGCAGAACACGGTCGGCGTGCAGGCGTGGCAGGCGCTGCCCGCGACTCTCGTGACGCAGCAGATCGACGCCCTCGCGACGGACCTGCCCCCGGACGCGCTGAAGAGCGGGATGCTCGGTTCGGGTGAGCTGGTCGAAGCGGTGGCCGCGGGCATCGCGCGCTACCAGCTCCCACACTACGTGCTCGACCCCGTGATGGTCGCGACCTCAGGAGACCGGCTGCTCGAACGAGCGGCAGAGGCCCTGATCGCGCGGCGGCTCGTGCCGCTCGCCTCCCTCGTGACGCCCAATCTCGACGAGGCGCGGATTCTCGTGCAGGACGACGTGCGGACGCCCGAGCAAATGGAGCGCGCGGGGCGCGCGCTGCTGCGGATGGGCGCCCGGGCCGCGCTCGTGAAGGGGGGGCACCTCGAGGGCGACGAGATCGTCGACGTCTTGGTGGCGGACGGTGCTGTGCGGCGGTTCGCGCGGGCCCGGATCGACACGACCTCGACGCACGGGACCGGCTGCACGCTCTCGGCCGGGATCGCGGCGGGCTTGGCGCTCGGCCGGCCGCTCGAACAGGCCGTCGCCGACGCGCTCGACTTCGTGCACCGGGCTATCGCGGCGGCGCCGGGGCTGGGCCGCGGCGGCCACGGCCCCTTGAATCACTTCGTGCCGGGGCCGCCGCGGCCACCGAACGAAGGCCTCTAGGCGGTTGTTACGGGTTCCACCAATAGGTGGCCTTGATCATGAAGATGTTCTCCGCGGGCGCCCCCAACATCCGCTGCATCGACGCGCCGAAATTGAAGTTCCCGGTGTCATCGGAGGCCGAGCGGCTCTGCGTCCACACGAAGTACAACGTGGATCCCGGCATGTATTCCCAGCGGAGAACGGCGTTACCGCGCAGCGACTTGAAGTTGAAGTCTTGTTTGCCGAAGGAGAGCGTTTGCGCCGGCCCCGCGGGGCCGTCGGGATCGACCACGTACGAGTTCGTCGAATCCACGAAGCTGATCGTGGAGTTGTTGTCGCGGCCATAGCGAGTGAACGCCGCGCTCCGCCCCCGGGCGAGCTCATGGAAGTAACCGTAGCGACCGGCAGAGATCAGTGGCTGCGCGTACAGCTGCAGCGACAGCGTCGGGCTGTAGGTCCAGTTGAGACGGATCGCCGCCGAGAGCTCCGTTTGATCGAGCCCGCCGAAGACGTAGTGCGTGTTGTACGTGTTGGGCGCACCTCCCGTCGTGTCGGCGAACGCGCCGATGTACTGGAGGGGGTTACGCGCCTTGGACAGGTTTGGCCCTACACTGACCGATACGTTGGGCGCCGGCCGGTACTCGACGTTGAAGTACGTCGCCCATTCGATGTCGCTCGAAGAACGGAAGTACGTGAAGGCCCCGAGGCCGAGCGTCAGCGACTTGCGGCTGTCCGATCCCAGATCCAGCCCGAACTGATAGGCCGGCGGCAACAGCAGCAACGGCCCGCCGCGCGTCCGGCGATTGTCCACCGTCCACGGATTGTAGGCGATGTTCCAGTTGATCGAGTAGTAGTTCAGGAACTGCGCGTAGCCGAAGTTGAAGGCACCCGACCAGTTGATGTTGCCGTCCCAGTCGTAGTTCCGGAATACGGCGGCACCGGCCTCCGCATACCGGAACACCTTCCCCGGCTTGGTCCACGTCCGGCCGCCGCCCACGTGCATGTTGACGTACCCGGTGCGTGACAGGAAGCCAAGATCATTCAGGTCGAATCCCGGCGACGTGAAGCCGAACGCGGAGTTCACAAACGCGTTGCCGCGCTGCTTGGCGAGCGTAAAGCGGCCGGCCATGCCGCCGAGCGACGTGGCGCTCGAATCCACGGAGACCGCCGCCGCGTCGGGCTTCTGGAAGTAATGGGTCGGACTGCGCTGCACATCCGTGATGCGGGCCCGTGAGCCGGCGATCCGCGAGGCGGCCACCCACCCGGTCGTCACCCACGTCTTGGAGGAATCGAGGAAGATCCAGCCGTCCGTCCCGAGCGTGGCGGAATTACTGTTGCGCGTGTCGCGCAAGGCGGGATCATCGAATGCGCGGGCCGCGATCGTGGACAGGAATCCCAGTCCCTGCCGCCCCTTGTCGAATTCCTTCTGCGCGCGGTAGACGCCGTACGTCGCCAGCGGCTCGATCTCCTGTCCCCAGCGCGCGCCGAGCTTGTCGACCAACGTCGCTCGCTCGCGGGCCGTGACGGCCGTCAGGCCGCCCACGTTCCAGCTGCCCGCTACCTTGCCGGTCAGCTTGACCGCTCCGAGGATGTGTGCCCCACTTGGTCCATCGACGAACCCGCTGTCCGGCGCTTGGGGAAGCGAGAGTGAGCGCCCAATCCGCCGGCTGTAGAAGAAGTTCGGCGTGTTCCAGTTGAAGCCCCAGAAGTTGCGCTGCCCGCCGAATCCAAAGTCGAAGGTGGACGACCCCTCGACGAAGAACGGCCGCTTCTCGTTGAAGAAGGTCTCCACGTCGCTCAGGTTGACCACGGCGGGGTCGACTTCCACCTGGCCGAAGTCCGGATTCACCGTCGCGTTCAGCGTGAGGTTCGATCCCAACCCGATGCGCGCGTCGATGCCGAGGCCGGGCGACAGGGTCGAGCCGTCGTTGAACGGGTCCCCCGGTTTCGGATGGGTGAACGCCGCCCGCGACGTGACGTACGGCATCAGCTCGAGCCGCCGCGGCGGCTCGATGCGCTCGATCCCGACCAGGTCCGGGAAGCGCGACACGAAGCCGCTGCCGTTCTTCGGCGTGTAGACGATGTAGTCGAATTCGTTGCGGCGCGCGATGTCGCGCCGGAAGTTGATGCCCCAGACGTACTGCGCCTGTTTCACGAACCGCAGCTGCGAATACGGGATCCGCAGCTCGGCCGTCCACCCCAGCGAATCGCGGCTCACCTTGCCTTCCCACACGCCGTCCCAGCTGTCGTCGTCCCATTCGTCGTTGAAGAGGGTGCCGTCGTGCAGCGTGCCCGCCGCCGTGATGCCGAAGTAGAACCCGCTGCGCCTGTCGTGATAGGGGTCGATGTAGACAGTGAAGCGATCGGAGTTGGTCCCCTGATCGCGGCGCGCCAGGCGGGCGATGATCGAATCGGGGTGTGAGTCGTAGAGCCGGGCGGAGATGTAGAGAGCCGCGTCGTCGTAGGCGATGTACACGACCGTGCTTTCGGTCGCGGCTTCGCCTTCCTTAGGATCGCGCTGCAGGAACCCCGTGATCCGCTCGGCCGATCGCCACAGCGGCTCGGTCAGCAAGCCGTCGATGGTGATCGGCTGGGCGAGACGCACCGCGCGGACCTGCTGCGGCGCCGTGAACGGAGAGTCGACCGGTACCGCCGGCCGATGCACGGCGGCCAGAAGCAAACTGAACGCAAGCGTGGTCGTCATAGAGCCCGGCTTTGGTGTGAACGGTGGACCAAGGTCGCGGACCGCTGACGGCGAGCGCGCGTGCTAACATAGAGATATGACAGAGGCTGCGGCGAAATGGTTGCAACGGGGGACGTCAGCGAATCGTGCGCAACACCCCCTTTATGACGATGCCCAGCACCCGGGCGATCTCCTTGCCCATCTCCAGCACATCGTGGTGAGAGAGCACCTCCCCCGTCAAGCCGGCCGCCGGGTTGGTGATCGACGAAAACCCGAGGCATCGCATCCCCCGCGCCCGCGCGGCCACCACCTCGGGCACGGTCGACATGCCCACGGCGTCGGCGCCGAGCCGCTCGAGCATCCGCACTTCGGCGGGGGTCTCGTACGACGGCCCGAGCAGCCCCGCGTACACGCCCTCCTCGAGCGGAATCCCGGCCTCTCGCGCGACGGCCCGCGCGTGCGCGCGCAGCTCGGCGTCGTACGGCTCGTGCATGATCGGGAAGCGCTGCTCCCCGGGCTCGGCCGGGCCAGTTAAGGGATTGCGCCACATGAAGTTGATGTGGTCGGCGATGAGCATGAGAGACCCGGCGCGGAACGTCCGCCGCACGCCCCCGGCGGCGTTGGTCACGATGAGAGTCTTGATGTCGAGTCCGGCGAAGACGCGCACCGGCAGGGCGGCAACAGCGGCCGAGTGGCCTTCATACAAGTGGAAGCGGCCCGCCTGCACGATGACGGGGACGCCTTCCAGGGTTCCGGCGACGAGCTCCCCTTTATGGCCCGCTACACCAGGCTCGGGGAACCCAGGGATGTCTCGGTACAGGATCCGCAGCGGGTCGGCGATCTCGTCGGCGAGAAAGCCAAGTCCCGAGCCGAGTACGATCGCCACGCGGGGCTTCCGGGCGCCGAGTTTTTTACGGACGGCGTCCAACGCCCCTGTCACAATAGAATGCCCGCCAGCGTCGCCGAGAGAAAGTTGGCCAGCGTGCCGGCGATCATGGCACGGAAGCCGAGCCGTGCCAGGTCGTGCTTGCGCTCGGGAGCGAGGGCGCCGATCCCGCCGATCTGGATCCCGACCGAGCTCAGGTTCGCAAACCCGCACAGCGCGTACGTGGCGATCGTGAACGAC
>Ga0193723_1000078_pt1 | contig 30406 bp, 26 predicted proteins | sample H2m2metaG_FD_143042 | JGI IMG/M metagenome (GOLD analysis project Ga0193723, IMG submission 143042) | Soil microbial communities from a riparian zone of the East river system, Colorado, United States - H2m2 | ecosystem: Environmental > Terrestrial > Soil > Riparian zone | place: USA: East River...
GCCATCCTCTTAACGTCGCATTCCGGGTCCACGAGGAGCGAAAGAAGCGGTCGCAGATGGATTTTTTTGTCGCCCCGCCTCCGACACCGGCAAAGCCACTACAGCCCCAGAATGGTACCAGCTCTCCACCACTTAGTGAGCGCTATACCTTCGATCTTTTCGTCATCGGCAAGTCGAATGAGCTTGCTGCTGCTGCAGCTCACGCCGTAAGTCAGGCCCCGGGACGGGTTTACAACCCTCTCTTCATCTACGGGGATACAGGGCTTGGTAAGACTCACCTCATGCAGGCGATCGCGCATGAGACACTGAAGCGCAGCCCGGATACTCGTATCACATACATAGGAACCGAGCAGTTCATGAACGAGCTCATCAGCTCTATGCTCGATCGCACCGGTCCCGAGTTTCGCCGGCGTTACCGGGAAACCGATTTACTACTTGTTGACGATGTCCATTTTCTGAAAGGAAGAAAGGAGGCAACACAGGAAGAGTTCTTCCACACATTCAACGCTCTCTATGAGGCAGGCCGTCAGATCGTGCTCACCAGCGATCGGCCTCCTTCGGAAATTGCAGGTCTGGAAGCCAGGTTAGTCAGCCGGTTCCAGTGGGGGATGGTCGCGGATATTGGCCTTCCCGATTTCGAACATCGCGTCGCTATTCTCAAACAGAAAGCTCAGCTCGATCGACTCGAATTGACGATCCCCGATGACGTCATCCACTTCATTGCTGAGCACGTCCGGTCGAACGTACGAGAGTTGGAGGGATCCATAATCAAGCTACTCGCATACGCATCCCTCAAGCACAAGGACATTACAGTCGACGTTGCCCGTGAAGCCCTCCGCGACAAGCTGCGTGCAATCGAAGGACTCGAGCCGGACAGTAGTACCACCCTCACGATCCTCACCATTCAACAGGCCGTTGCAAAAGAGTGGGGAGTAACCGTCGATGGGCTTCGCTCCAAGACCAGAACCAAGAATCTTACGACTCCACGTCAGATAGCCATGTATCTCACACGTGAGCTACTAGCTACTCAACTTGTCGAAATTGGAAATGCATTCGGCGGACGTGACCATTCCACTGTCATTCACAGCCTCGAAAAGGTTCAGGAATCTGTCACCGCAGATCCTCTGCTCAAAGCAAGAATCAATCGTATCCGGGGAATGTTGGAAACTTTCAACTTCCGACCAGCACGTGTGGAAAGGGTTACAGTTTCATAAAACCGATGTCGAGAATCAGCCATCCATGGCTTTACCAACATCCAACGACACATCATCCAGCATAGCGGAAAGCCTGCTCATTTCATAAGTTACACGCGTCGAAACAGTGCTCCACACTCCCTACTACAGCTACTAGTCTTACATCTGTTAAAAGACTAGTACTAGCAGCTCACCTGAACTCCACAGGACGAAGGAATGCGGTTTACGATCTCTCGTGAAAAGCTTCAGGAAGGATTGGCGGCAGTTGCTGCGAGCATCCCGGCGAAGACGACGCTTCCTGTCCTGGCGAATATTCTTCTCGAGACGACGGACAAAGGAATCAAGCTGTCCGGTACTGACCTGGACATTGCGGTTAGCACCGAGGTGATGGCGGATGTGGATGTCGCTGGGGCGGTAACTGTTCCCGCCAAAAAGTTGAGTGAGATTGCGCGGGAGTTACCACCGGCGCCCGTGAAAATTGCTGCAGTTGGAGAACAGCGCATTACGCTCGAATGCGGACGCTCTCGGTTCAAGCTCCTCGGATTGCCGAGAGATGAGTTTCCGACTTTTCCTTCTGTGCGATTCAACGAAAGCTGGCGTATCCGCTCTGGCGATCTGCAGCAGCTGATCACCCATACGTCGTTTGCCGTGTCGGCCGAGGAGAGCCGTCCCATTTTGAACGGAGTGCTGTGGGAGCTACGCCCGGAAAGAATGCGAATGGTTGCGACAAACGGTCACCGACTGGCAAAGATGGAAATGCCTATCGACTCGGCTACAGCGCCGGCAAGTGATCTAATCGTTCCGCCAAAGGCACTGGAACAAATACGCAGGCTCTTTCCTGCTGAGGAGGAGCTCGAAATCGCGCGAGGTGATAACCATATCGGATTCAGGTCACCGTTTACGGCCGTCTTCACCCGTCTGATTGAAGGTCCGTACCCGAACTATGAGCAGGTCATTCCGAAGGATAATGACCGGGTTGCTATTGCCGATAAGGTTGCGCTGTCAAGCGCGTTGAAGCGGATGTCGGTGATCGCATCAGACCAGACACACCGGATCAGGCTGTCGTTCAACACCGGCATGCTGAAATTCAGTGTGCAGACACCAGATCTTGGCGAAGCCCAGGACGAACTTCCCATTCGATATACCGGGGACCAGCTCGATATCGGATTCAACGCAAGCTATCTACTCGAGATACTGCGCTATATCCCCACCGATGAAGTTCGAATGACCTTCAAGGCTCCTGAACGAGCGGCAACTCTGGAACCCGAAGGTTGGAAAGATCCTGCCTCTTACATGTGCCTGGTGATGCCGCTGCGTCTTGTCGACTAAGGGACGAGTCGGAAATCCTGCCTTGAGCTCTGCTTGAACTGTCGCGATCCAGCTGATGTGGTGATCGTCAAGCTCAATTCCTGTCCGGTGGTGATGCGAAGGATCCGGCCGTCCTTTATGTCGAGGTAGTAGACCGCGTTTCCAGTACCGCTCGCATCGAGCTTCATCGAGTGTTGTTGCTGTGCTCCCTCTCCGTGGGCCTGAATGGAATCAGATCGTTGCACTATGAGGACTGACTGTCCCTCGTAGTTGGCCTCACCCGACACGACATACGAGCTGATCGTACGAGAAGTTGTAGGAATAGCAGCCTGACACCCACTTGAATCGACTGAGTCTCTCCAGGCCATCCCTGGCGACAGCTCGGTTGGGAATGGAGTCAACAGGCTGTGGAGATCCGAAGCAAGGGCTGAGGAAACCGGATTGCATTTGTTGCCGGTACTGCTATCGCTGCTGATGGTCAGAGCATGGCCTGTAAGAAATCCGGTGACTTGCACGGGCAGCTGAATCACCGGGACAGAACCAATCAGTCCCTGAGTAGTGGTTGAGAATGTGTCGACCACAGCCGTGAAGCTGATTCCACTATTGGGCGTTGGCACCAGCGATAAGAGCTCGTTGGTGACGTTGGTAGAAATCTCACGTTTGCTGCCGCCTGAATCCAACGGGCTCTCAATAGCCGCGCTTCGTGAGATCTTATAGCGCTTCGTGCCGGGAGAATAGTTGAAAGTCCAGGCGTTGACCGAAGGAGGCGTTATTTCCGGCACGACTGGTACGGTGGGTGTTGGAGAAACGGGTGGCGATGTTCGGGTGCCGGTACTGCACCCACACAGGAGGCAAAAAAGGACCAGCCATCGCATTCTTCCGCGTCGAGTATCCAAAGGTTTCCCGTCAAGCAGCTATTGTTTGATGCAAACAAACAACCTCCGATGATTTCCCATCGGAGGTTGTTACGTTGTCGGCAATCGGTCTATAAGCCGGGTTCTGTCGGGCTACCTTCGTAGCCCGGACGATCATTTCTCTACGAGCATGGTCGCCCATGCCCTCTAGCAGCCTACCCGCGGCGTCTTGATCGAGGGGACGTCTCTCGCCGCATATTTGGCCTTGCTCCAGCCGGGGTTTGCCGTGCCGCCCACGTTGCCGCGAGCGCGGTGGGCTCTTACCCCACCGTTTCACCCTTGCCACCCGAAGATGGCGGTTTTTTTTCTGTGGCACTTTCCGTCACGGATGGCTCTCGCTATCCGCGCCCAGATGTTATCTGGCGGCCTGTCCACTGGAGCCCGGACTTTCCTCGAATAGGTATCGTATTGATACCAATACGCGATCGCCCGACCGATTGCTCGGACAAAATATAACCGATATGACGGAGTGGGTGCACTTTCGTCGTGTGCGTCGCTCTGTGTGGACGCTAGTTTGACGGCCCGTCGTATCCTTCCAATCGGGTGCGGTTTTCCCTTATCCCGGAGGATGACATGCCGTCCGACTCGAAGCGTAGTCAGCAACGTACACCTGTGTCGACGATTCTCACTCCGCTGGAGCGCTCCCGGATGGATGCGGCCGCGCAGGGACTATGCGATGCACTTCATCGGGAATCTCTGGATGAAGTTCTGTCGGATCTCAGGCAACAGAAAGCCAGTCTGGTGCTCATATCCGTTACGCGCTACGGTTCTCAGAGCTCCAGTCGTGTAGCAGCAATGGTGAGGGAATTTCCGCGTATACCGGCGGTAGCATTGTTGACGGAGACGCAAAACTCGACTCCACACGCGACGCTTGCTCTGGGGCAGCTCGGGATTCGAACGCTGGTGGATGCAAGGTTGCCCGCAGGCTGGCAGACGCTGAGAAACCTGCTCGCATCGCAAAACTCGAACGATCTCCTTCGTTCAGCTCTCGTACAAATCAGCCTCGACCTCCCTGCTGTTTCGAAGGACTGCTGGCGATTCTTCGAGCTGCTTTTCGACTCGTCGCCGAAAATTTCTACCGTTCGGCAACTTGCACGTCACCTGAACATTTTGCCGAGCACACTGATGAGCCGTTTCTTTCGGGCGAAACTGCCTGCTCCGAAGCGTTACTTGTCGCTCGCCAGGCTCATACGTGCAGCGCGGCTGTTCGAGAATCCGGGATTATCAGTTGCCCGGGTGGCCAATCATCTCGATTACTCCTCTCCACAAAGCTTTGGTCGGCACGTACGAACCGTGATGAAAATGTCTCCGGTGAAATTCAGGAGCACATTTGACGGTCAGGGAATGCTTCAGTACTTCAGGACTGAGCTCGTCCTGCCCTACGTCGATACGCTGTCCACGTTTCGGCCCGCAGCGGCATATCCTGGGTGGATCCCGAAGATTCAACCTGTGGAATCGACTAACTCGGAAGAGCGTTGAGGATCTGACTCGCAGTCACGAGGGCGATAACGGGAACGCCAGCCTTTTCAATCGTTTGTCGCCCTCCCTCTTCGCGGTCGACCAATGCCAGAACGCCTGCAACGACGCCACCTGCTGCGCGCACTGCATCGATAGCTCGGATTGTGGAGCCACCGGTGGTTATGACGTCCTCGATCACCGCGACGTGATCGCCTTGCTTGAAAGGACCCTCGATCAACTTCCCGGTCCCGTGAGCTTTTAGCTCCTTCCGCACTGTGAATGCTCTGAGCGGTTGGTCACTGTTTGCACTGGCGTAACTGATTGCGTAAGCGATGGGATCTGCGCCAAGCGTCAGTCCACCGATAGCATCGACTCGCCAGTCTGTCTGTCGGAGCGCCGATAAGGCGAGCGAACCAATCGTGGAAAGCCCCTCCGGACTCATGGTTGTTAGTCGTGCGTCGATGTAGAACGTCGATTGCTTGCCAGAGGCAAGGGTGAACTGACCACGCTTGGCAGAACGCGAGGCGAGAAGTGCGATGAGCGTCGAGTGCTCGGACATGGTGCGAGAGGTTATGGATTCTTATGATTGGAGTCAATGCGTGCGCTCTCACAGATCGGATTCGATCACTGGACTGGTCTTGTTGGGTGGATCGTTTCACTCGCTACCGTACTTGGGCTTGCTCTTGTACTGCGTCACGAACGTAGGCAGGCTCGTAGCCTCGTAGAACGGTCAAAGGAGCTCGAACGGCTTTCATCCGAGCTGCTGCGCGTCAACCGCATGAAGAGTGAGTTCCTTGCCAATGTGTCTCATGAGCTCAGAACGCCACTGAATGCGATCGTTGGGTTTGTCGATCTGCTTCGCGAGGGCGTATATGGAGAATTGGCACCTCGACAGGTAAAGCCGGTTGAACGTATCGAGGCCTCAGCCAATCATCTGCGTCATCTGGTCGATCAGATTCTCGATCTCGCCAAAATGGCAGCTGGCCGACTTGAGATTCACACCGAGGCAATTGATCTGCGTCCGTTCGTTCTCGATGTCGCGAGCGAGATTGAATCGCTGGTTAGCGAGAAAGGGCTCAGCCTGTCGCTCGTCATGGGTGCAGCTCTACCGCGCATTCGGACGGATCCAACTCATCTGCGGCAGATTCTGATGAACCTTTTGGGAAATGCGGTCAAATACACCAACGAGGGTGGTATTGTAATCCGTACACGTCTCGTTGATACGCTTCCGGATAGCGGACCCCTTACCGCGGATCGTCCATCCTATCCGACGAATCCATGGATTGGAATTCAGGTGATCGATACGGGGATTGGCATTCAGCCCGCCGACCAAAGCCGGATCTTCGAGGAGTTTGAGCAGATTGATGCAGGCCCTCGCGGACACTCTGCCGAGCGGGGTACGGGACTGGGGCTTTCCATCTCCCGGCGGCTGGCGGCTCTTATTGGTGGAATGGTCGAGCTGGAGAGTGAGCCCGGCAAAGGGTCGACTTTTACTCTTTGGCTGCCGGTCGATCCTGCCGACTTACCGGCTACGCCTAAGTAGTCCCTTGAACTTGTCCATCATCTTTGGCTGATCAGGCTCGATGTTCGCCGCCGCCCGAAATGCTTCTGCAAAGGCGACCACACTGGGGTAGCGGTTAGCCGGTAGCCGGGACAGAGCCCGCATTACGACAGCGTCAAGTGCTGGCGAGAAGTTGAACTCCCCCTCGCCAGCGTCCTTGAGTGGAATCGGCGGCATGGTGAGAAGCTGAGTGAACATCTCGCGTGGAGCTTTCGCGCTGTATGGGAGCGAACGTGTCAGTAGAAAGTAGGCTATCGTAGCAAGGCTGTACTGGTCGGCAGCCGCCGTAACGATCTCGCCTGACAAAGCTTCAGGGGCGATGTACATGAGCGTTCCGACAAAGAAGCCAGCACGGGTCAGACGTTCGTCGCTTGAAGCCTGCGTGTCGGTCGCAATTCCGAAATCCAGAAGTTTTACCAGCCTGGTCTTCGAGTCGTACATCACATTTTCAGGCTTCAGATCGCGATGCACGATTCCGGCGTCGTGTGCCGCCTGAACTCCGGCTGCTATCTGGGAGACGATTGTGGCAACCTCATCTCTCGGTAGAGGCGCGTATTGTTTTGCATACCGTTCCAGGATTTCGCCTTCAGCCCACTCAATGGCGAGGAAATGGAGGCCGTTTGCGGCCTGTCCTATTTCAATGGTCTCGACCACGTTCGGGTGCTTGACCCTGGCGCCGTATTTTGCCTCACGAATGAAGCGTGCTACAGCCGTTGTATCCTGGCGCAGCTTTTCCCGTAGCACTTTGAGGGCTACGGTGCCATGATTCGGATGCTCGGCCAGGTAGACGGCGGACGTTCCGCCCTCACCGACCTCTTTCTGGATGGTATAGTCAGCGACGGGAGTGCCGACCATCTGCTCTCGAGACACGCCGCGAAGCTAATAGAAACCAGCAAGACCGGATAGGGTATTTACCACTCATGTCGATCTCCGTGAAGCAATCCCTCGGGCTAATTGTCCTGAGCTCTTCTCTCGCCGTTGCCTGCAGCTCGACGACTACACGTCCGACTCCCCAGGCGAATTTGCCGGTTCTCCAGCCCGTGGGAGAAACGCCGTCCGATGTGAGTGAGGTGTATCGGAGCATTGGATTACTGGCTGCACCAAATCCGCTTGCATTTGTTGGGAAGATCTCGTCATTCGCAAGCGCGTATCCGGACACCACCCTGGTTCTTGCCGGTATTTCAGTTCCCAACCGGGCGCTCACGTTTAGCAGAGAAGGGGACCGGTTCCGGGCTCAGTATGAGGTGAAGATCGCGATGAGCCATGGGGATGTGGAGGTGGCAAACGTAAACGCGATGGAGATAGTGAGGGTTGGCTCCTTTCGGGAGATAAACCGAACCGACGAAAGCGTAATCTTCCAGCATTACTTCCACGTTTCCCCGGGTGTCTACACTCTCTCGGTGTTGATTCGTGATGTCGGAGGCTCACGTACTGCTACTCAACAAGCGACGCTCACGGTTCCCTTGCTGAGCACTGGCCGTTTCTCCACTCCGCTCCTCGTGTACGAAGCCGCGGGAAGGTCCCGTCTCGATTCAGCGCCAAGGCTATTGGCAAGCCCACGGTCGAGTGCTGTTTTTGGCCGCGACAGCACGGTTGCGATCTATGTCGAGGCATACGGTCAGGGGACACGCCTTCCAGTGGATTATGTAGTGCGGAACGACAAGGGGAATGGGCTATGGCGCGACTCGGCAACTTTGGCACGGAGGGGCGCCTTGTTCAACGGCATCGTGAACGTGCCGATATCTGCGGTAGGTGTTGGAACAGCGCAGGTGTTCTTTACCCGCAGAGACTCGCCGGATAGCGCGAAAGCTCCGCTGTTTGTGAGCTTTGGCGAAGATATTCCTTTGATGTCGTTCGAGGACATGCTCGGCTATTTGCGCTTTTTTGCGAGCCCTTCCCGACTGACCGCCCTCCGATCAGCGCCCTTGGAAAGACGTGCGACTGTATGGGCGGAGTTTCTGCGTGTGACGGATCCGGTCCCTGAAACCCCGACCAATGAGGAGATGCAGGCCTACTTCACACGAATTCAGCAGGCCAATGTCGAGTTTCGAATGGATCGTACACCTGGCTGGCTGTCGGACCGCGGGATGGTTTTCGTCTCGCTCGGAGAGCCGGATCAGATAATCGAACGAACCATGAACGGCACAATGTCGGCCACCCAAATCGCATCGACCACGCGCCTCCAGGTATGGCAGTATCGCCAGTACAGCTCGCAGCTCGTTTTCTATGAGGACACCGGAAGATGGAGATTGACGAGACCAAGTGAGACTGAATTTCTTTCGCTCACCAATCGCCGGCAGCACTAGGCTGAGGCAACCGTAGTCGTCGCGCGTCTTGGAATACTGTTGCAGGAACGCCTTCGTGCTCTCCGGACACGAAGGCGTTTTATATTCACTTCATGAATGGTCCTGGAAGTCCACGGCTGTTTCTTGTCGACGGGTACGCGCTGATCTATCGTGCCTTTTTTGCACTGATCTCGCGCCCGCTCACGACGAGTAAAGGAGAGAACACTTCGGCGAGCTGGGGCATAGCAAACTTTCTTCAACGCATGATTACCAAGCACCAACCCGATTACCTCGGTTGGGTGCATGATTCGGGTCTTTCTTTCCGCCACGAGCGGTATCCTGCCTATAAGGCTACCCGGGAAAAACTGAGCGAAGAGCTGCAATCGGATTTCGATCGCGGCATGGACCGAATCCGCGAGATACTGGATGCTTACCGTATTCCGATTATGACGCTCCCCGGCTACGAAGCCGATGACGTAATTGGGACTCTCGTGGCCAAGAGTGTCGAAGCGGGCGTGAACGTAGTGGTAGTATCCGGCGACAAGGACTTTCAGCAGCTGGTGAAGCCGGGAGTCTGGCTTCTGAACCCCGGTCGAGGTGGACCAGCCAATGTGGAAGAACATTGGGTAGGCGTCGAAAATGCCGAAGAGCGCCTTGGCGTCGCTCCTGAATTCGTGACTGACTACCTGGCTCTTGTGGGTGATTCGTCCGACAACATCCCAGGAGTTCGTGGTATCGGAGACAAGACAGCATCCGAGCTGGTGAAGCAGTACGGGCACCTCGAGTCCATCCTGTCCAACGCCGCGACGATCACCAAGAAACGCCCGCGTGAGGCACTTCTTGAACATGCGGAGAATGCCAGGCTGTCCAAAGAATTAGTCACCATTCGCGACGATTTACCGGTACCCTTCGATCTTGAATCGCTCAGGATAAAGCAGCCCGATCATCAGCGCTTGCGGGACCTGTTCATCGAACTGGAATTCCATTCGCTGGCGAAGGACTCGGCTGCACAGGCGCCTGTTGAAGAGAAGCCACGGGCACGCGCTAACTACGTGACGGTGGATACTCTCGAAGCAATGGCACACGCCATCAGACGTGCCCGCGAAGCTGAAGTGATAGCGGTTGGTACCGAGACCCTGATCGATCCTTCGAGCCCACAGCTCGTCGACCCGTTACGCTCGTCGCTGGTCTCTATTGCAATCGCCGTTGGCGAGGGCGAGGCGTACTACTTCCCGTTCCAGCACAAGCTGCGACGAGAAGAGGGACAGGGAGAACTGCTCGTCGACGCTGCCGGCGACCGCTCGGCAACCGACGCACCGGAGGATAGAGGACTGATTCGGGGAGGGGACGAACCATTTGCGGAGACCGCTGTAAGGAAAAAGAAGACGAACAGCGATTCGATGAGCATTGCTGCCCGAATGCTGCGGGACAACAAGCCGACGAGCGTTCGCAATCTTCCTCCGCTCGGCTCACCGGAGATGCAACCCCTGAGAGACCTTCTTGCCGATCAAACCGTCCGGAAGACCGCGCAGAACTCGAAGTACGATCTTCTGACGCTGCGATGTGCAGGAGTGAAATTCGCTGGGCTGGACTTCGACACCATGCTCGCGAGCTATGTACTGGATCCCGGGCGTCGCTCGCACGGCCTTGATGTGCTGGCGCTCGAGTTCCTAGATCACACCATGACCTCGATTACGGATCTCTGTGGCAAGGGCCGGTCAGCGATCCCCTTCGACGAGTGTCCCGTCGAATCCGCGCGAGACTACGCCTGCGAAGATGTCGACATGACGTTACGACTCCGCAGGGTGTTCGAGCCACAGCTCGAATCGTACGAGCTTACCAGACTCTTTGAAGGCGTGGAAATACCTCTCGTCAACGTGCTCGCCGAGATGGAATGGACCGGGATCACCATCGACCTGCCGTTGTTCTCTTCACTGAAACAGCGCTTCCAAGCTGACCGCGAGGCTGTGGAGAAGCAGATCTACGAAGCTGCGGGAACGGAATTCAATATCAACTCCAATCTACAGCTTCGCGAAATAATGTTTGGAAAGCTGAATCTTCCTGTCATCAAGCGGACCAGCACTGGACCGTCGACTGACGTCGCTGTTCTCACGGAGCTGGCAGACGAAGGCCACGAGCTGCCGGCGAAGCTTATTGAGTATAGGGAGCTATCCAAGCTCGAAAATACTTACCTCGATGCGCTTCCTCGGCTCGTCAACCCGAAAACTGGCCGGTTGCATACATCGTTTAGTCAGGCGGTTGCCAGCAGTGGCAGGCTTTCATCCAATGATCCGAACCTGCAGAACATTCCGGTTCGGCGTGAGCTTGGCCGCGATATAAGACGCGGCTTCATCCCGCGTGAAGGCTGGGTACTGTTGGCTGCCGATTATTCCCAGATTGAGCTCCGGTTGCTCGCCCATCTGTCTCGTGATCCGGCCTTCGTTGAAGCGTTCCAGGCAGGTGGCGATATCCATCGCCAAACCGCTGCGGTTATCTTCGACGTCCCTCTAGCCGAAGTGACGAGCACGATGCGAAGTCGAGCCAAGACGATCAATTTCGCGACCATTTATGGTCAGGGAGCCCGTGCCCTCTCTCTCCAGCTCGGGATTGACCACGCTGAAGCGAAGGAGTTCATCGCCCGCTACTTCGAGAGATTTCAGGGCGTGCGCAACTACCTTGATTCGATGGTGGCGTTTGCCCGCGAGAATGGATATGTGCAAACGATATTCGGCCGGCGGCGATATATCCCCGAGCTCCGCGAACGGAACTTCAATATTCGTGCATTTGGTGAAAGAGTGGCTGCGAATTCGCCGATTCAGGGATCTGCGGCCGATCTTATAAAGATTGCGATGATCAGAATCGACGATGCTCTCCGAACCCGGAGCCTGCGTAGCAAAATGCTGCTGCAGGTTCACGATGAGCTGGTCTTCGAGGTGATCCCGGAGGAGCTCGAGCAGGTGCAAGAGCTGGTGAAATACGAGATGGAACATGCGGCGCAGTTGTCGGTACCGCTGGTTGTCGATCTCGGCGTTGGGAAGAACTGGCTGGAGACCAAGATCTAACAAGCTAATAGCGCCGAGGGTGCGGTTCGAAGGCTGCCCAATATGCTCCGGTGAGCAGTCCCATCAGGTAGATAAGATCAATCCAGATCGAATGCCCCAGAGTGCCTACAACCGTGAGATGAATGGCGTAGGTAACGAGCACCAGACCGATACCAAATAGAATCGTCAGCATTGCCGGCTCATCTGCATTCGTGCTCCGTCTTACTGCCAAGCTCCTCGCAATTCTCACTGGGGTCTGATGCGTGAGGCGTCCCCACCACGCGGCAAGCGCGATGAGTCTCTCCTTTGCGGAATCGGGGATTTTCTCGTGCGAGCTGTTCTTTTTGGGCGGTAGACCAGCCTCCTCAGAGACAGATCGTAAGCGGTTTGCGATTTCTTCTGTCAATGCTGCGTGGTCGTAGCCTGGCCAACTGTCCATTTCGATCGACTCACCGATTCGTGCACCCACAGCCGTCCCGGGTGTGCCCTTGTCCTCGAAAGTCAGGCCCAATGGCAGAATGTGAATGCCATCGATGCCAACCTTGTCCCGTGCTTCGAGCGCAAGTCGCGCCAATCCTGTCTTGAGCGGCTCCAGCCCGAGCTCGTTGTGGCTTTTGCCTTCCGGGAAAATGAGCACCGCCGTACCTCGGGCAAGCAAGTCCGTTATTTCGCGAAAAGCTTCACGATTGCGCGATCGGTCCAGCGGTGAACCATCCGGCTTTCTCGCTTCGTCACTGACTCGACGCAGCGGCACCACGTGCAGGATCCTGAAGAGAAGCGCAATGAATAGATTGTCAGCGAGTGTTGCCTTTGCGGTCATCGCGATCCTGCGTGGTGCTACCCAGCCCACGATTAGCGAATCGACGAGGGCATTCTGATGGTTGACTGCGATCAGCAACGGCCCTCGCGCCGGGAATTTTTCCCTGCCCACGATGCGGATATCTCCGTAGAACCAATGGAGGGAAATTCCGGTGATCCATCTGAGGACGTTGTATATCATTTCGACGGGACGGCTCGCCTGAAGTTGTCTGGAACTCCCCGTAACAGCAGAAGTGCCAGCGTCATTCCGATCGCGACGGTTGCAACGCCGGTCCGATAGGCGAACCCCGTTCCCATCGATGAGGTCAATCCATCTACAGCAAGTGCCCAGATGAATGGGCCCACTACGGCAGCAGCTCGCGAGGAGAGCACCATAAGGCTGAAGAATCGACCGGCTTCAACGTCTGGAACGAGGCTCAACAGCAATGGCCTTTCCGCGGTTGCAACACCGCCATAAATCAGACCAATACATGCACCGACGATCCAGAATGCCCCCCTCGTTGGGACTACAATCATGGCAATCAGGAGTATGATCCATCCGGTGAGGACCCAGGAGAGAGTCCGCTTCGGCCCGAATCGATCCACAAGTCGACCGATTCCGAAACTTCCGATCACAGCGGGAATGGTGAGTATCACGAACAGCGTCGCTTCAGAACCTTCGACGAATCCCATCGCGTAGATCGCGTAAAGCGCCATGTTCGCGATGATCGTCCCCATTGCATCCTGGTAGAGGAAAGAGGTGAGGATGAACCTCATCGTTCCCGGATAGTTCTTTGCCTCCTCTAGCGTTTTCCGAACGTCCTGAAATGCCTTGCGCCACAGCACTCGTTTCTTGCCCTGTATCACATTGTGATCTCGGCAGAATAGGAACAGCGGAAGCGAGAAGAGAAGAAAGAGGATTGCCGTCGGGACGAAGGTGGAAACACGACCACCATGTGCCGTAAACGGGACCACGCTCCTGAGAAAGCTGATGACGCGTTCTGGAATGGCTCCCAGTATCGGTACCGTTCCGGTGAAGAATGGCAGCGTAAACACGACACCGGTGATCGAGCCAAGGTACCCGAATGCAGCGCCCATCCCGGACAAACGCCCTCGGTGATCCACTGGAGCGAGCTCCGGCAGCATCGCGTTGTAAAAGGGCTGCGCGCCCTGGTAAGCGTAGTTCGCGATCGTAAACGCTGCGAGCACTCCAAATAGCGCGACGCCCGGAGATATCGTTGTGGATGAAACCGCATCGGTTATTCCCTCTCCTATGAGCGGGAGTCCGATCTGGCCAAGGATCGCCATCACTACGATTGACAGGCACGCGACGATGGTAAAACCAACGACCCACGGCTTTCGTCTCTGGGTTGCGTCGGAGATGGCGCCGAAAAGCGGAATCGATACGACCACCATGGCGGAAGCAATTCCATTGACAGTTGCGTAGAGTGTGTTCGAGTGGTGGAGATCTTTGACGAGCCACGCCGAGAAGTACAGGGTGGCGATGTTCATCGAGAACACTGTATTCGCAAAATCGTAGAGCGCCCAGCTGACGCGTTCCTTCAGTGGGGCAAGCGGTGGGTTCAGATCACCGGGTAGCGCAATACCGAGGGCTGCGGTTGAGCCTCTGTCTGCCGGATTGCTTGAAGCCGCTGTCATGGATTCCATTGGCTATACTTGGTTTGGTGTCGGGCCACGGTGGCGCAGGCGTTAACCTACGCTATCCAGCGTCGCGCTTAAATACGTATGGTGACGTAGGACCGAAATGAGTAGTCTCGATGCTGGGTACTCGACCGCTAAATATCCCCTGCCCCTCGGTCATATGCGTCTACTTCGCGCCGGACTGCTGGCGCTTGTTCTCCTATCTTGCCGAGATAGGGGAGGAAGAGGTGAAGACTCCGCTCGATCGTTGCCGCCCGTATTCTCCTCTGGTCCAGCGAGCAGTACGAATTGGGACATAGACGCCGGACCTGTGATGCTCGTTTCCCTGAGCGGCAGCACAGATAGCGCCGCGGTGATTCTACCGGAGATCACCGATAGTACAATTGCATCAGTGGAGGGCAATGCTGCGCCAGTCTCTGGTCTGGTCTTCGATCTCTTCGGGCGAGGAGGGAAGATCGATGGCTCGACGACAGTGACTCCTATTAAGGTGCCGGATGCGAGACAGGAGTGTGATGCGTGGCCGCTTGTCAGGGTGCGTGCTCCCAGTTCCGGGTGGCGCGTTGGCTTTGCTGGCGCGCATGTGCAAGCCGTCAAGCTTGATTCGATCGAAGCTATGACAAGCACCGATTCGGCCGCGCTTGCGGTCTCTCTGGCAGAGACAGCGGCGACGCTGGTGAATGCTTCTGATCCTGCGTTCAGAGGATTGCCGTTCCGCGTGCGGTCAGCTTACACGTTTCGACTCGATTCCATCGACGTTGTCATCGCCGATGTTATTCGCAGCGTGAACGAGGAAGCAAACCCGAGGATCGAACACCTTCTCATGATCGGTGAGAAACGCGCGGGATCAATCGGGAAATACAACACCGGATACTACAGCCGCACTGCGGGTGCGGAAGAAACAACGCAAGCGACTGAAGTACTCGCGGCAGTGCGGGTTGGCTCGTCGAGAAAACCTGCTGTCGTTGTCAACATTGAGTACGATGATGGCCGAGTGCTGGGTCTGATCGAACGCGTAGCGCCTGGACAGTGGCGTTCGCTGTGGAGGAGTGCTTTCACGGATTGTTGACCCACACGCACCGCGAGAGCAGGGTGCACGATGCTTAGAGCCCGGTGGGTGCGCTCACGAAGCTCCACGGCAGCTTGTACTTCTCGGCCAGATGTTGCGCCAAAGCGCGCACACCGACTGTCTCTGTCGCGTAGTGACCCGCGTATATGATTGCGAGCCCATGTTCCTCTGCGTGGATCGCGGTCCAGTGAGGTCCTTCGCCGACGATCAGAGTGTCGATGCCGGCGCCGGATGCTTCGCTCAACGTTTCCGCTGAAGCTCCTGCTCCTGTGCAAATCGCCCACTGCTTTGTTCGATGGCCGGCGGGAATCGCCGATGTGCGAATCTCGCCGTAGCTCTTCGCAAAGTTCTGCGCGGACTCGATCAATGAAATCGTGTCTACGTCGGTCTCTCCCCGTACTCCGATGAAAATGTCCTGAAACCGTGCGAACAATCCTGTGGGTGTAAGACCCAGCTCCGCTGCCAAGAGCACGTTGTTTCCAAACGTCGGGTGACGGTCCAGAGGCAGATGCGAAGAATAGACAGCGATGTCATTCTCGATCACCGTCCGCAGAATGCGGTACGGTGGGCCGCTGAGGGGTGTGAGCCCTCCCCAGAACATTCCATGGTGCACGATGAGAAAATTGGCTCCGCTCTCAATAGTGCCCTGAACTGCCCGGGTCGAAAAATCGACGGCTGCAGCAATTCCCCGAATTGGGGACCGATTCTCCAGCTGAAGACCGTTCAGCGCGTTGGGGTAATCCGGGGTGCCGACGGTATCCAGCAGCTCATCTATGTAGGCGGCAACGGCCGTGGATGTAAGCATTAATTGTGGTGCATATTTGTGTGGAGAACCGATGGATTGTTCCAGGCCAAACATTGTAACTCTCTCTACCACAACGAGTTAGCGTTTAGGTTGACAAGTCTGTTGATTAGTCCGGGACCCGCATTACTTCAAGTAGCCGCTCCAGGTCCTCGGCGGAGTAAAAATGCAGTGTGAGAGTACCGCGATTGTTTTTTCCGACGCTTACGGCGACATCGGTCTGCAGAAAACGGCGTAGCCTGTCTCCAATCCGTTTGACTTCCGGGGACAGCCGGTCCGCAGACCTCGGTCGACCGGCTCTCTTCCCGGCCCGCGGTTCACCGAATCCACGGATGCGTCGCTCGATCTCCCTCACGGTCAGCCCGTCCTTTACGATCTCGTGAGCCAGAGTCGCTATCATCTCCGGATCCTCGAGCCCAAGCAGTACCTTCGCGTGCCCCATCGTCAGCTGCCCGTCCTGTAGCAATCTTCTGACTGTGTCCGGAAGCTGAAGCAGGCGAAGCATATTCGCGATCGTAGTTCGATCCTTCCCCACCGTCTCCGCGATCTGTAATTGGGTCAGGCCGAACTCATGGGAAAGCCGGTAATAACCTTCACCTTCTTCGATCGGGTTGAGATCGGTTCGTTGAAGGTTCTCAACCAAAGCCAGAGTCAGTACGGTCTTGTCGTCGATCTCCTTGATGATTGCCGGAATCTCCTTCCAGCCAAGCTTTGTCGCGGCGCGGAGACGGCGCTCACCAGCGATCAATTCAAATCCATCTTTGCCTGGTCGGCGTCGAACGGTTATTGGCTGAAGCAGGCCACTCGCCTTGAGACTTTCCTGAAGCTCGGTCATCTCATCGGAGTTGAAATCCCGTCGGGGCTGGAATGGGTTGCGGCCGATCTGGCTGATCGGGATCGATTTCAGCGTGCCTTCGTCGCTCGAGGCCAAACCGCCGGCGCTCCCGAGAAGCGCTTCGAGACCTCTCCCCAATCGTCGGGGCGTTTTCTCAGTTGCCACCATCGTCTCCTTGTGCGGTTCGCTCGATTAGCTCTTTCGCGACGTTCATGTAGGCTTGGGCTCCTACCGAGGCAACGTCGTAGAGAATGATTGGCTTTCCAAAGCTGGGTGCCTCGGCCAGCCGGACATTCCTTGGTACGACGCTGCTAAAAACCTTGGGTCCAAAGTATTCCCTCGCATCTTCGGCCACCTGCCTCGAGAGATTTAGGCGCGAGTCGTACATGGTCAGCAACACACCATCGATGCCAAGCTTTTCGTTGGCGCTGTGCTGAACTCGGTGGACTGTGTTGAGAAGCTGGGAGAGTCCCTCGAGAGCGTAGTATTCGCACTGAAGGGGGATGAGCAGTGCATCCGCTGCAGCGAGCATGTTGATCGTAATCAGACCCAACGATGGCGGACAATCGATGATGATGTAGTCGTAGTCCGGCCTGAGGGAATCAACCGCCTCCCGCATGACGTGATCGCGGTCGCTCCTATCGACGAGCTCTACTTCGGCGGCGGCAAGATCGGGCGTAGCGCCGACGACATCCAGTTTCTCGAACTGGACACGTGTCTGGCGGGAAGATCTGAGATCGGAATTGCCGACGAGGACGTCGTACAGACTGAGGGGCACGTCTTCCTTTTCAAGGCCCACTCCACTCGTCGCGTTTCCCTGGGGATCGGCGTCAATGAGAAGGGTTTGCTGTTCTGCGGCAGCGAGGCTGGCGGCCAGGTTGACTGCTGTAGTTGTTTTGCCAACCCCGCCCTTCTGGTTTGCTATTGCGATGATTCGCGCCACGGGACCCCGGTGTAGGTACGGCTAATCTACCCAGGTCCCAAGCTAGTTTCCACGTGGAACGCGTCCTAAATGTTCCACGTGGAAACCAATTTACTGAGCCGGGAGGAACCTCCAGCGAGTACTCACCTCGACTGCCAGCGTCTCTTCGCCCGGGTTGATTGGAGTACTATCCTGAGCTGCATCTTTCCTGGCCATCATCATCATGGGCCGTGGCGGCGGAGGCGAGTATGCACCGATGTTGATTTCAAGCAATGTCCCCAGTGTACCATGCGCAGCTCGTGCTGCAGCCTCCGCATCAGCTCGCGCCTTTTCGATCGCCGTTCCAATCGCAGTACGGCGAGCTGCCTCTGTGTTGGATGCGTAGAACTGAAGAGACGTGATCATATTCGCCCCGTGCGATAAAGCGGCATCAATAACGGGTCCGACCTGGGTTAGTTTTCGGACGTCAGCCAAGATCGTATTGGTCACGTTGTACGCGACAATGACCGGCTCCTTCCCCTGCTCGTAGCGCTGTTCCGGGTAGACGTTGTAGTTGATCGTCGAGAGCTGGTCATTTCCTAATCCCAAGGCACGAAGTGCGGTGAGAACCGCTTGCTGCTTGTTTGCGTTTTCAGCGGCAGCAGCCGCAGCAGTCGATCCACGGGTCTGCACGCTGATCTGTATAGTCGCCCTGTCCGGGGAAACCTTCACCTCTCCTCGGCCCGTCACAGCAATCTGCGGAACTAGCTCTACTGCCGCCCTACTGTCCTGGGCATGTATCGTTGATGGCGCCAATAGGAGAAGAATTACGCTGCCAGTCGTGATCTTCATGGGGTTTTCTCGAATAAAAGTATGATTCTGGCCAGCCGGAGCTCCGCGCTCTAGCGCGAATAGACCATTTCAATGTCATGAATCCGGTCCAGGTCCATGCCGATGATGCCGTCGGTCTCGTTGCGGAGGAACATGTTTGCGAATTTCGCGCCCCAGATGACTTCATCCCATTTGTACGAGGACCTCGAGTGCACCGTCTGCGATGCGGTCTCGTCGGTGCCGATCAAAAGGATGAGAAACTCCGCATCGGAATCAACGAGGTCCTGGTGGGTCAAACCCCACATGGGGCTGTTCGAGTCGATTGGATGGACAACGGTCCAACTCAATGCGAAGAAGACTACGCGCCGTCGCTCGAGATCCAGATCGTAGAACTTCCGCACCGTCGATCCGCCAGATCGCTCGATCTTGGTGAGGATTAGCTGGATCTGAACTTCAATAAGTTGGTTGCTCCTCGCGTTTGCAATTCGGAACTCCAGGGCGGTCTTGTCGCGGTAGGGAGCGACAATCGCATTGCGGCTGTAAATGATTTTCGGCGATGGCCGAGAAAAGCGAGCGAAGACGACACCCGTCGCTAATGCGATTCCAAGGATGTTGAGCAGCGCCTCTATCGTCACGAGCGTGTTTGCCGCCACTCCAACTGGAATGATGTTTCCGTAGCCGATGGTGGCAAAGCTGTCCACGCTGAAGAAGAACGCGCGATAAAACGGGTGCCCCGCGAAACTGGCAGCGGTGGATTGCAGAGCATCGGGACCGCATAACAGGAAAGCGAATGCGAACAGCGCATTGACGGCCATGTACGAGGCCGTAATGAATCCAACGAACTTGGGCCACGAGATCGTGAGGAGCCAGTGATAGAGACTGAGAGACGAGAACGGGTTGAGTCCTTTCCGAATGACGTTGAACGTCCCATCGGGATTGAGCAGTCGCTGACGCGCGCTCCTCGCAACCTCGGTACCGAAACCCAGGTCCTTGAACTCTTCCTGGCCGGCTGGTGAAACCGCAGGCGGTTCCACAGAAGTTGACGACGTCATAAAAAAATGGGTGGTGAAAAGGCCGCGCGCACATTTGCACGACGCGATGCCAAACTTTAACTGTGCCTCATCCGAAAAAATGGCCCTGAATATCGGCTAAAGCTACATTCGTCCGATGGAATCATCAGACGCTTCGGTTGGCCGCGCCACACTGCTGATCATCCTCTCCGCGCTCAGCTTCGGGTCAATCTCCGTTCTCACTGTACTCGTCACGGCTGCTGGTGTCCCGCTTCTGACCGCGATGGCATGGCGGTACCTGCTGGGAGTGACTCTCCTGGGCGCTGTCGCTCGACCGGGTCGGATTCGCTCGATTCCAACTCTTCGTGTTGTCCAGCTTGTTGTGACCGGTGGATGCGGTCAGGCTCTCATTACCTATCTGAGCCTTCACGCGCTCGAATACATACCGGTCGGTCCACTCGCGTTTTTGTTTTATACGTACCCGGCGTGGGTAGCATTACTGGCAGCGCTTCGGAAAACCGAGAGGCTCACATCGGTTCGTGTGATTGCCCTCGCGCTTGCACTGGCTGGTGTAACCATCATGGTCGGGGCGCCGACTGAAAAGCTCAACCCGATAGGAGTAATGCTGGCTCTCGGGTCTGCCCTGCTCTACTCCGCGTATTTACCGGCGCTCGAGCATGTGCAAGCGGGCATTCCAGCAGTCATTGCAACCTTTCTACTCATCGGAGGCGCGGCGATAGCATTCGTGATCGCCGCGCTACTGACCGGCGACCTCTTCATACCAGCAGGTATCAACGTATGGTCGGAGATTCTTGTGCTTGCCGTGGTCTCGACGGTGGTTGCATTCCTGACCCTCATAAAAGGTCTCGCCGTTCTCGGGCCAGTGCGGACATCAATCGTGGCAACTGTCGAGCCCTTCTTTACAGCTACCCTCGGAGTGCTGGTGCTCGGGAATCAGATGAGCATCACGACCCTGCTGGGTGGGATTCTGATCGCGGGAGCGGTTCTTCTCATTCAGTGGAATTCGACTCAGCTCGCGTCTACTGCATAGCCGCGAGTCGTCGACGCCGCTCGATTTCAATGACGAGATTCTGAAGATCGCTGGGACTCACGCCGGGAATTCGGGATGCCTGCGCAAGTGAATGGGGTCTGAGGCTCGCAAGCTTTTGCCTGGCCTCGAAGGACAGGGATCGCATTTCGTCGTATTCGAGGTCGGCCTCCAGCGCAAAGTCACCCATCCGTCGCATCCGGTCGGCCTGCACTCTTTCTCTCTCGAAATAGCCTGCGTACTTGATTTCAAGATCCGCAGTGACGAGCGCCTCGCTGTCGATCTCAGCTCCCACCCCAACAGCGTTGAGAAGTTCGTGAAGTGAAACTTCCTGTCGTCTTGCGACTTCAATGATTCTTACCGGTTGTGACAACATTGCACTCCTTGCCGTGGTCAGAACCGGTTCTGCTTCCTCGGGGCGAATGCTCGTCGTCTCCGCAAGCTTCATCGCCCGGTCCTCCTGCCGCAGTCGCTCATTGATCGTTTCTTCCTCTGAGCTGGAGTAGATACCAAGTCCGAGACCAATCGGGCCGAGACGTCGGAGAGCGTTGTCCTGTCGTACCGTGAGCCTGAACTCGGACCGCGAAGTGAACAGTCGGTAGGGCTCGTCGACTCCTCGCGTCACGAGGTCGTCGATCAGCACGCCGATGTAAGAGGTTTCTCTGCCGAGTACGAGAGATGGCTTCTCTTGTGCCGCGAGCGCAGCGTTTGCACCTGCTACCAGTCCCTGACCGGCCGCTTCCTCGTAACCCGTTGTGCCGTTGATTTGTCCGGCAAAATAAAGTCCTGGAACGGACTTTACCTGAAGGGATGAATCCAGCTGCGTGGGAGGGTAATAATCGTATTCGATTGCGTACCCAGCCCGGTTCATTCTTGCCTCTGACAAGCCCCGGACAGATCGCAGGATTTCCAGCTGGACAGAAGCGGGTAGTGAAGTCGACAGGCCGTTGACATAGAGCTCGGACGTGTCGTGGCCTTCGGGCTCGAGAAAGAGCTGGTGTCGCTCCGCCTCCGGAAATTTTACGATCTTGTCTTCTACGGATGGACAATATCGTGGTCCGCGCGACGATATGACCCCTCCGTACATAGCCGACTTTGCGATGTTGTCCTTGATGATGCGCTTGCCAGCCGTTTCGAGATATGTGATCCAGCACGGCATCTGTGCGGGATGTCTGGTCGTTGATCCCTCACGGCGCTTCGATTGCCAGTAATGTGACCATGAGTAATCGAACTGCTCGATTTCGCTTTCCTGTGTTTCGAGCACGGTGTAATCGACGGATCGGCCGTCGATACGTGGCGGCGTTCCGGTCTTGAATCGGGCCACGGTGAGCCCGGCTTGTTCCAGCTGCTCAGCGAGGTGAGTAGTTGCGCCTTCGCCTGCCCGACCTCCGGAGAGATGGGTCTCCGTCCCAATGTGAATCCGGCCGCGCAGAAAGGTGCCTGTGGTGATGACTGCGCTTTTTGCCCCGAAGCGTCGTCCTTCCAGTGTTTCGACTCCAAGGACGCGACGTTCAGCCGGGTCGAGCACCAGTCGGGCGACGGTGCCCTGCACCGTCTGCAGATTTGCTTGTTGTTCAAGAAGAGACCTGACTGCCCTTCGATAGAGGCCGCGGTCGCATTGTGCGCGCGGAGCCCAAACCGCCGGACCTTTGCTGCGATTGAGCATACGGAACTGAATCATGGCGAGATCGGTAGCTCGTCCCATGATTCCTCCAAGCGCATCCACCTCGCGCACGACCGTGCCTTTGGCTACTCCGCCGATCGCTGGATTGCATGACATCTGCCCGATTGTTTCGAGCGCGCTCGTAATTAAGCCTACCCGAGCGCCCAGGCGGGCAGCGGCTACGGCTGCTTCAGTGCCGGCGTGGCCGCCACCAATGACTACAACGTCGAAGTCCGTTTCAAAGTTCTCTGATACCGACATACATTAAAGATAAGCGCGGCTCGTCGATGTCCTCGTAGTTAGTCTCTTGTCGAACATTATTAATGCCCCTGGAACTGTCGCACGGTCGTGCCATGGTGCTCATCCGCCAGAGCGCGTTCGAGCGCGCCGGACTGGCCCGAAATGTTCTCGCCGAGCGATATAACCTCACCGATGATGAGTTTCGCGTTGAGGACGGGCTGATCGCTCTGGGGCCATTGCCCTCGGAGGACATGCTCCCCGGCCTCATCGATGATCTGGAGAACAGTGGCCTGGTTTACTTTGACGACTTCTTCGAGCTGAGTGGAAATTGGCCGGACTGGCTTGCGCTCTATGCGCGCGGCGCGAGGGATCGGGGGACCTAGAGGCGCCGCTCGACGACAGTCCATTCCTCGACGAACGCTACGCCCTCCTGGATTCTGTCGATCACGACGTCTGAACCCGAAGTAATTGCTGTCGCGCCCAGTGAGCGGGCCAGCGCAACCTGGTGCTTACCGAGGTGCTCATAGGAGATCTCGCCTTCACGACCAGCGATGATATCTCGCGTAACGACCGCCAGAGTGCCCTGGATCTCTTGATCTTCCAATAGGAAGGGAGCCGGAAGACCACGTAGCGCCCACTGCGCCAACAGGGTGATCATTCCTGTAATTGCCAGTGCGCCGCCACCCATGGCGATGAGGACGATCCCCCAGGCTGGCAATATTGTCCGGGAAGCCAACGGGTATCCAACAGCTCCGAACCCTACGGCGAAAGCGGCAACCGCCGGCAGATTGAAAAATGGCGATGGCGCGCGTGATTGATTTCGTCTGCGACGCGCGTACTCAACTCCGTGCAGCATTGCGAACACGGCGAGCACCAGACCACCGATGAAAGCGACCAGGAAAAGGATTTTGAGAATTGTCACGAGCTTGGGGATTGTCTCAGATCATGACGTGCCCGGCCGAGCATTCAGGATCCCAAGTATTTCTTGAACCAAGCTATGGTTGCCGGCCATGCCGCGCGGGTTGCCGCCATGTTGGCGCCGTCCATTCCGGCCTGCTGTCTCAGGAAGCCGTGACCAGCTCCCTGATAAAGGCTGTAGACGTAAGTACGGCCAAGCGCGCGAAGCGCAGAATCAGCCGGCGGGATTGTCGCATCTACCCGCGCATCGTTTCCGCCGTATAACCCCAACACCGGCGCTCTGACTGATACCAGGTCGGTAGACTTCGGGCTCACTCCGTAGTAAACGACCGAGGCACCAAGGCTTGGCGAATGAACCGCGTGCGCGAAGGAAACGCCGCCGCCCCAGCAGAATCCGACAATACCGTATTTCCTTTCCGCGGCGGGTAGTGACATTCCATACTTGGCTACGGCATCGAGCTGTCTCTGTACCCAGGCGGGATCGAGGGTTCTGATAGCGACCTGCGCGAGTGGAGCGAGGACACTGTCCGGGCCATCGGGAAGATTCTTCATCGTCAGCAGGTCAGGAGCGATCGCGATGAATCCGTCGGCTGCGAGCTGATCTGCGACGCCACGTACCCATGAAGACAATCCAAAAATCTCATGTACGACCAGTACGACGGGGGCTTTGCCACTCCTCTGGGGGTAAACCACCCATGCGCGAATGCTGTCTCCGTCGCCAGAGCGAATCATCGCCCATTCTCCATGGCGTGGTGAGCTGTTCAGCCGGGCAAGTGCTCCTGAAGCATCAGGTGGAAGACCGCGATTGTCCGACGAACTGACGCTCGAAGCCGGAGAGGATGGCCCGGCATGATCGGCACCAGCGTGCGAATCGGCAGCCGGCACCATTTTGGTGCTGGTGCAAGCCGCGCCGAAAACCGAGAGGGTCAACCCTGAGACGATTGCAACAGATTGAGCGCGCATATCACCGACTCCCTTGTTTGACTAAAGGCCCACTGGCCGACGCGCGAGCGAACTGCTCGGCAAGGAACTCCCCAACACGATACTCCGCATAATAAAATGGTCGCCACGGCACCGAGCCAGCTATGAAGCCGGCGTGCCCGCCCCGGCTGACAAACTCCAGGCGTAGAGCAGGGTTTTGCCGGGCGACTTCCCGAACCTCGTCGAGAACTTCCGGGGGCAACATGGGATCATCTATGGCACTTAATAGTAGCGTACTGAGCCTAATTCGCCTGAGCCAGGGCAATGAGCTCGACCGCTCGTAGTAGTCCTGGGCGTTCTTGAATCCATGGAGGGGGCCGGTGATCAGGTTGTCGAAGTCTTCCAGGGTCCGAAGTCCAGCGATGGTAGACGGCGGCGCCAGATCTGGAAACCTTACAGCCTTTTCCTGGGCTTTTCTCCGTAGCGAGCCGAGGAAGAATCGTTGATAGAGTCGTGAGAGTCCACGATTGATCCTCCGGGCCGAGCGACTGAGGTCGAACGGGACAGAAATCGCGGCAGCGGCCTTGAGCTGGGTTGGCAAGTTGTCGCCCCTCTCGCCCAGGAACTTGAGCAGAACATTTCCGCCAAGCGACACTCCGGCCAGGGCGAGAGGAGAAGTCGGGAACTCACGAGAGATCCTCTCAAGGACAAAGGCAGTGTCGGTCGTTTCACCGGAGTGGTAGAACCGCTGGGTACGATTCATCTCGGATCCACAGGAGCGAAATATCAGGAGATCAGCACCCCAGCCCCTTCTCGCTGCTTCGTTGAGCAATCCCTGTGCATAGTGGGAGCGAACGCTTCCCTCGAGACCATGAAGCAATAGAACGCGGGGTGCTCCGGCATTGGCACGTAGCCTGTGGAGCTCGACGAAGTCGCCATCAGGGGTATCCCATCGGTCGGGCAAGGTCGGCGCAGGAGGCTGTCGTCGAAAGAGCTTTCCCCAAAGGGTTTGCAGATGCCCGCCGGGAATCCACCAGGCGGGCGAATAAATTACGGCACGCCTCCTTGATTGCGGGGATGAAGCCGATACCTCATCACTGACCATTCTGCCAGGTCCAGTCAATTGGAAGTCCAGGTTTTTGGAATCAAGAAGAGTGCGGATACGCGTAGGGCACTCCGCTTCTTTTCGGAACGCAGAATAAAGACCCACTTCGTCGATTTGCTGGAGCGACCCGCAGCCCTTGGCGAGCTGCGGAGATTTGCCCAAAAATTCGGCACAATGGCCCTGGTTGACAAAGAATCAAAGCGCTTTGAGGAGCTTGGACTGCGTTACGCGCAACTTTCGGACGACCGCTGGCTGGAGAGGCTTTCCATGGAGCCTTTGCTGCTCCGCATGCCGCTGGTGCGAAACGCGAACCAACTGACGATCGGAGCGGATGAAGCTGTGTGGAAGGGTTGGATTGGCGCCAGATAGCCGGTCGCTTGTGGTGCTTAGTTCGGACGAGCGATATTGAACGACCATCCTCCCTCCCCCCAGCTCAAATCCGGTTCAGGAAATAGTGACCTATCGTGTTCTCATCACCGATGAGATCGATGCCGAAGGTGTGGCAATCCTTTCGGCTGAACCTGAGCTCGTCGTCGACGAAGTACCGACGCTCCCGAAAGACGAGCTTCTCGCTCGTATTGGGGACTACGATGCGATCGTTGGACGCAGCGCTACGCGGATATCAGCAGATCTTCTGGAGAAAGCGCGCCGGCTGAAAGTAATTGGACGTGCAGGGGTTGGAGTCGACAACATCGCGCTCGATACTGCGACTTCTCTTGGAATTGCCGTCATCAATGCCCCGGCCGGGAACACGATTGCGGTGGTGGAGCTGTTTTTCGGGGCTGTGATCTCTCTTCTTCGGCACATTCCGCGCGCGGCGACGTCAATGCAGGCCGGGAAGTGGGATCGATCATCACTCCTTGGCTCTGAGCTCAAAGGAAGGACCCTCGGTATCGTAGGACTCGGGCGAATTGGTGGAGAAGTTGCCACCCGTGCTCGCGCGTTCGGTATGAGTGTTCTTGCCTATGATCCGTACATAGCGCAGTCACGCTTCGAGGCGTTGCGGGTGCAGGAGGTCAAATCGCTCGAGACCTTGCTTGAACAATCCGACATCCTGACGGTCCACACTCCCCTCACCGACGAAACCACGGGGATGATCGGCAAGCGCGAAATTGCGCGTCTTCCCAAGCATTCAATCGTGGTGAATATGGCCCGCGGCGGGATAGTTGATGAAGGCGCACTGCTCGAAGCTCTCGATGCCAAGCGACTTCTCGGTGCCGTTGTGGACGCATACGAGAAAGAGCCGCTGGCCCCTGATCACCCGCTTCGCAAGCTGCCGAACGTCCTGCTGACGCCGCACATCGGAGCATCTACCACCGAGGCCCAGCGAAATGTTGCGGTGGATGTGTGCATTGCTGTTCGGGATGCGTTGCTGAGTGGAGAATTGTCGCGGTCGATCAATGCCGCCGATGTAGGGGGGCAATGGGCCGAGGTAGAACCTGCGCTTACACTCGCGCGGCGGGCCGCAGCTGTTGGACGAGCGATTCTCGCCACACAGGGGATGCGGGCTGTTCAGCGGGTCGATGTTCGATCGGGGTCGGCGCTATCCGGAGCGAGAAGCGCATTGCTGGCATCTGCCGCGCGCGGTCTGCTGGAGGGAACAGTAGAGCAGGAACGACTCAATCTCATCAATGCCCGCGCTGTGGCTGAGGCTCGCGGCATCGATCTGTCCACGACGGAGACTCCGACTCAGGATAATCCGTACGCCATCGAAGTAAGACTGAGCGGAGGAATGCAGGAGATTGCGATTGCCGGGATGGCGCAACCCGGCGTGGTTCCGCGTTTCACGCGAATCGGCGCATTTCACGTCGATATTCAGCCACGGGATACGCTTCTGATTCTTACGAATAACGATGTCCCCGGCGTAATTGGTCGCGTAGGAACGCTGCTCGGCGAAGCCGGGGTCAACATCGCCGAATATCACCAGGCTCGACTGGCGCAAGGTGGTCAAGCTCTCGCAGCCGTATCGGTGGACGGGGACGTGAGTGAGGCGATCCGCGAATCGCTGCTGCGTTTGCCGGATGTCTCTTCTGCCGCGGTCGTCTGCTTCCATTCCGGGTGAGCGTCGGCCTAAGCAGTGACAAGAGCGTGCGCGACGCTTATGAGGCCGACGCATCGGGTCTTCACCTTGTTCCAGATCTTGTTGCTCGGCCTGAATCCGTCGATGACGTGATAGAGGTCGTCCGGAAGGCAGCGAGCGACCGGACCCCGATCACCTGCGCAGGTGCGCAGACGAGTACGACCGGAGCATCGATCACCGACAAGGGAATACTTCTCTCTCTCCTCTCGCTGGATCGGATCTCACCTCCTGACGAGAAGGGGCGAACAATCAACGTCGAGCCAGGAGCACTGGTGGGCGAGATCAAGCGCACCGCCGCTGCGGCCGGTCTCCTCTTCGCGCCCGATCCCACGAGCGAAGAAGAATCTACAATCGGAGGTGCGATCGCCTGCAATGCTTCGGGCGCTCGTACGTTCAAATACGGTGCGACCCGCAGACACGTGCGTGCTCTAAAGGTTGTAATGGCGAGCGGGGAGCTGATCGAGTTCCGGAGACCTGATCTCGAGAAGAACACCGTTGGTTACGCGTTTGCGCATGATCCGATCGACTGGTTCATCGGGAGCGAAGGCACATTGGGGATAATCGTGGAGGCCGAGCTTTCTCTCCTACCGTTGCCCCATCATGTCGTTGGCCTGGCGGTTCTGTTCAGAGCGGAGCAGAACGCGCTGAACTTCGTCATCGCAGCGCGGGAATCACCGCAACTGTCCGCCCGATGCATCGAGTACTTCGACGGACCCGCGATTGAAATCGCGCGCAGCACATCGGCCGGGCTTATTCCTCCGGATGCAACGGGGATGGTATACGTTGAAGAGGAGATCTCCGACGATCTGGATTCGACCCTCGTCAGATGGATAGAGCTGATCGAGACGATTGGCGCTGATTTCGAGCCACTCGTGTTTGACGGCGAAGCACGACTCAGAGAAGCGCGAAGAATACGGCATAGCATTCCTACGACCATGAATGAGCGTGGCAATTCATTTCGCAATTCTGGTGGAAGAAAAGTCTCGACCGACTGGGCAGTTCCATACCGAAGGCTGCCTGAGGCGATAGAAACGGCTCGCTCACTGGTAAGCGAGGCTGGAATCGACGAGCCCGTCATCTACGGTCATGCTGGAAATGGTCATCCGCACCAGAATTTCGTGGCCCGCGATGCGCGCGAGCTTGCCGGTATAGAGGCTGTGGTGGAGGAAACTCTACGACGCGTGCTGGCTCTGGGAGGGACAGTCGCGGCCGAGCATGGGATCGGGAAGATCAAGCGCAGATGGTTGCCACTGCAAATGAACGCTCTTCAGGTCTCCATGATGACGGCGGTAAAGAGGGAGCTCGATCCACTGGGGCTTCTCGCACCGGGCAACATTTTGTGAGCCGCTTCAATTCCATCATCTTCGACGTCGACTCGACTTTGAGCGGCGTTGAGGGAATCGACTGGCTGGCTGCGCAGCGTGGACCAGAAATCGAGTCATGGAGTGCCGCTCTCACCGAGAAGGCAATGAAGGGGGAGATTCCGATCGAAGCGGTCTATGGTGAGAGAATGCGAATTGTGAAGCCGACATTGCCCGAGATCCAAGAGCTGGGAAGGGTTTATGTCGAGCGCATCACACCTGGGGCTGTCGAGACTATCGGGGAATTTCGCGCTCATGGCATCACAGTCGTAATGATCAGCGGAGGCTTGCGCGAGGCGATCCTCCCGCTGGCCAAGGAGCTCGGTGTGGATCAAGAAAATGTCCACGCTGTCTCCGTATTCTTCGACGAGAGCGGGGCGTACGCCGGGTTCGACGACGCTTCATTGCTCACCCGCCAAAGCGGAAAACGAACCATTGTAGGCCAAATGCACCTCAAGGGTCCGATACTCGCAGTCGGCGACGGGATGACGGACAGCGAAATCAAGCCAGTCGTGCAAGGTTTTGCTGCATTTACCGGCTTCACCAGACGCGAGCCAGTGATAGCGCAGGCGGATTTTGTCATCGAGACTTTCGACCAACTGAGGGACCTGATACTGGAATGAGCACGACAAAAATCTTTGGCACGTTCTTTCTCCCCGGGCCGACCGAAGTTCGCGAGGAGGTCATGACCGCGATGGTGCGACCCATGATTCCGCATCGCGGGTCTGAATTCGAAGACCTGTTCGAACGGCTCCAGCAGGGACTTCGTCCTGTTTTCAAGACTGACCGCCCGGTCTACATCAGCACTTCGTCCGCGACGGGCATGATGGAGGCCGCCATTCGCTGCGCGCCTCCCGGAAGGATTCTGTGCCTGGTGAATGGAGCGTTCTCGGAGCGATTTGCGCATATCGCCTCGATGTGTGGTCGTGATGTCGATCGCTACGATGTTGCATGGGGGCAGATACATACCATACCCCAGCTGGACGAGAGGCTTTCGATACGGAAATACAGCGCGATCACGGTAGTGCATTCTGAAACATCGACCGGGGCGCTCAACGATGTGCGCGCAATTTCTGACTGTGCGCACCGCCACGGAATCTTCTGCCTCATCGACAGCGTGAGTGGAATCGCGGGAGCCGAGCTGCGGTTTGACGAGTGGAAGCTCGATTACGTGCTGACGGGATCGCAAAAGGCTCTGGCACTGCCCCCCGGCCTTTCCTTCGCTGTCGCTTCCGCCGTCTACGTCGATCAGGCGAACGGAACCCACGGGCGTGGGGTCTACTTCGACCTTGTCGAACTTGACGCGTATGCGCGCCGCAATCAGACGCCCAGCACTCCGGCACTTTCGCTGCTCTTCGCGCTGGAGGTACAGCTCCAGTCGATTGCAGCGGAGGGCCTCGAGGCC
>Ga0193723_1000079_pt1 | contig 30364 bp, 34 predicted proteins | sample H2m2metaG_FD_143042 | JGI IMG/M metagenome (GOLD analysis project Ga0193723, IMG submission 143042) | Soil microbial communities from a riparian zone of the East river system, Colorado, United States - H2m2 | ecosystem: Environmental > Terrestrial > Soil > Riparian zone | place: USA: East River...
CAATGAAGAAGAGCCCGATGCTCAGGATGGCCAGGGCGGTGCTGAATGGAGGCTCGGAGAGTGGCAGCTCGGCGATGAGCCACGTGCGGTAGATCGCGATCCCTGCGTACGTCACGAGGCCGATGACTACGAAGAGCACGAGCCAGCCCGCCGGCCAGAAAGGAAGCCGCCTTTCAAGGCGTGACAGTCCCGGCATGTAGCTGACTGCGAAGAAGAGCCCTGGGATAGCGAGGCTCAGGTATGCGGAGGTGGCGACCGCGCTGCCTGAGTACTCCTTGAAGAGATTTGGGACCAGGATTCCCGGGGTCGTCAGGCCGTGCACGGCGAAGATCGCGCACAACGAAGTGAACCCGAGGCAGAGGAACAGGACGCGGTAGAGACCGATCTGGACAGTCGCAAGGGCCAGCGCGACCGCGATGAGGGCGGCCAGTATCGATACTGCGGAGACAATGTAGAAATGCTGGTAGGGCACCACCAGCAGGCCACCCCCACCTGCAGCCGCCAGGGGCACGAAGGTGGCAGGAAGAAGCAGGCCCAGGAAAACGAGGGCATCCTGCCAATCTCCCTGGCGCAGGGACAGCTTCCCCGATCTCGTCGCCGGCGAGCGCACAAGCACGGTGGCCTCCCCCCCTTTCAGAACAGGCTTACCGATCTTGGTTACGGGACCTGAAGAGGCGATCGCGTTGGACCCGCGCACGGCTCCAAGAACGCTTCTAGAGCTCCCTATCAGCTAGGACAACGAGCCAGGATCGGTAACGGGTCGCCCCTGCCCGCAACGCCCCGCTTCCAACTTCCCCCACTGAAGGGGAGGAGACCTTTAGGCCCTGAATTCGAGGCAGCGGGTGCCCGTCAGGTCGATCCAGTAACGACCCCGGCCCTTGACGATGCGCATCAGCACCTGCTCGCATGCCGGGCAGCGAACCACGGCACCCGGAGCATTCAAGTACACATCGACTCGCCCGACCGCGTGCACACTGCCGCAACCCGCGCATGTGCTCTCCGCGTTCGTCATCTCCATCGTGAAGATCTCCCGGAGCAGACCGGCTATCGCGTTGCCGTCGACCTTCAAATCCGATTGGCGCATCGTCAACCTCCTGTGGCTCCAAACCGCTCCGTCCTGATCCAGGCGGCGTCATAGCCCGACTCGACCAGCAATCCGGAGGCTGTCTCGACAAAAGCCGTTGGCCCGCAAACGAACACTGCAGGTGAGTCCTTCTTCGGCCAGGCCACCTCAGCCACCATCTCGCCATCGATCCTTCGCGAGTAGCCATCCCAGCCAGATGGCTGAGAACGCGTGAGCGTATGCGAAACCTTCAACCGGCTATCCCCTTCCGACAAGGTGGCCAACTCGTCTCTGTAGATCACGTCTTCGATCGAGCGCGATGAGTACAGCAGGCGGACCGGCGCCGTGGCTCCGGCAGCCGCGTGGTGTCGGACCATCGCCATCAGAGGCACTACTCCAGAGCCGCCCGCCACCAGGAGAAGCGATCGCTCTTCGCCGGCTCTCCAGACGAAATACCCGCCGATCGGCCCGCGGAGCTCGACCTTGTCGCCGGCTCTGACCTCACCGACGAGATAGGGTGAGACCTCGCCATCCTCCAGCCGCTCGACTGTGAGGATCACGCGAGGGTCTTCTGGCGCCGAGGCGATCGAGTAGCTTCGCTGGGCCTGGTAGCCGTCCTCCGCCGTCAGCCTGACGTCAACGTGCTGGCCGGCGAGGTGGCCCGGCCAGTCAGGAACCGCCAGCACAAGGCTGGAAACGCGGGGCGTCTCCTGGATCACCTCGGCCACCTCGCCGAGCTGCCAGGTCAGTCGCCCCAGTACCGCTGCTCGCGCCATGGGTCACCACGTAGGTGGTAGCCGTTCGACTCCCAGAAACCTGGCTCGTCCTCGTTCTGCAGAGAGATGCCGCGCACCCATTTGGCGCTCTTCCATAAATAAAGGTGTGGGACGAGAAGCCTGGCCGGCCCTCCGTGCTCAGGATCGAGCGGCTGGCCGTCGTATTCGAAGGCGATCCACGCCTGATGGCCCCTCAGGTCGTCGATGGGAAGGTTTGTGGTGTAGCCGCCGTCGCTGTACGCCACCGCAAAGTCGGCGGCCGTCTCGACCTGCTCGAGGATGGTCTCGACGGACACCCCCCTCCACGAGGTGTCCAGCTTCGACCACTTGGTCACGCAGTGGATGTCGACCGTTACGGTTTCGGATGGCAATTTTTGGAATTCGTCCCAGGTCCAAACCTTGGGCTCATCCAGCTCACCGACGATCGAGAAAGTCCACTCCGACAGCGGCACTCTCGGAGTCGGGCCTGCAGACAGCACTGGGAAGTCGTTGACGACATGCTGGCCAGGCGGCACCCGCCCGCTGCTCGCCACATCGCGCCGCTTGCCCTTGAAGCCACGAGATATGAACGCCACTATTTCTAGAGTGCGCGCATGCGGTTGTTCTTGGGATTGTGCTCGACCTCGGCCAGTCCCAGGGCCTCCATCAGCGGCGGAACGTACATCCCGAACCTACCGCGGAGGCCTTTCTTCAGCCCGTACCAACCACCGATCGGGTTCTTCGGTGAGCGGCCCCACGCTTCAACTGTGCCCTCGGCCGACGGCTTCTGCTCGTCGGCGCTCCCGAGCAGCATCCAATCGCCGTGCTTCTTGAGCATCTCGTGCAGGTCGTTCAAGCAGCGGAGGTCGTACCTGAGCTCAGTCTTTCCGACAGTGCAAACCAGGGCGGGTGGACTGAGCGCCTCGTCCTTGTACATCTGGTATTCGGAGGATCCGCTTGGCGTTGTCAACACCCACGGCGATTGCTTTGTACCCGACCCTTTCACCTTCGCCATTGCCATCTCTCCTCCAGCGCAAATTCGGACTGAGCGATCATAGGAAATTGATCCGGGTCAGCCTCCAGAGCCTGCCCGGCGGGAAAAGGGCGCTGCCGGTAACGAGCGGCACGTCGAAAGAGTAGTCGCCCAGGACAACGTGCTCGCTGCCCTCGGGAGTGCCGGAATCAATGGGCTTGTCAATTACCAGGGGGCGTGAATCGAGGCGCTGGCGCAGGATCATGCCCGGCCACTCGACGAGGTCAACGTCAACCGTCGAGAGCAGGTCGGCCTGGCCGCCCCAAGGCGTGACGTAACTCGCGACAGCCTGATTCCTCGCAATCACCCTGCGGACATGGAGGCCGGCTTGTATCGATGCAAGAAGGACCTTGGCCGCCGCGAACGCGCGAGCGAGAGTGGGCTGACTCATCACGCATCCGTAGAGGGTCACCGGGTGACCGTCCACCTGAGATGTGGCGGCGAACAGGAAATTGGCGCCCTCGGCCAGGCCGGATCCAGTCTTGATGCCAACGATCCCGCTCTGGCCGAGCACAGCATCGACGTTGTAAACGGTTCCCGCGACAGGGAGGTCTGCCTGAGGCATCGCCACGATCTGGGCGAAGACTTCAAGCTTCATCGCCTCCATGCCCAGCGTCATGAGGTCGCTTGGCGTGCTCACCGTTGAAGGTGACGCACCGCTTGTGTCGGCGAAGGTCGTTTGCGTGAGATCAAGTTCGCCGGCCTTCTTGTTCATCGACGCGACAAAGGAGTCGACTGAGCCGGCGTCCCAACGCGCAAGCAGTTCCGCGAAGTTGTTTGCCGACGGTATGAGGAGGCCCTCGAGCAGCTCGAACTCGGTCAGCACCTCGCCAGCACGCACCTCGACCACCGATTCTTTGTTGGCGAGGGCGGCCTGGTACGACTGCACGTCGGCGTCGGTGATCGTGATTGACGGCCCTTTCTGGTCCGGCTGCAACGGCTTGTCCCCGAGGATCACGAGCGCGGTCATCACCTTGGTCACGCTTGCGGCGGCCACCGGCTTCTCGTTCCCGGAGCTTGCGATGAGGCCCAGGCCGGAGGCGCCGATCGCAGCCGCGCCGGTGCTCGGCCACCGAATCGCCGGCACCGCGCCGGGCACCGTGTCCTGTGTGTGAAGGGAGGTGGTGGCCGCCACAGCCGGAATCGGCCGGAAATAGTTCCAGGCACCCAACGCCCCAATCACAACGATGATCGCCAGGAACAGGATCGCCAACCTTCGCGGCATCGGAACATATTGAACGTGCGAGGCAGGGTTGGCCCGGGCGGGGTCCGCGCGCGAAGCGCCGCGGCCCCGTCGATTAGACTTCGGAGCTTGAATCTGGAGGCGATCGCGCCGCTGGTCGCCGCTTCGATGTTTGGACTCGTCTCAGGCTTCAACGACGGCGGGAACCTGATGGCCTCGTTCACGTCGGGCCGCGTCATCACCCCGCGCGTCGCAGCGTTTCTCTTGCTGGTCAGCCTCGCCGGGCCTCTTGCCATTGGCACCGCCGTCGCACAAACCGTCGGCACGAACGTGATCGACCTGCGGGCTCAGGGCGAGCTCAGCTACGTCCTCATCACTCTGTCTCCGCTGTGTGTCGTCCTGACATCCCTCCTGTTCGGAATCCCGACGAGCATGACCCTCGCGCTCGTCGGCGCGATGCTGGGCTGGGTGCTGGTGGGCGGCGGGCAGAGCGTCATCCACTGGACAGGAGTCGCACGCGTCCTGCTCGGGATTCCGATCTCGGTCCTCGGTGGAGGCTTGCTGGCGCTGACCTTGTATCGGACCATCCGGCGCTTCATGGGCAACCGGCCGCATGCAGAGCTACTCGGCCTGGCGAGGTTCCAGTTCCTGACTGCGGCCATCCAGGCATTCGCATACGGTGCTAATGACATGGAGAAGACGGTCGGCCTGATCGCCGTCGGCATGTCGCTTCCAAACCACGGCCAACCTGTGGCCTTTTCTGGAGCGGCGCCTATCATTGGCGCATTCGGTTTCTTTTTCGTCGGCGCACTCATTGGAGGATCACGGGTCGCTGGTCGCGTCGGACTCGGCGTCCTCAAAGTGCGTCCCATGCAGGCGCTTTCACAGCAGCTGGCCTCCGGAACCGTGGTCGCGGCGCTGGCCATCGCCGGCGCGCCAGTCAGCATGACTCAGACGATTGACGGAGGGCTGGTGGGCGTCGGCGCCGCGCTGCGCGCTTCATCGGTTCGCTGGGGAATCGTCAGGGAGATGCTCGGCAGCTGGCTGCTGACTTTGCCGCTGGCTCTGGCGTTTGCGGCGGCGCTGCACCTCGCGGTGAGGGTGGTGGGGCTGGCGCCATGAGCTTCGGCCGAACGTTCAAGGCGTTGACCAGGTCGAACGATCGTCGCTTCATCGCACTGCTCAGCCAGCAGGCCGACCTGACAGTCAGGGCGCTGCAGGTCCTTGAGAAGTTCGGCCGCGAGCCGAGCGGCAATACCGACCTCGTCGACCAGCTGAAAGAGATCGAGCGAGAAGGTGACGCGGCGAGACGCGTGTTGATCGATGAGCTGCTGCATACCTACGCAACGCCTTTCGACCGCGAGGATCTCTTCGCGCTGTCCAGAGCGATCGACGACATCCTCGACGCTGCCAACGAAACAGCCGTCGAGCTGGCCATGTACAGGATCGGCCCCCCGGCCGGCCTGAACGAGATGGCCAAGGTCCTGAGCGAAGGGGCTCGCCATATTGCCGCGGCAGTCGGAGAGCTGCTGGATCATCCTGGGGTGGCCGCCGATCACGCAGTCAGGGCCAAGCGATCGGAGAACCGCATTGACAGCCTGTATCACCACGCGGTCGGGCAGCTATTCGACAGCAAGGCGGAGATGAGCGAGATCCTCAAGTCGAGAGAGATATATCGGCACCTCAAGAACTCAGCCGATCGCATCGACGGTGCCGCCGACGAGATCTCTGTGATCGTCATCAAGCGAAGCTGACATAGGCTCACGGGAATTACGTTCCTACCAACCTTGTTTCGACTGGTGAAATGAAGAAGCTCGACGGCATCCACCACATCTCTTCAATTACTGCCGACGCCCTTGGCAACGTTGCTTTCTACGCCGGCGTCATGGGACTCCGGCTGGTCAAGAAGACGGTCAACCAGGACGACCCGACCGTCTATCACCTGTTCTACGCTGACGAGAACGCCAGCGCCGGCGCTGACATGACCTTCTTCGAGTACCCAGGCGTGGCGCGCGGCCGGGCCGGCGCCGGCATGATCCACAGGATCACCTTCCGAGTGGGTTCTGTGGAGGCGCTGGACTTCTGGCAGCGGAGGCTTGCCAGCGCGGGAGTCGAGGCTCAGCGGTCCGGGACCCGGCTCCTTTTCGCGGACCCCGAGGGTCTTGGCCTGGAGCTCATGATCGATGACGCTTCCGACGCGCCACTGGTCGCCGAGCACCCCGCCATCCCGTCCGAGCTCGCTCTGCAGGGTTTCGCCGGAGTTCGCGCCTACACACGGATCCCCGACATCAGCCGCAACCTGCTCGAAGATGTTCTGGGTTTCGAAGCCTCAGGTCCGGACCGCTATCAGTCGCGTGGCGAAAAGCGCGGTTCCTTCTACATCTATGACACAGCTCCGGAGACCCGTGGGGTGAGCGGGGCTGGCACCGTGCACCACGTCGCATGGTCGTCGACGATCGAGGACCACGCTGCGTGGCGTGAGAAGGTGGCGGCCGCCGGCGCGCGGCCGACGCCCATCATCGACAGGTACTACTTCAGGTCGATCTACTTCCGCGAGCCAAGCGGCGTGCTGTTCGAGATCGCCACCCTGGGGCCAGGCTTCGCCACCGACGAACCCCTCGAGCACCTTGGTGAGCGCATCTCGCTGCCGCCCAACTTCGAGCACCTTCGGGAGCAGGTGGAGCGAACGCTGACGCCGCTACCGAACCCGCGCGCGGCAGCGCGAGCGTCGACAGGCTCCTAGACCGGGCGGAGGTTGCCGCCAGGTGAATTGGACCGGCGAGGCTCACTGCCGCGCCGGTCCATCTGATTTATTGGGGGAAGCAGGCTGGTTGAATCGCTCCCTTTACCGTTGCGTGCCCAGCAGACGAGCTGACGACGGCCGACTGCGTGTCGAAAGAGCCGGCTATCGCGGACATAGTCCCCGCCGCGTTGGCGTTCGAGGAGTTGTAGTTGGTGCTGAATTGCGTGCTGTAGTCGAGGCATTGGAACGTGTTGCGATCGGATCCATTGCTCGTCAGGCCAAGGCCGGTCCACGTCACGTCAAGACTGATCGGCAACGGGAGACCGGTGCCGCCCCCGCCGAAAGCAAACTTGCCGGCGCTGTCGGTACCGCTGACCGGGGCTCCGAATCCGGGGCACACCTCGGCGGTGGTCAAGGTCGTGTGCACCCTGGCAGTCTGCAGGTCCTTGCTCGTAGTGAAGTCTGCCGGGTTGATGATGAAGCAGCCGTAGGTACTGTTGCCCACGTCGTCGAAGAGAACGAGGCTGACGATGGTGCTGTTCATGACAATCCGAGGACCTTTGGGATCCTTGGGTCGGAATGAGTTCAAGCCCTGGTCGACACTGACCATGAAACCCTGGCCTGGAGGGCCACCCTTCAACGTTCCGAAGTAAGCGCTGGCGTCCTTGTTTGTGAACGTGTAGGAGCCAGGACCGAGACCATCCCCTCCGCCACCCACTGCTGCGAATGCCGCCGCGGCCAGCACCAGCGAACCGCAGAAGACGATTGAAACCACTAACGCAAGCTTCTTGAGCAGGATCATCCTGTTTCCTCCCGAAACACGAGCGGCCGGCAACGAGCCGGATGATCCGCAGGATTCGTCTCGAAGCCAGTCTCACCGGGGTTTCGAATTACGTCTCATTCTCGCCAGCCGTATTGCGGGGCGCGGGGGTATTGTTGGCCCCGATCAAAGCCGTGAAACCGTGAAGGCAGTTCGAAGCCTGCTTGAGGACCCTCGAGTGTTCGACGCAGTGGTCGTTCTGCTCGCGACCTGGTTCCTCCTTTCGGCGTACGTGACCGCCTGGGCTTACGTGATCAGGCCGGAAGGGGCGCCAAACGCGGCATCGGCCGGCCTTGTGGCGGTGAGCGCCTCGTGGTTCGTGCTGACCGGCTTCCTGTTTTTCGCTTTCGCCAGAGGGCTGCGCAGTGGACAGCCGTGGAACCGCGCCCTCCCTGACGGTTACGTGGGAACGCTGGCGGCTTCACTCGTCTTCGGAGCCGCCTGGATCGTTGACACGTCTTTCTGGGTGGAGTTCTTCGGGCGCAACCAGCTCGGCCTCGAGGCGTTGTTCACCCCTCCCCACCTTGTCGAGATTGCAGCCGCGGCGGTGATCGTCAGCGGCCCGCTTCGCGCAGCCGCCCGCCGCGGAGAGACCACCGCGACAGTGGTGACTCTGCTGTCGGTCGCCCTGGTCCTGTCAGTGCTGACGTTTGCCACCCAGTTCGCACACCCGCTGATCGATCCCTGGTCATCGCGGGCATTCCAGTATCGGGTGGAGCTCCAGGGCATCCGGCTCACCTGGGTCGCCGACAACCTCGGCGTCGCCTCGATCCTTGCTCAAGCCGCGATCCTGGTTGGGACAGCCCTCTTGTTGAACACAGCATTCAGGCTGCGCTTTGGCTCGCTGACATTGGTGTTCGCAGTCAACGGTGTGTTCGTAGCCATCACCAAGCAGAGCTATGAGCTTCTGCCGGTGGTGATCCTCACCGGGCTTGCGGGGGACCTGTGGCTGTGGCGGACGGCGCGCTGGCCCGGCCGGCGCGGAGCTTCGCTCGGAGCGGTCATCGCCGGTTCGTTCGCCATCCTCTCGATAGTCGCCGTAGAGGTCGTGGCCGGTGGCACCGCGTGGGCGTTCTCGCTCTCCTCCGCAGTCGTCTTTGCCGCCATGATGTTGGGTTGGCTGATGGGGCGCCTGCTGCCCGCGAGCCTCCCGGCGGCGACGGCCGTAACGCCGGCACCGGTCGCCGGCGAGATTGTCGAGCTGCACTGGACCCGAGATCCTGAGAGCACTGTCCGGCCGGTGCTCGTGAGAGCGGCGCTTGACGACCTTGGCACGCCAGAGAGGCTTGGGAGGAGCCCGCTCGCGATGCTGCCAGGCGTCTCGCGCGGCGGGTCTGCAGCCAGCGACCTGCGCGCACTGCTCGTAGACGTGATCAGCGACCTGGCGGCCTCGGGGGCGCCACGCGACGCCGAGGCGGGGCGCCTTTTACTCGACTACTACGTCAAGAGGGTCGGCAGCCATGAGGTGATCATGGAGAGGCTCCACCTATCCCGGCCGACCTTCTACAGGCGGCTGCAGCGAGGGTTTGCCCTGGTCGCCGAACGGCTCGATGAGATGAGTGAGTTCGCCCAGCGCGTCCCCGTCAACGATTGAGACTCAATCTAGACCGGCGAGACTGACCTCGATACCCAATCCGCCCCAATCTTTTCGGCAATGACCGACTCGCTGAGTCTCGAACACCAGGTGACGGTTGGCGTGATCGCCGTCTGCATCGCCAGCCTGGTGGTCGCCGCCAGGCAGCGTCCGGGGGCGTGGACTGTGACAGCCTGCCGGGCCCTGGCTCTGCTCATCGTCGTCAACGAGTGCGGGTGGTGGGTATGGCTGGGGCTGCAGCACACCTGGTCCGCGAGCTACGCCCTCCCCTTGCAGCTATGCGATGTCGTCGCGTTCGTCTCCGCTGCCGCCCTGTGGTTCCGCCACCCGCTGCTCGTCGAGCTCACCTACTTCTGGGGCCTGGCAGGGACCGCAAACGGCCTGGTCACCCCTGACCTGCAAGTCCACTTCCCCAGTTACCTCTTTCTTCAGTACTTCATCGCGCACGGCACCATCGTCGCGGCCGCGCTGCTGCTGGTGGTCGGCTTGAAGATCACTCCTCGAAGGGGCGCTGTACTTCGGGTCCTCGCTTTCACGGTGGCCCTCGCCGCGCTCGATGCACTTGTGAACCTTCTCACCGGCGGCAACTACATGTATTTGCGGCACGCGCCGGCCGTGCCGACTTTGCTGGATCTGATGGGGCCCTGGCCGTGGTACATCGTCGCCGCGACCGGCGTGGCGGTGGCAATCTTCCTCGTCCTGGACCTCCCGTTCTACGTCCGGCGCCGACAGATAGGCCGAATCAAGGCATAAAGCGCTCTTGGTTACAGTTTCTGGACCATGCTCCCAATGCTCGAGGCGACGCTTGGCGTCCTAATTCTCGCTATCGCCTTTTACGACGTATTCCAGTCAGTTGTCCTGCCCAGGCCGTCGGTCGGCAAGCTGCGCGTCGCTCCCTGGATCCTGCGTCCCTTGTGGGCAGCCTGGCGCTGGTTGGGAACCCGAGAATCGCGCATCGATCGGCGCGAGAACTGGCTCGGCACGTTCGGGCCTGTCGGCCTCATGGCGCTGCTCGGATTCTGGAGCCTGTCGAGCATCCTGGGCTACGCGCTGATCCTCGATGCGATCCGCGACCAGATCGAACCTCCTCCCGCCAACTTCGGAACGTCGTTGTATTTCTCAGCGGGAACCCTGCTGCCGCTGAGCTACGGCGAAATCCTGCCCATCGGTGGTCTCGCGCAAGTGGTCGTCGTGGCCGAGAGCGCCACCGGCGTCGGGCTTATCGCGCTGGTGATCAGCCTTCTCTTCTCGCTTTACGGGTCATTTCAGCGCCGCGAGGAGCTGGTTGTGACGCTCGACGCCCTTGCGGGAGCGCCGCCGGCAGGCTTGCAAATTCTCGAGACCGTCGCAAACCACAGGATGCCGGATGAGCTCACGGCGACGTTCGATGCCTGGAGGGGATGGTCGGCGGCCGTGCTCGAAAGCCACCTCGCTTACCCGATCCTCGTCTACTTCCGATCGAGCCACGACAACGAGGCGTGGTTGAACTCCTTTGGCGCGGTCATGGACGCCGCAACGCTAGTCCTGAGCACGGTCGTCAGCGAGGACGAGACCGAAGGACACGCCCGGCTGATGTTCAAGGTCGGCAACCACCTGGTTGAGGACCTTGCATGGTACTTCCGGATCAAGAACACCGGGGTTCCGATCGTAGAGCGCCAGGAGTTCGACGATGCTCGCGAAAGGCTCATCAAGGCAGGCTTTCATTGCAGAGAGTCCGACGCGGCCTGGAGCCAGTTTGCGGCCTTGCGTTCGCTGTACGCGACACCGCTCAACCTGCTGGCCGCCCGCATGGCGATCATGCCGGCGAAATGGATCGGCGATCGCTCTTACCTTCCGCACGCGCAGCGGGGAACCAGCACCCGCGTCCCGAAACGGACGTAGGGCTCAGGCGATGAGCGCCAGCTGCCTGGCCTTGACGACCGCCTCTCCCTTGGAGTGCACGCCGAGCTTGCCTCCCACGCTTCGGATGTGCGAGCGAACCGTCGCATAGCTGATTCCAAGCCGAGATGCGATCTGGCGGCTCGTCGCGCCCTCGGCTATCAAGCGAAGTACCTCTATCTCACGCCCGGTGAGCGGCTCAACCTGGCCGTTGAGCGTCCCGCGATGGTTGCTCATCAGTCAACGCCTCCCGCCTCGGCGATCATGAGGCCCGGCATATCGGTCCAGCCGACTGCGGTCATCACTGTTCGGAGCTGAGCAGGCAGGCCGTGAAGCACGAGGCGGCGCCGGCCGTCGAGCCGCTCTGCAGCCGATACCAGCGCCCTGATACCGCTCACATCGCAGAACTCGAGCTCGCTCAGGTCGATGTGGAGGTCGCCATCCCCCTCCAGCGACAAGTTGAGGGACCTGGCGAAGGAATCCACGTTGTAGTGGTCGATGACCCCGGAGATACGCAAGCCTTCCGGCGCGAAAGTCCGTGAGATCATCAGCTGCTTGTCGCTGTAAACGAGATCGTTCTCAATCCGCTCGGCCACGAATCGTCGCTCCCCCGCAACCCCCCAGCTTCCAACGCCCCTTCGTTATCCTTCGACGCCCTTCGATAGGTCGACGCCCCCGTCCAACCGTAGCCCGGGGTCACCAACCCCGAGCACGTCGCTGTCCGCTTGAGCCACATCCCAATCCAGCGCCCCCATGCCAAGGTCGACCCGTTTGACCCAGCGGTCAAGAACGTCGACCCAGTGGGATATGTGGTCTCGCAGGGGGCTATCGTCGAGGCTCCCGCCATCCACTCCGTCCGGTTCCTTTTCAACCATTGTCGTACTTGCCCAAAAGCTCTGCAAGTTCATCCCCCTTGGGCTTCAATCAGCCTACACCATTCCCAACACCTCCGCAATACTTGGGTTTTACCTTGCCGCTTGCTCAACTTACGCAGAATGTCTATGATGTCTCGACTTTTGAGTAGACTTTATGGAAGGCTCGTTATCGAAATGAGGGTGGTTTAGCGGTGGGAAACCAGGAAGAAGCGGCGATCTACAGCATCGGCGCTGTCGCCCATATGCTCGACATCCCGAGCTCGACTCTGCGTGGCTGGGAGGAACGCTACTCGGTCATCGTTCCGAACCGCAGCCGCGGCTCACAGCGCCTGTATTCACGAAGGCAGGTCGAGCAGCTTCGGTTTATCAAGTCCCAGATGGAAGGCGGCAACAGCGCCGCCGATGCCCACCGGTTGCTTGATCAGCAACTGTTGGCCGGCCCGATCCGGACCCCGGCTGGGACGCCGGAGGACCACCGCCCTCTCATCCTCCTTGTCGAGCGAGATTCGTATGCGGCGGACCTGGAAGAGTATTTCTTGACGACAGAGGGCTACGACGTCTCCATCGCCCACGAAGCAAACCAGGCGCGCGCGCTGTTCCAAGAGCGGTCACCCGAACTTGTCGTGATCGACCTTCTGATCTCCGCCGGCGCCGGCTTCGCCCTGTGCGCCGAGTTTGCCGCCAAGGATGCCACCATGGTGCTGGCGGTCTCCTCCCTCGACAGTCCCGATGACGCGATGCTAGCCGGCGCCGCTGCCTTTCTGCCCAAGCCGCTGGAGCCTCTGAAGCTGGTCTCGACAGTGCGCGACCTGCTCGGCACGAGCGCTCTGGTCAAGCCCGCGCGACAGGCGGTTGTAACCCGCTGAGCGAACGTCTGCCGAGCGGCAATGTCCGGCTGGATACAATCCTCCAGGGAGGTCTGCTCCGCAACGCGATCAACCTCTTGATCGGAGTCCCTGGCAGCGGCAAGACGATCCTGAGCCAGCAGTACGCGTTCCACAACGCGACGGTTGAGCACCCAGCGCTCTACCTGTCGACGGTGACGGAACCCATGGACAAGATCATTCGCTACGGCCAGTCCCTCGACTTCTTCGACACTGCGGCAATCCGAGCGCGCCGGGTCATCTACGAGGACCTCGGCGACCTGCTCACCAAGGGCGGCCTTGGCGGCGACAACCACGAAGTTCTTGGCGAGATCCTGGAGGCGATCGACAGGTTCCTCAAGGAGCTGCGGCCGGGCATGGTGGTGATCGACAGCTTCAAGGGGTTTCATGCATTCGCCAAGAGCGAGAACGAGTTCAGGCTCTTCCTCCACGGCCTCATTCAGCGCCTGACAGCCACGGCGACCACGTCCATCTGGAACGCGCCTTATACCCGTGAGCAGGCACAGGATGTAGCGGAGTTTGCCGCCGCAGATGGCGTGATCTCACTCGAGATCCAACGCCGCGAGGGCCGCGAGCTGCGCGTTTTGCAGGTGCTCAAGCTCAGAGGGAGCGGGTTCCTGTCAGGCGAGCACGCTTACCGCATCTCAACTGCCGGCCTTGACGTGTTCCCGCGCCTTGCAGACGATCAGGACTTTTCATCGTATGAATTGAGCACCTCTCGGGCGGCGACCGGGGTGCCGGCGCTGGACAAGATGCTTGGCGATGGCTACTGGGAAGGCTCCTCAACTTTGATCTGCGGACCGTCTGGCGTCGGCAAAACCCTCATGGGCCTGCATTTCATATTCCAGGGCGCGCGGACAGGGCAACCAGGCATCCATGCGACATTCCAGGAGACGGAGAACCAGCTCGCCCGGATCGTCAAGGGGTTCGGCTGGTCGATCGAAGACGAGGGTGTACACGTCCTCAGCCGCAGCGTGGTCGACATGTACATCGACCAGTGGGTGTATGAGCTCCTCGACCTGATCGAGAAGACAGGATCGAAGCGGGTTGTCATCGACAGCCTCGTCGACCTGATGGTCACTGCCGGCGACCCGCTTCGATTTCGTGAGTGGATGTACTCGCTGGTCCAGCGCTGCGCGCGCCGGGGGATCAGCCTGATGATGATCGTGGAGGTCCCAGAGCTGTTCCAGCTTCGCAAGATCTCAGAGCAGGGAGTGTCGCATCTCGCCGACAACGTGGTCCTGCTTCAGTACGTCCCGGATGGATCGCGTCTGGCTCGCGCGATCACTGTGCTCAAGACCAGGGCGGCCATTCACGAGCCGGTCGCGCATCGCTACGAGATAACGGCAAGCGGCCTCGTTCTGGGAGACGAGATAGCGATAGAGCGCTGAGGCCGGCTACCATTCGCCGATTTTGCCCATCGCTGCCGGCCGGCCATCAGGGTCGTAGACATTTCGATAGATCGGCAGAGCCCATAGCGTGGTCGTTCGGGATGGGCGGATTCGCTGATGGGGCCTCACGCGGCCCGCTGGACGCTCGCCTTGCCGACCGCCAGAATGCCAGCGCTCCAGGTTCTCGGCCGTCTGACGAAAGGCCACCACCCCCTCGGAGGGATCCAGAAGGTCTTTCTCGTCCCCCTCAGCCCTGCCAAGATGCTCCCTCCACAGCTGCAGCCGCAGATCGCGCGCATATTTCCGCGCGCCGTCACCCAGCCCTGCGGGATCGGTGGGCGTCCTCGAGTCCCGCTCTTCGTCCATCACCGCGCAGGCGATCTCGGAGTCGTGGCTCCAGGATCTCCGGTTGAAGTTGTCAGACCCGACCGAGGTCCACACGTCATCGATGATGCAGACCTTGGCGTGGACGTAAACGGGAACTCCCGACAGGTTCTCGACGTCGAAGATGGAGACGCGGTCCCCTCCTGCCTGGAACAAAGCGTGCGCGGCCTGTTCCCTGCCCACCTGGTTCGGCGGCAACGTGAGCGCACCCGCCTGATCGAAGTACCGCGGAACGACCGCGATCAGACGCAACTCAGGATTGGAGACCAGTGCGTCGACGAAGGGCTTCATGACCTCCGCGGACCATAGGAACTGGTCTTCGATGTAGATGAGCCGCCGCGCACGCCGGAGAGCTTTCCTGTACGCCCGGGCGATGCTGCGTTCGCCATTGGGAGCGAATGGATAGCCCCACGGCCGCCGGCCGTAAGTACGCAGCACCTGAACTGAGTGGCCTCCGTTGTCAGGCGGGTCAGGAACCATAGCCGGCAGGGTGCTGGCCCTGCGATCCGTATGGCGCAGGAGGTCATGCAGGATTCCGATCGGGTCCCGGCTGAGCGGGCTCGGATCCGCCCACCGCTCACGGAACGTAAATTCAAGGTCGCCGACCGCCGGCCCTGCGATTGCGACCTGCACGTCGTGCCAGGGCGGCGTCTGTCCATAGACGGGTGCCATCGACTGGCGCTGGAAGTCGCCGAGGTGATGAACATCGTCATTACGGCTGTGGCAGAGGTCGATGCCGCCAATAAAAGCAACGTCCGCGGCTGGTCTCTCGCCATGGCGGATGACAACCAGCTTTTGGTGATGGGAACCGCCGAGTCGTACTCGCTGATCGAGCAGCACCTCGCCTCCAGCGGCGTTCACAACTACGCCGAGGTGCCGGTTCTCCTTGGCGCTGAATCCAAGACGGTCGGCATGCGAACGCCAGAGCAGGCCCTTGACGCTGACTCCCCGCCGAGCCGCCGCCGAGAGGACACGTCCGACCTCCGTCTCGGGGCCGTCTCCGAGTCGTTCATCGGGATCGCTGCGCCAGTCGGTGAAGAAGAGCCTGTCGCCAGCGCCCAACTCATTGATTGCTTCCAGCAATCGGCGAAAGTAGGTCGCACCGTGGACCAGCGTTTCGACCGTGTTGCCGGCCGTCCAGGCTACCCCTGGGTGACGTTCATCGATCCCGGTGAAGGCATTGCCGCGCTCGGAAGCCGTCAGAAACCAGTCCTCGAGGGCCCCCACCGAGACCACATTAAGGGCCTACGCCATTCGGGTCGAAAGGGCGACACCGATGTTATGGCGGTTGTTTCCGGTCACCGGCGAATATCCAGAGGTTCGAGGGCCGGTGACATCGTCCCCCTCGCCCGTTCTCAATTCGAGGATCTGGCTGCGCCAGTACTGCCCAGCGTCCTCGAGATCAGATCAATTCAATGGGGCAGCCAGGAGGTCAAACAGTGTCGACAGTTCAAGAAGGGGCCGGCGAGGTCAAGCAGGCAGCGGCCAACCCTCAGCTCGAGCTGCTCGAGCGCCTCGGCTATGTGGTGCGAGGAGTGCTTTACGCGGTGATGGGCTTTCTCGCGCTGCGGATTGCGCTCGCCACGCCAGGAGGCAAGGCCACCGACCTGTCAGGAAGCCTGGTCTGGTTGATCGGCAACCCCTTGGGAAAGTTTGTGTTGATCGTCACCATCGTCGGCCTTGTGGCCTATTCCATTTGGGGCTTCGTGCGGGCGATCTACGACCCCCTGCACCGGGGCCGGGACGCCAAGGGCATCATGGCGAGAGTCGGATTCGTCAGCAGCGCCCTCTCCTATCTGGCAATCGCCTTTTTCGCATTGACGATACTTGCTGGGCAAGGCGCATCCTCCCACGACAGCACCCAGACAACGGTGAGCACTCTCCTTGCGAATCCCGCCGGCGGATTCATCACCGAGATACTCGGCCTTATCGCGATTGGGGTCGGCATCGGCCAATTCGTCGAGGCTTACCGGGCCACGTTCGCTCGTGACCTTAAGGCCGGCGAGATGACCCAGTCAGAGAGGGAGCTCGCGATCGGGCTCGGCCGTTTTGGGATGGCTGCCCGTGGCGTCACCTTCCTTGTGATCGGCTGGTTTCTCATCCAGGCGGGAATGAACCACGACCCAGCCAAGGTGAAGGGATTCGGCGGGGCGTTTCTGTTCCTTCTGTCCCAGCCGTACGGCCACCTGCTGGTGGGAGTCATCGCGCTCGGCTTCATCGCGCTCGGCCTTCATTCATTCGCGTGCGCGCGCTGGATCCGACTCCTCGGCAGCAACGGTTGATCGCAGCCGTCACTTCGATCCCGCATCGGAAGGCGAAGACCTCGCCGATTCGATGGCCGCTGCTCGTGCTCGGCCTCGTGAGCCTGGCGCTATATGCCGCCGACACCCTGGCTGCGCTCAACCGGCCCTACCTCCCTTTCGACGTGCCGATCGAGCGCTTCATCCAGTCCCTGAGCTGGGGACCGCTGGTCCAGGTCTTCACTGCCCTGGACTGGGTCGAAGGCACCCGCCAGCAGGTGCTCGGGGTGGCCGGCATTGCTCTCGTGGCGGCGGTCAACTGGAGAGCAGTCCCGCTGATGCTCTTCGGAGCGCTGAGCGGGGGGATCTACACGATCACTGCGATGCTCATCGACCGGCCGCGTCCGCCGGCCGAGCTCGTCCACGTCATCCGCCACACCGGGAGCTCGAGCTATCCGAGCGGTCACGTCGCATTCTTCTGCTGGTTCCTGATTCTGCTCGTCCTTTGTGTGGTGGCCGGACGCCTGCCAAGGCCATTCGTGGTGGGCGCGTGGGTCGTGGCCCTCCTGGTATTGACGGCTGTGTGCATCGGCCGCATCTACCTCGGCGAGCACTGGCCCAGCGATATCCTTGGAGGCCTGTTCCTGGGATTGGGATGGACATCGCTTGGTCTGTCGATTCGCTTGCTGTCCAACCCGGTTCTGGAACGTAAGAAGACATGACCAAGCCAAAAACCGGCGCGACGCGGGCGACGAGCCTCCTCATCGTGAGCTCCAAGGCAGGCTCGATGACACCCCAGATCGAGGCGAAGCTCCGCAAGGCCTTCGACACGAGCCTGATCGTGGAATTCGACCCCAAGATGGACATCGAGAAGCTCGTCTCACCGAAAGCGACTGTGATCGTGGCCGGCGGCGACGGCACGATTGGCTGGGCGGTGCGCAAGCTTGCCGAAACCAAACACCCGATGGGAATTCTTTCGATGGGCACCTTCAACAACTTCGCCAAGTCGCTGCATCTGCCAGCAAACGTCGATGGGGCGATCCGTGTGGTCAAGGAAGGGCGACCGCATCCGATCACCCTCGGCCGAGTAAATGGAAAGATCTTTCTCGAGGCAGCGGCCATCGGGCTATTCGGCGAGTTCATCACCGCCGGCGAATCCGCCAAAGACCGAGCGTTTGGGGCATTTGCCGAGGACGTGAAGCACATCGCCGAGGCAAAGCCGTTCACCTATGAGCTGACTGGCGACATCCGTGGTTCGGGTACAGCGATGTCGCTTGTTTTCACCAACACGACGTCAATCGGCTCCCAGATGCCAGTTAGCGACAAGACGCCGGTGGATCCATACCTGGAGCTGTCGGTGCACGCGGGGGCAACTCGGACCGACATCGCCAAGAGAGTGCTCGCGCGAGTCGTGCTTTCCAAACACAAAGAAGGAGGTCTTGGTCAGGTGTTCAAGTTCCAGAAGCTCGAAGTGATGACGAAGCCGAAGGTGTGGATTTACGCTGACAACGGCAAGATTGGCCGCACCCCTGCGAACATCACCGCACAGCTGAGCGCGGTGCAGGTGATCCTCAGCCGATGAGCGCCCAGCTCAAGGACGGCACCGCTCCTCTCGCCGAGCCCAAGCAAGCTGCGAAGGAGGTCATTGCCGGGCGACCAGGGCCGACAGCGAGGCGATGGCTCGGACCCACTGCCCTTGTCGTACTCATCCTCTTTGCCATCCAAACCTACCTCGTCATCAACGGCTTCTGGCTTCCGATCGACCGCCCGGTAACCCTGTTCGTGCAGCAGTTCCCATGGGGTCCGATCGTCTACGTGTTCCACCTGATCAACATCAGTGCGGGCTACTGGCAGGTACTGCTAGGTGTCGTTGCGATCATTGCCCTGTTCATCCTGGAACGCCGCGCCGGCTGGCTGATGTTGATCGGCAGCATCTCGAGCCTGCTGGACAACATCATCAAGCTCACGATCTCGCGGCCGCGGCCAACAGTGGATCTAGTGCAGATCGTTCAGCCTGCTTCCGGCTTTAGCTACCCCAGCGGGCACGCGGTGTTCTTCACCTGGATGAGCTTCATGATCGCCGTGTCTATAGCCCCCAGGCTCAAGCCGGCCTACCGGCCGATCCTCTGGATCGTCGCCGCCCTTGTGATGGTGCTCACGTGCCTGGCCAGAGTTTGGGCCGGCGATCACTGGCCCAGTGACGTGCTGGGCGGGGTGATGCTCGGTCTCGGTTGGTCGGCATTCGTCCTGTGGCTTCCCGAGCGCTGGCTGCCATCTCCCAAGTTCAAATGGTTTCCCGAGCGAACCAAGCCGGCGTCGTGACCAGGCGTCCTCTGCTCGCGGTCGCGATCGCGGCGACCATTGCCGCCGGCATCGTCACGGCGTTCGTCATCATGAATCCGATTCCCCCACTTGACGTGACAGTCGAGCGCGACATCCAGTCGACCAACTGGGGTCCGCTCGCACTCGCCTTCCCTGCATTCAGCTGGATAGGCGACGCAAAAGGCGCTGTCCTTGACGCGATCGTCTTCGTGGCGGTGCTGATCTGGAACCGTCGCGCATGGATCCTGGCAATCGCGGGCTATCTGACAGGCGCTTGGTACATCGTTCTGAGCCACCTCATCATCCGGGCGCGCCCGACCACGCCACTGGTGCTGCAGGTCACAGAGGCGCCTTCCGCGTCGAGCTTTCCGAGCGGGCACACGATCTTCATCGTGACGGTGACCAGCGTGCTGATGATCTGCCTTGGCCATCGATACCTGCCCCGATGGGCAATACCCATCGGTTGGGCGGTGGTGGTGGCAATAGTGCTCGACGGGGCGATCAGCAGGATCTACACGGGCGCCCACTGGCCGACTGATGTCCTGGCCGGGCTGCTCATAGCAACTGCGTGGCTCTGCTTTGTGGTGTCGATTCGCTGGATCTCAGATCGGGTGTTTGCGGCTACGACGAACGTCGAACGGCCGCGCGTCCACCCCGCCGCATGAACAACCAGGCGCCGAAGGTACCGATCCCGATCCCGATCACACCGCCGACGGCGGCGTCGCTCGGAAAGTGCACGCCGAGGTGGACCCTCGATGCGCCGACCCCTGTCGCCAGCCCGTAAAGCAGCGGGGCCGCCTTTGGATAGTAGAAAGCGAGGGCTGTTGCGCCAGCGAACGATGATGCCGTGTGGCCTGACGGGAATGAGTGATCCGGCGGCCGGATCCCAACGACGCGCGCCTCGCGGTTGACGAAGGGGCGTACGCGTCGGAACAGCGGCTTGATGCGGACCTGCACCATGTAAGTCGCGGCCAGGGACGACAAAGCGGTGGCCAACCCGGCGCGCCTGCCCTTGCTGCCGCCAAGGATGCCTAGAGCAATTCCTCCCGCCACCCATCCAAGGCCCTCTCCCAGGTCCGACATCACGCTGACGTAGCGATCGCTGGTCGCTGTGTGCGGCAGGCCGTTGATCAGCTCGTAGAGGCGCCGATCGAGCCCTGCGGGCGCCGGCGGCGCGACCACCACCGCGACTGCGCCCGCATCCACGTGGACCGCAACCGGGCCGGCCTCGGCGATGGGCGCGGTCGTGGGCATGTCTTTGGGCTTGGTGTCTTTCTTATCTGCATTCGTGGCCGCGACGGCCTTCGATTCGCCCTCCTTCGGCTTGGAAGCAGCCTTTGAGGCAGGGCTCGCCGACCTGCCCTTGGCGGCCGGGCGGCTCTTCTCAGCAGGCACGCCGACCTAATCCGCCTGGGTTGTGGTGCCTGGTCCCTTTTTTCGTGCGCGCCCAGCCACCATTCGAAGTTGGAAGATCCTGGCGGCTCCAAATGCGAAGACGACGACCGCCCCCAGGATCAGGGCAAACAGCATTGCCACCGCCAGCGGCAGGTGGCCGTGGAACATCAGGAACGCAACCTCGACGCTCTGCTGGTTCTGCAGGATGAAGACGAGGATTACGACCAGGGCGATCAGGCCGACCACGATGGCGGTCCACGCGCCGCTCAGCCGCGTTCGTCGCTCGCCTGGGAGCGGCTCGCCAGGCTCCTTCTCGTCCGGTGGAGCAGGTTCGTCCCGCGGTGCGTCTGTGATTTCCATGCCTGTATATCAAATAACGCTTGAACAGGGTTGTTCACACGTGATCGGTACCATTTCGCCATGACATCCCCGCAGGCGTCCTGGAGTCGGGTCGCTTATCAGGGCGAGCCTGGCGCGTACTCGGAAGAGGCGGCCCTGGCGATCCTGCCCGCAGCGACGACGATCGGGTACCCAACTTTTTCTCGGGCTTTTGATGCGGTCGCCGGGCGCGAGGTGGATGCTGCCGTGCTGCCGGTGGAGAACTCGCTCGGCGGCATCGTGCAGGAGGTGAACGACCTGCTTTGGGAGCGCTCGGGGCTGCGCATCAGCGGCGAGGTGATTCACCCTGTGCGACATTGCCTCCTCGGTCGCGGCGAGCCCGTCGTCCGTGCCCTGTCGCATCCGCAGGCGCTGCTGCAGTGCAGGCGTTTTCTTGAGGCCCGCCAGATTCAGGCAGTGACCTTCCATGACACGGCCGGCGCTGCTCGGGCGGTGGCCGAGGGCATGGTTGTCGGCAGCGCGGCGATCGCAAGCGCGGCAGCGGCCCGCCGTTACGGTTTGAAGATCCTGGCCGAAGGCATCCAGGATGACGACTCCAACCAGACACGCTTCCTGATCATCGATCGTGGGAACGCCGCGCGACCTGGCGCCGCCGGCCTCACCAAGGCCTCTTTAGCCTTCATCGGATCGCACAAGCCAGGCAGCCTCGTCTCTGCCCTGCAGTCGCTCTCCGAGCGGGGCATCAACCTGACACGCCTTGACTCGCGGCCCATGCCGGACCGGCCCTGGCAGTACAGGTTCTACGTGGATTTCGAGGTCAACGACCCGAGGGCCGCTAATGAAGCTTTGGAGGCGCTCGCCAAAGAGGCGACCGAGCTCAAGTTGTTCGGCACCTACCCCGCAGCCGGCGAATAGTCGAGACTTTCCGCTCATGCCCACCAAGCGCCTGCCAAATCTCTTCGAGTCAAGGGTCTTTCCCGTCGAGAGGATCGAGCTCGATGGCGTTGAGGAGAGCTTCCTCCGCGGTGGGCGGAACCTGTTTCCGCTTCTCCCGAAGGCCCTGGCCGGAATTTCACAGATCGGGGTTATCGGGTGGGGCTCGCAGGGGCCCGCCCAGGCCCAAAACCTGAAGGAATCGCTGGCCGGCACTGAAGTCAGGGTCGCAGTGGGCCTTCGCAAAGGGTCTGAGTCCTTGTCCGAGGCAAGGTCCGCTGGCTTCTCCGAAGCCGACGGAACCCTGGGCGAGATGTTCGAGGTCATCGGCAAGTCGGACCTCGTGATTCTTCTCATCTCCGACGCCGCCCAGGCGCAGCTCTATAAGAAAGTGTTCGAGGCCCTTCGGCCTGGCGCGACCCTGGGCCTCTCGCACGGCTTTCTCCTCGGTTATCTCGAGACGACAGGCGAACGTTTTCCAGCGAATGTGAACGTAATTGCCGTGTGCCCGAAAGGAATGGGCCCATCGGTGCGCAGGCTCTACGAGCAAGGACGCGAGGTAAACGGGGCCGGCATCAACACCAGCTTCGCCGTCGAGCAGGACCTCGACGGGCGCGCGACAGACATCGCCCTGGGCTGGTCGGTGGCTCTCGGCGCGCCTTACACGTTCAAGACGACGTTGAAATCGGAGGTCGTCTCCGACCTGTTCGGGGAGCGAAGCATTCTGCTCGGCGCCGTGCATGGCATCGTCGAGGCGCTGTATCAGCGCTACCTGGAGGAGGGAGCGAAGCCGGAGGACGCCTTCAATCGGGCGTGCGAGTCGCTGACGGGGCCGATCCGGGAGACGATCTCCCGGTACGGGCTGGTCGCTCTCGACGAGCACCTCGACACAGATGGGCGCCGCGACTTCCGGCGCGCATACGATGCCACCTACTCATCGTTCAAGAGCGTGATGGCGGAGATCTACGACGAGGTGATGTCGGGCAACGAGATCAAGAGCGTCGTGATGGCTGCGAATCGCTTCGGTCAATACCCGATGACGACCATCGACAAGTCCCCGATGTGGGCGGCCGGGGCTCACGTGCGAAGCCGTCGCGCCAAGACCAAGACCGACATCGACGGCTTCACAGCCGGCACATTTGCCGGCGCGATGATGGCGCAGGTCGACATCCTCGTCGAGCACGGCCACCCGTACTCGGAGATCGCCAACGAGTCGATCATCGAGGCGGTCGACTCGCTGCTTCCCTACATGCATGCGCGCGGAGTCGCGTACATGGTGGACAACTGCTCCACCACCGCGCGCCTCGGAACCCGCAAGTGGGGACCGCGCTTCCAGGCGATGCTCGAGCAGGTCACATTTCCCGCCTTGGCGGAACGCGACGCGACTCCCGATCAAATGCCGGAAAACTTCCTGACCCATCCAGTGCACGAGGTTCTGCACCGGCTGAGCGCGATGCGGCCTGCTGTGGATATTGCTGTCAGCTAGTTGCCTTAGAGGTACGTCTCCGTCGTCAGGTTGTACAGCCTCGGGTTAAGGCCTATCACCTGGTCGGCGTCGATCGGCACGTCGACCACGATGGAGCGGCCAGACGCAGCGTAGCAAGCGTCAAGGATCTCATCGAGGTTGCCGAGGTCGGGCCGCAGCCGGAAGCCGTCCCATCCATGTGCTTTGGCGGCGGCGACGAAGTCGATCGGGGCAAGCCGCCCGTGGTAGCGGCCCTTGTCCACGTCAGGGATCACCACCTCGAGGCCCTTGTCGACGATTGCGTAAGTGCCGTTGTTGACGATGAAGAGGTTCATGCCGATGTTGGCCGCCTCGGCCAGTCCGCCGCCGAAGAGCCGCCAGCACCCGTCGCCTGAGAAGACGAATGTGTGAAGGCTTGGGTCGGCCGCCCTGGCGCCCACTCCCAGCCCAAAAGCACCGCCCATGGCAGAGCCGTCGTGGACCGTGTGAAACGGAATCGACTCGTGAGGCCGCTGCGTCACGTATTGGCGGTCCTTGTACGCGGTGCACACGTCGTCGAAGCCGATGCTGTGCGGTCGCCACGACCTGTAAAGCTCCCCATAGAAGGCGAAAGCGTCGACGCATCCGTCCCTGACGTCGCGCGAGATCGTTCGGGTATTGAGGTCTCGCGGCAAGTCAACCCTCGTGCGCTCCCCCACCTTGCCTTTGAGCCGGGGCAGCACCTCTTGGAGCGTGCGCTCGATGTCGCCGCGGACCACTCGATAATCGCCCTTCACCCGGTGCCTGAAATCGCCGTCCTTGTGCCCGTAAGGCTCGTTCCAGGCGGTGAAATGCCAGACGTGGCCGGCGGGGATAGCGCCAAGATTCAGCGAATACTCGCCCGAGTCGAATCCGAGGCTGATGACGATGTCGTCGGCATTGACGCTGCGCCACAACTTCATCGCCTCGTCGTTGCCGCCGAACGAGATGTACCCGAAGCCGTATGGGTTGTCGCGCGCGACAGCGTTGGCCCCGTTCACCGACCAGACAGTCGGCGCTTGGAGCAGCTCTGACAGCTCCGTGGTGAGCTTTTTGATGCCAGGGCACCTTGCGGCCTCGGCGCCAACATAGATGATCACCCGACGTCCCTTAACAAGGCCCGGAAGCTCGTGGACGAAGCGGTCGGCATCGACCTGGTCGAAGCCTCGCTGCCGCTCGACCTTCGGCACGTCTACCTGCACCTGCTGGGAAAGGATGTCGGGGTGGAACGCGATCGCCACCGGCTTCGACTCCGCAAGGATCGCCTGCGCCTGTTCGAGCTGCGCTTGCAGCTTGGAGATGTCCTCGACCACTATGCATGCGTCGCCAAGCTCCGCTCGAAGCTGTGGAATCACGTTCATGCCGTGCTCTGAAACGTCCTGCAGGGGCGAGAGGCCGATGGAGAGCGTCGAGTTGAGCGCGATCACGTAAACCGCTGGGATGTTGTGCAGCTTGGCGTCGGTGATGCCGCTCGAGCCGAGCTTGGTGGCAGCCCCTGTGGTGGTGAGACAGCCCGCGACCTTGCCCGAGGCGAGGTAGTAGCCGAGGGGAACGAAGCCGGCGATGTACTCGCCCATCGTCTGCATGCGAGGCGTCCCGTCGCCGGACTGCTCGAGACCCGCGAACGGCTCCAGGTGCTTGGCAACGTGGATGAGGCCGCCGCCGTTGACACCGGAGAAGAAGGTGATCCCCCACTTCCGCAGCGTGTCGATGAGCGCGAAGTTCCCGCTGGTTCGCTCCAGTGCGATGTGGGTGCTGCGGCTTGTGGCGGTGCTCACGGGTTTTCTCCTTGTGGCCTCTTCGGTCATTGAACCTTGTGAACGGCGGATCCGAGAACCTCGGACGATGCTCCAGCACGCGCCGGCAAACGGTTGGCTGCGCTCACCACAGCCCTCAGTGACGCGGTGAGGATGTTGGAGTGGAGGCCCACGCCCCACACGGCCGCGCCTTTCTCGCCGGCCGCCTCGATATACGCGACAGCTGTTGCATCGGAGCCGGCCCCGACGGCGTGCTCGACGTAGTCGACAACCTGCAGCGCGATGCCGCATTCTCGGGCAAGGGCGTCGGTGAGGGCTGCGATCGGGCCGTTGCCGTTACCGACGACAGTGCGCTGAGCTCCATCGGTTCGAATCACCGCCTGCAGCCTTGTGCGGGCCGCGCCGGTGCCGGCATGGTCGCTGGTGTCGGTCTCGACAAGCTCGAGGGCGGCTTTCGGAGCCAGGTAAGTGATCTCGAAGGCTCGCCAGATTTCCTCTGGCGTGATCTCCTTGCCTGTCGCGTCGGTGATGCCCTGGATCACCTTCATGAACTCGATCTGCAGCCGCCTCGGCAAGTCCAGGTGGTAGTCGTTCTTGAGGATGTAGGCGACCCCGCCTTTCCCGGATTGGCTGTTGACACGGATGATCGCCTCGTAGGTGCGACCGACATCGTGCGGATCGATCGGCAGGTACGGCACCTCCCAGAGCTCACTCTTGGATGCGGCAAGCGCCTCCATCCCCTTCTTGATGGCGTCCTGGTGCGAACCGGAAAAAGCCGTGTACACGAGGTCACCGACATAGGGATGACGGGGGTGGACAGGCAGCTGGTTGCAGGCTTCGACGACGCGGCGCAGCTCGTCGATGTTCGTGATGTCGAGCTCCGGTTCCACACCCTGGCTGAACAGGTTCAGCGCGAGGGTGATTAGATCGACGTTGCCCGTGCGCTCGCCGTTGCCGAACAAGGTGCCCTCGACCCGTTCGGCGCCGGCCATCAACGCCAGCTCGGTCGCCGCGACGGCGGACCCGCGGTCGTTGTGCGGATGCACGCTCAGGACGAAGCTGTCACGCCTCTTGATGTTGCGATCGCACCATTCGATCTGGTCGGCGTAGATGTTCGGCGTGCTCATCTCGACTGTAGCCGGCAGATTGAGGATCATCTTTTGTTGAGGGGTCGGCTGCCAGACGTCGATCACCGCTTCGGAGATCTCCTTGGCAAAGTCGAGCTCTGTGCCGGTGAAGCTCTCGGGCGAGTATTCGAAGACGAAATCCGTCGACCTGTTGTCGGATGCCAATCGCTTGATCAGCTCGGCGCCACGGATCGCGATGGCGACGATGCCGTCGCGATCGAGGCCGAAGACCACGCGACGCTGCAGCTCGGAAGTCGAGTTGTAGAGGTGCACGATCGCGCGGCGGGCGCCGATGACACTTTCGAAAGTGCGCTCGATCAGCTCGTCCCTTGACTGGGTGAGGACCTGGATGGTCACGTCGTCGGGGATCAGGCCTTCTTCGATCAGCATTCGCACGAAATCGAAGTCGGGCTGAGACGAGGAGGGAAAACCCACCTCGATCTCCTTGAAGCCCATCCTCACGAGGACTTCGAAGAACCGGCGCTTGCGATGTACATCCATCGGGTCGATGAGGGCCTGGTTGCCGTCCCGAAGGTCGACGCTGCACCATGCGGGCGCCTCGCTGATGACGCTTCCCGGCCAGCGGCGGTCGGGCAGGTCGACAGGTGGGAAGGCCCGGTACTTTCGGTTTGGCATCTGCTTCATGGGTTTTTGGGTTCCTTTTGCCTTTGACGCTCGATCGGGGGAAATGAAAGACCTCCTGGGTCGGCATGACGCAGGAGGTCTCGCGAGCACCCACCGGGGGCGCTCGCCTACGTAAGGAGCAGCTGGCTGGCTGTTCGGGCCAAGCTCATGGACCGTCTATGTTGCGGCTACCGGCACCCTGTTGTCCAGTCCCTCAGCCACAAGCGGCCGGGCTGGGCTCAGTCTGCGAGCACCATGCAGGTGGTCGTCTTGAGCACGCCTGCGATCTCCTGGACGCCGGCCAGGATGGCCCGGAGCTCGGCCAGGTCCACGGCCTCGATCGAGGCGACGACGTCGTAGTCGCCGGTGATGGGGTCGGCCGCCCTCACCCCCGGGACGTCGCGGATCGCTTTGGTCAGGGCCAGCGACTGGCCTCGCGATGCGTTGATGAACATGTAGGCCCTCATCCCCATAACTCTTGAATTTGTAATTAAACCAGCGCGCCGCCCTCAGAAATCGCGCCGGCCGAGGAAATGTGCGAGGACCTCTGGCCGGGACAGCTCGTAGATTGCGATGCGATGACCACCGGGGATCGTGAACGAGCAGCACGGCCCCATAGGAATCTCGAGGTTGCGCGCCTTCTTCCAACCCCGTTCCTTCAGGGCTCGCAAGGCTGCGTCAAAGTCGGCGACCCTGTAGATCGAGATCGGCCGTTCACCTTCAAGGTGGTCGGTGAGCAGGATGTGGGGCGGCCCCTCGGTCAGGCGCAGCATCGCGACTCGAGCGCCCATTCCCTCGACGGCGAACGCGAGCTGTGCGCCAAGGACTTCGATGAAGTACTTCAGATCGGCTGCAACGTCCGCGCTGGGCGTGTAGAGGTAATCGAGCTGGATGAACGGTGGACTAAAGACATCGGTCGAGGGCTTATTTGTTCTTGGGCGCGGCATCGGTTAGATGTCTAGATTAGGAAAAGGGACGAAATCATGAAGATCGGACTGCAAATACCTGACTTCACCTGGCCGGGCGGAGCTCCCAAGATCGGGCCTACGCTGGCGACGATCGCCAAGACAGCCGACGACGCAGGGTTCGCCTCGATCGGGGTGATGGACCACTTCTTTCAGATCGAGCGGGTCGGACCGCCCGAGCACGAGATGCTGGAGGCGTACACGACCCTCGGCTTCCTCGCCGCGCATACCAGGCGAGCCAGGTTGATGACCTTCGTCACCGGCGTGCACTACAGGCATCCTGGAATCCTTGCCAAGACAGTCACCACGCTAGACGTGCTCTCGGGAGGGCGAGCCTGGCTCGGCATCGGAGCCGGCTGGAACGAGCAGGAGAGCCGTGGATTGGGAGTGCCGTTCCCACCGTTGAAGGATCGTTTCGAGATGCTGGAAGAGACACTCGAGATCTGTCTCCAGATGTGGAGCGGCGACGAGAAGCCGTACCGCGGAAAGCATCACCAGCTCGATCGGCCGCTCAACTCGCCGCAGAGCCTCAGCCGCCCGCACCCAGGCATCTTGATCGGCGGGAGTGGCGAGAAGAAGACCCTTCGGCTGGTGGCGCGATTCGGCGATGCGTGCAACCTGTGGCCGACGCCCGAGATCCCCCGCAAGCTGGAGATTCTGCGGGCGCACTGCCAGGAGGCGGGCAGGGATTACGACACGATCGAGAAGACGGCGATGTTCCACTTCGACGTCGGCGAGCACGGTGAGCATGTCGACGCGATCATCGGGCGGCTTCACTGGCTGGCGGGGATGGGCATCCAGACGGTAATCGGCGGGGTCAGGGGCGCGGGAAATATCAAGCCTCTTGAGATCATTGGTGAGCGTGTCATCCCGGCAGTAGCGAATCTGGAGCCCCAGGCCTCACCCGCAGGTTAGGGGCGGACGTCGTAGATCTTGGCCAGGTGGGCCGGCAGCATCAGGGCAGGGTCGGCATCCTGCAGCAAGCCGCCCTTTTGCAGCGCTCGGACCACCAGCCCCGAGCAGATCTGATGGTCCATTCGCATCAGCCTGAGCTGCCATCCGAAAAGTAGAAACAGAGATGCTCCAGCGAGGGCCAAGAAGCCGAAGGCCTGCCCCACCTGGGCGTTCGCGTAATCAACTGCCCGCTTTCGGCCTTCGGACGTGAGCTCAGGGCCGAGTCGCACCAGGTGATACTCCCTGGACTGGTATTTTGAGATCGGGCCGCGCTCGACTCCAAGGCTTTCCGCCTCGACCAGCGCGCCATCTTCACCGACCACGAGAGCGCAGTGTGTCCAGTGCGCGTAGACGGAATCAGGGCCCCGGAAGCGAAGCTCCTGGGCAAACTTGATGAGGGCGGCGATTGGGCGAAACCGGTGAGTGAGGATGAAGTCGCCGGGCTTGAAATCGCTCGCTCCCTCGCCGGGCCCATAGCGCTCGACGTCGGGCACGCTTTTACCCTACGGCACCGGCGGAGGTGGGCGCCCAACGGGGCGCCCACCCAAGACTCAGCGAACTCCGGCTTTGGCGCGCACCTCGTTCAGACGCCCGCTTTTCGCGTCGTAAACGAAGCCCCGAACGCTCGACTTGTTGGGAATGAAGGGGCTTGCTTCGATGCGAGCTATCGACTGCTTCACATCGTCCTCGAGGTTGTCGAAGGCTTCGAGCGCGAATGCAGGCTTGATGCCGACCTCGGATTCGATCTTCTTCTTGACGTCGTCGTCATGGAACGTGAGCATGCCGCAATCGGTGTGGTGGATGAGGATGATCTCTTTCGTGCCGAGTAGACGCTGTGAGATGGTCAGCGACCGGATCGCGTCGTCGGTCGCGACCCCGCCCGCGTTGCGGATCACATGCGCCTCGCCTTCTTCCAATCCAAGGATCTTGTGCACGTCGATGCGTGCGTCCATGCACGCGAGCACAGCGACGCCCTTGGCCGGCGGAAGCGGAAGATGACCCTTCGAGAACGACTTGGCATAGTTCTCGTTGTTGCGAATCAATTCGTCTGTGACACTCATCTGTCTTGAAACCTCCGAGAAACCGATGGCGGCTGGAAAATGCCGCAGCCTGCGGCTGGAGCGGACGCAGAGGGGACGAACGCGGACGAGGGAGTAAGGGCTAGGACAGCCCCGTACAGATCGCTGACGAGCAGCGGCCCAGGTCCAAGGCGAGGCGGCGAGTCAGAAGTATCCCCACTGGACCTCTAAACATAGCGCGAACCGGCAACCCGGTGACTGGAGGTGCGGCACCAACTCGAGGGTCGGCCTTTGGTCGCGGCCCACGGTCAGCGGCGGGCGAATGGCGGCTGGTAAAAGTCATTGACCCGGCTCGAACGCCCGTCGAGGGCAACCTCGCTGAACTGGAAGAGGATCGCTGCCGTGGGTGCGTATATCCGGCCCCAGGGTAGATCGAGGCCGAAAGCCCGCGAGCTCCCCCGGGCCGCCCCTGCCACCGCCGCGCGCAGCTCGTCGAGGGGCAGGAGAAACAGCTCGGCCACCTCATCCTGAGATGGCTGAAGGTCGCTCATGCCGGCTCCGCCCCAGATCACAACTGGCGTGATCGTGAATCCGGATCGGGTG
>Ga0193723_1000080_pt1 | contig 30363 bp, 26 predicted proteins | sample H2m2metaG_FD_143042 | JGI IMG/M metagenome (GOLD analysis project Ga0193723, IMG submission 143042) | Soil microbial communities from a riparian zone of the East river system, Colorado, United States - H2m2 | ecosystem: Environmental > Terrestrial > Soil > Riparian zone | place: USA: East River...
GGCGACACGGGCTTCGCGTTCAGGACCATTCGGAGCTTCGGTCCGAAGAGCTTCTCGAGCGTCGTGTGCGGAACGAGCACGATGTCGTCCAGGCTCTGCCCGAGAAACTTGCCGCGCGGCTCCGCCTGCCCGATGACCGTGAACGGCTGGCCGCCGATGTAGATGCTCTTCCCGATCGGGTTCACGTGTGGAAAGAGCGTCTCGACGTGATCGACGCCCAGGATGCAGACCGGGGCCCGGTGATCCACCTCCGCCTCGGTGAAGCCGCGCCCGTTGTTGACCGCGTAGTTGTTGGTCACCATGTAGTCCGGGGACGTTCCGATCACGAAGGTGAGGCGGCTCTCCGTGTCACGGTAGCGAAGCCGGAGCTCTTCGAAATTGAGCGGCGCTACCGCTTCCACCGCGGGGCAGAGGCGCCGGATCGCCTCCGCGTCGTCGGGCGTGAACCATTTCCGGCGCCGGAGGCTGTCCGGCATCTCCCCGACCCAGGCTCCCGGCGCGAAAGGCCGGATGTAGAGGACGTCCGTTCCGAGCGAGGCGAGCTGCGCCTTCATGCTCCGGTTCAGCCCCTCGATGATCGAGATCATCGCCATGATGGCGGTGATGCCGATGATGACGCCGAGGACGGTCAGGAAGGAACGGAGCTTGTTGGTCCGGAGCGAGTCGAAGGCGATCGATGCGCCCTCGCGGATCTCGATGGCCACGGGCTACTCCTGCCGGAGCGCGACGATCGGATCGAGGCGGGCCGCCCGGGTCGCCGGGTAGACGCCGAAGAAGAGCCCGACCGAGGAGGCCACCGTGAGGCTGATCGCGACGGACCAAGGCTGAATCGACGCGGGGAGCGGCGTGACCGCCCGGATCAGGAGCGCGAAGGCGATGCCGCAGAGGACGCCCAGGATGCCCCCGAAGAGGGCGAGGACCACCGCCTCGCTCAGGAATTGCGAGAGGAGATCCGATCGCCGCGCGCCCACCGCCTTTCGGATCCCGATCTCCCGGGTCCGTTCCGTCACGGCGACAAGCATGATGTTCATGATCACGATCCCGCCGACCACCAGCGAGATCGCGACGAGACCAATCGTGCCGGCGAAGATGCCGCCGGTCAGGGTCTGATAGAGCGCCATGTAGGTCTCGGCGGTGCTGATGGCGAAGTCGTCCGGCGCTCCGAGCGGGACGTGGCGGGCGGAGCGGAGCACGACGCGCGCCTCGTCCGAGAGGCGCTCCAGGTCGACGCCCGGAATGGCGCTCACGAGGATCGTCAGCGATCGCCGCGCGCCGAACATCTTCTCGAATTGCCCAAGCGGCACGACAACGAGGTTATCCTGGCTCTGCCCCAGCACGTTGCCGCGCGGAACCACGGTCCCGACGACGAGCAGCTCATGCCCCGCCACGCGGATCGACTTTCCGATCGGATCGACCTGGGGAAACAGCTTCTCCGAAACCTCGGAGCCGATCACGCAAACCGACCGGCGCCGGGAGATGTCGCTGTCTTCGAGCGCCCGGCCTTCCTCCGTCTCATACTTGCCGACCGATTGGTACCCCTCGGTCGTGCCCAGCACGCGGACGTTCCGAAGCTCCGTTCTCCCCGCCCGGACGCTCTTGTTCGCCTCGGCCTGGGCCACGACCCGGTCCGCGAGCTGCATGCGGTCTTGGAGCGCGCCAGCCTCGAATTGCGTCAGATCCTGCCGCTTCGCGGCAAGCCGCCACGCGTCGTCGTCCGTAATGAGGCCGAACTTGTCGACATAGATCACGCGAAGGCCCTGCTCGAGGATCTTCTCGGAGACGTAGGTATTCACGCCGTCGATGATCGAGACGACGGCGATGACCGACATGACGGCCACGACGTTGCCGAGAACGGTGAGGACGGTGCGGAGCTTGTGCGCGCGGAGGGCGCGAACCGCGATCTTCAGATTCTCCGCCAGCGCGATCCAGAAGTCGCCCCGGATCGGGCGCTCAGGACTCATGCGGGGGACGGCGCGGCCGTCCTTGTCGATCGATCGCTCTCGATGCGGCCGTCGCGCAGCCGCACGATGCGGTGGGCGCGTTCGGCCACCTCTTCCTCGTGGGTGACCAGGATGACGGTGTTGCCGCGGCTGGAGATGTCGTCGAGCAACGCCATGATCTCGAGGCCGGTCTTGGAGTCGAGGTTGCCGGTCGGCTCGTCGGCGAGGACCAGGGACGGCCCGTTCACGAGCGCGCGGGCGATCGCGACGCGCTGCCGCTGGCCGCCCGAGAGCTCGTTGGGGCGGTGGTGCGTCCGGTCGCCCAGCCCGACCATCTCCAGCATGGCGCGGGCGCGCTCGCGGCGCTCCTTGGCCGGCCTGCCGGCGTAGATCAGCGGAAGCTCGACGTTGTGGAGCGCGTCCGCGCGGGGGAGGAGGTTGAAGGTCTGGAAGATGAACCCGATCTCCTGGTTCCGGATCCGCGCTAGCTCGTCGTCGTCCCGCTCGCGGATCTCCGTGCCGCGGAGCTTGTACGATCCGCTGGTCGGCGTGTCCAGGCAGCCGACGATGTTCATGAGCGTCGACTTCCCCGAGCCCGACGGGCCCATGATCGCCAAATACTCGCCCTTCCGGACGTGAAGGGAGACGCCGTCGAGGGCGTTCACCTCCGTCGAGCCCATCTCGTAAACCTTGCGGATGTCGGTGATATCGATCAGGGCGCCATTGTCGCTCGGGCCGGCGCTCACGATTGCTCCTTCCCCTTCGGCTTCTTCGGCTCCTCGATCTTGACCTTCTGTCCCGGTTTCAGCGTTCGGAGCGTCTTGTGGGGCCCGATCACGACCTTGTCCCCAGGCTTCAGCTCCCCGGCGACCTCGAAGTCGGTGTCGCTCGCGATCCCCGGCTTGACGCGGCGGAATTCCGCCTTCCCGCCCACGATCACGAACACGCCCCGAATCTCTTCCGTCTTCTTGGCCTTGGAATCGGTAGGCGCCGCGGTCGGGCCGGCCTCATCCGCCTTCGCGTCGCGGGGAGCCGACTTCCGCTTCCCCTTTACCGGCGGCTTGAGATCGTCGGGAGTCCGCACCACGACCGACTGGATCGGCACGGTGAGCACGCTGTCCCTGGTCGCGGTCTTGATCTCAACGTCCGCGGTCATCCCGGGGCGAAGCATTCGGGGGGGATTGTCGATCATCACGTCCACCTTGAAGTTGGTCTGCTGCTCCTGCGTCGCCACGTCCTCGATCGTGGGTGAGTTCGCGATGTCGGAGACGCGGCCGGTCAGCGTCGTGTCGGGGAGCGCGTCGACCTTCACCTCGGCGCTCTGCCCCAGCGTGACCGTCGAGACGTCCGTCTCGTCCACGTCCGCTTCCACCTTCATGCGGGCAAGGTCGGCAACCGTCAGGATGACCGTGCCCGGATTGTTCATCGTTCCGATCACGGCGATCTCCCCCCGCTCGATGCTGAGCTGGGTGATCGTGCCGTCGATCGGAGCATCGAAGCGGGTCTTCCGGAGGTAGTCCTCCGATACCTGGACCGCCGCCATCTCGCGCTCCACTTCCTCGCGGTTCGAATCGACACGGGCCTTGTCGGAGTTCCGCTGCGTCCTCGCCTGGTCCAGCGCCTCCGGCGAGACCAGCTTCTGCGCGGCAAGCGATTCCTTCCGCTGCAAGGAGGCCTCGGACTGCTGGAGCGCCGCATCGGTCAGGCGGAGGTTCGACCGGGCCGCGGCCAATGCCGCGGTCGCCTCGCGGAGCTGCGCCCGGTACTGGGTGTCGTCGATCTGGAGGAGGAACTGACCCTTCCGCACGCGATCGCCCTCCTTCACGGAGAGCCGCACCACCTGGCCCGGCACGTTGGCGCTCAGCTTAACCTGGGTCTCGGGCTGAACCCGACCCGGCGCCCGCACCGTCGCGGAGATCGACCCCTTCTTCACGTCACCCGCCTGGACGGCCACCTGCCCGCCCGCGGATCGCCTGAGGTTCGAGATCACGATCACGAGCAGCACGACCGCCCCGATCCCGATCCACAAAATCCGCTTTCCGCCACCGCTCATTCCGATCTCTCCTCCGGTGCCGTTCGAGAGGCTAGTACCGCTTCGCCCCGACCGCGAACTCGAGCCCCGCCTCGGCGATCCTGGCGTCCGCCGCCGCCTCCACCAAGCTCTGGCGGGCGGTGGCAAGCCCGACCTCCGAGGTCAGGAGGTCGAGGTACGTCCCCGCGCCGAGCTCGTAGCGGCCCTTCGAGAACTTGTAGTCCTCCTCGGCCGAGGTGAGCCCTTCGCGCGCCACGTCGATCCGCTGGACCGCCTCGCGCAGCGTCAGCCACGCCTGCTGCACTTCGACCGCCACGTCCAGCTCACGTTGACGCCGCTGCGATTCCGCCTCGAGCATCGCCCCCTTTGCCTGGCGCACCCTGCCTTCGATCGCGAGACCGTCGAAGATCGGCAGCGACGCCCTCAAGGAGCCCTGCCATTCCGTGGCGTAGCGGGTGGGACTGAAATCCCCGAACGGCCCTTGGACCGTCTCGTCGATCCGAGACCGGTCGACGGTGACCGTCGCCGAGAGGGACGGGAGCCGCACGGCCCGCGCGCCGAAGAGGTTTGACCGAGCGGCGCTCTCCGCCGCCTTCGCGCTCTCGAGACGCGGCCGTGCCGCGATCGCCAGTCGGATCGCGGCGGCGGAATCGGGGATCACGATCCCCTCCTCTACTTTCGGATCGGGGACGATCCGCTGCCCGGGCCGGACTCCGATGATCTGCCCCAGCTTCGCGGCCTGGATCTCGACCTGACTCTCGGCTTTCAACCGGTCGCCCTGCGTCGTCGCGCGCCGGGCCCGAGCCTTGAGCACGTCCCCCCGCGCCACCGTGCCCACCTGGAAGAGCGCGTCGGCCCGCGTCTCCTCGTCGCGCGCGAGCTTCTCGGTCTCCCGCGCCACTTGGGCCAGCCGATCGGCCTTCAGCAGGACGAAATATTGCTGCTTCACCTGGTAGACGACCTGATTCCGCGTCTCGATCTCGTCGAACTCGCTTCCTCGATGCACGTGATCCCGGCGCCGCTTCTCCACGATCGAAGCGGCGTTGATCACGTTCGACGATGCGGTCGCGCTAAGCGTGGTGAACTCCTGCTTCGTGTTCACGCCGAGGAACGTGCCCGACGGATCGAACAGCTGCGAGCGTGCCTTGTCGGGCCGAATCTGCGTGTACGACGCCTCGGTCGTGACCGACGGGAGGATCCCGCTCCAGCCCCCGAGCGCCGACCCGCTTGCCTGGCGCGAACGCGCGTGCGCCGTCCGAATGTCCGCGTTCCGCTCCAGGGCGGTCTGGACGCAGCGGGCGAGGCTCCACCGCTCGCCTGCGGGGACGGTCGATGAGGTCAGGAGGCTTTCGGCCGCGGTCGTGGGGACAAGCCGGATGGTGTCCGCGGCAGCGGCGGGCCGCGAGGCTTCGGGCGGCGCCTTGGTCTGCCCGGCCGCCGGCGTGAACACCGCCGCCGGCAAGGTGAGCGCGAGGAGCACCAGCGTCCAATTCCTTCCCCAGTTCATCCGACTTACCCCCATGACGGTTCGAAGCGACGGCGCCGCAAAGTGATCCCGATCAATACGCATGATCTACCGCGATTGTTTCCAGCCAGTTCCCAACCGACGCGCCCCTACCTCGAGATCCCGGACAGGACGGCGCCGATGAGGAAAGCAGGCAGGACCACGAGCACTCCAAAGCTGAATTTCTTCTTCGCGAAGACGGATACGCCGACGGCGGAGACCGCCCCCGACCAGAGCATCAGGGGATTGCTCAGGGTGTCGAGAAATCGCCCGAGGAAACCGGGATCCTCGCCGAACAGGTTTCCCAGGCCGAGGCGGATGTCGAGCGTTCCCTTTCCGAGGGCGAGTCCCAATCGAACCGCGACGTCGACGAGGCCGATGACGGCCGCGTGCGCCGCGACGCAAAGGTAGTGCTGGAATCTGAGCCGCGCCCCCAGCATGAGATTGCCGATGAAGAAGAGGATCGCGGAGTTGAAGAGCAGAACGAAGGCGACCACGACGACGGCGGTGGTGGCACCGATGACCGGAGCGGCCGGAGAGTCGAAGAACTTCTCCATGGCGTCGATCATCTCGGGCGGCTTTCCCTTCGCCTCCATCTTGGCGATGGCGTCGCTCTTGACGATGCCCGATTGGAAGATGGCGACCGCGAAGGCCGCCTGAGCCAAGACAACGAGGATCAACGGAATCAGGAAGCGCGGCTTCGCGGCCATCCCCTCGAAGGTTTTCCTGGGATTCGCGAACACCCCGATGATGCTCTGAAACGCCGATATCGAGGGCGCTGCTTCCACCCCGTTGGCGTCGCCGGAGCCGGGCGCGGAATTCCTATCACCCTCCATGTTATTGACCCCCCGTCATTTGCGAAGCCGCCTTCAGCGAGAACAGGAGCCCGAGGAAGGTGCGGCCGAAGCGCGGAAATGCTTATGGAGAAGAAGCTTGCCCGGACCAAGCACGACCCGCAAGAGTAGGCTGCGGGGGTAGCGCTGTCAAAGAGAAATGGGGTCGAGGAGCGCCCGGGAACGCCCCCCGACCACAGCATTCAAAGCTTGAACTCGATTGGAATCTCGACCCATACGGCGACGGGGTTCCGCCCGGAGAGGGCCGGGTGAAAGCGCCACCGGGCGATCGCTTCCCGCGCGGCGTCGGTCAGGCCCGAGACATCGCGCAACACCGTGATCCGCGTGACCTGCCCGTCCCGGGTCACAAGGACGTGCAACACGACGCGGCCCTGGATCCCCTGCTCGCGCGCCCAGTCGGGATAATCGGGTGCGGGGCGGTAGATGGGAACGGGCGGTTGGTCGAAGGCGACGAATGCGCCTTCCGCGGGATTCCCGTCGACCGCGGGCTCGCTGCTGGGTGGCGGCGCGGTGGAAGGCGGCTCCTTCCTCGTGTCGTTCCCGATCGCCTTCACGTTCCGGCTCGGGTTATCGAGCGTGGGCGGATCCCATTGGACGGGCTGGAACACGCCATCGTCGGTCGGATTCGTCGTGGGGCGCTCGGAGGGCGGCATGACCGGCGGAGACGGCCGGTCGATCGGCGGGACCGGCATGACGTGGATCGCCGTCTTGTACCAGGTTGGTTGCGTCTCGACAGAGCGCGCTTGGAGCCAGAGGACGGCACCGAGGACTGCTAGATGCCCAACACCTGAGATCGCCAACGCACGGCTGAAAAACCGGCGGGCGTTCGCGCGAATCTCCGGGGCACCGATCGGAATCCAGCTGGGGGGAGGGACGGTCGCGGCGGTCATGGCGCGTCGACCTTTCTTGTCCCGGCTCCGTCCCGCCGCGCGGCGGCGGCGGGAGATCTACGCGAGGGGGCGAAACGCTCTAGAAGTGGAAGTCCATCGGCACTTCCACCCACACGGCCACCGGCTTGTTGTTGCTGAGCGCCGGCTTGAAGACCCACTGCTTGATGGCGGCAACTGCGGCTTCGTCGAGCATCTTCACGCTTCGGATCACCTTGACGTTCTTGACCCGCCCATCCTTTCCGACGAGGACGTGGAGCACGACGCGGCCCTGAACCTGGGCGTCGCGCGCCATCTCGGGATACTTGGGCGTCACCTGGGTTACGGGCACCGGCTCGTCCTCGTAATACACGAACTCCCCTTCGCCCGGCAGCTCATCCGAGGCGATGACGAGGCTGTCCTTGCCGGCGGTGCCGAGGCCGACCGGTGAGAGGGCCTGCGAGAGCTCCTGCTGGGTCATGATGGTCTGTTCGGGCGCCTGCGCGTCCGGAACCGGGACCGGCGTTCCGATCGTGGGCTTCACGATCTCCTGATTGATCGGAATCACCGGCGGAGGCGGCGCCGAGGAGAGCGGCGGCGGCGGCGGCAGGGTCTGCATCTTGATCACGCGTCCCGTGTAGGCAGCCTCGTCCGGCGGGTGCCAGATCTGGGTCAGCATATAGATTCCGATGATCGCCAGATGGATTCCGGCGGAAATGAGGAGCCCCTTCCGGAACATCCGCTGCGAGTTCGCCTTGAGATCGGCGGCTCCGATCGGAACACGCTCGAACGCGGTCGAAGCGACGGTGGAGGTCACAGACCCGCGATCTCCTTCCTGTCCGCGTCGTCGAGCGGCGCCAAGGAGAATCGATTCAGCTCGGCGAACTGCAGCTGGTCGATGATGTTCACCATGTATTTATACTTCACGGTCCGTTCGATCTTCACGAGGACCACCAGCTTGGCATTCTTCTTTCCTTCCGCCGCGAAGATCGCCTCGAGCTCATCGAACTTCGCCTCCTTGGGCGGGGCCTTGGCCAGCGTCCAGAACGCGCGGACCTCTCCCTGCGTCGTGTCCGCGGGCGCGACCACCCGGAGTGTGAACACGTTCGACTCCGCGATCTCGACCTTGGCTTTGGGGTCCGGCGGGAGGTTGATCTCGAGCGCCTGCGGCTTGCGGAATACCGTGGTGCACATGAAGAAGATGAGCAGGAGGAACGCGACGTCGACCATCGGGGTCATGTCGATCTTGACCCCGATGCGCTTCGGCGCACGCTTCCGAAGTCCGCCCTTTTTGTGTTTTACGCCAGCTTCAGGGGTGTCTACGGCACCCATGGTACGTCACTTCCTTTCGGTGTCGCGGCGGTCGGCCGCTACCTCATTGCCGACTTCTTGCTCGCCACCAGCTCCGTGACGAGTTCGAACGTGATCGTATTCGTCTTCTGCATGATGGCCATGACGTCTTCCATCGTCCCGTATTCCGAGTCCTTGTCCGCCTTGATGGCCACGCGGAGCCGGGGGTTGCGATGGCGCTGATCCAAGACCAGCTGCTCCAGGCTCACCATGTCGGTTTCCTGCTGGGGGTTCTTCCCCACCTGCCAATACAGCTTGTTGTCCTTGGATATTCCCAGAATCAGCACGTCCGACTCGGGCACCTTGAGATTGGAATGGCTGTCCGGGAGGACGATCGGCACCTTCTGGGGCGGATCGAACTGCGACGTCGACATGAAGAAAATCAGCAGCAGGAAGGCCACGTCGACCATCGGCGTCATGTCGATCTTGACGCCGATCCGCTTCATCTTCTTCGCAGCCATGCTACTTCGTCGCCTCCTTCAGCGCCAACACCTCGACGACCTCGAGGGTCGCCTCGTCCATCATGTAGTTGAAATTGTCGATCATCGTGACGAACACGTTGTAGAGCACGATCGAGAAGATGGCGACGAAGAGACCGCCGGCGGTGTTGATGAGCGCCTCGGAGATCCCGACCGCGAGCTTGACCGCGTCCACCGATCCGGTGTGTCCCAGCGCCGAGAACGACCGGATCATTCCGATCACCGTTCCGAGAAGACCGACCATCGTCGCGATCGAAGCGATCGTGGCGAGAGCGATCAAATTCCGCTCGAGAAGCGGAACCTCGAGCATGTTCGCCTCCTCCATCGCCTTCTGAACCTCTTGGAGCTTGGCCTGGCGATCGATCGGCGCGGTGCGCACGAGCAGATAGCGGTCGAGGCCGGCCCGGAGCACGTTCGCCAACGAGCCCCGCTGCTTCGAGCAGAGGTCCGCGGCGCCCTCGATGTCCATGGTGTCGATCTTCTTGCGAACGTTGCGCATGAAGGTCGGGATCGGATCCTTGCCCCTCGCGCGGGAAATCGTGAAGAGGCGCTCGAACACCAGCGTCACGGACATGATCGAAAGCATGATGAGCAGCGCCACCAGCGGTCCGCCCGACTTGATGTACTCCGGGAGGAACATGTAGATGACGATGGAGATGGCCAGGGCGGCCACGGCGACGACCGTGATGAATAAGCCTTGTCTCACTACGACTCCCTCCTCTTCCGAGATGAGAACGTCCTACCGGGCTGGACGCAAAAAGTATGCATCAGGCCCGAACTGACCGGCAATACCTGTTACTTGAAGCTCTTCGAAGCCTCATCGCAGCTGTCGTACACGTCGAAGACGAGCGATAGCTTCGTCACGACGAAGATGTTCTGGATCTTCTTGTCCACGGCGCAAAGCTTCATCTGCGCGCTGCGCTTCGCGTAATTCGAATGACCCGCGATGAGCACTCCCAGCGAGACCGAGTTCATGAACGTGGTCTGCCCCAAGTTGATCAGCAGTTTCTTGTTTCCCGCCTCGCTCAGCTCCTTGATCTTGGCCGCCAGCTCGTCCGTCTCCTTGCCGCCCAAGAGCATTCCCTTCGGCGTGAGGATCGTGACGTCACCCGAGGTCCGGACATCCAAGCTCATCGTGCCTCCCTGTTCGCGGCATCCCGCCGCGTTGGCCTACGGAGTGCTGGCACCAGCGCCAGACGGTTTGGCGCCCGCGCCTGTCGATTTGGCGCCTTTGCGCTGCAGCTGCTGCTCCTCCCATTTTCGAATGATCTCGAGTCCTTTCGAGGCCTCACGGTTTGTCGGGTCGATCTCGAGCGCCTTGTTGAACTCGAACTTCGCTTTATTTTGATCGCGGCATTTGGAGTAGGTCTGCCCCAGCCAGATGTGCCCCTGCACGTGATCCGGCTGCAGCTCCGTGGCCTTCTGGAAATACCCGAGGCCCTCCGAGCAATTGTCCATGAGCAGGAGCGCCAGGCCGGCCCCCCGGTACGCGTCGGCGTTAACGGAATCGATGGCGATCGCGGCGCGGTAGGTCTCGAGGGCCACGGGGAGCGAGTCGGGCTCCATCGTGAGCATCGTCTGGCCGATCCAGATCATCGCCCGCACGTCCTTGGGATTCACCTGGAGGGCCCGCCTCAGAATCTCGATCGCCTTCGGCTTGTCGTTGAGCTGGAGCTTGGAGAGAGCCAGGTTCAGGAGCGCCGGGACGAACGTCGAATCGACTTGGAGCGTGCGCTCGAAATACGGAGCCGCCGACGCGAAATCCTGCCTCGAGAAGTAGAGGAAGCCGAGCTGGAAATTCCCGTCCTTGGTCAACGTCGAGTCCTGCGCGAGAGCCCGGGTCAGATGCTCGAATGCCTTGGCGGAATCGCCGGCCGCGACGAACAACGTTCCGACGCGAAGGTTCTCCTCGGCGGTGAGCGAATCGGTGGCGGAGGCGTACTGGTCGCAGTACGCGAGCGCGCTGTCGCGCCCGGCCTCCCCTTGTTCGGCGTAGAGCTTGCAAAGCGCCCCCAGGACCTCGGGAACGCCGGGCTTCATCTCGTTCGCCTTGGTCAAGGTGATGACGGCTTCCACCTTGTCGTTGGAATCACGGGTGTTGGATAGCGCTCGGCCCGATTCCAGGTAGCCCTGGTAGTCGTCGGGCACGAGGCCGGTGTAGACCTTGAAATTATCGGCGGCTTCCTTGTATCGCTTCGCGCGATAGAAGAGGCGCCCCGATTCCAGATACGCGGGCGCGTACGTCGAATCCTGCTGCGTCGCGGCGATGAACGCGGTGAGCCCCGCGTTGAACTCGTTCATCCCGACGAGCGCCTTGCCGTAGAGGTAATGGTACTCGGGATTTTTCGGATCCAGCTCAGTCGCGCGGCCGTACTCCGGCGCGGCCAGGACCGGGATCTTCTTCCGCATGTAGAACCCGCCGAGATCGACGCGGACGCGCAGGTTGTTCGGGTCGGTCTCGCGCGCGCGGATGAATATTTCTTCCGCCTGCTTCAGGTCGCCCTTCCCCTCCAGGGCAAGCGCCAATCCCGCGAGAAAGAGGGCTCTCCCCTGCTTGAGAAGGGTTCCCTTCCGGAAGACCTTCGCGGCGTCGTCGTACCGCTTGTCCTCCAGGTACGATTGGCCCAGGGCGTAGAGCGCCGCCGGATCCTTAGGGTCATACTTGACCGCGTCCTCGAGCTTGGCCGTGCCCTCATCCTTCTTGGCCGTCTTGCGCAGGAGTTTTCCGAGCCCGGTGAGCGCCTCCGGGTACTTTGGATTCAGCTTGAGCGCGGTCTGGTACTCCACGAGCGCGCTGTCGGCGCCTTCGGGCGTGCCGAACCGCTCGAGGGCAGACGCGAGGTAGTAGTGCGGCTTCGGGCTGTTTGGATCGAGCTTCTGTGCCTTGCTGAAGAGGTCGAGCGATTCCCGGACCTTTCCCTCCCGGAGCATGGAGATCCCCTGCTTGATCAGGTCTCCCGAGGAGAGAGCCCACGCCGGAGGAGTCGCCAGAGCGAGCACGAGGATCGTGGCGGGCACGAGATAGCGGACGAGCTTCACTCTACCCCCTCGGCCGTGCGGATGATCCGGATGGGAACGGTGGCTGGGGCGTAGCCGTGCCGCGCGATGATGCGCTGCCCGTCTATGCCCGAGACGAAGTTGATGAAGCTCGAGACGGTCGCGGCCGGATGAGCGCTCGTCGCGACCGAGATCGGTTTCAGGAGCGGGTACCGGCGCGTGAAGAGCGTCTCGCGCGTCAGCGGAACCGACTCCAGCCCGATCGCCTGGGAAACCCGAAGCGTCTTCACCCGCGAGCCGGCGCCCTCCGCCAGCGGCCGCGACACGCAGGCGAGCGCGTTTCGCCGAGTCGCAACCACCTCGACGACTTCCTCCTCCGTCGGCGGCGCGTAGACGGTCGGCGCGTACGGGTCGCCTCCGAGGAGCGCCTGCTCCAGGTAGGCGTAGATACCGAGCCGCGGCCCCGCTGTCAGGGTGATAATCTCTCCTCCTTGCCTCCAACCGAGGGAGGCCCATTCCTTCGTCTCGCCGCGGTAGACGGCGGCGAGCTCCGTGCGCGAAATCTGCTCGATCGGCGAGGCCGGGTTCACGATCACCGCCACCGCGTCCCACGCGACCGGGAATGCTTGCATTCCATCCCGCCGGATCGCCGCCTCGACCTCCGGGTCCGTCAGCTCCCTCAGCAAGAGCGACATCGAAACCTCACCGTTCACCAGCTGCTCCATTCCTTCCGCGGAGCCCGATGGCCGTATGACGATCGAGTCCGCGTCCGGGTACTGATCCCGGAATTCCCGGATTTCGGCCCGGAACAGAGGAGACAGGTATTCTGTCCCCGCGAGCGTCAGCGGCGGAGAGGATGTCTTCCGAGGGGGGGATGGCGATGAGCAGGCCCCGCAGGCCAGGGCCGCCATGACGAGCGCCGCCCGAGAAAACCGAGCGCGCGACGCCCGGCGAAAGCCACTCACCTCGTAAGAGTACCCGCCCTCGTAACCCCTGTCAATCCCTGCACATTTCCGCGCCTTCCGGGCGCTGAACCGAGCCTATGGGGGATACCCCGCCGGGAGCCAATTAATTCCCCGTAACGGCCGCGACCGCTCGCAAAAACGCCACCCACGAGGGGTGGCTGCACGGCGTCGCGCCGTCGAAGAGTGGGGGAACGTACGGCGGTGTCCATCGGGGTGTCAATCCATATTGTGGTGGGAAGCCCTCAGGGCCTAGCGCCCTGCCGGATCCCACCCCGCGCCTAGGGGCGCAGGCGGTTCAGGAGACGAGGAAACGGGATCGTCTCGCGCAGGTGCTCGATCCCACAGATCCAGGCGAGCGCGCGCTCGATGCCCATGCCGAACCCGCTGTGCGGCACCGACCCGTACCGCCGCAGGTCCAGGTACCACTCGAACGTCTCCTTCGAGAGCTTCTCCTCCTCGATCCTCTCGACGAGCGTTCCGTAGTCGTCCTCCCGCTGCCCTCCGCCGACGATCTCGCCGTATCCCTCCGGAGCGAGGAGATCGCACGAGAGTGAGAGCCGGTCGTCGCCGGGATCGCGCTTCATGTAGAAGGCCTTCACGGCGGCCGGGAAGCGGTGCACGAAGAAGGGCCGATCGCGCCCCTCGGTCAGGACCGTTTCATCCGTCGCCCCGAAATCGCCGCCCCACTCGAACGGGAGCCCCTTTTCCTTCAGCGTTCGCGCAGCCTCCTCGTACGAGACGCGCGGAAACGGAGGATGGACGCGCTCGAGGGCGGCGACGTCCCGGCCCAGGACCTTGAGCTCCTCGCGCCGATCCTCGAGCACGCGCGCGACGATCGCCTCGACGAAGCGCTCGATCCAGACCATCAGGTCGTCGAGCGTCGCGTACGCGATCTCGGGCTCCACCATCCAGAACTCGATCAGGTGGCGCCGCGTTTTCGATTTCTCGGCCCGGAAGGTCGGGCCGAAACAGTAGGTCCGGCCGAAGGCCATCGCGGTCGCCTCGTTGTAGAGCTGGCCGCTCTGTGTGAGATAGGCTTTCTCGTCGAAGTACTCGGTCTCGAACAGGGTGGTCGTCCCCTCGCACGGATTGGGGGTGAAGATCGGGGCGTCGGCGAGGGTGAAGCCTTCCCGGTTGAGGAAGCCGCGGCAGGCGTCGACGAGGGTGTGGCGGATCTTCAAGATGGCGTGCTGCCGCTGCGAGCGGATCCAGAGATGCCGGTGATCCAGGAGGAATGGCGTTCCGTGCTCCTTCGGCGTGATCGGATACTCGCGGCTCTCCCCCACGACCTCGAGCCCCGTGAGGGTGAGCTCCACGCCGCTCGGAGCCCGCTTGTCCTCGCGCACGAGGCCCCGCGCCCGGATTGCCGCCTCCTGCGACACCGCCGCGGCGCGGGCAAAGACGTCCTCGGGCAGATCCGCCTTCGAGGCGACGCACTGCACGACGCCGCTTCCGTCCCGCACTTGCAGAAATTCGAGCTTCCCGCTCGATCGCCGCGCGTAGAGCCACCCCTCCAGCAGGACCTCTTGTCCGACCTTTCCGGGGAGTGCTTCGATGCGCGTCGCTTGCGCCGGCATGCCGGTTCCTCCCAACCTCCCTTGGATGACAACGATGCGTCGTGAGGCGCGTAGGATAGCACGGTGGGGGACAAATCCCTTGACACCCCTTCCACCCCACCACTAACGTGCGCCCGTGACGCGCCGAACGACTGGTCTTCGAACCTCGCACGCGCACCGGCGCCATTTTCGCGTCCTCGCGGTTGCGTTCACACTCCTCGCCTCGGCACTCTCTCTGACTTCCCCGCGGGCTGCCATCGCGAAGGGTGAGGCGTTCGCGCCGGCCGGCGCCGAAGCGATCACGAGCGCGCTCAACCAGAAGTACGACTCCGGCGTGACGCGCGCCCTGGCGGCGGCGCAGGCCTGCTACCGCGAGGCCCTCGCGCAGGACGCCACCGGGAAACCCGCCGAGGCCATCCGACTCCTGGAAGCGGCGTCCGCCTTCGACCCGGACTTCCCGGACGCGCACTTCACGCTGGCCCGCGTGCTGGCGTTTCGAAACCCGGGCCGTGCGGTGGGCGAGCTGAGCGAGGCCTTCCGCATTCTCGGGCGAAGCTACCCCTGGCAGCGCCACCTTCTCGCGAACGTGCTGACCGGCCTCATCGCCGTTTGGATGGTCAGCCTCCTTCTCGCGGTGATCGGAATCGCGTTCCGGCACTTCCCCCACCTGGTCCACATCGTGCGGGAGCTGTTGGGAGCGCCCCAATCGCACATCGGGCAGGCGTCCGCCGCCGTCGTGACGCTCTCCCCTGCGGTATGGGGGCTCGGCGCCATCCCGACGGCGACGCTCTTCTCCGGCCTCACCTCCTTCCGTTTCGGGAAGCGCGAGGTGGGTCTCGTGGTGGTGTTCCTGGTCTCCGCACTCGTTCTCGCGGGCGGTATCGGCGCGATCGCCCCTTGGGCGGGCGCGCCGACGCTCGAGGAGCCGGGACTTCTGGTGGACCGCGCGATGAGCTCGGGGTACGACCCGGACCTCGCGGCGGCGCTCATGTCGTGGGAGGCCCGCGACGCGACCGAAGCGCTCTTCCCGTTCGCGCTCGGATCGATGGCGCGGCGAAGCGGGGATCTCGACATGGCCGAGAGGCAGCTTACCCTCGCCGCCGTGCTCCGCCCGAAGACGGCCTGGATCCTGACGAACCTCGGAAACGTCTACTTCGCGCGCGAGGATTTCGGGCGGGCGAGGCAGACCTACGAGGCGGCCGCGGCGGCCACGCCCGGGGCGGTCGAGCCTCATTTCAATCTGGCGCAGGTCTATACGAAGCAGCTCATGTTCACGGAGGCGAGTCGAGAGCAGTCCCGCGCCTCCACAATCTCGTTCGATCGCGTGGCCGATTTCAGCCGCTGGACCGCGCCGCAGCTCAACCGGAGCGTCATGGATGCGGATCCGCCCACCGAGGTGCTGTGGGGGCTCTCCCGGCGTTTCGCGTCGCACCGGATCCCGAGCGTCCGCGAAGGAAACGCCCTGATCCGGTGGGTCACGCGCCTGGCGCCGCCGGCGCCTTTTGCGCTGGTCTTCATCCCCGCGATGTTTCTCATCTTCGCCGGGGTCGGCCAATTCCTCGGGCGGGGCCTCCCGACGATGCACTGCTCCAACTGCCAGACGGTGATCTGCCGCCGCTGCGTCAAGCGGATGCAGCAGCGCGCCTTCTGTGACAACTGCTTCAAATCGGTGAAGGAGCTGAAGTCGACGGAGTTCACCCGGCTTCTCCTCACCCGGCAAGGCCGGGGCGCCGCGCGGAGGCGCACGGCGGGCCAGGCGATCCTCACCCTCCTCGTGCCCGGTGCGGCTCAGATGCTCCGAGGCGCGACCCTCTCAGGATTCTTCGCTCTCCTCGTGATGAGCTCGGCGGCGCTGCTCGTCGTTTGGAACGGCGCCCTGGTGCCGTCGCTCGACGTGCTTCCGTCCCCGACGTCGGGATTGGCCAAGAGAATCCCACTCATCCTCCTCTTCCTGCTCACGTACGCGATCAGCGTCGCGCGGTATTTCTCCACGACGACGACGCACGTCGAGGACCTGACCGCCCCGGTCGACGAGGCAACGGGCGCGGGCGCGAGACCGGCGCGCGCCCGAACGGGCCGGAGACCCTGACATGGCGCTCCAGGGAAACCTCGACGATTTCAGCCTCCCCGAAATCCTTCAGCTGATCGCGGTTCAGCAGAAGTCGGGCGTGCTCAAGCTGACCGCCGGCGATGATGTCGCGGTCGTCTTCTTCGAGGCGGGCAAGATCGTCTCGACGCGCGACCGACGCAGGAACGCGCGCGATCCGCTGAAGCCGTACTTAGTCCGGACGGGGCATCTGACCGAGGCCCAGCTGAAGCAGATCGAGACCATCGAGGCCGAGAGTCGGAGGGAGCTGACCGACGTCCTCCTCTCCGGCAACTACATGACGAGCGAGGCGCTCACGCAGGCGCTGGAGCACCAGATCCAGGACACGCTCCACCAGCTGCTCACGTGGAAATCCGGCTCCTACCACTTCTCGGGCGATTCACGCACCGTTCCCAAGTTCGCGGTGAACGTCCGCCTGAATACCGAGGGGCTCCTGATGGAGAGCATGCGGCGAATCGATGAGATCGTCCGCTATCGGGAAACGCTCTCCTCCCCCGCGATGGTGCTCCGCCCGAAGCCGCTGGCCATGCCGCCCAAGGAGATGTCGTCCCAGGAGCGGCGCATTCTGCCGCTCGTCGACGGCTTGCGGCCGCTGCGCGACCTCGTCGCGCAATCGAAGCTGGTGGAGTTCGAGGCGTTCGAGGCGCTCCATCACCTCCTGGATCTCGGCGTCATCGAGGTTTCGCTCGGCGCGGCGCCCGCGAAGGTGACCCCGATCGCCGCGGAGGCGCCCCCGGTTCCCGCGCGGCGGACCGCCAACAGCTTCCTCGCCGTCGCGGTCGCCATTGTTTCCCTTGCCGCCTCCTTCGCGATCGCGTTCTTTGTCACTCCGGCTCTTCTCTCCCGAGCGGCGCGAGCCGCGGCGCCGGCGGTGGTCGCCGTCCCGCCCGAGATCGCGCTCGTCGACGAGGCTGCCCGCGTGAGCCTCGCTCTCGAGACCTACCGGCGAGTCCGCGGGGAATATCCTCCGGATCTGGAGACCTTGGGTGTCGAGGGCTACCTCCCCGCGGCGATGGCGCGCGCGGCCGCCCGCCTCTATCAGTACCAGAGCGACGGCGCGACCTACTCGCGCGTTCTCCGCTGAGTCACGCACCACCCCGGCCGACCGCTCGCAGCGGGTAGCCGACGCCCCACCGCCATCGGTTGTAAGCTTCCGTGGCGCCCGCGATCAGAATCGCGGCGAGGAATGCGGCCGGCGCTTGGGGCGCCAGAATCACGAGAAAAAGCAGCTGGAGCCGTATCGAGAGCGCGTTCCACGATGCGGCCGTCCGCGAATCGAGTCGAGAATCGCCGCCGCGAGGATGCCCCAGAGCGCAGGCGTGAGATCGAGCGCCCAGAGCCCCGCCGCCATCGTCCCCCACGCGAGCCCGACAGACAGGCCCGCCGCCCGCCCCGCGCCCAGCGCGACCGCCGTGGTCCGCTGACCCGCCTGCTCGTCGCCCTCGCGATCGGCCAACATGGTGAGTAGCGAGACCGTCATGATCCCGAGCGCGTACGGCAGCGACGCCATCAGCCCCGCGCGCAGATCCCCCACGCCCCACGGTCCGCTGCAGCCTGCCGCTCCGAGCAGGAACGCCACGACCCCGTAGCCCGCGCCGTGCGAGAGCACGTCCAGGATCGGCCTTCGCTTGAGCTCGAAGGGCGGCGCCACGTAGGCCACCCCAAGGACCAATGAAACCAGAAGGAGACCTTGCTCGAAGGACGACGCGCCCCGCGCGACAATCGCCGCCACAAGGACGGCGCCGAGACCCACCGCGAGAAGGGATCGGCCGCCGACGAGGCCGCGCAGCACGGGGAGTCCCTTCCGGTTCCGACGGTCCCCGTCGCGGTCGCGCCAGGCGTTCGCCCCGTGGACGGCCGCCAGGATCAGAAGCAGCGCCGCGAGGGGTCCCGGCGAGAAATCGTTCCGGCCCGACACGCGAAATTCCCAAGCACGCCCCGCGCCGTAGACGGCCACCGCGGGGATCCAGAGGAGGGGCCGGATCGCGAACGCCCGGTCGAGCAGCCACTCGCGCGCCCGCCGGCCCCCGCGCCCCTCGCCGGTCACGGGAGGAGCTGCTCCAGCGCCCGCGACGCCTCCTCCGGGCCGATCGAGCGGAGGCATCCGTAGCCGATCGGGCAGGTCCGGCGATAGCAGGGAGAACAGGGGTAGGCCGCGTAGAGATTCGACACCCACGGGGCGGAAGCCGAAGTCCAGACCGGGCTCGTCGAGCCGAACACGCCGACCGTGGGCCGGCGGAGCGCCGCGGCGAGGTGCATGACGCCGGAATCGTTCGAGATGACGCCGTCCGCGCCCGCGACGATCCCGAAGAGCTCACCCAGCCCGGTGGAACCGGCGAGGTCGATCGCGCGTGCCCCCGCGCCCCGAGCTTCGCGCGCCGCCGACGCGGCGGCATCGCGATCCTCGACCCCGCCGACCACCACGACCGCGCGGCCGGTGCGCCGCGCGATGCCGGCCCCGGCCACGGCGAAGCGCTTCGGCTCCCACTGCTTCGCCGGACCGTAGCTGGCCCCCGGCGCGAGCAGGAGGTAGGGAGCGCCCTTCCACCCCGCGCGCTCGAGGGCGACCCGCGCGCTGTCGGACTCCTCGGCCAGCGGCTGAAGCGTCGGGATCTCCGAGCGCGGGGCGATCCCCGCGGCGGCCGCGAGCTCGCGATACTCGGCGGCGCGAGCGGTCGATCGCGGCGGTCCCGCCCGGCGAACGCGCGTGGTGAGCAGGGGCCCGCGCCACTCCGCGGCATAACCGATCCGCTCGGGTACGCCGGCGAGCCACGTGAGAAGGGCCGAAGAGAGCGACTCGGTAAGGAGGAGCGCCCTGCGCGGGCGGAGCGCGCGGATCGTGGGGAGCGGCGCCCATCGCGCCGCCCGGCTCGTCCCGACGTAACGGACGCTCGGAAATCGCGGCTCGAGGATGTCCCGGAACGACTCCGGGCCCAGGAAGATCGCCGGTCCTTCGGCGGCCGACTCTAGGGTGGGAAGCGAGAGGACGAGATCTCCGAGCCAGTTGGGAAGGCGAACGAGCAGGGGCGCGTCTTCCGGCCGTGTCATGGCTTCGCCACGCAGCGGGTCAGCGGATGATTTCGAGGCCTCGCCCCACCTCTTCGAGGATGGAGAGGGCGCGGTCCAGCTCCTCTTCGGTGTGCGTCGCGGTCACGATCGTGCGGAGCCGCGCCTTCCCCTTCGCGACGGTCGGGTAGCCGATCCCCTGCGCGAAGAGGCCGCGGTCGAAGAGGCGGTCGGAGAACTTCATCGCGAGGTCAGCCTCTCCCACGAAGATGGGCGTGATCGGGGTCTCGCTGATTCCCGTGTTGAACCCGAGGCGCTTCAACCCGTCCTTGAAGCGCTTCGTGTTCGACCACAGCCGCTCGATGCGCTCCGGCTCGGCTTCCAGAACGTCGAAGGCCGCGATGCAGGCCGCCGCGACCGCCGGAGGATGAGAGGTGCTGAAGAGGAACGGCCTCGCTCGGTGATACAGGTACTCGATGAGGGATCGCGTGCCGGCCACGTAGCCGCCCAGGACGCCGATCGCCTTGGAGAGGGTCCCTACCTGGATGTCGACCTGTCCGTGCAGCCCGAAGTGATCGACGGTGCCGCGCCCGGCCTTGCCCAGAACGCCGCTCGCGTGGGCGTCGTCCACCATCATGATGGCCCCGTGCGCCCTCGCGAGCGCCGCGATCTCCGGCATCGGCGCGATGTCGCCGTCCATGCTGAAGACCCCGTCGGTGATCACGAGACGGCGCTTCACCGACGCGGTCTCCTCGAGGAGGCGTCCGAGCTCGGTGGGATTGCGGTGCGGGAAGACCCGGATCGTCGCCCGGCTCAACCGCGCGCCGTCGATGATGCTCGCGTGGTTCAGCTCGTCCGAGAGAATCAGGTCGTCCTTTCCGAGAATCGCGGCCACGGTCCCGGCGTTCGCGGCGAAACCGCTCTGGAAGACGACGGAGGCCTCGGTCTTCTTGAAGGCCGCGATCCTCCGCTCCAGCTCCATGTGGATCTCCATCGTCCCCGCGATGGTCCGGACCGAGCCGGAGCCGACCCCCAGCTCCTTGAGCGCGCGGAGCGCGGCCTCGCGGAGCTTCGGGTGGGTCGTCAATCCCAGGTAGTTGTTCGACGAAAGGTTGATCACGTCCTTCGAGTCGAAGCGCGCGGTCGCGCGCTGCTCCCCAGCCAGGACGCGGAGCTTTCGGTAGAGGCCTTCGGCGCGGATCTGGGCGAGGGCCTCGTCGAGGAACTGGAGCGGGTTGTTCGTCGCGGTGGCGCGGCTCATTTGCGGTCCCGCACCAGCACGATCTTTCCCGCCTTGCCCGAGCGCTGCAGCTCCACCGCTTGGTGGAAATCGTCCCAGCCGAGCACGTGCGTGATCACCGGCCGGATGTCGAGCTTCCCGGAGAGGAGGAGCGCCTCCATCCGGTACCACGTGTCGAAGATCCAGCGGCCGTTGATTCCCTGCACGGTGGCCCCGCGGAAGATGATCTCCTTGGCCACGTCGATCTCGAGCGGCTTCGACGGGATGCCGAGGAGCGAGACGCGCCCCCCGTTGGCGAGCACCTCGAAGCCGTCCCTGAGCGCGCCCGCGCTGCCCGACATCTCGAGCATTCCGTCGACGCCGTCGCCCTCCGTCGCGTCGAGGATCGAGCGCACGACCGCGTCCCGCTCCACGTGGAGGAGCCGGTCCGCGCCCATTTTCTCGGCGAGCTCGAGCCGGATCGGGTTCTTGTCGATCGCCGCCACCCACGCGGCTCCCGCCGACTTTAGAACCCCCACCGCGAAGCAGCCGATCGGGCCGCAGCCGAAGACCGCGAAGCGGAGCCCCGCGACGGGACCCGCCAGCGCCGTGTGAACCGCGTTTCCGAGCGGATCGTGGACCGCGGCGATCTCCTCGGGAATCTTGGGATCCACCTTCCAGACGTTCCGCTCGGGAATCACGACGAAGTCGGCGAAGGCGCCCTGCCGGTCCACGCCCAGGATCTGGACGTTCTTGCAGAGATGGAGGAGTCCGCGGCGGCAGGCGTAGCAAAGGCCGCAGTAGATGTGGGTCTCGCCGGTGACGCGATCCCCGGGCCGCACGAGCGCCACCTCGGAGCCGACCGATTCGACGATCCCCGTGAATTCGTGGCCCGGAATGAGCGGGGGCTTGATCCGCGACTCCGCCCAGCGATCCCACTCCACGATGTGGAGGTCGGTCCCGCAGATCGCGAAGGCCGTGACGCGGATTCTCACGTCCCTCGGTCCGACGTTCGGGATCGGCGCGGTGATGCGCGTGAGACCCGGCCCTGGGGCCGATTTCTCCATCGCCCACATCGTGCCCTGGGTCACCGTAGGCTCCTTCTGCGTCCGTACCGCCAAACGTGTCTCCCTCCCTATGGCGATTATGGGTGCGGAATCAAGGCAATTCCCTAGTAGCCACGGGCCCGGTCGACAACGTTCCGGAGCGCGACCCCGCGGCGATATCGCCGCCAATTCTCCGCGAAGTCCTCCGCGAGCGGCCGGAGCGTGCCGATCCCGGCCACGTGCGGCGTGATCCAGATTCCCTTGGTCGTTCGAAGGGGATGCGTGGCCGGCAGAGGTTCCTCGCGGAAGACGTCGAGGAGCGCCCGCGCCGGGCGTCCCTTCGCGATTCCCTCCAGAAGCGCCGCCTCGTCGACGGTGGCGCCCCGCGAGGCATTCACGAAGGTCGCGCCCTCCCGCACGAGCGCGAAGCGCTCCCTGTTCCAGAACGATTCCGTCCCGGGGGCATGCGGCAGAAGGTTGACGATGAATTCCGCGCGCGCCAGCCGGTCCCGAAGCGTGTCCGGTCCGTACACTCCCGTGGCGGTCTCCTCCGGCGGGACCGGCCCGCGCCGGATTCCCTCCACGCTCATGCCCAGTGCCCGTCCGACGGAGCCCACCTGGGCTCCGATCGCGCCGTAGCCGACCACGAGGAGCGAGCGGCCGGCGAGGGTCCCGGGCGTCCATCGCTTCCATTCGCGGGCTTCCATCTGGCGCAGCGCTTCCGGAACGCCGAGCTCCCACGCGAGCAGATAGCCGAAAACGTACTCGGCGATCCGCTTCGGGAAGTCCCCCACCGTGCGGGTCAGTGTCACGCCTTGGCCCCATTCCGGTCGACCGGACCACGCCTCGATGCCCGCCCAGCCGCTCTGAATCCAGCGTAGCGCCGGGAGGGAGAGCGGCACGGCCGGCGGCCTCCCCGCGCAGAACCAGATGTCCGCGGTCGCGTCCCCGGCGCCCTCTAGCCCCGTCCACGGGATCGACTCTCCGAGGACTCCCTCGACTTCCCGCGCCAGAGCCTCGGGCTCCGCGTGGGTGATCAGGACCCGCGTCATCCGACCTTCCTGGAGGCGAGAAGCGGCCGGAGCGACGCCAGCACCAGCTCGGGCGGGAGGCGCTCCATGCACGCGTGGTGCGAGAGCGGGCATCGCTGTTTCCCGTGCACGTCGCAGGGCCTGCAGCCGAGCGGGATCTCCACCACCGAGTCGCGGGGGCCTTGGGGCGCGAACCCGAATGCGGAGACCGTGCTCCCGAAGATCCCCAGACCGGGCACGCCGAGGGCCGGCCCCAGATGGAGGAGAGCGGAATCGTTCGAGACGATCGCCGAGGCGGCTGCCGCGAGGGCCGCCGCGTCGCGAAACCCAAGCGAGGCGATCTCGGCGTGGCGCCCCTCAGGGAGAAGCGCGCGAAGCTCCGCCTCCAGCAAGCGCTCCTTGGGGTCGATCGCGTAGCGGACGCCCAGGCCGAGATCGGAGGCGATCGCCGTCCCGAGCGCGACGAAGTGCCGCGCCGGCCACCGCTTCGTCTCCCACCGCGCCCCGACGCCGAGGAACACGAAGCCGCGCCCCGCGTCCGCGCCCAGCCGCGCCGTCGCCCGCGAGCGCTCGGCCTCGGTGAGGGCGTCGCGAAGCCACGGCTTGAGCGGCGCGTCCGGCGGCAACCCCGCGAGAGAGCGGTAGGTTTCGAGGAGCGGCGGAACGGGCTTCACGCGGATCCAGCGCGCGTGAACCATGAGCCGGCGGCGAAGGCCGTGCTTTTGCGGCAGGGTCCGCTTCGCCTGATCGAAGGCCCCCACGATCCGCGACGATCGAAGATTCTGGTGAAGGTCGATCACCTCCGCGATCCCCTCACGCCGGAGCGCTGCGACGAGATCCCCCAGCCCGCCCACGAACCCGAAGGGGGCGGGCTCGGCGGGATCGCTCGTTCCGTCGCGCAGCACGTAGAAGCGGTCGATGTCGGGATGGCCGCGGAGCGCGCCGGCGTACTGCTCCTTGGTGACGAAGAGGACGTGGCGGCCGGGATCGGCGGCGCGAAGGAACGAGGGCACGTGCGCGGCGAGCAGAACGTCGCCCAACGACGAGAACCGGACGACAACCGCCGGTCCCTGGGGCACAGGTCAGCTCGCCCGGTTCTGTGCTGCGAGCTCGGCGTCGGCGAGGCGGAACTGGAGGCGGTGCAGCTTCTGGTAGAGCCCCGGAACCTGGACCAGCTCCGGATGGGTGCCGGTCTGGACGATCCGGCCACCGTCGAGCACGAAGATGCGATCCGCCCGCTGGATCGTCGAGAGTCGGTGCGCGATGACGAACACCGTGCGCCCCGCGAAGAGCGCCTCCAGCGCCTCCTGCACCAGAAGCTCGGATTCCGAGTCGAGGCTGGACGTTGCTTCGTCGAGGAGGAGGAGCGGCGGGTTCTTGAAGATGGCGCGCGCGATCGCGATCCGCTGCCGCTCGCCGCCCGAGAGCAGCATTCCGCGATCCCCGATCCTGGTCTGGTACCCCTCCGTCGTCTGGAGAATGAACCGCTCCGCGTTCGCCGACCGGGCGGCGAGACGGACCGACTCCTCGTCCGCGTCGGGAACGCCGTAGGCGATGTTGTTCCAGACGGTATCGTTGAACAGGATCGGCTCCTGGGTCACCACGCCCATCAGCCGACGGAGCGAGGCGACGTCGTACTCGCGGAGATCCAGGCCGTCGAGCAGGATCCGCCCCTGGCTTGGATCGTAGAAGCGGGCCACCAAATCGACGAGGGTCGACTTCCCCGCCCCGCTCGGCCCTACCAGCGCCACCATCTCCCCGACCCGCGCGCGGAAGGAAACGTCGTGCAGCACGTCGCCGCCGGATCCGTAGCGGAACGACACGCCCTCGAACTCGAACCCATCGCGGATCGACACCACCGTCCGCGCGTCGGGCCGGCTCGCCACGGTCGGCTGCGTGTCGAGGAGGCGGAAGATGCGCACCGCCGCCGCGAGCCCCTCCTGGATCGTCGCGTTCACGTTGCTGAGCGACTTGAGCGGGGCCATCAACTGGAGCATCGCGAAGAGAAAGATGAAGAACTGCTGCGGCTCCAGAGCCCGTTGGAGGAGGATTTCGTGCCCTCCGTACCAGAGCACCAGCGTGGCGGCCACCACGCCGAGGAACTCCGTCAGGGGGCCGGCCATCGAGCCCAGGCGCTTCTGCCTCACGAAGGAGCGGAAGTAGTCCTGCGCCGCCCGGGCGAACTTGCGCTTCTCGAATTCCTCCATGGAGAACGCCTTCACGACCCGGATTCCGGTCAGGGTCTCCTGGAGGATCGAGTTCAGGTCCGCCATCCGCTCCTGGGTGATGGTGCTGCGCCGGCGCAGCTTCTTCCCGAGCCAGACGATGAGGAAGATCGAGGGCGGGATCACGATCACCGAGAGGAGCGCCAGCCGCCAGGACGTCCAGAAAATCCAGAAGAGACAGACCGCCAGGAGGAGTCCGCTCTTGATGAGGTTGCTGAATCCGGCCGCGAGCGCGCCGCGCACCAGCGAGATGTCGTTCGTAAGACGCGAGAGGAGCGCCCCGGTTCGACGCGAGTGAAAGAACGACAGGGAGAGCTGGTGGAGGTGCGAATAGACCTCATTCCTCAGATCGCGCACGACCGCCTGCTCGACCCAGACGGTCAGCACGCTCTGCAGATAATCGAACGCATTCTTGAGGAGGAAGACGATCAGGAGCGTGAGGCAGATCCGGTTGAGCGAGCGGATGGGGTCGCCGGTCATGAAGAACCCTTCGAACCAGGTCCGCATGTCCCGCTTCCAGCCGGTGAACCGCGGCGCGATCCCGCTCTCCGGAGCGCCGGCGGATGCGCCCGGCGCAGGGCCAGCCCCAATCTCGCGCTCCGTCCCCATCCCACCCACGCCGGGGATCATCGCGATGGGCGCGGCCGGCTCGGCGGCGCCCGGAGCCCGCGGCCCGACGGCGGCCTGATGGCGCGGCGTGAAGAGAATCTTCACGAAGGGCGAGATCATGCCGATCGTGATCCCGCTCGTGAGGGCGAAGCCGACCATGAGGGCGGCGGTGACGAGGAGCCTGCCGCGGTAGGGCCGCAGGTACTGGAGGAGACGGAGCGAGGCGCTCGATTGCTTGGTGCGGGGACGGGTCAAGTCGCGCGGGCCCGCTATTCGGCGGCCCACGGCCGCTTCGGGGCGATTCGGTCGAGCCAATCGAAATTGCGGACGAAGGCTTCGTCGAAATCGTATCCGCGCGCGAAGTCACTCCTCTTGTCGGCATCGGTCTTTCCGAGGAGCCCCTGCTCCACGAGCTGGAACACGATCTCCCCGAAATCCTCGGTGGTTCCGATCCCCCACTGCTCGAACACGGTCTTGGCCATCGGGCCGAATCGGGCCAGGGCCAGATCCCGGATCCCGTCCAGAAGCTCGCCGCCGGTGACGTGGCGAATCTCCTTGAGATGATCGACGGTGTGGTGGACCGCATCGAGCGTGAAGCGGTAGGCGTTCGGCTTGTAGCGGCCGTGTTTTTGCGCGACGTCCAGAATCGCGGTTTCGAAGTCTATAGCCATCAGCGCACGTCCTGCCGGGTGAGCACGGTGTCTCGGCGGTAGCGGCGGTCGTCGACCTTTGGATGGTCGACGTTGTAGTGGAGCCCGCGGCTCTCCCGGCGCCGCCGGGCGCAGGCCACGATCAGATCCGCGACCAAGCCGACGTTCCTGAGCTCCACCAGATCGGCGTCGAGCCGATACCTCCAGTAGTCGCTCTCGGTCTGGTCCCGGAGCACCCGCACCATGGCCGCGGCCCGAGCCAGACGCTCGTCACTGCGTACGATACCCATATAGTCCCACATGACCCGCCGCAAGGCATCCCAATTGTGGTCGAAGATCACCTGCTCCTTCGCCTGCACCGCCCCGTCCAGGCGCCAGGACGGGAGGCGCGGCGGCCGAGCCCCGGGCTCCTGGGCCACTTGGCGGAGCACCGCCCTGCCGGCGCGGCGCGAGAAGACCATCGCCTCGAGAAGGGAGTTGGACGCGAGGCGGTTCGCCCCGTGGACGCCGGTCGAGGCCACCTCGCCGCACGCGTAGAGGCCCGGGATCGCCGTCCGCCCCTCCAGATCGGTGACGACGCCCCCGCACATGTAGTGTGCCGCCGGGACGACCGGGATCGGGTCGTGGAAGATGTCGTAGCCAAGCTCCTGTACGCGCTTCGTGATATGGGGGAACCGGCGCATCAGAAGCCGCTTGCCGAGGCGCGCCATGTCCAGGAGGACGTACTTGTCGCCGCGGCGCTTCATCTCGAAGTCGATCGCGCGCGCCACGGTATCGCGCGGCGCCAGCTCGCGCAGCCGGTGGTAGCGCTGCATGAACGGCTTTCCGTCGGTCGTGAGGAGCTTCGCGCCCTCCCCACGCACCGCCTCGGAGATGAGAAACGACTTGGCTTCCGGATGGTAGAGGCAGGTGGGGTGAAACTGCATGAATTCGAGGTTGGCGACCGGCGCGCCCGCGCGGAACGCCGCCGCGAGCCCGTCGCCGGTCGCGATGTCCGGGTTCGTCGTGTAGAGGTAGGCCTTGCCGCATCCGCCGGTGGCGAGCACCGTGGCTTTCGCGGCGGCGGGAACGATCTCCCCCGTCGCCCGATCCAGCAGGTACGCCCCCCAGACCCGGTCCCTCGAGGGCAGCCTCCTCCGGCCTCCCAGATGCCGCGATTCGAGGATGAGATCGACGGCCAGGTGGTTCTCGAGAACCGTGATCTTGGGGTGAGCACGCGCTTTCTTGAGGAGCACCCGCTCGATCGCGTTCCCGGTCCGGTCCCTCGCGTGGACAATCCTTCGCCTCGAATGCCCGCCCTCGCGCCCCAGGGCGAACCGGCCGGGATCGCGCGGATCGCGCGAAAACCTGACGCCGAGCGAAACGAGGCGCATGATCTCGGTCGGGCCGTCCTCAACCAGGACGTGAACCGCCTCGGGATCGCAGAGGCCACGGCCGCATTCCAATGTGTCCCGCTCGTGGATCGAGAACGCGTCGTCCTCCCCCAGCGCGGCCGCGACCCCTCCCTGCGCGTAATTGGTGTTCGACTCGAGGGCGTCGACCTTGGTCGCGACGAGAACGCGCGCGAACTGGGCCGCGTGGAGGGCAACGGAAAGTCCCGCGATCCCGCTCCCGATCACGAGCACGTCCGCTTCGAGCTGGCTCTGCTTCGATCGCTTCACCGACCGTCCGGTCCTTCCGTGCGGGAGATTCGCCCGATCGGCGGCGTCGCTGCCGCCGCGGCGCGGAGCCGCGCCAGCGCTCCCTCGACCGGGTCGAGGGGACGAAGCGAGGCCCGGAGCACGCGCACCGGGAGGGTCGAGCTCAATCCTCCGGGCCAGCGGGGCTCGTCCTTCTCCGTGATCAGGGCGATTGCGGCGCCGGCCCCGGACGCGGACCGGAGCGCGGAGGCGACCGCATCGGCGCTCCAGCGCACGTGGTCCGGGAACACGGAATGCGAGGCGAGGCGGATGCCGGAAGCCCGCGCGAATCGCTCGAGGCGGGCGGGCGCTCCGACGCCCGAGAGAAGGCCGGCCGGCGGGGCCCCCGCGCCCCATGGCTCCGCCGTCCTTTCCCCGATCGCCGACGTACCATCCAGATGGCGCCGGAACCGGAGCATCGGCACACCGGGAGCCCGCGCGGCGACCCAGCTCTTCGTCGCGGCCGGGAGCTCCACTCCCGCCTCCTCCATCACAAAGGCGATCACCGAGGCCTCACGAAGGGTCGACGCGGGGCGGCGGAGCGGTCCCGCGGGAAGGACCAGTCCATTCCCTTGAGGCCGGTCCGGGTCCAGGGTCACCCATAGCTCGTCCCACCGCAAGCCGCCCTGCTCCCAGCCGTCGTCGAGGATCGCGACCCGGGCGCCGTATCCGCTTTGCGCGGCGCGTGCTCCCCGGTACCGATCCCGATCGACCACGACCGTCGCCCCCCGCGGGAGGGCGGCGCGATGCGCGGCCGCTTCGTCTCCAAGGCGGTCCACCGCTTGCCCGAGCGGATAGCCGTCCAGATCGGGCACCACATCGGTATCCCTGTCGCGCCGGATCGCGCCGTGGCCTCGCAGGAGTACCGCCGGGCTCGCGCCGAGCTCCATCGCCTGAAGGGCGAGCCACCGGGCGAGGGAGGTCTTTCCGGTGCCACCGACCGTGAGGTTCCCGATCGAGATCACGTAGAGGCCGGGAAGAGAACGGCGAGCGTCCGCGGCGCGAGAGCGCGCGCGGGCGGAGGCCGCGGCGTAGACCGCCGCGGCGGGAAGGAGCGCGCGCGTCCACGGGATCGACCCGGCCTCGCCGGACCAGCCGCGCTCGAGGACGCCGACAAGACCACGCCGCCTGGCACCGGCGAGACCCCGACGACCCACGCTCTCCGGCCTCATGCGACCGCGGGCGCCGATTTCTGCAGGAGACCCCACGCCGCGAGCGCGGCGATCCCCCGCTCCGTGGCGCCCGACGCGCGCGCGGCCGCCCGCGCCGCCGCGGCGCCGACTCGCTCGAGCTCGGAGTCGGCGAGCCACGAGTCGAGGGCGTCGTGCAATCGCTCTTCCGCGCCGGTGACGATCCGCCCGCCTCCTTCGCCGACGATCGCATCGATCGCGGTGGCCACCTGCGCATGGTAGGGGCCGACCAGGACGGGACAGGCCCGCGCCGCGGGCTCCCAGACGTTGTGGCCGCCGAACGGAGCGAAGGTCCCCCCGATGACGGCACCCCACGCCGCTCCATAGGCGCGGGCCAGCTCCCCTCGGGTCGCGAGGAGGGCGGCGCGCATTCCCGGGCGCCTCGAGACCTCGTCGATCCAGGAGACGACGTCGGTCCCTCGGGTGGCTTCGTCTCGAACCGCGAGCTCGAACCCGCTCGACGCGAAGACCGCGCGCACGCGGGCTTCCCCGTCCGCATGCCGCGGGGCGATCACGAGGAGCGCGCGGCTCCTGCCCTCGAAGATGCCCTCGCGGTCTTGCCGCGCCTTCGCCTCGCCCGATTCCATCGCCGTTCGGACCCGGTGGCGCTCCAGCTGGACGCCCATCCGGAGCGCCGCCCCTTCCTCGCCGGGACGGAGGCTCCCGAAAATCAACGCCGGGCGAGATGCGAACGGTCGACCTTCGGGCACGCCGCGCGCCGCCTCGGCCGCCTTGAGGTCCCCCATCATCCGGATCCGCTCCTGGGGAACGCCCAGCGATTCGAAGCGCGCGGCGTGCGCCTCGGATTGCGGCAAGGCGAAGATGCCCTCGCCGAAGAGCGCCCGGCCCGCGATCCCGAGGGACCGAAGGCGCGCCGTCGAGCGCTCCGAGATGGCGGCGCTCACGAAGGTCACCGGCGAAGAGCGGCGCCTCGCCTCCACCAGCATGTTCGGCCAGATCTCGGTCTCGATGACGTCGATCCGTCTGGGCCGGGCGTCGTCCAGGACCGAGCCGACGATGCCGGGCAGGTCGTGCGGGGCGATGCGGGCAGCGACGCG
>Ga0193723_1000081_pt1 | contig 30276 bp, 29 predicted proteins | sample H2m2metaG_FD_143042 | JGI IMG/M metagenome (GOLD analysis project Ga0193723, IMG submission 143042) | Soil microbial communities from a riparian zone of the East river system, Colorado, United States - H2m2 | ecosystem: Environmental > Terrestrial > Soil > Riparian zone | place: USA: East River...
ACGTGAAGAACGCGTCACCGCGGCCGGGAAAGGCGACTTCGGAAAGCCGCTAAGGTTATTTCGCCGCGACGCGTGCGACCACGTCGTAGTAGAACCGCACCCCGAAGCGCAGCGCCTCGACGCTGACGCGCTCGTCGTTCCCGTGCACGCCGCGAGAATCGCCTTGCGAGAGCGGGAATGGCCCGAGGCCGTAGCTCGCGATGCCCAGGCGGCGGAAGTAGTGGCTATCCGTAAAGCCGGGCAGCATCAGCGTCGTGACCAGCGCGTTGGGGTGGCGCGCATGCGCCACGGCCGTGATGGCGCGGTACATCTCGGTCTCGATCGGGCTCTCGGTGGCCGGCCAGTTCGGTCCTTGGGCCCGCAGCGTGACGGCCGTGTCTCCCACCACACGGGTCAGCTCGGCGAGAAACGCGGTGGGATCCTGTCCGGGCAGCAGCCTGACGTCGATCGCCGCCGTGGCCACCGGTGGAATGACGTTCGTCTTGTCACTCCCCTTGAGGCCGGTAATCGAGATCGTGTTGCGTAGCAGCGCGTTGTACGTGAGGTCCGCGGTGATGGCGCGAACCGCGACCGAATCACGCAGCGCGGTCCGAATGTCGCTCAGCCAGCGACGCACGGTCGAATCCCGCTCGATCGTCGCGAGGTCACGGAACGAGCGCTCCGCCGCCGGCGTCACGGTGAGCGGCGTCCGCCACTCGGCGATGCGGTTCAGCGCGCGGATCAAGCGGTGGACGGGATTGTCAGGCGTCGGGCGTGAGCCGTGCCCGGCCGTCCCGCGCGCCGTGACGTCGAGCCAAAACGGCGATTTCTCCGTCGTCCCCACACCGTAGAACTCGACTCCCCCGCGGCCGTCGGCCCGGGTCAGCCCGCCCTCGTTGAGCAGAAACTCGGCATTCCGGAAGAGATCGGCCTGATGCTCCACAATCCAGGCAGCCCCCACACCGGCGCCGATCTCCTCGTCTGCCGTGGCGATGAAGATGATGTCGCGCTTCAGGGGAATATGGGCGCGCTTCAGGATCAACATCGTCATCAGCTGCGTGATCGCCTCGCCCTTCATGTCCAGCGCGCCGCGGCCCCACACATACCCGTCCTTGATCAGCCCACTGAACGGGTCGACGGTCCAGTATTCCCGCGAGGCCAGCACGACGTCCATGTGGTTCAGGAGAATCAGAGGCCGCGCGCTACCGTCGCCCGCGAGCCGGGCGTAGAGGTTGGCTTTGCCGGGGGCCGGCTCGAAGATCTGCGCTTCGATCCCGTCGCGCCGCAGCACCGCCTGAAGCCAGCGCGCGGCGACAAGCTCATTCCCCGGCGGATTGGTCGTATTGATCCGCAGATACCGGGACAGCAGAGCGGTCGCCTCGTCGCCGAGCGCCGACCACTCCGCTTCGCTGGGTGCGTTCATGAGCGCGACGCGCGCCGGCGTCTCCAGGAACGGCTCTGATGACGGCCCCGCGAGTGGCGGCATCGGACGACGTGCCGCACAGCCGGCAACGAGCAGCACCACCGCGATCCTCCACCAACCTTCACGAAGCTTCACCATCCTCCACCATCCTTCTCTAGAGCGTGAGCGTCTCGCCGTGCGCGAGCTGGCGATACCCGCTGCGTGGCAGTCCAGCCGCGTCCCATGCCGCGCGGGCGCGGATAGGTGGTTCGTCCATCGCTTCATCGGTGAGCTTGAACGTCCCCCAGTGAATCGGCACCATCATGCGCGCGTTCAGCGCGCGAAACGCGGCGACGGCTTCCTCAGGATTCATGTGGACGTAGCGCATGAACCAGCGCGGCTCATAAGCACCGATCGGCATCAAGGCGACGTCGAATGGACCGCAGCGCTCGCCGATCGCCCCGAAGTCCGGATGATAGCCCGTATCGCCCGCGAAATACACGCGCTGGCCGCTCGTAGCCATGAGCGCAAAGCCACACCAGAGCGTGTCGCCACGGTCGCCGATGCCGCGGCTGCTGAAATGCTGCGCCGGCGTCGCCGCGATCCGAACCGGCCCCACCCGCATCTCCTGCCACCAATCGAGCTCGACCACGGTTTGGGCGCCGCGCTTTTGGACGAACGACGCGAGACCGAGCGGCACGATCCACGTCGCCGCCGGATGCTTCTCTGCGAGGCGTCGCACCGTACCGCTATCGAGATGGTCGTAGTGGTTGTGCGACTGCAGGACGACATCGAGCGGGGGCAAGTCCTCGAACGCAATCGCCGGCGGAACCCAGCGCCGCGGTCCCGCGAACTGGACAGGCGATGCGCGCTCGCTCCACATCGGGTCGGTGAGAATGTTGAGACCGTCGAGCTGGATGAGCAAACTCGAGTGCCCGACCCACGTCACCGTGAGTTGGGCGCGGGGCGCGCGCGGCGGGACAAAATCGGGCGGCACGCGCGTGAACACCGATGGGTCGGGGTCCTTGGGTCGCGGCCGCGTGGTCCGATGCACGAGCATCCACTTGAGGAGGCTGCCGAATCCGGGCACGGCGTGATCGACCCACGGATTGCGATAGCCACCGCCGGGGCGGTGATGAGGAGGGGGAGGGACGGCGGGAGCAGTCACGGCGCGCAAATATAGCGGCGCCGTGACTGCCTAGGCGTTACGGCGTGCTGTCGGGGACTATATGAATCACGAGCGTGTCTGCCAGACCACCGCTCGCCGCAACGATGCGACCCGTTCCGACGGCTTTGGATGTCACGCGCGAGACGTGCGTGCTGTCCACGTATGTGACGAGTCCGAGCACGGTGGTGTCGAGGTTCTGCCAGACGACCGCCGCACTGGTATCCTGCTGATGCTGCGGGGTGATGACGAACGCTTCGAGCCGATTCGTGTGATTCACTAACATCGAGCTCGCGCCCTGAATCATGACATCACCGGTGAAGACCGACAGGGTGACGTTGTGCGTGGTTGCGAAGCCCTTGTTCACCGCGACGTTCGAATCGAGCGCAGATCCGAAATTGCTTTCGGACGGAGGCTCCACCCCGACGATGTAGGTGCCGGGCAAGAGATACGCGAGACGATAGTGCCCTGCTGCATCGGTTTTGCCGGTCGAGAGGATGTACCAATTGTTCGGGCCGCCGCCCCAGGCGCTGACCGTCGCGTCCGCGACCGGGCCAGCGGAGCCGGTGCTGGCATCGTGCGTGACCGTGCCCGCGATATCCCCCGTTGCGCCTCGGTTCACTGCGCGGATCGCCGGGAAGAAATCGAATGCGCCGTCGCCAAGCTGATTGTAGACGAAGCTCGCCCCTACGTCGAAGTCGATGACGATGACCGCGCCGGCATCGGGGATGGTGATCGGGGCCTGGACGAACACGCCATACGACTCCTGCCCCGAGCCATTCCACCGCACGACCGCTTGCGAGCCATCCTTGAACCTGATGCCGGCCGAAGAATCCACGTTGATGGTGACCAGGACGGCTTTGTACTGATCGGCGGTCACTGGTCCCGTGCCGAGCGAGTCCGTCAGGCCTTGTTGCAGCGTGAGCAGGTCGATCTGGCGATGCGGCGCCGCGACCGTCACCCAGTGCATGCTGTCGGCCGAGGTACCCGTGTCCGGGTGGGTGGAAACGGCGATACTGACGACGTAGACCTGCACGCTCTGCACCGAATCGAACGGGAAGGGATCGTCGGTGAGGAGCACCTTCGCTGTGGGGTTGCCACCAGCGAGTGCGGCTGTGGCGTCGTCCTTGTAGCAGGCGGCGGCAGCAGTCAGAGCGACGGCAAGCAGGGCGAGGCTCAATCTCGGCATCGTCAAAACCCTCCCGGGGGTGTTGCGCAGACGGCGCTGTTGTATTGAATACCCTGATGCGCCGACGCACCGTCACAAAGCATAATACGGTGCGCATTCCATTCTTTTGTGACGTGACGACTTACGCGATGGGTATATCCAAGGTGGAACCAAGCGACGCAGAGCTGGTGCGCCGGGTCCGGACCGGCGACACCGGGGCGTACGGCGCGCTGGTTTCCCGCTACCGCGATCGCCTGGGGCGCTACGCCGTCCACATGATCGGCGATCGTGAAGACGCGGAGGAAGCGCTGCAAGATAGCTTCGTGCGTGCCTACCGTTCCTTGGCGCGCTGCGACGATCCGGCACGCTTCGGCGCCTGGCTGTACGGAATCCTGGTGAACCGGTGCCGGACGACGGGGGCGCGTGCCGCGCGTCGCCGCCGGATGTTCGTGCACGACGCTCAAGCCCTGGACTTGGCGGCGCATGCCGACCAGGCCGACCGGCTGGACTGGACCGACGCGGTCGATCGCGCTCTCGCGCGCCTCGCGCCCGACTACCGCGAAGCGTTTCTCCTCAAACACGTCGAAGATCTCGAGTACGAGGAGATCGCCGAGCTGACGGGGGCCGGAGTGTCGGCGCTGAAGATGCGCGTGAAGCGCGCGCGCGCGCAGCTGCAGAAGTACCTGAGAGAGGCGGAGCATGTTTGAACGAGAAGTTGAGATCGTCGAACGCGTAATTCAGCACTTGCGCCGCCCCGTGGCGATTGACCCGGGGCTGGACGCGCGTGTCATGCGGGAGATCGCCCAGGCTCCGCCCCAAAGGCGGCGCGTGAAGCCGCTGTGGCCGCTGCTTGCCGCCGCGGCGGTCCTGGCAACGGTCCTCGTTGTCCGGCCGTGGAATTGGAACGCGGCGAATACGGCCGACACGCTTCAGTTCGTGCTGGTCGCTCCTCAGGCTGCCTCAGTCGCACTCGTCGGAGACTTCAACGATTGGGACCCCGCGCGCTCGCCCATGCAAACAGCGCATGGGGTTTGGGCAACTGTGGTACGCCTTGCGCCGGGACGGTACCGCTACGCATTTCTCGTGAACGGCGTCGAATGGCGCGCCGATCCGAGTGCGCCGGCGGCAAGAGACGATGAGTTCGGAACACCGAGCTCGGTGGTTACGGTCGGAGGGAGAGGGACATGATGCTCGCCGCGCTGCTTCTCGTGACTCAGGTTGCTGTCCAGGATCCCCGACTCGAACGGCTCGATCCCGATACGCGGGCGGCGGTCGTGGCGGTCGTCGACTCGGCGCACGGCGTGGGTCTGCCCGTGGAACCGATTATTCAGCGGGCGCTGGAGGGCGTCACCAAAGGCGCGGCAGGGGCGCGGATTGTCGCCGCCGTCCGGAGGCTCACCGTCGATCTCGGGACTGCACGGACGGCGCTGGGGACCATCGCCTCGGAAGCGGAGCTCGAGGCTGGCGTTGCAGCGCTGCGCGCCGGCGCGACCCCGGACGTGCTCGCCAAATTGCGCGACGTGCGGCGGCCGCCGCTCACGGTTGCGCTCTCGGTGCTCGCCGATCTCGTCGCGAGCGGGGTGCCCGCGGACAGCGCCGCAGCCGCGGTTCTCGTGCTCGCCAAATTGCGCGACGTGCGGCGGCCGCCGCTCACGGTTGCGCTCTCGGTGCTCGCCGATCTCGTCGCGAGCGGGGTGCCCGCGGACAGCGCCGCAGCCGCGGTTCTCGTGCTCGCGCCCAAGGCGCGCGACGCGGATCTCGTCGAATTCCGGCGCGCCGTCGAGCGCGACATTGCCCTGGGCGCACCGCCTGCGGCCGCTACGTCCGTCCGGGTCAATGTCGCGGACGTGTACAGCGCCACCAACAGCGGAGCAAACCCGAACCCGGCCACTCGCTCTCGTCGCCCCCGGCCGTAGTCGTTCGTCTCCGTGCGGACACTCGCCCTCATCGGATTGGCATGCGGGGTAGGTGTTCGGTTGTTGTGCGCGCAAGTGACGGGCAACGTCGAGGCCGGGATTTCCGATGTGCTGTACGATGGGTTCCTGTCATCCGGTGCCGCGTCCATTTCACCCACATTGCGGTGGGAGCACCCCCGCGGCCGGGGCTTTGTGAGCGCCCGCGGCACTTATCTGCGATTCGAAAGCGGGCGGCGCAGTCTCGATGGCGCCGCCAATGCCTCATGGTTCATGCCGCTCGCGAGTCATTGGCGCGGCGAGCTGGGCGTCACCGCCGGAGCGAGCGACTATGCGAACATTGCAAGCTTCCGTCACGGCCAGGCCGACGCGCGCTTGCACCTGATGGATCGGGATCGTGGCGGCTGGATCGCGGCCACGCTCGGGCGGTCGTCGTTCGGAGGCGGACCGCGACCGGTCACGGTTCTGGCGGTGGGCGCGTGGCTCCTGCGCGATGACCGAACGCTGTTCGTCTCGCTGGATCGTTCGTTTATCGGGGATACCGCGTACACCGATCTGCGCTCCTCAGCCCGCTGGCGGCGCAACAGCATCGTGCTCGAAGGGATCGTGGGGGCGCGAATGTGGAGCCGCAACGGCGGGCGCGGAGTGTTTGGCGAAGGCAGCGCGACGCTCACCCTCGCGCCACACGCGGCACTCGTATTGTCCGCGGGGCGCTATCCCACCGACGCCGTGAGCGGCGGCATCGCGGGCCGGTACGTGACGGCTGCGGTACGTCTGGGGACGATCACGATCCGCCGGCCTCGCGCACCGGCATTGCCTACCAATCAGTACGCGATGGGATCGAACGGCTCGAGCACCACCGAAACGCGATTGGAGATTCGTGCCCGGCAGGACGACGATGTCCTGCTCACGCTGTACGCCCCCGGTGCCACGGTGGTCGAGATCAGCGGCGATTTCACCGACTGGCGTCCCGTGCCGCTGAGCCGGAATCCCGCGAGCGCCGACGCCTGGGTGGCATCGTTTCGAATTCCGAAGGGCCTGCATCGCATCAACGTGCGTCGCGATGGCGGGCCGTGGATGGCACCGGGCGGCACGACGCGCAGTGCCGACGACTACGACGGCGAGGTTGGCGTCTTTATCCTGCCCTAGCGCGCCCCGCCTGCCAGTTGGACCGCTTCGGGACGGCGTCGAAGTGCCAGCATCGCCCAGACGCCGAGCGCCGGTCCGATCGCCAACACGCTCATGCTCCAGCGCCATCCGATGACGGCAGCGACTCGTGGAAGCAGGTAGATGGTCGCGCACGTCAGCAGAAACCCGAGACTCGTCTGCAGTGTCAACGCCGTCCCCACGTACTCGCGCGGCGCGAGCTCGCTCACGGCCGCGGAGAACTGCGCCGAATCCGCGACGACACTGATTCCCCACACGAGCAGCAACGGAATGAGCGCCGCGAGCGGTGCGCCAAATAACAGACCGACTGCGACGGCGCACATCCCCGACACCACCATCGCGGTGCTGGTCACCAGCGTGCGGCCCCAGCGATCGGCGTACTTGCCGCCCAGCCAGCAGCCGATCGCGCCGCTGCCCACGACCGCGAACGTCACGAGCGCCGCGAGTCCCGTGACGTCTGCGTCCGCGCCCCGGCGCGCGTGCTCGCTCGCGGTGATGAACACCGCCATCCAGGTCCACATCGCGTATACCTCCCACATGTGGCCGAGGTATCCGAGGTTGGCGAGTGCGACCGCGCGGTCTCGCAGAATCCGCGGGGCGGCGGCGAGCGAAAACGGCGGCGAAGGGGCCGCGTAGGGACCATCGTTCGGAACAAGAAAGATGAGGAGACCGCCGGCGAGCGCGCTGAGCGCCGCGACGACGAGCACGACGCGCCACGCCGCCGGCGACACGGCCCAGCGCACGAGATGCGGACTCGCCGAGCCGAGGGTGAGCGCCCCGACGAGAATCCCGATCGCGAACCCGCGTCCTTCCCTGAACCATCCCGCCGCGATCTTCATTCCGGGCGGGTACACGCCCGCGAGTGCGGCGCCCGTGAGCAGCCGGCACGCGATCCCCATCGTGATCCCGCGCGAGACCGCAACGCCGAGCGTTGCCAGCGCGGCCACCGCTGCCGAACCGGCGACCAGCCGCCGCGCCGACAACCGATCGGACAGTGTGAAGATCGCACTCACGAGCGCGCCGACCACGAATCCGAGCTGGACGGAGATCGTCAGCCAGGCGGTTGTGACGGGCGAAAGTTGCCAGATGCGGGTTAGGGTCGGCGCCACGGCGGACGCACTGAACCAGGGAGCCATCCCGAGCAGCTCGGCGACGGCCAGGACGGCGAGAACTCGGCCTGGGGTAGCGAGCCCCGGGGCCATGCCCCGGGGATTCACAGCCCGGTGGGATGATCCAGAAACACCCAGGGCAGATCGAACTTCTTGGCGACCTGCTCAGCCAGCGCCTTGACGCCGACCGTCTCCGTGGCGTAGTGACCGGCGAAAAAGACGTTGAGACCAAGCTCTTCGGCGTCGAAAAACGTCCAGTGCTGCCCCTCGCCGGTGATGAACGTATCGAGACCCGCGGCGGCCGCCTGCGGGATCAACGAGCCTCCCGCTCCGGTCACGATGCCCACCCGCTGCACCCGCTCGGGTCCGAACGGGAACAGCCGCGGTGCCGTCCCGAGTGCCTTGGTCAGCGCCCAACCGAGCTCATCGCGCTTTCCTTTGTATTCGCCCCACACTCCTGCTGGCGCGCCGTGATAGGATCCGAAATCGCCACGAATCTTGATGTCGAGCATGCGCGCAAGTACGGCGTTGTTTCCGACGTCCGGATGACGATCGAGGGGAAGGTGTGCGGCGTAAAGCGCGATGTTTCCTTTTATCAGACCCGCGACGCGGCGATAGGCGGGACCAACGAGCGGCCGGAGACCACCCCAGAACAGCCCGTGGTGAACGAGGAGACAGTCGGCGTGTTGCTCGGCCGCCTGGCGGACCGTGGCCTCACAGAGATCGACGGCGGCGGCGAGGCGGGTGACCTCGCCGGAGTTGCTCACCTGCAAACCATTCAGCGCCTCGGGCGCGTCCGCGATTTCCTCGGTGATGCGGAGATAGTCATCGAGAAAACCCACCAGACTATCTAGGCGCATTCAAGACACCGTAATCACAGTATCGAGGCAGTTACGCGACTTTCCCACATCGACGTGCTCATAATACAATATGTGACAACAACTTAGACAATCCACATGCGGCCGCGCTAGACATGTGGATATCTATGCCCGCGCGAAAGCCTGCCCGCTGCGTTGAGAGACCTGCGGCGGTTGGCCTGCGTCCTCACCCATCCGCAGCACGCCGTTGATCTCGCCGCCCTCCTGAATCAGGAGTCGCTTGGTATGCACGTCGCCGTGCACGACACTCGTCGCCTGCAGCTCGACCCGCTCCTCGGCGTAGATCGCGCCGCGCACCTCGCCGCCAATGATCGCTTCGCGACTCACCACGTCGCCTTCCACTTCCCCGCCCCGCGCGACAAGGACTTGCTTTGCCGCCCGCACCGTTCCGTTCACCGAGCCTTCTATCTTTACGACGCCGTCGGCGGAGATGTCGCCGATGACGCGCATCCCCGCGCCGATGATCGACAGGCCGGGAACGCCTTCACGGCCCCCACCGCCACCGGGTGTTGTGGTTTTTTCTGAGAACACCGCCATCAGCGTCCCTCCTTAACAAGTTCCAGCGGATCGACGGTCTTGTTGTCGCGTCGAATCTCGAAGTGCAGGTGCGGAGCTGTGGACCGCCCTGAGTTTCCCGACAAACCGATGACCTGCCCCGCCTGAACTTCGTCGCCCTCGGCGGCAACCAGCCGTGACATGTGACCATACATCGTCTCATACCCGGACGGATGCCGCAAGAGGACGAACAACCCGTAATCCGCGTCGTACCCCGCCGCCGTCACCGAGCCTCCCCCGGATGCGCGCACGAGCGTCCCCAGGGGCACGGCGATATCGATGCCGGGATGCGATTCGTCCACCACCCCTGGCCGGACCTGGCCCCGCGTCACAAAGCCCTGGACGTCGAGGGGCCAGTGCGAGGGGGCCGACGGACCGCTTTCGTACCGCTTCGGGACGCCCGGCAGCGCCGCCCGAACCGGCACGGCCCGCATCGAGTTCGCGAAGTCGGTGGTCCGGGCGACGCTGCCGCCGGTGCTGCCTGCGGTGCGGGGCTCGGGAGGAGCTTTGACGCCGAGCATTTGGCGGAGCTCCTGGTAGTTCGCTTCCGCCCGATTCAACGCGGAGGCGAGCTGCTGCACGCGGCTGTTTTCGAGACGCAGGCGGGACACCTCACGCTCGAGTCCCGGGACCCGGGCGGCGTTGCGTGAGATCGGTCCTGCGAACGCGAAAAACAGCACGACCAGGACTGCAACCACGCCGGCGCCCCACTTTCCCGCGATCACCGCCCAGCGTGGGAACCGGTACTGTTTCGATTCGAGATCGCCATCCGCGTGGACGACGATCGTGACGCCGCGTGTGCCCTTCGTCATCCGTCGAACGGCGCGCCGAGGATGACTTCGAGGAGCCGGGCGAGATCTTCGTTCGAATAGAACGACAGATGGATCTGACCTTTGCCTTTGGCGCGCAACGTGACGCGCACGTCGGTGCCGAGCCGGCGGCGGAGCGCGTCTTCGACGCGGCGAACTTCGGGGGCCGCGCCCATCCCGCGTTTCATGCGCGGGCGGCGCTCGGGCGCGCGCCCACCGCGCACCCGGTCCTCGACCTCGCGAACGGAGAGACCCTGGGCCACTGCTTCGCGCGCGAGAGTCGTGACGATGCGAGGATCCTCGAGTGCGAGCAGCGCGCGCGCATGACCCACCGACAGATGCCCCTCGTGGAGCATCTGCAATACGACTTCCGGAAGTTTGAGGATGCGGAGCGCGTTGGCGACGGTCGAACGGTCGCGGCCGACGGCATCGGCCACGTCCTGCTGCGCGAGCTTGAATTCGGCAATCAGGCGCTCGTAGCCGCGCGCCTCGTCCACCGGTGACAGATCGTCGCGTTGCAGGTTCTCGATCAGTGCCAGCGTGAGGAGCGTGCGATCGTCGGCGTCGCGCTGCACTGCGGGAATGCGCTCCCACCCGAGCTGCTGGCAGGCACGCAGGCGTCGCTCGCCAGCGATCAGCTCGTACCCTCCCCCTCCGTTGGTGCGCCGCACCACGACGGGCTGGAGCAAGCCGGCTTGCTTGATGGACGACACCAGCTCTTCCAGCGCAGCCGGGTCTACGGTTTGGCGTGGCTGGAACGGGTTCGGTTTGATGTCCTTGATTGGCAGCTCGACCAGGCTGCCTTCTCGCTCTGCCTCCTCGCGAGTCGGCCCAAGCAGCGCCTCGAGACCACGGCCGAGGCGGCGTCTTCCAGCGGCGGTTTCCGTCATGCGGTCACCTCCGGCAGCGGTTCAATGGCGGGGAGGCTCGGCGAGGGTGGAGCGTCCTGCTCGACCCGGCGAATCAGCTCTTGGGCGACCGCCAGGTAGCTCTTCGCTCCGATCGATTGCACGTCGTATAGCACGATCGGCTTTCCGAAACTGGGCGCTTCGGCCAGACGCACGTTCCGCGGAATCGTGACAGCGAACATGCGGCCGCCGAAATACTCTTTCGCTTCTTCGGCAACTTGCTTGCACAGATTGAGGCGCGCGTCATACATCGTCAGCAGCACACCTTCGATCGCGAGCGCGGGGTTGAAATTGCGCTGCACGAGCTTGACGGTGTTGAGTAGCTGCGACAGACCTTCGAGCGCGTAGTACTCGCACTGAATCGGGATGATGACGCTGTCCGCCGCCGTCAGCATGTTGAGCGTGAGGAGCCCGAGCGACGGTGGGCAATCGATGATGACATAGCCGTATTCATCGCGCAGGTCCCGCAACGCATCGCGCATGCGCGTCTCGCGCGCGCGCTGATTGACGAGCTCGAGCTCGGCGCCGACGAGGTCCTGCGTTGCGGGGACGACGTCGAGATACGGGAAATGCACGTGCGGAAAGCGCGCCTGAGCCAGCGACGCGCCGTCGATGAGCGATTCGTAGAGTGACTTTCGGATGCGATCGCGTTCGATGCCGACGCCGCTGGTCGAGTTGCCCTGCGGATCGGCGTCGATGAGCAGCGTCTTTCGCTCGGCGGTGGCGAGCGAGGCCGCGAGGTTCACGGCGGTCGTGGTTTTGCCGACGCCGCCTTTTTGATTTGCGACTGCGATTACGCGTGACATTATAAGTCGTTATATGATAAAGAGTTATATAGCTCGTAATTCATTGCGAGTGTAATATACGTTCGTTTCACGTGAAACGAAAGAGCAAACGTTTCACGTGAAACTGCAACCTTGAGTGCCTAGGCGACTCTCCGACGCCAGCGGGTTGCCTCGAGGACCAGGTTGTGCAGATCGCTGGGCGTGACACCGGGGACACGCGCCGCCTGCGCGAGCGACGTGGGACGCACGCGATCGAGCTTTTGACGCGCTTCCGTCGCCAGGCTCCGCAGGTCGAGGTAGGGCAGGTCGGGGGGCAGGACAAATGCCGCGAGCTCCGCGAGTCGCGCCGCAGCCTCGCGCTCGCGCGCGAGATAGCCGTCGTACTTGATCTCGATCTCTGCAGCCATGACTGCGTCCGCGGCGGCATCGGCTCCGACCCCTGCGGCGGCGAACAGTGCGGCCAGGGAGACCCCCGGCCGCTTTGCAATCACGGCGATCCGATCGCCTTCCAGCAGCGTCGTTCCACTTTCTTCGAGTGGGCCGGCCGCGGCTTCCGGAGAGATGGTAGTCTCGCGCGCGAGCTGCAGCGCCGACTCTTCGGCATCGAGCCGCCGCGCCGCGGCGCGCAGCTCGCCGTCGGTCAGCAGGCCGAGTCGCTCCGCGAGCGGCAACAGACGTCGCAGCGCATTGTCCTGACGGAGGAGCAGCCGGAATTCGGACCGCGACGTGAAGAGGCGGTACGGCTCGTCGACGCCGCGCGTCACCAGGTCATCGACGAGCACTCCGACATACGCGTCGTCGCGCCCCAGGACCACCGGCTCGGCGCCGCGGATCCGGCGGACGGCGTTGATGCCGGCGACCACGCCTTGGCCCGCCGCCTCCTCGTACCCGGTCGTCCCGTTGATCTGCCCGGCAAAGAACAGATGTTCGACGGTCTTCACCTCGAGCCAGGGCGTGAGCTGCGTCGGCGGATAGTAGTCGTACTCGATCGCGTAGCCGGGGCGCGTCATGCGGGCGCGTTCGAGACCGGGGACGGCATGCAGGAACTCGAGCTGCACGGCGACCGGCAGGGAAGTCGATAGGCCGTTCACGTACAACTCGGTCGTGTCGAGTCCTTCGGGCTCGAGGAAGATCTGGTGCCGCTTGGCGTCCGGGAACTTCACGATCTTGTCCTCGACCGACGGGCAGTAGCGTGGCCCGCGACCGCTGATCGCGCCGCCGTACAGCGCCGACTCTTTGATGTGGCGCTGGATAATGTCCTTCACTTCCTCGCCGGCCCACGTGATCCAGCAGGGCACCTGACGCGGCCGTTCGACGCGCCCGTGAAAGGAAAAGCGAAAGTCGGGACTGTCGCCGTCTTGCCGCTCGACTTTGCTCCAATTCACGGAGCGGCCATCCACGCGCGGCGGCGTACCGGTCTTGAAGCGCGATACTGTAAGTCCAATATTCTCAATGACTTGTGCCATCTCAACGGATGGCTGATCTCCCGCCCGGCCAGCCGGAATTTGCATGTCGGTGCCGAGATGAATGCGACCACGGAGGAAGGTGCCGGCGGTGATGATGACGGCGCGCGCACTGAAGCGGCGGCCGTCTTTCGTCTCGACGCCGGTCACGCGCGTACCGCTGTTATCGAAGAGCAGATTTGTGACCATGCCCTGCGTGAGCTCGAGGGCAGGGAATTGCTCGAGCAACGAGCGGACGGCGCGCTTGTAGAGGGTGCGATCGGCCTGCGCGCGAGGCGCCCAGACGGCGGGGCCCTTGGACCGATTCAGCATCCGGAACTGGATCGTCGCGCGATCGGCGGCGCGGCCCATCAGACCGCCGAGGGAGTCGACTTCTCGAACGACAGTGCCCTTGGCAATCCCACCGATTGCAGGGTTGCAAGACATCTGGCCGATCGTTTCGAGGTTGGAGGTAAGCAGCAAAGTGCGCGCGTTGAGACGGGCGCACATTGCTGCGGCTTCCGTTCCCGCGTGACCACCACCCACCACGATTACGTCGTAGTCGAACATGGACAGAAACTACAAAGCGAGGACAGGCAAAGGCTAGGCCGCAGACGCAGCAGCGGGCCACAGTCAACGGGATTTGGGACGATCCGCCGCCTGACTGATCTTTCGAAGCAGACCAAACAATGTCTTGCTAGTCTCCGTTGCGAGGGCCTCAAGCCGTGCGAACTCGGTCGGTCTTATGTAGCCGATGTCTCGGGCCATCGTAAGCGCGGTCTGAACCTCGGCGAGCGATCCCCAAGCGGTGTCAAGAAACTTTCGATAGTCCCTCGTGCCCTTTCGGGCGGATCCCTCGGCGATGTTGAGCGGAATGCTATAGCACGCCCTGCGAAGTTGATCTGCGAGTCGTTCTTGCTCGAAATCGGGAAAGCGCTGCGCCGCTCGAGAACACTCAACGGCGAGTCTCTCCGCATGCTGCCAGGCCTTCAGTGTGTGATGGTTCGGCACTCGAGGAGGTTAACCAGAACGTAGCAGATCACCGCATCATTTCATCTCATCCCTCATCCTGTTTACGCGAGCCCGCGGTGCGTCTGCAGCCTAGTCTTTGCATGTCCTCGCTTTGTTGCCTAGGCCGTCCTTACCCAGCGGACCAGCTCTTTAATGGTCGGACGCTTGCCCGTCATCAGAATCCCTACTCGATAAATCCGTGCCGCGATCCACGTCACGCCCAGGATCCCGACGACGAGCATCGTCAGGGAGATGATGAGCTCGCCCGCGCCCATGCTGCCGGCTGTCCAGCGGACTGGCGTCGCGATCGGCGCGGTGAACGGCACAATCGACAGGGTCCGCGCGAACGTCGAGCTCGGATCATTCGTGAGCCCGATAATCGACAAGTAGGCGATCATGAGCAGGTACGTCACCGGCTGCTGGGCCTGGCGGGCCTCCTGCTCGTTGCTCGACATCGCGCCCACGGCGGCGAACATCGAGGAGTACAGGAGGAAGCCGCCCAGGAAGAACGCCATGAACACGGCGAGTGTCGCAAACGGGATGTGCGGCAGCGTCATGGTTTGCGCGGAAGCAGTGTCCGCACCGAGCGCGCGGGCGATGGGGACCCGCAGGCTGATGAGGAGTCTCGCGGAGACACCCCAAATGACGAACTGGAAAAACGAGACCGCTCCCGCGCCGACCACTTTCCCCAGCATGAGTTGAAACGGTCGCACCGATGAGACGAGTACCTCGATGACGCGCGTGGTCTTTTCTTCCAGCACCGAGCTCATGACGTTCACGCCGTACAGGAGAATCGCCATGAACAACAAAACGGCCATGATATACGCCAGAATGAACGATTCGCCGGCACTCTCGGTGGTGACCTGCCCGCGCGCGTCGATCTTCTGTTGCTTCAGATCGACCTTGAGTGCCTGCGCCCAATCCACGACCGGAGGATTCACACCCTTGGTCTGCAGGCGGACCTTCACCACCACCCGATTCAACGTCCGCTGGAGCTCCTCGATCGTCTGCAACGACAGATTCGACGCGCGATACTCCGCCTTGCCTTCCGTGGGGAGCGAGTCTGAAACGATGAGGAAACCATTGATCTGCTTGGTCGCCACGAGGTGCTTGAGCGAATCGAATACCGCGGGACCAGGCGGGACACTCGTGGCTCGGATCGACTTGCTTGCCCCCAACGCCTCGACGATCTGAACGCCGTACCCGAGCTTCCCGGTGTCGGCGACTGCGATGTTCCGAACCGCACCCCCCACCGATTGCATGATCTGGAAGACGATGATGCCGGCGAACAAGACCGGACCCAGGATGGCCGAGACCCAGAACCATTTGGTGCGAACGCGCTCGACGAACTCGCGGCGAATGATCGCCCAGACCTTATGCACGGGCGACCTCCCGCGCGGACTCGGTGCCCCCCCCCGGGACCGCGGCGGCCGTGGCGGCATCCGGTCCCACCAGATCGACGAAAATCTTGTGGAGCGAAGGACTCGCCAGCTCGAAGCGTGAGAGCCGGGCCCCCGAGCTCACCAGCGCCCGGAGGATCTCCTGGGGGTCGGCGCCATCGGCGAGCTCGAGCTCGGCCTGCTGCCCAAAGTCCTGGATCTTGGCGACGAGCCGCCGATCGCCGAATACCTGCTGCGCGCTACCCTGGCTGCCGTCGAACGCAACGATCACGTGCCTGCCTCCGTGCCTCTGCTTGACCTCGGCGAGTGAGCCATCGACGAGCTTCTTCCCGCGCGCGATGATGCACAGCCGGTCGCACAGCTTCTCGGCATGCTCCATGATGTGCGTCGAAAACAACACCGTCTTGCCGCGCCGGCGGTATTCCAGGACGGTGTCGCGCAGCACCTGCGAGTTGACGGGATCGAGTCCTGAGAACGGCTCGTCCAGGATCACGAGCTCGGGATCGTGAAGCACGGTGGAGATGAACTGCACCTTCTGCTGCATCCCTTTCGACAGATCCGAGACCTTTCGCATTTTCCAATCGGAGAGTCCCAGCTTCCCCAGCCATTCGAGTGCACTAGCCCGCGCGGCACGACGCTGTACGCCCTTCGCTTCGGCCAGAAACACGAGCACGTCGAGTACCCGCATCTTGGGATAGAGCCCGCGCTCCTCGGGCAAATACCCGATCCGCGCGGAATTCGTGCGGCCGCCGCCAACCTGATCGAACAGCCGTACGACGCCCGAATCCGGCTCGTAGATGTCCATGATCATGCGCAGCGTGGTCGTCTTCCCGGCGCCGTTGGGGCCGAGCAGACCGTAAATGATGCCCGCGGGAACGCTGAGCGAGAGTGCGTCGACGGCAGTGTGGCCGGCGAAACGCTTCGTAACGCGATCGACGATGACGGGATCAGCCATGCCCGAAACTAGAGGCTAAGGGCCGAACGGACTAGGAGGCTAGGACTCCGAAAAGCTCGCCGGCTTTGCGGACCGCGGTGACCAGCGCGTCGACATCGTCCACGTCGTTGTAGATGTAGAAGGACGCGCGCGCGGTCGCCGCGACTCCCAAGCGACGCATCAACGGCTGGGTGCAGTGATGGCCCGCGCGAATACAGACGCCGTCCTTATCCAGGATCGTGGCGAGATCGTGCGGGTGAATGTCGCCGTACGTGAATGGAACGACGCCCGCACGGTGGTCGCGCGGTCCGTAGATCGTGACGCCTTCGATCTGTGACAGGCGCTCGATCGTCAGGCGGGCCAGCTCCTGCTCGTGCGCGGCGACCTTGTCCAATCCCAGCTGCTCGAGGTAGGCGATCGCGGCCCCCAGGCCGACGGCAGCCTCCACGTTCGGCGTCCCGCCTTCGAACTTGTGGGGGATCTTGTTCCAGGTGGAATGGTCGTCCCAGACCCGCTCGATCATCTCCCCGCCGCCATGGTAGGGCGGCATGGCCTCGAGCAGCGCCGGCTTGGCGACTAGCGCCCCGCTTCCCATGGGCGCGAGCATCTTGTGGCCGGAGAGCGCGTAGAAGTCGCAGTCGATCGCCTGCACGTCCACCCGGAGGTGCGGGCTGGACTGCGCGCCGTCCACCACCGTCACAGCCCCCGCCGCATGGGCCAGCTTGCTGAGCTGCGCGGCAGGATTTACGGTCCCAAGCGAATTCGAGACGTAAGGGAAGGCCACGATCTTGGGCTTCGCTTCAAGCGCCCGTCCGAAATCGGACAGGTCGATCCGCCCGTCCTCCGTGATCTCGACCATCCGGAGCGTGGCGCCCTTTTCCTGACACAGGATCTGCCACGGCACGATGTTCGAGTGGTGGTCCATCGCCGTGACGACCACCGTATCGCCCCGTTTGACATTTGCCCGGCCCCAGGATCCCGCGACCAGGTTGATGGACTCGGTGGTGCCGCGCGTGAAGACGACGCTTTCCGGCGCCCAGGCATTCACGAACCGGGCGACCGCGGTGCGGGCGGCCTCGTAGGCGTCCGTTGCGGCGACCGCGAGCGCGTACGCGCCGCGGTGCACGTTGGCGTTGTGGAAACTATAGTAGCGGACGATCGCGTCGATGACTTTCCGAGGCTTCTGGCTGGTCGCCGCGTTGTCGAGATAGACGAGCCGCCGCCCGTTCTCCGGCTGCGCGAGAATGGGGAATTCGGGGCGGATCTTCGCGGTGTCGAGCATCAGAAATCCTTCGAAGACTCGGTCGTCACCGGCTCCGCCTTGTTCTGCAGCGCGGCGTGCAGGGCATGCCACGCGAGATTTGCGCACTTGATGCGGCTGGGGAACGCGCGCACGCCCGAGAAGGCGGCGAGTTTGCCCGGCGCGTTCGCGCCGCCCGAGAGCATGTCGCGGAACGCCGCGAACATCGCCTCGGCGTCCTTCACCGGTTTGCCCTTGACGGCATCCGTCATCAGCGACGCGGACGCCTTGGAGATCGCGCAGCCCGAGCCGCGAGGCATCTGAAAGCCGATGTCTTGGATCGTCTCGCCGTCGAGCTGCACGTAGAGCTGGATCCGGTCGCCGCACAGTGGGTTGTTGCCCTCGGCCTTGCGATTCGCGGACTCGAGGCGCTTGAAGTTCCGCGGATTGCGGTTGTGATCGAGGATGACCTGCTGATAGAGGTCGCCGAGATCGTTCATGACTCCGCCAGGCGACTCCGCACGATGCCGTCGAGCTGCGCGCGCAGCGGCGCGACTTCCATCCGGCCGAGGATCTCGGCGGCGAAACCGTAGGTCAGGAGCCGCCGGGCGTCGTGCTCGCCGATGCCGCGGCTGCACAGGTAGAAGAGCGCGCGCGGGTCGAGCGGTCCCACGGTCGAGCCGTGCGTGCATTTCACGTCGTCGGCATAGATCTCGAGCTGCGGCTGGCTGTCGGCATGCGCGTCAGTCGAGAGCAGCAGGTTGTTGTTGGTTTGCTTCGAGTCGGTCTTCTGCGCACCGGGGCGGACGATGATACGTCCCGTGAACACGCCGCGCGACTTCCCATCGAGCACACCGTTGAAATACTCGTGACTCTGGCAATGGTCGGCGGCATGGTCGATCGTCGTGTGATGATCGGCGTGCTGCTGACCCGCGAGCAGGTACAAGCCGTTGAGGATCAGCGTGCCACCGGGACCCGCCAGCACTGCGCCGATGTCGTGCCGCGCGAGCGCAGCCCCGAATGCCACCGTGTGCACGTTGACTGTACTGTCCCGGCCTTGGTGCGTCTGCGTCGCCGCCACGTGATATGCGCTCGGGCTCTCGCGCTGGACGCGATGATAATCGACCCTCGCCGCCTCTCCCACCACGATTTCGGTGACGCTGTTGGTCCAGTAGGACCCCTCGCCGAGCGACGCGTACGTCTCGACGATGCTCGCGCGTGCTTCGCGCTCGAGCACGACGAGATTGCGCGGATGTGTGACGGCCGGTTTGCCTGACGCCAGGAACAGCAGCTGGATCGGCTCCGCGATTGTCGCTTTCGCCGGCACGTGCACAAATGCGCCGTCGTTCACGAACGCCGTGTTCAGCGCGGAGAACGGCCGGTCGTCGCTCGCGGCGTACTTGCCGAGATGCTGGCGGACGAGATCCTGCCGATGAGTGACGACGTGAGCCAAACTTTGAACGTCGTCGAAAAAAGGCGTCGAGAGAGAGGGCTGAAAGAAACCGTCAATAAAGACCAACCGGCGGCTTCGCCTGCTCAAAGGATCCTTCGGCGATACGGGCGACGCTGGTGAAGCGCCACGCCTCCTGCTTCATGTTCGGAAAGCCGAGGCTCTGGAAGCGCGTGATGGCGCTGCCGCGCAGGTCCTTCAGCCATTGGGGCGCGCTGGAGGCGCCGTTTCCTGCCCAGGCGTGGTAGGCACCGACCAGTTTTTCGACCGCCACCATTACGACACCATCGCCGCATCACGCAGCCAGTCGTAGCCGCGGGCCTCGAGTTCTTGGGCCAATTCGGGGCCGCCAGACTTCACGATCCGGCCGTCCGCCAGAACGTGGACGACGTCCGGCGTGATGTAGTTCAGCAGCCGCTGGTAGTGCGTCACGATCAAGAACGAACGATTGGGCGCCCGCAGCTGATTGACGGTCTCGGCGACGGTCTTCAGCGCGTCGATGTCGAGCCCGGAATCCGTCTCATCGAGGATCGCCAGGCGCGGCTCGAGCACAGCAAGCTGCAGGATTTCGTTGCGCTTCTTTTCGCCGCCGGAGAACCCTTCGTTCACCGGACGGTTCATCATGGAGTCGTCCCAGCCGATCGCCTTGAGCTTCTGCTCGAGAAACTGGAGGAAGTCGATCGGATCAAGCTCCGCTTCCCCGCGCTCCCGGCGCAACGCGTTCAGGGCCGACCGCAGGAAGTAGGAATTCGTGATACCGCGAATCTCCACCGGGTATTGAAACGCGAGGAAGACTCCGGCGCGCGCACGCTCCTCCGGTTTCAGGTCGAGTAAGTCCTTGCCCTCGTACTTCGCGGTTCCGGCCAGCACCGTGTAGGCCGGATGGCCGGCGAGCACCTGCGCGAGCGTGCTCTTACCCGAGCCGTTCGGCCCCATGATCGCATGCACTTCGCCTTCGCGAATCATGAGATCCACGCCCTTCAGGATCTCGATGCCCGCGACGGCGACCCGCAGCCCTTTGACCTCGAGCATTACCCAACACTCCCTTCCAGGCTGATCCCGAGCAGCCGTGTTGCTTCGACGGCGAACTCCATCGGCAGCTCCTTGAACACTTCCTTGCAGAAGCCGTTGACGATCATCGAGACCGCGTCTTCGGCCGACAGCCCGCGCTGGCGCAGGTAGAAGATCTGATCCTCACCGATCTTCGACGTGGACGCTTCGTGCTCCATGATCGCGGTGCTGTTGCGCACGTCGATGTATGGGAAGGTGTGCGCGCCGCATTTGTCGCCGATGAGCATCGAGTCACACTGCGAGTAGTTCCGCGCGCCTTCGGCGCCCTTCATGATTTTCACCAACCCGCGATACGTGTTCTGCCCGCGGCCCGCGGAAATTCCCTTCGACACGATCGTCGAGCGCGTGTTCTTGCCGAGGTGAATCATTTTGGTGCCGGTGTCGGCCTGCTGCCTGTGACTGGTCACCGCCACCGAGTAGAACTCGCCGATCGAGTTGTCGCCCTGGAGAATGCAACCGGGATACTTCCACGTGATCGCGGAACCGGTCTCGACCTGCGTCCAGGAAATCTTCGAATTGCGACCGGCACACTTGCCGCGCTTCGTGACGAAGTTGTAGATCCCGCCTTTTCCTTCGTCGTCGCCCGGATACCAGTTCTGGATCGTTGAGTACTTGATCTGCGCGTTGTCCAGCGCGATGAGCTCGACGACCGCCGCGTGGAGCTGATTCTCGTCCCGCATGGGCGCCGAGCAGCCCTCGAGGTAGCTGACGTAGCTGCCCTCGTCGGCGATGATCAGCGTCCGCTCGAACTGCCCGGTCGACGACGCGTTGATGCGAAAGTAGGTCGAGAGCTCGAGCGGGCAGCGCACACCCTTCGGCACGTACACGAACGAGCCGTCGGTGAACACGGCGGTGTTGAGCGCCGCGAAGAAGTTGTCGTTGTGCGGCACGACGGTGCCGAGGTACTTCTGCACGAGATCGGCATGCTCGCGGATCGCCTGCGAGATCGGACAGAAGATCACGCCGAACTTCGCGAGCTCCGCCTGGAACGTCGTGGCGACCGACACGCTGTCGAACACGGCGTCGACCGCGACACCGGTCAGCCGCTTCTGCTCTTCGATCGGGATGCCGAGCTTCGCGAAGGTCGCGACCAGCTTCGGATCGACCTGGTCGAGGGAGTCGAGCTTGGGAAGCTTCTTGGGGGCGGCGTAGTAGCTGATCGCCTGGTAGTCGATCGGCCCGTACTTCACGTTGGGCCAGTGCGGCTCGCTCATCTTGAGCCAGTTGCGGTAGGCTTTCAGGCGCCACTCCAGCATCCACTCCGGCTCGGCCTTTTTGGCCGAAATCAGCCGGATGACGTCCTCGTTCAAGCCGGCCGGCACGACCTCGGATTCGATGTCGGTGACGAAGCCGTACTTGTACGGTTGCTGGACGTGGGCTTCAATGCTGGTCATTGGTCTCCTCGAAGTCCTTCACACATATACAGTTCCGGTATCCTAATAACTTTGTCGGGATTCCGCTAGTAGATGTCTCGATTCCACTCCCTGACGAGGCGTTCGTAGTCCTCCGGGGTGTTGAGCTGGTCGATCACCGCCGGATCGTCCACGGGAACGGCAACCACTTCCTTATCATGCTTGTGCAACACCGCCCGCGCCCCTTGGCGCGTCGCCTCCGGGCTCTCCAGCAAGTCCTCAAACAACGCCGATCCCCAGATCACGGGGTGTCCGCGCCGTTCGGCGAACGTCGGGACCACCGCTGCTGCCCGGGTGCGACGGTGCGTTTCGAGGAGGCGCTCGACCGTCGTCACGCGGACGTGCGGGAGATCGACGGGCCAGACAAGTACCGCGCTGGGTTGCAGCGGCTGGAGCGCGCGCAGCGCCGCCCGGAGGGACGCGATGGGCCCGGTTTCAGGCTCTGGATTCTCGACGATCATGCAGTCGTGACCGGCCAAAACCGGCTGAATCCGGGGCGCATCGGGACCGAGGACCACGACGCGCGCCTTTACTTCCAGCGCTTCCAGCGCCTCCATGATCCGGACCACGAACGGCAGACCAAGAAAGTCCAGCAGGGCCTTGGGAGAGCCCATCCGGGCCGAACGTCCAGCCGCGAGTACCACTCCCGCTAGGCTCATAGGGGTTATGACTCTACGCGCGCAGGTGGCGAGTTGGCTAGAGGTAGTTGCATGCGGGGCGGAAAGGGGCAATTTTGGCGCGCCACATGGCAGCCCGACGCATTCGCCAGCTTGGCGACCCGATCCTGCGGCTTCGCTGCACTCCGGTGGAAGATCCCAAATCACCGGCGGTGCGGCTGTTGTCCGACGACCTGCGGGACACGCTCCGCACCGCCCGCAAGAAATACGATTTCGGCCGCGCGTTGGCCGCACCGCAAATCGGTGCCCCGGTGCGCGTGGTGCTGGTGGAGGTCGGGAAATTCCGCGCGACGATGATCAATCCGGAGATCACGGATGTCGGCGCCGAGGACTTTCACGTCTGGGACGACTGCTTCTCATTTCCGAATCTCCTGGTCCGCGTCAATCGCGCGTACCGGGCGACGCTCCGCTACACGGATTTGAAGGGGAACGTGAACACGATGGACCTTGAAGGGCCGATGGCCGAGCTGCTCCAGCACGAGCTGGATCATCTCGATGGCATCCTTGCCCTGGACCAGCCGATCGGGCTCGATCCATTCGCGTTTCGGCCTGAATGGGACAAGCACCACAAGCCCACCGAGCGTTACGGACCGCCACGCCCGCGCGAGGTCTAGCCCAGGTTACATTCAGTCATCGACAGGGGTGCCCCGGCACGATGCCGTGGGCTGAGATCACACCCTCATAACCTGATCCGGTTCGTACCGGCGAAGGGAGCTCCGCATGACCTGCCGCACCCAGATGTTCTTCGCACGTCAGGGCACCATCACTCCCGAGATGCAGCGCGTCGCCGAGCGGGAAGGGCTGGCGCCCGAGACAATTCGCGACGAAGTCGCGATCGGCCGGCTCATCATTCCGGCGAACGTGAATCATTTGAAGCAGCGGCTCGATCCCATGGCGATCGGCAAGGTCGCGAGCGTCAAGATCAACGCCAATATCGGCAACTCGGCGGTGGAGTCGGATATCGACGGCGAGCTCGAGAAGCTGCATCACGCCGTCCATTATGGCGCTGACACGGTGATGGATCTCTCGACCGGTGGAAACATCGATGCGATTCGCGAGGCGATCATCGCGGCATCGCCGGTGCCGATCGGCACGGTGCCGATCTACCAAGCCATCCAGATCGCCGGCGACATCACGAAGCTCACCGCGGACGACATCCTCGACAACATCGAGCACCAGGCGCAGCAGGGCGTCGATTACGTCACCGTGCACGCCGGGATTTTGCGCGAGCACGTTGGCCTCGCGCTGGGCCGGGTGACGGGCATCGTCAGCCGCGGTGGATCGTTGATGGCCTACTGGATGACGCAGCATGGCAAGCAGAATCCGCTGTATGAGCATTACGACCGGCTGCTCGACATCGCGCGTGAGTACGACGTCACGCTGTCCCTCGGCGACGGGCTCAGACCGGGCTCCATCGCTGACGCGACCGACAAGGCGCAGCTCGCGGAGCTGACGGTGCTGGGCGAGCTGACTGAGCGCGCGTGGAAGAAAGACGTGCAGGTGATGATCGAGGGACCGGGACACATCCCGATGCATCAAATCGAAGTCAACGTGCGGCTCGAGAAGGAGCTGTGCCACGAGGCACCGTTCTACACGCTCGGCCCGCTCGTGACGGACGTCGCGCCCGGATACGACCACATCACGTCCGCGATTGGTGCGGCGATGATCGGTTGGTTCGGCGCGGACATGCTGTGCTACGTCACGCGCAAAGAACATCTCGGTCTGCCCAACGCCGAGGAGGTGCGCGAAGGCGTGATCGCGTACAAGATCGCGGCGCACGCGGCCAACATCGCGCGCCGGCGTCCGGGCGCGACGGAGCGCGACGACGCACTCTCACGCGCGCGTTACGCGTTCGACTGGAACGAGCAGTTCCGCCTGGCGCTCGACCCCGCGCGCGCGCGGGAGCTGCACGACGAGGCGCTCCCGGCCGAGTACTTCAAGAGCGCCGAGTTTTGCGCGATGTGTGGGCCGAAGTTCTGCTCGATGCACATCACGCGCGAGATCGAGCGGTCGCTCGGCGTGCGCGAGCCGCTGAAGAAGGAGCAGAGCGAGCCCGTCGGAGGCGACTAGGGTTTCACCTGCATCTCGTATGGTGCCGTGATAATATCATCGCCGAAAGTACCACTTCCACGAACGCGAATCAGGAAGTGACCGCCCGCTGGTACCGAGAACGACCCGACGGGATAGAGTTGTGTCTGTCCGAAGATCTGCCAGCCTTTCCCTGCTAGCGTATCGCCTGTGACAGGATTGATGATCTCAAGCGTCAAGCCGGCGCCGTTTCCTGAGTTAACCGGCGGCGCGGTGAGGCGAAGATATGCGGTGAGAACCGTCCCGGCAGGTGCGGTGGCGTTGAACTCGTCGATGTCGCCGACGCCGATGCTGTCCCGAGCGGTGTCTCCGATCACGTACGTGGCGGAGGCGCTCTCCGGTGCGCGATTGACGTGGATCACGCTGAACCGATAGCTGCCGATGAATCGGTACACATTCCCACACGTCGCATCGTAGCACTCATAAAAGTGAGAAGCCGGTTCGAAGACCTCGATCCGCGCCTGGCCGCCAGTCGGCACCCGGAATGGACCGGCGAACCGAACGAACTGACCCACCGTCCTCGCAAGGCTGTCGCCGGTCAACGGATTGGATGCCACGATCAACGGGAACGCGTTTGTGCCCGATGACTGGAACACGAGACCCAGCTCTTCGCCGGCCGTGCCACTGAGCGTGAACTGGTCCAAATCCCCCGGAGTGTCGATGCGTTCGTTCGTAACCGAGTCGCCCGGAACGACTGCGGTTCCCGTGTGCTCGGGTAGCGTGTCAACTGCCGTCAGCGCAAACCGATACGGACCGTGCTCGACCCGCTGCGTCGGCGAGCTGCCGCCCTGGATTCGAATCATGTATCGACCCGTGGCGGGAAGATCGAGACGCGTCGTTTGCTGGGACCCAAGACTCGGGCTGGAGGTTGGCGTCGATACCCACCCCATGAGATTGTTCGGTTGGTACAACAGCGCAGTGTAGCCGGCGTTTGCGGTGGGCGCGGACGTACCCTGCAATGCGAAGTTGACGTGCTGGCCTTTGGTGCCGTTGAAGTAGAAGACGTCCACGTCGGCAGGTGGGTCGATCTGCTCACCATCGATCGTATCGCCGATCGCAACGTTCTCACTGCGCGTCTCGGGCGTAGGCTGGGACGGATACATCCACACTCGGTACGACCCAACGCCGACCCCCGGATCAGCGGGGCTCTGGAATCGCAGGATATATGATCCAGGACTTACCGTAAACGTTCGGTAGTAGCTATCGATCGGAGTCTGTGTTCCCGTCCCGCTATTGGTGATTGAGACTTCGATCGCCGCGTTTGCCTCGTAGAACAGCGCGGCGCCAGTGCTTTGGGTCACGGAAAACGTGAACTCATCAATGTCGCCCGGAACATCGATCGATTCGTTCTCGACGCTATCCCGGAAGGCGATCGCGGCCGCATGCGTTTCGGGCTGCGGGTTGATGGGATAAATGAAAAACCGGTATGGGCCAGCTACGCCGTCGAATGTCAGACGATAGGTGCCCGTCTTGGGGAGCGCGACACGGCCGGTGGACTGCAGCAGGAGATCGGAAGCCGGCCCAAAACTCTGTGCCGTTTTGAGGACCTGATTGTCGGGATCCCGCAGGGTCATCGAAATACCCTGCGGGCCCTGCACCGCGGTCTGCACGAAAATATTGAACTGCTGTCCTACGGTCCCGGAGAATGTGAATTCGTCGATATCGCCCGGCAGATCGATCGATTCACCAGAGATCGTGTCTCCCGGTGTGACCACTCCCGGCAGCGATTCCGGCGCGCGATTGATGCGATAGAGGTAGAGGCGGTACGCGCCCACTGCATCCGACACGAGCTGACCGCGCACGCGAATCCACAACGTCGTATCCGCGAGAACCTTGAATCTCCCCGTGGCATGCTCAAACATCCCCGTGTCGGCAGCCGTCGACCCGGCGCTCGCGACGCCGCCGCCCTGGATCGAGGTTACAACCGACGCGGTCACCGGACGAACGGCACTGGACTGAACGAAGAGATTGAACTCGCTGCCCGCGGTTACCGGCAATGTGAAGTCGTCGATGTCACCACCAATGTCCATTGCTTCACTGACGACGGAATTGGCCGCGAGCGATCCGTTGGCGGACTCGGGCTTCGGATCGATCTCGTACGCATAAAACCGATAGGGCCCCGTGTATTGCACATTCGAACCGCGCGGCGCTGGCACCGTGAAACGGTAGTCCGCAGCACTCCCGTGCGGCCCGGCACTGAAGAGGCTACGCGGCGTTTGGCCGATTACCCCGAAGGTGCGATTTATCATCAGGCCGTTCGATGACGAGTCGACAACGTCCATGTACAGCAAAGTATTCGCGGTCGGCGGCCCCAGCGGCTCGATCCAGCCCGCGAGGTACTGTCCTGCACGACCTGCCGCGACGAAGTCGTCGACGTCGGGAATCGCGTCGATCGACTCACCGCTCACAGTGTCGCCGATCGTGAATCGGGCGGCTCGCGATTCCGGCGATCGGTTGACCGGATAGATGTAGAATCGGTAACGCGTCGTATCCGGCGCAACGCCAAATACCTCCAGCAGGAGAGTCCCGGCGTGCCTGAAGTTGGTGCTCACCTGCGTGGCGAGGCCCGGCCCGCCCGCGACATCGGAAACGAATGCGAGCTGGGTGTTCGTTATCGAATCTCTAACGAAGACTGATCCGCCCCCTGTAGTTGCCTCGAAAAACATGGCGTATTCGGATGCGGGTGAGTCGAACGCATACACCTTGCTCGCGCCGCTGGCGACGGAGCCGCTGATCGTGTCGCCGGCGAGAACGCGCGGGGTGGGCGGTCCCGGCGGCGGAGGGGGTGGCCCGGGGGGCGGAGGGGCGGACGGCGGTGTCGGCCCGCTCGCACTCTCGCACGCCGGCTGGACGGCAAGGATGACAACCGTAACAATAAGGAGACGATGCACGCCCGCACGCTGCACGTCTTGAAGCTCTACAGCAGGCTAGCCGATTGGTAGGTCAGCCGCCCTAAACGTCATAGTCGTAGCCGGCCGAGTACTTCAAGAGCGCGGAGTTTTGCGCGATGTGCGGGCCGAAGTTCTGCTCGATGCACATCACGCGCGAGATCGAGCGATCGCTCGGCGTGCGCGAGCCGCTGAAGAAGGAGCAGCGGGAACCGGTGGGGGGCGGACTAAGAGCCGCGGGGGAACTGTTGCGCAGTCGGATGCGTGAAGGTCGACTGCCGCGGTGTAATTGAGATCGCCGAATCGGAGATCGTCACGTCGTAACGGTCGGTCAGTCCGTGCCGCACGAATTCGAGCGTATATCTCCCCGTGCTGGTGGGCAGGGCCGCTCGATACTGCGCGGGGCCGATTGCGGTGAGGCAAACCTGCGGGACGCCCACGTTATCGGTTACCACGACGCGCAGCAGGTGGTCGGCGACGTGGAGCTCGCTTTCCAGCCCGTAGTTGAGGCAGGGATACTCCTTTGTCGTCTCGACAATCAGGGCAATTTGCGGAGGGGGAGGCGGCGGGTTGACGTAATAGCCTTCCCGGATCGCGAAGTTGAGGTCGCTGCCGTCGTGCACCCCTGGTGCGAACAGGTCACAACCCGCGCACGCGACCAGTGCGGTCACGGTGACGCCGAGTAGTCCTGTGCGATTCATCACCACTGATACCCTACCAAGCCGTCGACGCGTCACCACGCGATGCCGTAGTCCTCGCCGTGGTTCGACGACCCGCCCCAGAAGGAGCCGTGCTTCCAATCGAAAAAGATGGCATTGATCGGGCCTGAGGTCCGATCGTCGAATTCGAGCCGGTAACCCATCGCGCGCAGCTCGTGACGCACCCAGGATGGGGTGTCGTCCCGCAGCGTCAGCCGGCCAGGCTCAGTCTGGTGCTCGCCGAATGAATTCCGCATCTGGTAGCTCGTGATGTTCGCCGCCTCGACGGACTGCTGCACATCCATCCCGAATTCCACCACGTTCAGGAAAAACTGCAGCAGGTTCTGATCCTGCGTGTCGCCACCCTGCACCGCGAACGCCAAGAACGGCGTTCCGTCCTTCATTGCCAGACTCGGCGTCAACGTCACGCGCGGCCGCTTGCCCGGCACAATCACGTTGAACGGATTGTCCGCGCTGTCGACCACAAACTGCTGCGCCCGCTGGCTCACTCCGATGCCGGTGTGGCCCGCGATGACGGCGGGAATCCAACCGCCTGACGGTGTCACCGAAACCACCCAACCCGACGTGTCCGCCGCTTCAATCGACGTCGTCCCGCGCCGGAAGGCCTCATCGAAGGCCGCGAGCGCCGCGGCGTCATCGCCTCCTTCGGACGTCGTCACCGGTCTCGGCGACCAGCGTTGGAGCAACGGTAGGTAAGGATTGGTGCCACCCTGGAAGGGATACGGATCGCCCGGTTTGATATCCGGATCGTTGCGGTCGGGATTGATCAGCTTGGCGCGCTCGTGCGCATACTCCTTGGACAGTAGTCCCCGAATCGGCTCTTCCGGCGGAAACGCGGGATCGCCGTAGTAGAAGTCGCGATCCGCAAACGCGAGGTTCATCGTCTGGTAGAGCGTGTGGATGTAGCGCGTGCTGTTGTAGCCCATCGACTTGAGGTCGAACCCTTCGAGGATATTGAGCGCCTGCAACATCGCAGGACCCTGCGACCACTGCGCGAGCTTGTAGACCTCGATGCCACGATACGTCGTCATGAGCGGCTCTTCGATCTTGACGCGCCAGTTCGCCAGATCGGCGAGCGTGATGAGCCCACCTTCCTCCTGCATCCCGCGCACAAACTCTTGGGCGATATCGCCGCGATAGAACCGATCGTACGCGGCCATGATCGCGTCGTGCCGGTTTTTGCCGCGACGCAGCGCGTCCTGCTCGGCCTCTACCAGCTTACGCAGCGTCGCCGCGAGCTCGGGCTGCCGAAAGATCTCGCCCGCCTCCGGGGCTTCCCGCGCTTCGCCGGCGTGCGGCAACATCACGGCGCGTGAGTAGCGCCACTGTTTGAGCCAGCGTTTGTTGCGCTCGATTGAATTGGCAGTCTCTTCCTCGATCGGATAGCCATCCGCCATGCGGATCGCCGGCTCGAGCACCTCCCGCAAACTCAGCTTCCCGTACTCGGCGAGCATCACCATCAATCCGCCCGGCGTCCCAGGAGTAATCGCCGAGAGCGGTCCGTACTCCGGCGGGAAGCGCATGCCTTTGGAGTGGTAGAAGTCGGCCGTCGCACCGGTGGGCGCCACGCCGAGGGCGTTGATCGCGATGACCTTCTTCGTTTTCGGATTGTAGATCAGGGCCTGGGTCTCTCCGCCCCACGACAGCACGTCCCACATCGTCGTCACGGCCGCGAGCATCGCGCACGTGGCGTCGACGGCGTTGCCGCCCTTCTGAAACATCATGGCGCCGGCTTCGGCGCCGAGCGGCTTGCCGGTGATCGCGACCCAGTGGCGGCCATGCAAGGCCGGCTTCTGGGTGCGCTGCGCCAGGAGCGTGGTCGGAAGAACGAGGAGAGCGAGCAGTAGGCAGCGACGGACGGCCATCGGTGCTCCGAGAGAGGATCGAGTGGAAGCTACCGTGGTGGGACCGCTCGCTCAATCCAACCGGCGCTCAGCCGAGCGCGCGTGGGCTTCGAGCCCTTCGGTGCGGCCGAACCACGCGGCGTCCTCCATGAGGGGACGCGCCGCGGCGGGATCATCGATCCGTAGCCAGGTTCTCACTCTCAGAAACGTGTAGACCGACAGCCCACCCTGCGACCGCGCTGTACCCGCCGTCGGGAGCACG
>Ga0193723_1000082_pt1 | contig 30245 bp, 31 predicted proteins | sample H2m2metaG_FD_143042 | JGI IMG/M metagenome (GOLD analysis project Ga0193723, IMG submission 143042) | Soil microbial communities from a riparian zone of the East river system, Colorado, United States - H2m2 | ecosystem: Environmental > Terrestrial > Soil > Riparian zone | place: USA: East River...
GAGGAAGGCAAGATCACTATTGTTGTGACTGCTTCAAAAGTGAAAGACAGTAATCAGAACGAAGTTCTTATTAGTATAAGAGATAATGGGTCCGGAATAGATTCTGAGATATTTCCTAAACTCTTCTCAAAATTCGCTACACATTCGTCTACTGGTACTGGATTAGGATTATTCATCTGTAAAAGCATCGTAGAAGCTCACGGAGGCAGGATATGGGCTGAAAATAATGATTCAAATGGCAAAAAGGGAGCTACATTTACCTTTAGCATACCTATTGTTCTCAATTAGTATTATCTAACTAAGACCTTCTCAAGTTGATGTGCTACATTCAAGAAAGAGGCAATTCTAGAATATTATAATAATTTATGAATGACTAAAATACTGGCATAATTACCTGCACAGAGGATGCCGCTCAGCTGCACAAGTAACGGGTCACGTAAATAAGATAAAATTATTGAGCGTTAACGGGAGATATCCAATAAACAATACAGGTCCATATTTTACATCTCAAGATTGAAAATAAATTTAACGTAAAATAAATTAAGTTATGTAGCTCATGTAGCTAAGTTTACGGAATGATAGATCTAATAAAACATCCAATCGTTTCTATTGCTGCTCCTTCTATAACATTGCTGAATGATATGAAGGAAGCGAGAACAGCCCTTGATTCATTTCAGATCCCTTATGAACTCTCTATCGTTGCTGCTCATCGTGCTCCAAGAAAGACACTTGAATTCGTGGCACAACTGGAAGTAAAAGAGATAGAAGTGATCATTGCAGGGGGATCTGGGTCTGCACACCTACCAGGTATGATAGCTTCGCTCACAACCATCCCTGTCATCGGAGTTCCTCTTCGAGGTACTTCTCTGGACGGAATGGATTCGTTACTTTCAATGATACAAATGCCAAAAGGCGTAGCTGTGGGAACTGTTGGAATAAACGCTGCCTTTAATGCGGGGGTCTTTGCTTGTCAAATATTGAGCGCTAAACATCCAAGTTTACATGACAAATTAAAGCTTCACAAAGAAAGATTAGAGGAATTAGTGAAATCCGAAGATGAGAAAGTAAACATAGTTGACCGACCAGCTGACTAACTCTTTGACTGCCATTAGCAATTGTAAGGTATTATCGGCCAAATAAAAAAACATCCTTTCCTTCTATCTTCATCTAATCTTCAAACAACCCCTTGCTCTTTATCAAATGTTGGATTGAGTGTAACAAATTCCATAGCAAGTTTTATTTTGCAATGAGCTATCATATCCTTTGAGTTTTTTTTAGAAATTATAGACGAGATTGACGAAATAGGATGAATAGGGTGTCGAAAATACTACCAATAGATAAAGCAGAGAAAGAAGAATGACAGCTTTGAACCACTGCTAGATATCTTTCTCATTTTCTTCCATTTTAGATATCGATTTGGACTTAGAATACATTATTGTTTGTTGTAGGTAGTTCGAGGGGTGTATTCCTTTTCATCTAATTCTTTTTCTGAGTTAATTTCTTGTTTTATATAGTTATCGTCACTCGAAATAATTTCTTGATTCTTATCCTTCGTCCTTTAATTTACAAAGCGAATAGCATCATCACCTACGCAAATTTAGTTTCACGCTGTACCAGTCTTTGGCTAACGATAACGCCTGTATTTTCTCTCTCTTGTCATGAAGGTTTCTAGCCGTGTTCCATTCTTCTCTTAAGATGGAAGTTAAACCAATGAGACGTTTCTCATATTCTTCTAGTAGTCTTTCTATAATGTATTTATTGATATTGCTTTTTGCTTTCTGTCAATGGTATGATATATCTCTACAAACTATGGGCTTATCTGCCTGCAATACTCTAGCCGTTTCTGATTGATTGAATTAATCTCTCCTTAGTAATTCCATGACGTTGGTTCTACTCCATTCAATTTGTTAATGTTGCACCTTGGACCTCATTTGTTGCACTCCATCACGCATATTTTGCTTGTTGCAAATTCGCCATTGAGAGGTCAACCAATTTGATATTATTACAAAGTAGTATCTTTTAGCTTTGTTGTATTCTCCATCGATGCGTTCCTACTTGTCATTTGTCTTTGTTACCGCTCCTGCTCTTAATTCGGACTCGTTTAGCAAGAATACAAATATTTGACCATTACATTCTATTACAGACTTTAGTGTGTATCCGTTAGCCAAAAGGGCTTCTAATTCATTTAGCATTTTCTTGAGACTTGCTCCATCTAGTGCTGTAGGGTCAGCGCTCTTAACTATCATTAATGGACTTTCATGCCAGTTTGTCAATATGGTGATTACTACTAGTTCAGTTAGTTATTTATTCACTTGGAATTTATCATTGGCAACTATAGGATTTATGCCATTGACGCGTGAGCCTTATCATAGCAATCCTGCTCACGCGAGTGTAGACTGGTTAGAGATAAATGAAGATGTTTGATATACCTTCTATTTTACGATTTTTTTGTGCAACGGAATAAGAATGTTAACAGCAATTATCAGGTAAGCTAATAAGCAGAATCCAAAATGTTTCGATAGAGATTAACCTAATTGTAATTAAAAAAGGTCATCTACTACGATTCATTCTTTGTATCTACGCTCTTTGTAGAAAAATATTCAAGAAACTCTTGGGAGACATTGGCTACTTCAGCAAGGCTAAGATGATGATTGGTGAGGTTTTCTTCTTCACGGATCCATATTATATTTCCATCAAGATCAATTTCTAATCTTTTTGACTTTTCCAGATATCGGAGTATCGCATTTATCTTAATTAGATTCAACGTTGGGCGAAGTAATTTTTGCAGATCTCTAACTTTCGGATACTCATTTACCTTCTTTATACGTGTTAGGAAAAAGTTTAAGTCATCTTCAGTAACTTCATTTGAGGGTCTGAGCTTCTTTTTTGTAAATTTCCTGGATTTGATACAAATTATCATATCATCATCATTTTAAAACCTTCCGAAACGACTCAAAATCCAGAGGTAAGGATACTACACACAAAGGATGACTAGCAGTGTCTCCTGTCATTATTAAAACTTCGATACTCAGCCAGAAATTACGATCTGAACTAAAAAAAACCTATATGCGGTACATTGCCTACCAGAAGACAATGATAACAATAATAATTCTCGTTATATCGCAACTTAAGGTTCATTGGAGAGCTCACCTAAAACTACCAAATGCGCTTTTTCGGTTAACAATTTTTATACTTAGACCTATGATATGCGCTTCGTTACCCAGTAAGTTGGATCAGAGAGGTGGTTACCAACTATGAAGGCATCTAATCTTTTCATAAAATGCCTGGAGAATGAAGGAGTAGAATACATTTTTGGTTTACCAGGAGAAGAGAATGCAGATCTTATGATCTCACTAGCAGATTCAGAGACTATAAAATTTGTTTTAGTGAGACATGAGCAGGCAGCTGCTTTTATGGCAGATATGTATGGAAGATTAACACAAAGAGTAGGTGTATGTCTTTCTACTTTAGGACCAGGAGCCACAAATCTTACAACTGGGGTTGCAAATGCGAATATGGATAGATCTCCAATCTTAGCAATAACAGCCCAGACAATTACTGATTTCTTACACAAAGAATCTCATCAGAATATGGATGCTGTTACCATGTTCAAAGCCATAACAAAATGGAGATGGTCGATACGTAATGCCGACAGCATTCCAGAAACTATTAGAAGGGGATTTAAGATTGCATTAGAAGAAAAAGCTGGAGCTGTGCATCTTGAGTTACCACAGGATATAGCAAAAATGCAATCCAACATAAGGCCAATAGACAAACAGGAGGTGCTAAGATCAAGACCTAATACGAATCTAATAGAAAAGGCAGCCAATATGATATTGGGGGCAAAAATGCCTTTATTACTTATAGGAAATGGTTGTGTAAGAGGAAATGCTGACTATTGCCTAAGAATGTTTGTAAAAAAAACTGGAATTTGTTCCATGAACACATTTATGGCTAAGGGCGTTATATCTGATAAATCAGATAGACATCTACAGACAATAGGAATCAAAGAAGCGGATCATGCTTTGTTAGCCATAGAAGAAGCTGATCTTATTATCGCAATAGGATATGATCTTGTTGAATACAATCCTAAAAACTGGAATGGCGATTTAAATAAAAAAATTATTCATATCGACTTTACTCCGGCAGAAGTCGATACATACTATCCTCCAATGGTTGAGATAGCTGCGGACATTGAATATACAATAGAAGCAATTATAGAGGAACTAGATAAAGTGAAAAAAAGTAAAACCGAGAAAGAAAAAATTCATCTTCGTCAAAGTATAAAAGATGACGGATTAGTTGTTCTTGGCAATTATAATAACATTAGCAATAAGAGCAGTATTCATAAAATACCAGACCTTTTCAAAAGAATTAAAACAGAGGTTGTATGGAGGAACACTGAAAAATTCAAACATAATTTTTCATATCCAATACAGCCTGAAAAACTAGTCTTCGATGTCAGAAATGCTCTTGACGAAAACGATATAGTTATCTCTGATGTTGGAGCACACAAGTTATGGATAGCGAAACTATATGAAACATATGTTCCCAATACATGTATAATTCCTAATGGCTTTTGTTCTATGGGTTTTGCACTTCCAGCGGCTATCGCATCTCAACTTGTGAAGCCCAATCAAAAAATTGTTGCAATGTGTGGTGATGGTGGATTTTTGATGAATGTACAAGAATTGGAAACTGCAGTTCGTTTGCGACTGCCTATTATTGTGATAGTGTGGTGTGATGCTGACTTTGGCTTAATATCCTTGAAACAACTTGAAGAATTTGGAAGGAGTTCGTTTACCAGATTCAATAACCCAGATTTTGTTAAACTTGCTCAAAGTTTTGGAGCAATTGGCCATAATATTGAATCAACTGAACAATTCTCTAAAATCCTAGAAGAGGCAAAACACTCGACACATGTTCCCGTGATAATTTCGATTAATGTCGATTATTCAAGAAATAAGCTATTGTTAAATGATAACTTTACAGCTTTGCAAGTTGGTCATTTTGCAGGTTAGGACACATATTGCGATGGAATTGTCTCACAAGAAGTCTTGGTAGGAGTAGCCTTATGGTGATACACCATCTAGATGTCAAAAATAACAATAACAAGACGCAAGCAGCATTGCTTAAAAAATGAAAAGCAAGATCTTCATAGTTTTACTCAAATAATGCCCTGCTTGAATTACTTAGCTCGGTTGTCTACAATTCAAGCGTCTCATTAGATTTTGCTAGGGCTATGTTTGCCTAGTTGAGCTCTGTTATCTCTGAAATTTTTAACTAGGCATTCAGACTGTGCTAATGCAAATGATACAATGTATGACATAGTAGCTAGTCCTTATAAGAGAATAAGAATGGATAGTAGAAAAGAGGAATTTACTTGCTATATTTTTAATGTGATTTATTCTATTATTGACTTCAAAAAAATTTAGGACCAGTCCATATAATCTACTGGGACATATTTATTGCCATGTCCTCGTGAACAGATATGTAAAGTATCAACATTTGTAACAGAATATTTGAAATCATTGGTGCTTTCTTCAGGGACATATACCCCTGGAAATACTTCACCGCAAGTTTTACATTTCAGCATTAGCATTGGCATTTTTGCTTATCCGACTTTCCTCTTATATTATACACGATGTTGTTATTATAGATGTCTAAAATGCGCTGTAAACCCCTGAAGTAATTTCTCTTGTTCTTAATCAATGCTTAAGCCAACATAAATATGGATAAATTCTTGATTCATCGAAAGATTATTCAATTCACAGGGAAGATAAATCCCCTTCAAACTACAACCCTTATTTTTTCTATATCAGACATCAGCTAGTAGTTAAATTTAAAAGTGATTACGGTACAGCAATTCTCTCCTACGGTCAACCAAAGAAGGAAGGAAGAAGAAGGAAAAAGCTTCAATCAATCCAAGAATATACTCATTCATAATCGTGCCACCTATAACCCCAACAATAAACCATTTCTCAAATAAGGTAATTTCTTCTATTTTCGTCGTTGAATTTCAATTATTATATTAAACGAACGTTCTCAATAAGATCAATTAGAGTTGATATAATAATGTGACTTTATTTTCTTCCGTTGGGCCATCAGAGATGGCATGAGCTAAGATCTGCATTAGCCATGTTCATCTGGCTCATGTTTCCGTTGGTAATCTTGCCAGATGTCGTACTTCCATACAGTCCAATTTAAGTATCGTATACTGCTTACTAGCTAACTGCAAGCGAGGAAGTGCATTGTCAGTGTCATTATTATGCAGGGCCCGAAGCACGTCATCCAAAAGAATCCCTATTATCTGAATTGAAGTACAATTCCCGGCGTTTTTTAATTGCTCCTTCGCCAAAATTAGCTGTGTAATTGCCTTATTCGTATCGTTATTTCTTAGTGCGTCGAGTGCATCATTAACAAAAAATTTGCTGGTCTCAGATGGCCCTATCTGCTGCGCTGATGCTAGCTGAGCATTAGACAATAGAAAACTGGTTATAGCGGAAATCGATATCAGTGTCGAGAATAACAAGGAAACGAAATGGTAGTACAAAAAACAAATCCCGGTTCTAGGTTCTCGTTTTTTAAGCATAATAATGGAGATTAAATAAATATATTATAAAGATTTTTGGAGTAGACTAGCAAATCCTGATTATTATGGTATAATTACTAATGAAAATGCTGGTCTTCCTTTGAATTAGAAATTTTAATAGTTTGCGTCGATAAACTGTCGTAATTTTGCATCTACTGTTAGCTATCTTCTTTATCTTTTTAGGTTCTATTCGTTGGAAATATTTTGAGCATTTAACAATTGCCTAGTACTAGATTTTTCGTAGTATTATTCTCGGCTTCGCGGTTTATTTTATATGATGTTCTAGAAAAGATCTAGTAGGTCAAAGCAATTGTCATATAAAGAGTTAGAAATAATAAGATTGAAAGGAGTTGCAATGAGGTCAACCGATCCAAAGGTCAAGAAGAATACGATCGACGCATTCGCTGAATATGGTAGGGACGGAATAAAACCAATACTGGATATTATTGTATCGCCTGACACGGATGATACCGTTAAACAACATGGTTTAGCGGTTATAAGGAATCTTAGAGCACAAGATTTATAGATAGACGATATTCTGCCATTTTTTTCCTTTTTATTTTATTCTTTATTATTTTATGAGTCGAGATCGCCTTCCCAAGAATATCCTATAATGGATATCTTAACTAACAAACTGCTTAACCAATGGAATATCTCGTGAAACTGTGTGAGAGGATAAAAGGATGTCATCACTTGTAAGCCTATGGGGACTATTTCATCATGTGTGTTCCAAATATTCTATTAGTTTGATCGTTTCGTAGGTTCTAGTTTTCATAATGCTTTAACAATCTTTCGTTGTCTTCGCTTGAGATGCTTCCTTTTTCTTCTACTCGATTTATGAAGATATCTTCCTTGATGTATGATCGGTAATGAAAACAGAGTATGATTTTAAAGGCTTGAACTGGTTCCCTTGACGTGATTCCCTCCATCCATGCTTTTAATTCACGTAGAAGCAGCGCTGCAATTCTCCTTCCCAGTTCATGTTCAATCAAAAATGTACGAATATCTTCTGAAAAACTATTATTGTGTTTGATTTCTATGAAATATGCTTGTTCTTCTTTTCAGTAATGAAACCTATCTACAAATTCTTTGCTCACTACCGAAATGATTTTAATGTCTTAAATGGGAACATTCTCATTAGCATATAATTTATCAGAGCTTTTTTGTGTAATATTGCTTACTCTTCTCATAGGTCACTCTGCTTGTGAACGATCATTTGTCGCATTCGATTGGGTTTACTATTATTATGGATTATCTCTAAAAATGCTTGGTATCTCTTAAAATAAGTGGCTTAAAAGACGGATACGTCCCTGAACTTTTTCTCGGTATGTTAACACTAAGGGCTATTCGAGGATCAGATTATTGTTATTTGTAATATTCCATTAACGGCCTGCCTAGCCACTGATTGTCATATGGCTTCCTTCATTCTAGACAAACAAGGCATCTATTGAAGTGCAGACAAAAGGTACCGTTAAGACCGCCTTTTCTGTTTCTATTTCTATCATCCTAAATTTCATAATTCTGAAGGAAATGTGCACTTGATAATTCTATGACGTGAACATATATCTGAGAATTAAAATAGTTTCTTACATATATCTAATATTTTTTGTCCCTAAAGCCCGCCTGATTATAGTGTCTGAAGCATTTTTTATCTAGGTTATTGGAATAACATAATAGTAAGTGAGTAATAAGGGTGTACGAAAATTTCTGTTGGTATGCTTCAATAATGCATTAGCAGTAGCAGTTATAGCAATAGTAGTGATAGCACCCTCTACTGGAGCTGGAGTCTTTACTGGTTCACCGTCAGCCCCGGCACCAGTGGCCCAACAAAATTCTTCCCTAGACTTAAACTTACAGACTAAAACTCTAAAAACAATATTTAGACAAGTTGAAGGTTCTGTGGTGCAGATAACTAGAAGTGTTCCTGCACCTTCTTTGTCAAGTCCCCAAACAGAAAACGGTACTGCATTAGGCTCAGGGTTTATTTCCGATAAGATAGGACGCATAATCACCAATAATCACGTAGTAGGTAATGCCAAATTAGTTGATGTCACTTTCATAGATGGGAATAGGTATACTGCAAATGTAACAGGTACAGATCCATACAGCGATATAGCAGTTCTTAAAATCATTGAAAATAAAAACAATAATAGTATTCAACAGGAACTTCAGAAACTTAGACCTCTTGTACTTGGAAACTCATCTGATGTAGAAGTAGGCGATAGAGTAGTTGCTATCGGCAACCCATATGGACTAGATGGAACTATGACTACCGGAATCGTTAGTCAGCTTGGGCGCCTAGTACCTTCTCCTAATCCTGGATTTTCAATACCAGATATTATTCAAACAGATGCTGCTGTTAATCCTGGTAATTCTGGTGGGCCTCTGCTAAATATGCAAGGACATGTAATCGGAATAAATTTTGCTGCTTTACAAGGAGGAGGATTAGGTTTTGCAATCCCATCAAATTTAATAAATAATGTAGTTCCAATGTTGATCGAAAAAGGAAATTATATACATCCTTACCTTGGGTTTGATGGTACAACGCTTACCTCAGATTTAGCAGCAAATCTTGGAAATGCCGCACGTAATCTCAAAGGCATATTTGTAAACACTGTCGTAAAAGGCGGGCCAGCAGATAAAGCAGGATTACAAGGAACGACTATAGATCAATATGGTCAGAAACATGGTGGCGATGTTATAATAGCTGTTGATAGACAGAACACAACACAACTTGAAGATCTAATATCATACATGGAGAAGAATAAATCTGCAGGAGATACGGTTATCCTTACTGCATACAGGAATGGCCATACTCTAGTTTTAAATGTTGTACTTGGGGGGCGCCTCTCACTAATTCCGTAGATAACATATCAGAACAACCGCAGCCGATTTGAGTAATTGAGCAGGAATTTCCAGAAAAATAAAAAAGTTAGTGGGAATGCTTATCTAAGCAAGCCATAATTATATAGCTATGCCTGAAATTAGTAGAACCTTTCTTGATCCCAAAGATATCGATGTATCAATTTCAGAAATTAATGATGGGATTTACAGAGTTGCTGGACTAGTAAATAAATTCGGTATTACATATAATCAGTTCCTAATTGATGATGAACGGCCTATTCTAATCCATACGGGGCCTATGGGGTTGTACAAGAAAATTGAGTAGAAAGTAAAGGAAGTAATACCTTTGCAGAGGTTGGCCTACGTAGCATTTCTTCATTTTGAAAGTGATGAATGGGGTGGAATGAAATTTCTTGAATCTGCCGATGCAAAATTAGTATGCAGTGATTTAAGTTCCAAATTAAATTTAACAGGATGGTATAATGTACCTGTAGACCACATATCTTTTTGGGATAATGAAACTCTCAAGACAGGTAGAAGACATTTGAGGTTCATTATGACTCCGCACGTACATCATTGGGACAGTATGATGGTTTTTGAAGAAACGACAAAATCGCTATTTTCATCGGATCTGTTTATACAGCCTGGAGAGAATAAGCCTGTTTTATCAGAAGACCTATCACATGCTATGCTTGGTGCCTATAGAAGTGTTGGAATCTTTGCAAGTGAAGAACCTGTAAGACGTACTACTAAGAGGCTGATAGATCTGTCACCCAAGATGGTATTTCCAATGCATGGCTCTTGTGTTGATGATTCCATGTTTTCAAAATATACAGAAGCGATAATGAATAATGCATTTGCATATTCTGGAATGCTTCTCGGGCAAAAGTTGGAAATGAGTTAGGTAGGTACTTAATGTATCGAGTCCTAATATTAAGGAACAGTAAAAGCCAAGTCTTGTGAAGAAAATTTATTATTTATAATTGACATTGAAAGACCTAAAGAACCGAGTGAGGATAGAGCTGGACCTCTACAAATTTCAATTATTTGAAGGCTCATTTTGGAAAATGCATAAAGCTAACTATCACGAAGGAGAAGATCTATGATTTACACGAAGGTAGTGGATTTTCGCATTTACTAAGCGGGATGTGAGTATATGTAAGTGTTAAAAGTGGGTTAATCGGGCTGATAGGTGTAAAGAAGATTGGATTTACATATCAAATACAGGTTAAGGTGATAATATTTCATGAAAAAGGGTTATTTTCCACCACAATCATTTAGTCATACGTCTTACCATTTCATTGTCAATTTCTTCTTGTTTTATTGTTTCTCCTTTACGCCCAGGCGTCTTCATCTGTTGCTGGTTTACTTTCTTTCGTTCTTCTAGTAATTCGTCAGATCCATAGTAATTATCTACGCCGGGTTGTCTTTTCTTTACTAATTCCTGTGCATATCTATGTCTAAAATTTCTTTGCTCTTCACTATCCTCTTCAGTAGCGGCGATATTATCGACAGGGATAGCACCAATGGTAAGTTCGGCCTTACTGTTCATACCTATTATTATGCCTGTATATATAAGAATGTAAGTGTTTTGATAGGATAATTAGCTCATGTATAGGGCTTAGTTTTTTGATCTATTATGTACATACGTTTACAGGACGAACAAACTAAAAATAAAGGTCGAGATGGGTTTCCGGTCCATAAACTCAAATACCCTACCACAAACATCCTCATTGTGCCAAGCTATTGCGTAGTAATTAAGACATCATGAGTAAAAGTTTTGCTCATGTAGGTATTCATCAAAGGCATAAACATAGACACTCGTCCTTTACCCATAGATGCTTAAATATGTTGTATTAGTTATGTATAATGTGAAAAAATTGAATAGAGTAAGAGATAATGTCATGATGATGAAACTTGTGTACACCTTAGCTGCAATAGCAATAGTAATGATAACAATAACAATAGTTGAGTCTTCTACAGTAAGCCAAGCACAACAATTAACTCCAGAACAAAAAGCAGCCATGTGTGCTCCTGATAATCCAAGACTCAAATTCGTTAATTCAACTGAATCCGAAATATGTGGAATCCCAAAAACACCAACAAATCAAACAAATTCTACTACTCCTACGGCCACGCCATCTAAATCATTTACCCCTTCAGCAACAAACCCATCTAAATCATTAACCCCTTCAGCAACAAACCCATAAGTGCATCTCAATACGATATTTATTATATTTTGTTTAATAGTTTAAGGTACTTTGGTAGGTCCTGAAACTATAACAGATTAACTAAATTTATCAGACTATAATTCAGATCGCATAATAAACAAATAGGGTTGATGATATGGCCCCAAAGTGACTTAGTATCGTCGTAAGAATAGTATAAACGCGTTTGTTGGGCTTTCAGATCGGCCATTATGGAGACGTGAGATTGTAGAACGTGGGTTATTCTTTCTGTACTATACTGTGTTGTTTATCTACGTAACTATCTCCTGATAGAAAGCTGCAGGTTCAACTGCACACAGAGGTGCTCTGTTACCAGAGTAATTCCTATCTTTCCTGTCATTATTCTATTTACGTCTGCTACTTCAAAAAGAATTTCTTCCTGTTTATACCTGTGGCTGTGTTTTCATAAATTGTCTCAGGATGACTATAAGAAGTTCCGACTATCTTTCTTAAATACTGGAATTAGACAATCTCTATAAAGACCGACGGCTTTGGCTGATATCTACATTGCGCGTCATTATCAGTCTTAGAATTTATAGACACTGTTGGAGCATATTCGTTCTAGAACGAACAAGGAGTCAAAAATGTCAGATTTGGGTTTTAAACCTCCCATTTTACCTTGCTAAGCCAAAACTCATGGTATTAGCCATTTAGGGAACTCAGCAGTTAAAAGCAAGAAATAAAATATAAAAGGATAGAAATCGCCTTGTTACCTATACAAACCACTAATACACCGGCTGGAAAGTACATGATAAGATAAAAATGAAATGACTATGATCAAGAATGTAAGATATAAGGATAAACATGATAATATCGTTGAAGCCGTCATCAATATACAAAAGGGTAAAGTAACAGCTACTACAGGAGTCTATGAACGAGAATATACACAGGAAGAATGGCAAGAACGAATAGAGTTTGACGGATTGTGTGAATTAGAAGAACATAGTTACAAGACAATAGACTCTATTGATATTATAGCAAGTAAAACCCTTCAGTGGTTAGAATCTAAGAGAAATGCCAGTAATAATAACAACAAAAGCCGAATAGGAATCTTCTCATTTTTATTAGCAACTTTATTATCAATATTCTTAAGTGATCCAGTTTATTGAAGATCAATACATATTGAGTATTTTTAGTGCGGATTTTTGGAACACGGGAGACAGTTTCCTTCTCTTGACTTGCAACCTAGCTGTTACTTTCAGCAAGTTGATCTCAAAAATCAACGAGGATCCGATAGCGGCTTCCTTTAGCTCCGTGCATCCAAATGAAGTAGATTAGAAGATATCGCGCTAAAGGAAATCAGATAGATATTATCTTGCACTTCAAGTTGCTTTGTTAATTCATTATGTTTTTTGATATAGAGTTTTATAGAGCATATCATCAAATTAAAAGATTCACTAAGAGCAGAAAGTTCATCATTGCCTCTTTGTTTGATTGATACATAGAGATTTCCATTTTTTATTTCCGAGGTTGCTTTAGTGAGAGCGAGGATTGGTCTGAGCATTCTTACAACGAGATACAAAATTAATACAAGAATGCTTATATTTAGAATTACAAAAAGGAGTTGTAATAACATATGGTCCTGGAAGTTCTTGTCCACTTGCTGTCCTAGTTGTGTGACTAGTATATCTGAAGACCCAATCAAGTTAGAAACTATCGATTCGAATTCTTTTTTTGGTAGTGACAGGTCTAGGGTGGCTATTCCCTTCTTGATTCTGTTTTCTCAATATTTCGTCTGTAACAGAAGTTTTGTAGACATTCCAGTCTTCATTAATAACTTTCCAGAGATCTAAAAAGTTTGAAGGAAGAGGACCTAAATGTATGCCTGAAATTGTTCCGCCTTGTTTCAAGGTCAAAATAATTGATTGCAAACTATCCATAGCGCTTCTTAGATGCGAGATGTCAGAAGATCCATCCAGAAATTTTTCGGTATATAACAAAAGGTTGGCAGTAAGATATCGATTTTTGCCTGCAATATTAACCGAATTTCCTAACGATGATCCTTGAGATTGAAAATACGTGAGTGCACCAAAACTACCAATAATTAGAATAATTTGAATGATAACCAAGATTGCAATTTTCAAAACAATTTTGGACTTAATTCTTTGTATTAAGTTAAACATTAATTTTACCTTATACTCCTACAGCTCTATCTTCCGGCATTAAAGACAGATTATCTCTCCCTGTGCCTTTCTGATTTTCTCATCCTTTTTTAATTTTTCATCCACCTATAATTATTAGAATCCACATCCTACAAATATTGTTTTTGTATGTCGATTCTTTGTTACTGTTTTACCTAGAATTCACTATCCTCTTTATTTCATTAATTAACTCCTCATTTCTGATGGGTTTTTGGAGAAACAGATCTTTATCTAAGGCATCTAACACTTCTCCTTTTCTAATCTCTTCGTAATCCATTTCGCTCCCTGTAAGAAAACAAACTTTTACTTTGCTATCTATCCTTTTCATCCCTTTGTATAATTTAAAGCCGTCCATTTCTGGCATTTTGATATCCAGAATCAATAAATCGCATAAATTCGGTTTGAAATTCTCCAAATCCGAAAGAGGATCGTCAAGGTAATCAGCTTCGATTTCATCCTGTTCTAATACCTTTCTTAAAACTGTACAAACATCTTGTTCATCATCTACAATCAAAATTTTATTCATGTCCTTAGAAATCCACCAATTGCACTAGCTTGTTCCTTCTCACTGCATCAAGAGAATGCAAGTAAAGATTGTTCAATCGACTCAGAACTAATAGCCTCTCTCCTTTAGCGAGTGTAGCATTGTATTCAACAATGCCAGAACTCATAAAAGGATGACATTGGAATAATATTTTAGATTGAATAAGCGGCCTTTGTGATAAACATAAACTCACATACACTCTTGTTTATTGATATATTGTGTAACTGATGCTTTAGATGAACTGGTAGAGCTTTTTCATAACTGCTATATGCATTAGCTAGCTACCTGAGGTGTATTTATTTTTCTTACTTCTTTTTTTCAACCGAAGATGAGTTCATCTTATAAATGCTATTCTATGAATCTGGAATTACATACTAACGATACTGTATGGATTTAAAGTTGGGGGGTTATATCCATGCAGCGAGTTTTATTGTCCTCTAGTCCTCAGTTACAAGTATCAAACTATTATTAAATTCCAAGGCGAGGCTTTTCTGTTGAAGTTTTTGTCGGATTTTATTTGCATATCTTAGTATCATCTGATCCTTGATGTCTTCATCAGTATGTATCTCCACACGAACGTACTTCACTGGTTCGAATTTGCCTTCAAAATAACCGTCTATTTCTATCATTGACATATCTTCATATTTAGAAGCCATGCTCTGAACAACCTCGAGATATTGCTCAACTCTAGGTAAATAGAACTTTACGGAATTCTGTAATAGTTTAATTTTGAATTTTCTATATTTGTTTTGTGATTTCATATGCATTATTTTATAAATTATTACGATACTTTGTTGTTACAAGGATTAAGTTCATAAGACAAATCGATGACAAGATCAAAACCATTTAACTACGGATTAAACCTTGTCTAGGACCTTCATCCTCATATTCTTCTCCACCTTCTTGGGAATCTTCTTTTGACTTTAATTCACCTTCATCCTCTAATTCTTCTATTACCTCTTTTCCCTCTTCATCCTTTTGATCCAAATAATAATTATTCACTATGGAGATAATGTACTGTATAGTATTAAAAGTAGCATTTTCTATTCAAATAATTTAGCTTCTTACATATTAGCAGCATATGCTTTCTTCTTATCATTAGTACGGGAGCCCATAGTCTTATTATTTGAAAAAAGATATTATAATTCTAATTTTTTGGTCCTGGCATATATTTTTATGAAGACCAGATGCTTAAAAACTAATAAATCATGAGATGCATAATAAGATGTCTGTATGTGAAAAGAGATTTTGTAGGTTTAGGCTTGCAGAGTATTCTAAGTAGTATGCAGACATTCCAGTCATTACAAAATTGTAATTCCTTAACACTTCTGCTTAGACAGTCATTATTTCATGCTATTTAATTCCATACAAATTTCCCAATTCTATTATTCATTTACGAAAGGCAGTTCTCATTTCGTTAGTAGCATGTTTTAGTAACGTTCTAATTCTGCCGTCTAAGAGACTATATGTCTCTTAATAGTAGGTTGACTTTTCTGCAATATTCTGGATATCTCTGATTGGTTATTACCTCGACTTGCCAATTCCAAGGCTTTATTTTCCCTGTGTGGCTACATCACTTCAATTCTTACAATTCGTATCTGTATTTATGCAGCAATTTTCTATGAGTCTGAAATTCCGGGTCTGTCATCATCACTATGTTCCAAAAGTCCTTAGAATGATTGAGCTCTATTAGATGTGCGAGTTCATGTATAATCACATAATCTATTATTTCGATAGGAAGTGCAGCTAAAATCAAATTAAAGTTCAAGTTTCCGTTCTCCGAACAACTAGCCCATCTTGAGCGTTGATTCTTGATTGAAACTTTATTATATGCTGGTAGAATTGGATTCCTTTTCCTAATAAGATCAAGACGTTCTGAAACTATCCTCCCAGTTTGTGCAGAATACCATTGCTTGAGATCATCCTTGTATTTACGCCTATCAGTGACATGAAAAGTTATTTTACTTAAATTATCTGACACAATTACAGAGGGCACAATATCCTTGATTATTTGAAGATTGTATCTTTTGCCTAGGAATGAAATTGTGCCTGATTTTAGATTTGCTTCTACGTAATTACTCCGTACTCTTTCATAGTATTCTAATGTTTTTAGTATCCACTCTTTTTTGGAGTCTAGGAATCTCATGACCTGAGTAATTTCATAATTAACCGTCGGAGCTATCAGATAAATCTCCGAAATATTTGCTTTCAGCCAATATTGCTTCGCTCTTTTACTTTTCTTAACTTCGATTCTTAGCATCCTACCATTTGAGAGCTTCACAGGCAGAGACGACAAGTGCTATTTTATTCGTTGAGTTCTTTTCAAATGTCCCTTAAAATGCTTTTGCTTATAAGACTATAAGGTATCCAAGAATGACACAAAAGTACTAGATTTCTCAATGACTGATTCAAAATTCTTCTATCTTGCCTTGCTTTGAATATCCGCATCTTGTCTTTCTTAGTCAGTACAAATTTCATAATACTATAAATATTTATGAAGAAGGGAAGGTGTGAAAAGATATGTCAAAGCTTTTGGAATACTTCACCCTTATGGGGAAGGACTGAGAGAATCAAGTATACCTTACTGGGATTGCAGGAAGGAAAGCTTTGACAACAGCCTATATACTGCTATGTATTGCTCATCTTATGATAACAAAAATCTGGAGGTAGTAAGATATATCAAATTTCTCTCATAATAATCAGCCTTCTCATCACCTTACAAAGTTTTTCTTCATTGTCACATTATTTGTCATAGCTGTATCAGTTCTAGCTGTTTATTCTACTACTGCTGCATCTGAATATGGGCTAAAAAAAGATGATTTGCAAACTCAGTCCCTTACACACTTACTTAAATCTAATGATTGGTTGAATGATTATGAGGAGCAGAAATTAGGAGAAACAATACTGCAGGCTCAAATAGATAATGTGAACATTACCCTACAAAATAATAATCTGTCCATCTTGGATGCTGCTCACAGACAAGGCAATTATTATCTGCATAAATACATGTCATACATTGATACTTTGCATGCCGACAAATCAGTTGAAGGTTCATTAGCAAATCTAAGATATAAACTAGAAATAGAGAACAGTGCTTATGAAAAGTCTTTAGGCAATATTTCTGAAACTTCAAAGATTATAACGACATACGAACTTGTAACTATACTACTAATTGTAGGTGCAGCATTAGGTGGCACATCAGAAGTTGCAAAGAATAGGCTGATTGCATATCCAGGATTTGCTGTAGGCGGCGCAGGAGTAATAATATTGTTATTGTTCTTACTTACAGGTACGACTGTATAGCTCTAGAACTATCATTGGTTTATCCAGTCCGTATCCTATTCCTGTTTAGCCATGGGATCTATTCCAACGTTTTGCAAGTTCTAGTTACTTCATCTCTTGTTCTAGGAGGAATGGCCAGATTTCTTATTCATGGAACATGAGGGATAATTCTAAACTGGAAAAGTATAGTGTTGCATTGCAGGTAACTGCAAGTGGCTATAAACCATCATCAGCAACAACGACTTTTTCCTGAATTCTTTATTGGGGTTACAAGGAGGTTAACAACTAGTAATAAAGCAAATAGTGAATTGCAATTTACTACAACAACTTACAACTCTCAAATACAAATCAAAGAGATTTTTCAAATTGAAAGTATTGCAGAGCAATGCTACTGAGATAGCATCCACTACTAGCACAAATATAGCAAATGACCCTGTAGTAGAATCAATAGTATATACGCACGTAGCGATTATTCTGTATGCATTATTGATGCTTGAGAAGGGTATGCGAACGGGTTGATGGAAAGACAAACATAATATAGTTATCATAACAGAATTCAGTCTTTAGAAGCCTCAATTGGTTGGTATGTCTTCAGTGCGTACCTTGGTTTGCCTTATGACATCATCCTTTCATAACATGATAAATAGAAGACACAAGCGATAGATAAAATTATGACTTGAAGGGATCAGGCAAGAGGACCTTGTGATTTCCAAACTACTTAGACTTGAACCTAGTGGTTACAAGAGTATATTTCCACACGTTTCTGCAGCTATTCAACTTAGCAGCCAAGGAAAAACTCTTATGAAAGGTGAATATTCGGTATATCTACATCAATTCAAAACACGCTATGTAGATTAGTTCCAGTACTAAAAGATGAAAAAGAAGATGTAGTTAAACATACCTATCTATAAGTTATGAAAAGCAGCCTGTCATTTTTACTCAAATAAGTTAGTATTCTCAACTTTATTACATTCAGATATGTCTTGTTGTACTATACAGGCAGAAAAGATTTATCACTATAGTTGTTATCAGTATCAGTTACTGTATTATTATTAAAAGCAGCAAAGGACTTAATCTCATACTTTAATGCGTTAGACAAAAGTTGTGTTGATATATCATCTTCTGTCTTGTTGCCAGTAATCAGAAATGTCCGAAAATGCTTGTAGCTTTCCATTTCGGATTGGATGGATTTGATGTAGAAATCCTTCGCTTGTAAATATTTTGCAGTGGTAGGCTGCAGAGACTCTGCTCTATTAACTAATTTTTCAAACTTTGGTAAATAGTCATCAGTAACTGAAATCATTGTCTCGTTATCGTGTTGCTTTGATTGCCATTTGCCAATTTCTTTCTGATAACTCTGGGTTAGCGAGTGTGAATCGCTAATAAGCATCTCATAAGACGTATGGAAGGGAAGAGTTGCATTATTATTATTGTCATTGCTGCTACTGCTATTTGTATTACCTATACTGGATGAAGAGGAATTCAATGTCTCTTTTATTATTGCCTGTGATTCGTTAACAATAACTAAGTGAGTATAAGAACCAAAGACTACCACAAATATCAAAATTCCAGTATCTGTATATCTCAGAATTTTGTTCAATCTATTTTTATAGCTTACCAAATAAATAAAAACTTTCTAGAATTAACTGACAATATTTATATAAAATGTTTGGAATGGGTTCTACTGATAAAATTGAAGCGGAAAGCATAAACTCAGTTATAGATGATTGCTACCAGTAATGATATATTACAAATGCCTAGAAAACTTCGAAAAGAACCTAAAGCCTATGCTAATCAATGATTACAAGAATGTCTAGATGATTCTGATATAAACAGACTCACAAAACATGGACTAGAAGCCGGATTTTGGACTAGGGCTTGGGAAGAGGAAGAACTAGAAAAGAATCTTTACAATCTTGTGAATAAAAACCTGATCAAAGAAATGGGAAATGGCAGATATCATTTAACTGAGTTTGGAAATCATGGAAGGAGAATTCATAGTCATATGCAAATTATAAAGTAGCGGGTATAATAATACAAGAGCCCATATGACGAAAATCACTAGTAAGCCTATTATTGTAATACTAGTGTAATAAACATGTATTTGTGGAAACCTTCTGCTACTATAAGCCTTCCTTTACATGGAGGACATGCGCCCTCATACTTAGTCAGGCGAATGATCAAACTTTCCTACGCAATCTCGAAAGTTGTTGTAGATGAATATGGTCAGCAGGAGTTTTTAAGAAGGTTAGCTGATCCTCTGTGGTTTCAAGCTTTTGGCTGCGTTTTAGGATTTGATTGGCATTCCTCAGGGGTTACAACAGTAGTGACAGGAGTGTTAAAACAGTCACTAAAAGAAGACATTCACGGAATTTCTGTTGCAGGAGGAAAAGGGAGGAAGTCTAGAGAAACAAAATATGACATCCCAAAACTTGCTGAAAAACACTACAATTTACCTTCTGGTGTTATTGATAGATTGTTGTACGCTAGTAAAATGGCAGCAAAGATAGATAATGCTGCAGTACAAGATGGCTATTCGCTATACCATCATGTAATTCTTTTTGATAAGGAAGGGAATTGGACTGTGGCGCAGCAAGGAATGAATCCCAATAATAAAATGGCTAGAAGATACCACTGGATTTCAGATAATTTAAAGGGTTTTGTATGTGAGCCGCATGCAGGAATTATAAGTGCGTACAAAAATCCAAATACTCTTAATATGATATCAATTGATTCTACAGAAAATCAAAAGGTCTGCTTGGATTTAGTCAAAGATAGTATTAACAGCGTGAAATCATCTGTATATAAATTAACAAAAATGCATGCTCAAAGAGAAACGAACACATTGAATCGTTGGATTATGCCAGATAATTTGGATGAACGGCTTACTGATAATGCAAAAATCCATCTTGCTGAACACTACGAGATGCCTCGTAGGCTAGACTGGGATATATTTAGAAAGATTTATGATATTCAACCACAAAATTATGAGCAATTAATTTCCATTCCAGGAGTTGGACCAGCTGCTGTAAGAGCTCTATCTCTGATAGGTGAGTTGATTTATGGAACAAAAGCGTCATGGAAGGATCCTGTAAAATATAATTTTGCCCATGGTGGAAAAGACGGCGTACCGCATCCAGTTGCACGCAAGACCTATGATAAATCTATAAGTTACCTTTCGTCTGCAATCGAAGGAGCAGAGATAGAAAGAGAGGAGAGAATTCAAGCGTTAAAGAAATTGGCGGAATATTCGGCTAGAATGTTTAGTTAACATCAGAACATCATTCGTGAAACTAAATCACGACTTTCCGCAAAAACCTCTTTTTTTAGTAGTACTGGAGTTACGCCATTTCCATTATTGTTCTTGCTGAAGAAATGGTTGTAATGATACCTTCGATAACGACAAAAATCAATTTGAATATGTTTAGTCATATACGGTTGTTAGAATTAGGGCATGAAGTTTACTAGGACATTAGTAAAACATGCAAGTAATAGAATATGTCGATATCAATATACAAAACTCCATTTAAGTTATCATGGGTTCTATCTGGCAATAGCAAAGTCAACGCTGACTGGAAATCACCTCTTGCAGTTGCAGTACAATTATCTGGAGATACTACAACATTAAATGATGTAAATATCATCGGCATTAGTATTCGCAGGCAATAAAGCATCATTCTCTTGCCCTTTGTATTTGTTGGGTTGTTAGGTAACTCTCTTCTTTAGGTCTTTGATCTTCAATTATGAGATTGGTTTTGTTTATCATCTTTTGGATAAACTAACTTAGATTTATCTTCATATTCTTTAGGCCCATGATATCCCTCAGGATATGCCTCGTCTTTCAATTTCTCGACAGATTCTCCTGTAGGTAACGGAGCGTTTTTATCTACTTGGTATTTGAATATTTCAGGAAAATCCATGCCTAGAATTACATTCATACCTACAGCTATTATCCTTGATTTTGGGATATCGAATCTGTAATTAGAATCACCGAAAACAACTATTTTGTCATCTGTTTCCTTCATTATATGTCCTACGTGGTCTTCATTCTTTGCCCTCACTCCTTTATTAAAAAGAGTCTTTGGATACTGCCTTTCGTAGGTGCCAAGATCAATTCTACTTGATGGCGAACTCCATGGGTCGACACGACTTGTGGGCAGAGGCTCTTCACGACTAACCTTATACCTTTTGACAATCTCTTCTAAAGTACGACCTATCAGAACGTTTGCACCAACTTGCTGAACTTCTGAAATAGGTATATCGTATCTCTCATCTTTTCCACCAAACACGATAATCTTGTCAGGGGTTTCCCTTACAACGTGTCCCATATCAGGAGAATCTACGGATTTTACGCCTTTATTGAAATACTTACCTGATGTCATAATACTTATTAATACTTGGTAACGTCAATAATATACTTTTTTAGCTCATATTTCGATCAAGTGTGTTAAAGATAACGATTATTGGACAACCGTGTTGGAATGATATTATCAAAGATATTGCCGTATATTGTGATTATCACAGTCGATCTATTCCTATAACTCTATTATTTCTGAATGATCGGCTCCTATTATAACAGATATATACAATAGATGATTCTGATCCAATGGCATAGTAATGCGCTTAATTTTTTCAGGAATATATTAGGAATATCTGCAGTATTGGCATTAGGAATAGTTAATTCACCCTCAACCAAAAGAACGGAAGAGACAGTAAGGAGTATAGTTAGAGGCAAAGAAGAAATAAAATTTTCTAAAAAGAGTAAGAATACCTATTAAAACTGCTTATGAATTAATATCTAGTACAATCTGCTTTGAGGATGCTGCCAGAAAGGCCTACTGTCAGAATATGGATCTAAGCCGTTAATTAGGCTTTTTTCTTACGAGTACCAAAGATACTACGCACAAACTAGCCTTTTGATATAGGTACTTGTAACAAACGTGTATGGCAGTCTAACTACAACATACAATATTAATAACCTAGGGTCAAAGTAATTCAAGAGGTGTCACTAATAATATCTTGAAATAGTTAGGCTGATCTAATCTAATCTCATAACGACATAGAAAAATAACATAATATTTTGATTGCTTGCTAATTATCTATCTGTTATCACAAAGATGTAGATCGTTGGTGATAGCGAACTTGAATGCAAGTAATGTATCTCAAATGTGAAGGATTACCGTCGCGTTAGATAAGTGCAGAACATCTTATTTATCTCTTTGAATCAACTTCATCTTCATACCATATTTTGGTCGCAACGTAATTGCAGGATCAAGCTTGATACGTTGACCTTGTACAAGACGCATGGACCACTTTTGTACAATAGTAGCGATGATGAGTATACCTTCCATCCATGCAAATGTCTCTCCTATACATCCTCTTATTCCCCCTCCGAATGGAAAGTAACTGAATCTTGGCAAACGAGCCTTGAATTCATCTGTCCATCTGTCTGGCTTAAATTGTTCTGGCTCCCCATAATACAGTGGGTTATGGTGCATAACATACTGGCTCATAAATATTGAGGAGCCAGCAGGTATAGTATATTCGCCTACAGAATAATTATTTTCTACATACCGACCTATTGTCCAAACAGGTGGGAAAAGCCTCATTGATTCTCTAAGCACCTTCTCCGTATATTGTAACTTTGGAATATCGTCAATAGTTGGGATGTTTTTAACACCATGGCTATCATTGTCAATAGCTCCTAGAACTGAATCTATTTCGTTATGGAGTTTCATTTCGACATCCGGATACTGAGAAAGTAGGTAGAAAGTCCAGGTAAGTGCGTTGGCAGTAGTTTCATGACCGGCTATAAATATGGTCATAACTTCATCTCTTACTTGTTTATCTGACATTTTTCCATAAGACGTAGACCTAGATGCAAGTTTAGATGTAGAGAAAGCACCATCAGGTCCAGCAAGACCAGCATTAGAATCATGCGCCTGAAGTAATCTAGTAAGCAGATCATCATATCTCATATTGCTGCCAGACTCCTCCAGTTCTCTTCTATCGGAGATTAAACCGTACACTAGTGAATCCAGTTCTTTTTTGGCTTGACGTGCTCTCCTTGGAGCAGGTAAAATAGGAAATTTGTCAAGAACATGGCCTATTGGACTCTGCAACCTTTTGGAATAGTTACGGCTGGTGGTCAATGCTTTTCCAACTTGTTGAGCCTCTGATTCTACATCATAATTTAATACTGTTTTGCATATAATATCAAGTGTTAGTCGCATTAGCTCAGGGGAGATGTCTACTATAGATCCATGTTTCCATCTGTCACCAAAACGACTGGCGTAATCGGATATAACCTTGCCGTATGTCATAACTTGCTTTGGATGAAATATTGGCTGTATTAGTCGTCTTTGACGGTCATGGAAGTCTCCTTCGCTTGTGACTAAACCTTCTCCTAAAACAGCTTTTGCAGTCTGTAATCTCTTACCCTTTTTGAAATTGCGGTGATCGTATATGAGCACCTTCTCGATGTAATCAGGATTATTAATCAGGTAAACATGCTGCTTGGGTCCTAATTTGAAATGGGAAATGTCTCCATATTTCTGTGCTATGGTTGTTAATGTCTTGATAGGATCGTCAACGAATTGACGAATCAGTTTACCAGGCATTTTATAGGATGGACCGGGTGGGTACTTGATTATTTCACTTTTCATAATTGGGCTCATTTTTCTGTTCTATTGCTAAATTATAAGGTTTATTATAACGACGACCATACCTAGAAAACTCACTACAGGTACAAATATAACAAATTCAAGCCGATGAGTACAATTATCTAAGAGCGATTACAGATGGATTTCAGGGGTTAATGGTGAAGATAGACCTAAACCTATAAGGTGTGTAATGTGAAAATGAAAGGAAACATATCTAGAACTGAGAGAGAATATAGTTAGTGTAAATTGTAGCGATGCTCAGCTGCTACAACCATAATCGTAAACTTCATAATTTAAAGTAGATCATTTTTTAGTTTATACGCATTAAGCGACTAATTGTGATACTCTCGCCACGCTAAGAAAATAGAGAGTATCTGAGATTTCTTAAAAGCGAAATGCACAAAAGAGCAACAGTGTCGTTCTCCGAATTGGATAATACAGTGAGGAGTAAAAGGTGTGTGTATGTATATGATATTTGAATCAAGTTTCAGTAAATCTTATTATATTTGCTACGTGTTTATTCGCAAACTCAAAGTGGAACTTGTTACATAAAAGGTGGATATGGTTGAAATAATATTTTAGGATACCATTTCTTTTTTTTTATTCCGCGCCAAAGAAGCCTATCAGATCAAATCCTTCTTCTTGTGATGGTTTGGTAGACTGTATCTCTGCTATAGATATCAAATTTCCGTCTGGGTCTTCGATTATTGTATGTTTACCAAAGGGTTCGTTTGTAGGCTCTTTGAAGAATTTGACTTCTTCTTTGCCTCCCTTTTTCTCCTTTAAGGATTTAACAGTGTAATCAAGATCTTTGACCATAAAACCTACAAGCACATTTGCTGTTCTGCTCTTTTCGTGTCTTTCTCTATCTGCTGATCCTTTTCTTCTCTTTACCGGATGCAAAGCGATAGTCGTATCCTTGTTGAAAAATTCGGTCCAATCTTTAGATTGGAATTTAACAGGTAGTTCAAGAATATCCCTATAAAATTTCACAGAACGCTCCATGTCTGATACTAGTAGTATTACTGCACCGACTTTTGCAAATAACAATATCTTCATCTTAGGTTTGTGAATTCTCAGTTATTAATCTAACTACGATGCTAGGCAATGAAACTAGACTTACTTACTATTGCTAGAGTAGTTGATGAGGCTATTAGGTTTGTGTCAGATAATCAGAAACGCGTAGCTTTATCGAGCTATGCTAGCTTTATCTTTCAAAAATACTGACGAGATTGCGAATATTTAACACAAGATATATCATCCTAGCTATGTAATTATGTCGAAAAGGAAAGAAATGGTTGTTATTCATGTGAGCAAGGAGATCGAAGCATCAGCTGAACGAGTATGGGATATTGTATCAGACGTTGACAGAGAACCTGAACTCTGGCATGGTACTAAATCCGTCAAAACAATTAACAAAAAGGAAGGGAAGGTAATCGAAAGAGAAGTAGTAATTGCTTTCAAAAACTCGGTATGTAGAGAAATTGTTACATTAGATCCAAAGAAGTCAGTTAAGAAAAAAATTACAGATGGAGCAATGAAAGGTACAAAAGATATTATAATAACAGCTATTGCAGATAACAAAACTCGAGTAGATGTCCAATGGGATATCAAAGTAAAGGGTTTCTTTGGGATGTTTACATGGATAATCAAAAAACACATTTCGGAAGGATCGGAAGACGCCTTAGAAAGAATATCGAAAGCAGCACAAAGCTAGTCTCAATTTGGAAAATGCTGTTTATAAAGAGCTAATGGATAACAAAATAAACTTTCACAACCTTTCTAAAGAGTAAGAAGTAGCTTTCTGGCAAGATCAATAGATACGGTTACAAGAAAGGATGGATTTTTATTTGGAGAGATTTTTGCTAACTACAACACCTGAGATTGACCGTAGAGTGCAGGAGTTTGCTGATCTACGTTGAGTCAGGATCTAGTTGGAATTAATTTCTTGATCGCATTTGGCGGTACTGCGTCGGCCCGGTTCTTATCAGGTTACGCACTAAAGTTACGCACTAAAGAAAGCCTTATTGCGTTTCAAGCAGTATTTGCTAAAGTTAATAAGATTGATTAAATTTCTTTAAGATAGTGTCGTCGTTGCTCCACGGGATAGATAAAGTAAGAATCTATTAAATTACATTTTTTACAATATAAATCCAATCATCTCTATTGGGACAAGTTATTTTTTCCGTTCTGCTTCGTAGTTTTTCGTAATTCGCACTTTAATCAGCTTTTTTATTAGACTGACGGGAAGTTTTTTGTTCAGAGGGAAACGAATTGTTGCTTTGCTGGTCTCATAGCCTTTTAGTTCACTTTTGTGCTCCTCTACGACGGGAGTGGGTATGTATAGTCCGATGTGTTTTTTTGAAAGTCCGAAATAAACCAGTCTGCCTTTGTAATAATAATAAGGGATCCCATAACTAATACGTTCCTGTGCGCCTATTAAAGGGGGGGTTGATTTAGAAATCAAGAAAAGGAATGGAAAAAGGTTAGGGGTCTAGTGATAAAATATTATTATTGATACTAATAATACCTAAAAGTCTTGATTAATTAGTCTGATATATATAGATAACAACATCTCGCATGAGCAGTTACAATTCTCTCTTCTTCATGGGAATATAATAGTCATACATATGAATTACGTATATACCGAGAAACCCTATAACACCTCCCAAAATAGCAAGTAATATGTTTTGAGGTAAATGACTAGTAACTCCCAGTTCTTTTAACACCATTTGTATTATGACTGTGATGAGAATACTGGAGGATCCTATTGTAGCTGTAAGAGATGCCCCTATCCTACTTAAGCCAATAGAATAAGAGAGTGAGCCGATAAAGGGAATTACTGAGAAAAGGAACAAGATAATAATTGCAATTATTAAAGGTTGTGGCAATAAAGATACTTTATTTGATGAAGATGATGCATGCTCAGACTCATTCGGCAATAATAATCCAAGGATCATAAACCCGACTAGGATTAAACCTGAAACTAACATAGAGGCGCCTGCCACTCCTATAGATGAATGTTTCAGGAGAAGTTTACTTAGAAAGAGAACGCCAATTGCAAATCCAAATGCTGAAAGAATTGCTTCTCCATCTCCAAAAGTAATTATATCAGATAACGAAAATGTTGATAGCGCTGGTTGTGTTATTTTTACTGTCTCAATATTAACACCAACATCAAAATTGATATCACTTGCAACAGCCATAAAAAATCCTATTAGTGCTAAACTGATACCAATAATATGAAATCTGTTCAATCTCTCATTCAAGAATACTCGTGCTAAAACAACTATAACGACTATTTCAACTGGCCCAGCAATAAGAACTTCTTTTGAAGCCCCTATCCTGCTAATGGAATCATACCATGTAAATATTCCAAGTGAGAGTGACAAAGAAGCTAGAGTAAGGTTTTTCCATGAATTAGCGAAAAGAATCGTTATCTCCTTCTTCTTTTTAAAAACAAAAGCCGCTACCATCAGCAACATTGCACCTGCTGAAATTATGCTTATGGCTGAAAGCATAATTGGAGAAACTCGAAGAAATGAAGCTGAAGTTGTTAAATATTCAATGATGATGGATTCTATAGAAATAGTAATAGCATAGATAAAAACTACCCAAGACTTACGGATTAATAGCAACGACGACAACAAAAAATACTACTAGGAATACTCCTTATAACTGAAGATGTTGTTATTGTGTAGAGATTGTTCACGGGTGAATTTAGTCAAATCCTATTTTAATATGTAGTATATTATTCGTGGAACTACTTAGCTTTTTACTTTTGATTTCGGAGACAAAACGGAGTCACTAGCCGATAAATGTTTTGTATTTATTCTGTTGATTGATATTTAATATGTTCTGAACATCTTCAAAGTTTAGTTCTGCATGCCCTATTTATATTCTTGATAAAAGTGAGTCATTAACAATATTACGAAATTAGGGAATAGATTCGTTCATTTGACCGATTATTACAATAACTCAAATTTCAAAAATCTGTGATGAATCTCCCCTTGCAGAAGAGGTCTTGACATCAGGATTCACTTCATCAATGCTCTTAGCTAGCTGAGTTATTTTTGGATTCGTGAGAAGACGACTTATTTCTTCCAATTCCGAACCGGACCTTATGACAATACCTCTCTTCTTTGTGGCAGATCCTGAACTATCGACAGGATTGATTTCAATAGCAACTAATGGAGAGCCTCTTCCTCTCAAACCCGGAAGCTTGAACAGAAATATCCCAGGTATGTTAGTAGCTTTTCTCTCCCAATCTTTTCCCTCTTTTAGAAACTGGGTCAGTCTTTCTTTTGCTGTCGTTGCTGGGGGTCCTTCTTCCGCTGTCATATTCTTACTCTATATTATTATATTCAACCCTAATTAAATTTATAAGAAGGTAAGATAGCGTTAGCCAACATCGACTGGCTTTTTCAGTCATCATCCGCACCCTATTTTTAAGATTTCATGAAATTATCAAGATCTTTACTATAGTTACTCTGCTTACAAAGACTAATAAATCATGAGATGCATAATAAGGTGTTTGTATGCGAAAAGAGGTTTTGTAGGTTTCGGCTTGCAAAGTATTCTAACTAGCATGCAGACATTTCAGTATTAAAGTTAAAGTTCTGCTTACAGTCAATATTTCATTATATTCTACAACATGTTGTTTCATGCAGATTGCGCAATTCTATTATTCCAATCATCAGCTGGTATCATTATATTTCAACCTAGTAGAGGCTGAAAGAAGACAATGCACTTTATTGATCAAAAAATATTACTAGCAATAAAATAGAGATCAAAATAACCAACCAGTATCATCTTTGGGATCGCCTCCATTATGGACGAGATCCTAAAATACAATAGACTACCTAGATTGAGCGTTTAATTTAGGTCTCCCATGTCACATTTTCTCCATCGTCCGGACGAATTCTCCATGAGGTCCCGAGATAAAACCGTCCATCGACGTTTACAGTAGTCAGCTCAAATTATTTTTCTTAATTATTTTTCCTCATACGCTTGCGTCAAAGTCTTTATGTCAAGCTTACGCATTTGAAGCAATGCCTTCATAACTCTTTGTGATTTCTTAGAATCCTTGTCTTGAAGCATCTTGGTTAATACGACGGGAACGATTTGCCACGAGACTCCGTATTTGTCTTTGAGCCAACCACATTGCTGTGCCTTTTCGTCGCCGCCCTCAGAAAGTTTCTCCCAATAATAGTCCACTTCCTTTTGCGTCTCGCAATGCACTTGGAACGAAATGGCTTCGTTAAATTTGAAGATCGGACCACCATTGAGAGCTACATATTTTTGTCCTTCGATTTCAAAATCCATGGTCATTACCGTTCCATCTTCCTTTCCATGAAACTCGTACCCTTCTTTTCCATAGCGGCTAACATCGCCTATCTTTGAGTTTTTAAAAATGGAGGCATAAAACTTCGCTGCCTCCTCAGCTTTATCATCAAACCACAAACATGGGATGATCTTTTGCATATGGTTTTAGTCCTCCTTTATTAATTACTTTACGTTCAGACAAGTACGAATTTCCTTGACAATACTCTCGATAGATGGCAAGTGCCTTGATGATAACACAGTTGCCACTTTTTTAGAAAATTTACATGTAACTTGATTCCCAGTTGTTCCCCCTTCTACAAAATTAGCAGCTGCCTCATCTTGTCGCAGTTTGCTTTGTTTATGTTGGTCTTCTACCATCTCATCAATTTCTATCACGTACGATTTATTCATAGGCAATAATATACAAAGTATAGCTTATAACTGTGTAAGGGATCAAAAGTATAGTAGGAGCTATCGGAAATTATTGAATTTGAATTTGTTATCTTTAAAACTGTTGAAGATCAAGATCCTGAGTTAATAGCTAGTAACACTTAACGACATGCCTTTGTTTTATCCTAAATAAAAGAAAATTTGGCTGACTCTTAAATGTTTAGGCAAATTCTTTGA
>Ga0193723_1000083_pt1 | contig 30206 bp, 34 predicted proteins | sample H2m2metaG_FD_143042 | JGI IMG/M metagenome (GOLD analysis project Ga0193723, IMG submission 143042) | Soil microbial communities from a riparian zone of the East river system, Colorado, United States - H2m2 | ecosystem: Environmental > Terrestrial > Soil > Riparian zone | place: USA: East River...
GTGGGCGCTGTTCATTACGGCGATCCTCGCGGTGCTGGCGCTGCCGGTGCTGCAGGGCGCCGCGATCATGCTCTTGTTCGACCAGACGATCGGCACGCACTTCTTCGATCCGGTGGCGGGCGGCCAGGCGCTGTTGTGGCAGCACCTGTTCTGGTTCTTCGGTCACCCCGAGGTTTATATCCTGATCCTGCCGGCGATGGGCATGGTGTCCGACATCATCGCCAATGGCAGCCGCAAGCCGATCTTCGGCTATCACTCGATGGTGTTCGCCATCATCGGGATCGCGTTCCTGGGCTGGGTCGTGTGGGGCCACCACATGTTCATGAGCGGCATGAACCCGACCCTCGGGTCGACGTTCATGGTGTCCACGCTGCTCATCGCGGTGCCGTCGGCGATCAAGGTGTTCAACTGGATGGGCACGATGTGGCGCGGCAACCTGCGCTTCCACGTTCCGATGCTCAACGCCATCGGCTTCGTGTCGATGTTCACGATCGGCGGCCTGTCCGGAATCTTCATGGCCGCGACGCCGGTCGACATTCCGCTGCACGACACGCAGTTCATCGTGGCGCACATCCACTACGTGCTGTTCGGCGGCTCGCTGTTCGCGCTGTTCGCCGCGATCACCTACTGGTATCCGAAGATGTTCGGCCGGATGATGAGCGAGCGGATCGGGAAGGTGCACTTCTACCTCACGTTCATCTTCTACAACATGACGTTCTTCCCCATGCACATCATCGGGATGGGCGGGCAGATGCGGCGCATCTACGATCCGACGGTCTACGACTTCCTGAAACCGCAGCAGCCGCTCAACGTGTTCATTTCGTACTCCGCCTTCGCGCTGTTCGCCGTCCAGTTTCTGTTCGCGTTCAACTTCCTGTGGAGTCTGAAGTTCGGCAAAAAGGCGCCGCAGAATCCGTGGGAGGACAACGGGATGGAGTGGTCGCTGCCGAACCCCGCGCCACACGGCAACTGGGAGCGCACGCCCAACGTGTATCGCGGGCCGTACGAGTTCAGCGCGCCGGAAGCCGGCGATAAGGACTATCTGCCGCAGTATCTGAAGCTGCCTACTGACCGCGATCCGGTGCCGGCGCCGCTGCCGGCGCCCGGACACTGACCGGGAGAGTGCGATGACGCACGCGACTCAAAGCCTAGATCAGATGCGGCCGCCCTTCCCGGCCGAGCCGGGATCCGGAGTCTACAGCAACAAATTGGGGATGTGGGTCTTCCTCGCGAGCGACGTGATGTTCTTCACGGCGCTGATCGGCTCGTACATCATCCTGCGCTTCGGGATGACGACGCCGTGGGCGCAGCCGGGTGCGGTGCTCAACGTGCCGCTGACGGGGCTCAACACGTTCCTCCTGATCTGCTCGTCCGTCTCGATGGTCAAGGCGTACGCTGCGATCGCGGACGGCAAGAAGTACTTCCTGCGCAAGGTGCCGGGGAAGACGCTGCAGGACGGCGGGCTCAAGTTCTGGCTGCTCGTCACGATCATCTGTGGCGCGGGGTTTGTGGGCGTCCAGGTGGTCGAGTACATCAAGCTGATCGGCGAAGGCTTCACGCCCGCCGGCTATCGTGAAGCGTCACTGCTCGCCGAGCATGCCACCGCCGATCCGATCAAGTACGGCCTGGGTGTCGCGGGGATGTACGGTTCGGCGTTCTTCACCATGACCGGATTCCACGGTTTCCACGTGACGTGCGGCGTGATCAGCATGCTGTATCTCTACTTCACCAAGGTGCTGCCGGAGAAGTACTCGGCTCAGGACTACCGCGGCATCGAGGTCATCGGGTTGTACTGGCACTTCGTCGACCTGGTATGGATCATCCTGTTCACGATCGTCTACCTGATCTGAGGCCCAGCGCCCCTATGACCACCCCGACCACGCCGACCACCCATGTTCGCCCGAATTACATGCGGATCTGGTTGTACCTGTTCGTGATGACTGTCGCCGAGGTAACGCTGGCGTTCGAGCTGCCAGTCGGGCGAACAGGGAAGCTGATCCTGCTGCTCATTCTGGCGATCTGGAAGGCGCTGCTGGTCGCGCTGTTCTTCATGCACCTCAAATTCGAGCGCTGGCGGCTGCGCCTGATCTTCATCGTTCCCCTACCGCTCGCCGCGATTCTCGTCACCGTGGCGATCATGGAGAAGGTATTCTAGCCAGGGCGCTGCTCGAGCTCACCAAGCCGCGGATCACACAGCTGGTGCTCCTCACGGCCGCCGCCGGGTTTTATCTCGGTGCGCACGGTCGTGTGGACTTGCTGCTGCTGGCCAACACGCTGATCGGGACCGCGCTGGTCGCGGGCGGCACGAACGCGTGGAATCAGATTCGCGAGCGCGACGTCGATGCCCGCATGGCCCGGACGCGGCGGCGGCCGCTGCCCTCTGGCCGTCTGACGCCACGCGCCGCGATCTGGTTCGCCTCGGCGATCACCGTCGGCGGCGTCGCCTATCTCGGCGCGACCGTCAATCTGATTACCGCCGCGCTCGCGGCGCTGACGTTCGCGAGCTACGTGCTGCTCTACACGCCGCTGAAGCGGAAAACTTCACTCAACACTCTGGTCGGGGCCGTCCCTGGCGCACTGCCGATCGTGGGCGGCTGGACCGCCGCCGGCGGCAGCCTCGGCGTCGCCGTTGCCGCGCTGTTCTGGATTCTGTTCCTGTGGCAGCTGCCACATTTCCTCGCACTCGCCTGGCTGTACCGCGAGGACTATCGCGCCAGCGGCTTGCGCATGCTCAGCGTCTCGGATGACGATGGGCGCGACACGGGTCGGATGGCATTGCTGTACGCGACCGCCCTGCTCCCGATCAGCTTGCTGCCCACGGTGCTCGGCGTGACCGGGGCGTGGTACTTTTTTGGGGCGCTTGTCCTGGGGCTCGCCTATGTTGCCGCCGGAACCGGATTGCTGATCGGAGCCACGCCATCGCGCGCCTGGCGACTCTTTTTCGTGTCCATTCTCTACCTGCCGGCCTTGTTGACGCTCATGGTGCTCGACAAGGTTGCCGCATGATCCCGTTTCATCGCGTGCTCATTACCACCGGCATCGTGTTCTGCGCCGGTTTCGCCCTTTGGGCTGTCCTGCGCGGTCAAATGGCATTGGGCATCGGCTTCGGCGTGTTGGGAGCCGGTCTGACGTACTACCTGCGCCATCTGCAACGTTTCATCGGCCGATGAATCAGCACATCGATCTCATCTACTTCTTGAGCTCGTTGGTGATGGTGGTGTTCCCGCTGGCGGTCTTTACCTGGCTGACCTATCTCGTGGTCAAGGCATATCGCCGGGACCAGAGCGCAGTGCGCAAGAACCCTCGTTAGATTCCCGCCCATGGCTGCTGGATCGGAAAAACGACAAGTCGTTCGTTACGCCTTCTTTAAGCTCGACCCTGCCTGGCGCCGGCTGACCGCCGAGCGTCAAGCGGCGGCCAAGATCGAGTTCGGCGAGACGCTCGAGCGCTATCATGGCCGTCTGATGCTCAGGCCGTACGGTCTCGTCGGCATTCGGGGCGACACCGACTTCCTGCTGTGGCAAGTAGCGGAGGACCTCGACGCGCTGGTCGAGCTGCAGACGGCGCTGAACCGCACCGATCTCGGCGGCTACCTCTCGATTCCATACAGCTATCTCGCGATGACGCGGCGCTCGATTTACGAGTTCCCCCCAGCGGCCCCCGATCAGGCGCACGAGCAGCGTCTCGTCATTCAGCCCAGTGCGGCGAAGTATCTCTTCGTCTACCCGTTCATCAAGACCAGGCCGTGGTATGCGCTGCCAAAACCGGAACGCCAGCGCATGATGGACGAACACGTTCGTGTCGGCCGCAAGTATCCGACCATTCGCCTGAACACGACGTATTCCTACGGGCTGGATGACCAGGAGTTCATCGTCGCGTTCGAGGGCGACAATCCCGCCGAGTTTCTCGATCTGGTGATGGAGCTGCGCGAGAGCGAAGCGTCGTCCTACACCCTGCGCGACACGCCGACGTTCACGTGCGTGCAGATGTCGCTCTGGGACATGCTCGACACCCTGGGCGGCGCCGGCGCAGCGCAGGCTGTGGCGCGGCGACCCGCGCGTTCCGACGGCTTCACCCCCGTCGCGAGCCTCGCCGATTTGCCTCCCGGCAGCGCCAAACGCGTCTACGCCGACAACGAGGCCGTCGCGCTCTTCAACGTGAACGGGACCGTCTACGCGATCGCCAACCGCTGCACCCATGCCCGTGCCAGCCTGTCGGAAGGCACGGTGGACGCCGCTCGCTGCGCCGTGACGTGCCCCTGGCACGAAGGCGTCTTTTCGCTCGAGACCGGCCGCGTGCTCGGTGGCCCACCTGTCCATCCCGTGACGGCCTATCAGGTGAAGCTGGACGGCGACACGATTCTGATCGCTCACGAGGCACGGGAGCCTGCGGTTTCTTAAAGCGTGCCGTCGGGAGCGCACCGACGTCACTCCAGTCTGGTTCATGCGGCAGGCGGGGCGCTACATGCCGCAGTACCGCAAGCTCCGCAAGCGCTATTCCATTCTCGACCTCTGCCACGATCCCGAACTCGCCGCCGAGGTCACGCTCCAACCGGTCGCGCGCCTCGGCGTGGATGCCGCGATCGTGTTCGCCGACATCTTGCTGCCCTTCGAGCCGCTCCGGCTCGGTCTGAGCTTTGAGGCGGGTGAAGGGCCCCACATCGATCGCCCGATTCGCGATGCCACTGATGTCGAGCGGCTGCCGTCGTTCAACATCGAAGCCGAGCTCGGTTATGTGCTGGACACGATTCGACTGGCGCGCCGCGCCCTGCCGGCGGATGTGCCGCTCATCGGATTCGCCGGCGCCCCGTTTACCCTGGCGAGTTACGCAATCGAGGGCGGCGCCAGCCGCACGTTTACGAAGACCAAGGCCTTCATGTACCAGGCACCAGACACCTGGCACCTCTTGTTGAGCAAGCTGGCTGAGCTCGTGGGACAGTATCTCGCCGCGCAAGCGCGCGCCGGCGCGCAGGCGTTACAGCTGTTCGACAGCTGGGTCGGCTGCCTCTCACCAGACGACTACCGCACCTACGTGCAGCCGCATAGCCGGAAAGCGTTGGCGCTCGCGGCAGAATCACAAGTGCCGCTGATTCACTTCGGCACGGGCACCGCCACCTTTCTGGAGGACTTTGCGGCCGCGGGCGGCGACGTGATCAGCATCGACTGGCGCATTCCGCTCGACGCTGCGTGGTCGCGGATCGGGACACGCGCTATCCAGGGGAATCTCGAGCCGGTGGCACTCCTCGCTCCCGCAGCCGAGCGCGACCGTCAGGTCTCGGGCATCCTCAAACGCGCCGCGGGCCGGCCCGGCCACATCTTCAACCTCGGCCACGGTGTGCTTCCGGAGACGGACGTAGCGGCTGTCCGCGCGGTCGTGGATCTCGTACATGGCGGCTGAACCCTCCCCCCAGGTCGCCGTGCTCGTGATGGCGTACGGCGGGCCGGGCAACATCGACGAGGTCGAGCCCTACCTGATGGATGTCCGCGGCGGCCGGCCGACCAGACCGCAGCTGGTCGAGGAAGTCCGCGCACGCTATGCCCGCATCGGCGGGCGCTCTCCCATCCTCGACCTCACCCGCGCGCAGGCCTCAGGGCTAGGCCGTGCGCTCGGGGATCGGTTCCGCGTCTACGTGGGCATGCGTCACTGGCATCCCTACATCCAGGAAGCGGTCGAAGCGATCGTCCTGGCGGGGCAGCGACGCGTCGTCGGCGTCGCAATGGCGCCCCACTATTCCAACATGTCCGTCGGCGCCTACGAAAAGAAGCTCCTGCAGGCGACGGACGGCCGTGTGGAGACCTCTCTCATTCGCAACTGGTGGAGTCACCCTCGATTCCTGGACGCGGTCGCCGATCGGGTAACACAGGCGTTGCAGCGCTTTCCTGAGCCGTCCGGGGTGCCGGTCATCTTCACCGCGCACAGCCTTCCCGAGCACATCCTCGCGTCCGCCGATCCCTATCCGGAGGAAATCCGTCGCAGTGCCGAGGAGGTCGCGCGCCGCGCACGGCTGCGTGACTGGCGAGTCGCCTATCAGAGCGCCGGTGCCACGCCGGAGCCATGGCTCGGACCCGACGCCGAAGAGGTGATCACTGAATTAGCGAAGTCCGGGAGCAAAGGTGTGCTGCTCGTCCCGATCGGTTTTGTGTGCGATCACGTCGAGATCCTCTACGACATCGACGTCGAGTACCAGGCGTTGGCCCGGCGGCTTGGCCTGCAGCTCGAGCGAACCGAGTCGCTCAACGACGATGCCGGGCTCGTGGCAGCCGTGGCCGATGTCGTGCGCACCGCGGCCTCCGATCGAGGCTGGCTCTGAACGTCGCCGTCATTGGCGCAGGGTTGGCGGGCCTCGCGGCGGCCTGGGAGCTCACGCGGACCGGCGGCTGTGAGGTCACTGTCTACGAGAGCGAGCGCCGGGCGGGCGGCGTGATCCTGACCGAGCACACGCAGGGATTTGTCGTCGAGGGCGGGCCTGATGGCTTTCTTGCGGGCGAGCCTGAGCTGACCGAGCTCGCTCGGGAGCTGGGCATTGGGGATCAGGTGGTGAATCAGTGCGCCCGCGGGACCTCGTTGTGGACCGGGAAGGAGCTCGCGCCGGTCGAGGAAGGACGTGCCGCCGCGGTACTCGGCATCGAGGCGAAGGGCGCAGAGGTGGCGGCAGGATTCCGGAGCTTCGCCGCGGGGATGAGTCAGCCGGTCGCCGCGCTCAGCCAGCGGCTCGCTGGCGCACTCCGGATCGGCCGGGGTGTTGCCGGCCTGACGCGTGCCGGCGACGGCTGGCGGATAGCGATCACCGGTGGATCGGCGACCGAAGCGCACGGGATCATACTTGCGCTGCCCGCCTACGGCGCCGCACCGCTCCTCGAGAGCGTTGGTGTCGTGGCGGCGCGCGCGCTCGCGGAGGTCGTGTACGTGCCCAGCATCACGGTGTCGCTCGCGTATCGGGCCAAGCAGGTGCAGGGACGTCTGGCAGGGGCAGGTTTCGTGGTGGATCCGGAATTGGTAGGGGCGCAGCCTGCTGCGCCGCTACATCTCCGCGCGTGCACCTATTCGTCGTCGAAATTCCCCGGCCGCGCCCCCGATGGGCACGTGCTCCTGCGTGCGTTTCTCGCGCCAGGGGACGGCGATCCGGCGAAGGCCGCACATGCTCATCTCGCCGCGATCCTGCACCTTCGCGGCGAGCCGCTATGGTCGCGTGTGTTCCATTGGCCGCGCGGGCTGCCGCGGTATCACTCGACACATCGCGACCAACTCGGCGAAGTTCGGCACCGGCTGGCCGAGATGGGGCCGATCGCGGTCGCGGGCGCCGGCTATGACGGTGCCGGGGTGTCGGCCTGCGTACGCTCCGGGCGTGAGGCGGCGCGCCTTATTACACGGTCGATGGTTCGTTGACGAGCGGGATCACCTCTTCGGCAAAACGCTCCATTTCCTCGAGCTGAGGGCTGAACTGCAGGAGCAGGAGATCGACCCCCGCCTGCTCGAACGCGCGAATACGATCGGCGATCTGCTCCGGTGTTCCCGTGAGGCCCGCCTTCAGCCCGCGATTTGAGACCGAATAGTCTTCCAGGCTCACGCGCTGCTCGAGCTGTGTGTTGGCGAGCCATTGTTCGTAGTTCGCATATCCCGCGGCATTCTGCCGGACATCGGTAATCCGCTCGATCTCGCGCTTGGCGGCTGTTTCGGTCGCGCGACACACGACGTAGCCGGCGACGCCGTAGACGAGCGGCGGCAGACCGTTCTGTTCGCGGAGGGCGTGCATGTCCAGAATCTTCGCACTCACCCGCTCGGGTGGATCGCCGTGCATCAAGTAGCCGTCGCACGCTCGGGCGATCAGCGCTTTTGCGGCCGGCGATTCGCCGCCGGCGTAGAGCGTCGGCCGGGGCCGGCGCACGGGCTTGGGTTCCAGAATCGTATCCTCGACCCGATAGTACTTGCCCGCGAAACTGAAGCGCCGCTCGGACCAGAGACCATCGACGACCGCGAGCCACTCTGCCGTGCGGGCGTAGCGCGCGTCGTGCGTATCGAACTCCACCCCGTATTGCTTCGCCTCCTCGGCCCACCACGACGAGACGACGTTGAGCGACAGGCGCCCGCCCGAGATGTGATCGATGTTCGCGGCCTGCTTGGCGAGCAAGGCCGGCGGATGAAATGTCGGGCGCACCGCCACCATCAGCTCGAGCCGCTCGGTCACCGCCGCCAGCGCGGCCGCCGTCGACCAGGCATCCAGCGCGGGCGCGTCCGGTCCCTTGATATCGTTGAGATTGAGCTCGGCGATGAGCGTGAGGTCGAACCCCGCGCGTTCGCTCGCGCGCGCGAGCTTGCGCACATACGACCACTCGGCTTCCATCCGCTCATCTTCGACGTTGCGCAGCCACCCGCCGAATACCGGCAACCAATATCCGAAGCGCATCAGCGGGCCTCCTTCTCAATGAAGTCGACGAGCCGCTCAACCGGGTCGAATCCAACGACCCGTGGCGCGTCGGCCACGAAGTTGGAGAGCGCGTTGATGTCGTAGTAGTACAGCCGGCCGGTGCGGTCATCGATCGTGTACTCAATCCCCCCCACGTCGATGCCGCACGCGGCCGCAATCCGCTCGACTTGGCGTGCAATCTCCGCCGGTGGCTCGTAGCCTTCGACGCGCAAACCGTTTCGCGGCGCGTCGACCGGACACGCGGTGCGCACCAGCTCGGCCCCCTCGGTCGTCTGGCACACGTCGGCGGGGCAGAGATTGAACGTCTCGCCCGCTGAGTAGACTCGGATGCCATACAGGTAGCGGCCGCCCAGCACTTCAACTCGCGTGATGCGGCCCTCTTCGGATGGAATGAACTCCTGCACGAGCGCGGTCCGATCGGGGCCTAATTCGAGGCTGCCGGTCGCTGCAGCGGCCGCGAGTTGCTCCGGTGTATCGAAGCGCACGATCCCAGCCCCGCTCCCGCCCACGTTGGGCTTGACCACCACGGGGAACTCGAGCTCCCGGGCGGCTGCCGGCGCGTCGGCAGGATCATTGATGACCCGCGTCGGAGGGTAGGGAAGACCGAGCTCGCGGAGTATCGAGAGCTGCAGCGCTTTCGACGTCTCCGCCTGATAGGCCCGCGAGCCGTTGATGACGCGCACACCGTGCCGCTCGAGGTGCGCGAGAAAGTGCTGCGTATAGAAGAGCGAGTGCGCGTGGCCCCGCGTCCAGGCTGATGGACTCATCCGATTAAACACCAGATCGTACTCAGGGCGGCGGCCCGGATCGAACCCGTGATGCTCGGCGTGTAGCCGCCGGTACGGCGTGCCGCGGGCGTCGAGCTCGGCGAAGAACGGCGTGAACCAGTGCGGGTGCTCGTAATAGATGCCGATCATGTCGTGACTCCCGCCGCAAGGGATGCGGCTTCGAGGGCGGCCCGTTCGATTCGCTCGACGAGACCTGCGTCGGGGGCACCGGCGCGGAACTGGGCGTCGGTGCCGTAGACGCCGGCCGAGACAACGAGGGCGCCGACGCTCGCGAGGAGCGGCCGCAGCCCGTGGTCGACGGCCAGCAGGTGTGCCAGTCCGCCACCGGTGGCGATCGGGATAGCGATCTTTCGCGCGAGGGCATCCGGCGGCAGGAGATCGAAGAACACCTTGAGGAGTCCGCTGTAGGTGGCGCGATAAATCGGGGTGCTGAGTACCACGATTCCCGCATCCAGCACGCCCTGGAGTGCGTCGGCGACCTCCCGATCCTCGCGCCGCCCGAGCAAGGCGTCGGCGGGCAGCCTGGCGAGGTCGATGAGACGCGAAGGACCTGCCCCCTGTCGCTCCAATGCCGCGAGCGCCAGCTCGAGCAGCGCGCGTGAGCGCGATGCGGACTTGGGACTGCCCGACAAGCCTATGACTGATGCGGTCACGATTGCCTCCTAAAAAGCGATCGGCCGCGACTCGAATCGTGGAGTCGCGGCCGATCATGTTTGCGTCGTTGTGGGAGCGGGAGCCCCCGTGCTTCCTATCTCATGTCATCCCGCATGCTGACGCTCCAGACCGTCCGCTCCCCGGGCAACACATGGGGCGGTGCAGACGGCAACACATCAGCATGGTGACTGGCTTCATCGTTCGCGTAACCTAGATGTGGCGCCGGGCTTCTGCAACCACCCCGTCCACGGTCAGTCCGAACTCTTTGTAGATCCGCTGATACGGCGCCGATTCGCCGAACCGCTCGATGCCCATGATCACGCCGTTGCCTTCCGGAACCCAGCGGTACCAGGACTGTGGCGCTGCCGCCTCGACGGCGATCCGCGGCACGCCGGGCGGCAGGACGGAATCACGATAGTCCTGCGACTGTTTGGCGAAGTACTCGAGGCAGGGCATTGACACAGCTCTCGGCCGGCGGCCATCAGCCTTCAGCTTTTCATATGCCCCAAGGATTAATTCCACCTCTGAGCCCGTGGCCATCAATACGATGTCCGGATTCGGGGAGTCGGCGAGGACGTAGCCGCCCTGATGCAGGCCCGCGGCCGGCGCGTATTTCGCACGATCCACCACGGCGACTTTCTGCCGCGTCAGCACCAGAGCGACCGGGCCGTCGCGGTGCGTGATGGCCGCGCGCCACGCTTCGACGACTTCAGTCGGATCGGACGGGCGGATCACCGTCATGTTGGGGACGGCGCGCAGCGTGGCGAGCTGTTCGATCGGTTGGTGCGTCGGTCCGTCTTCGCCCAAGCCGATCGAGTCGTGCGTGAAGACATAGATGGGCTTGAGACGGGTCAGCGCCGCCAGACGAATGGATGGCCGCATGTAGTCGGAGAAGATCAGGAATGTGCCACCGAACGGCATGAAACCACGATGCAGCGTGATGCCGTTCAGTACGGCGCCCATCGCGTGTTCGCGCACGCCGTAGTGGAAGTTACGGCCGGCGCCGCCGCCCTTGATCTCGGTGTTGTTCGAGCCGGTGAGATCTGCCGACCCGCCGATCAGCTCGGGGAGCTTCGCGGCGAGCGCATTCAGAACCTTGCCCGACGCCGCGCGGGTCGCCTGCGCATCCTTCGGGCCGAAGACCGGCAGCGCCGCGTCCCACCCCGCGGGCAGCCGGCCGGCGATCCGGCGTTCCAGCTCGGCGGCCAGATCTGGATGCGCCGCGCGGTAGGCATCCCATTTCGTGCGCCAGTCGGCTTCCAGCCGCGCGCCTCGGGTCCGGGCGCGGCGCCAATGCGCGAGCGCCTCGTCTGGGACGTAGAAGGGCTCGAGCGACGGCCACCCGAGGTTCTGCTTCGTCGCCTTCACTTCATCGACTCCCAGCGGCGCGCCGTGCGCTTCGGCAGTGTCCTGCTTGTGCGGACTGCCCCACGCGATGTGCGTCCGCACGATGATGAGTGACGGGCGGTCGGTGACGCGCTTCGCCTGCGTGACGCATGAGTCGATCGCGTCCAGATCGTTGCCGTCGGCGATCCGCTGCACATGCCAGCCATAGGACTCGAAGCGCTTGGCGGTGTCGTCGGTGAAGGCGAGATCGGTGGAGCCGTCGATCGTGATGTGATTGTCGTCGTAGAACCCGATCAACTTGCCGAGCTTCAGGTGACCCGCGAGCGAGCAGGCCTCGTGCGAGATGCCCTCCATCAGATCGCCGTCGGACGCAAGGAAGTAGGTGTAGTGATCGATGATGGAATGGCCCCCCCCCGGGCGGTTGAACAACGCCGCGAGCTGCGCTTCGGCAATCGCCATGCCGACGGCGTTTCCCGTCCCCTGTCCGAGCGGTCCCGTAGTCGCCTCGACACCGGGCGTGACGCCGTGCTCCGAGTGCCCAGGGGTGCGGCTGCCCCATTGCCGGAACTGCTTGATGTCGTCGAGCGTGAGGTCGTACCCGGTGAGATAGAGGACGCTGTAGAGCAACATGCAGGCGTGGCCCGCCGAGAGCACAAAGCGGTCGCGGTCCAGCCAGTCGGGGTTTGCGGGGTTGTAGCGCAGATGCCGTTGCCACAGCACGTAGGCGAGCGGCGCCAGCGCCATCGGCGTTCCCGGGTGGCCCGAATCGGCCTGCTGTACCGCGTCCATCGCCAGCGTGCGGATCGTGTTGATGCAGAGCTGGTCGAGGCCGACGGTCTCGGTCAGAGGAGGCCGGACTTGGCTGCTTGCCACAGTTTTGTCAATCGGTCGAAGCCATCGACGAGCAGCTCGACCTGTTGTGGGGAGGGTGACGCCTGGGCGGCGACCTTCAGGTCCTCGACCAGCTTGGGCATCTCATGCCGCCCTTGCTTCAAGCTCTCGACTCCGATCTGAATGAGCAGATTCATGATCTTCTGGCGCGCGGCAGGATCCTTCGGAACTTGCCACAAAAACTCGGCCGTCTGTTTCCCATCGGCACACATCTGGCCGAGTGGATCCATCAAGGGTTGACGCGATGGACGGGGTGCTTTCGGGTCATTCATCGGAACAGATAATCTAACATTGCCTGGCCGTTTGAATGCCTCTAGCTTGCGAGACCCATGCTACTCATGCTGCTGCCCGCGCTCCTGCAAGCGATACCGGCGGACTCTGGGGAAGTGCACCTGCGCAACATCCGGCAGCTGACCTTCGGCGGCCAGAACGCGGAGGCCTATTTCTCCCGTTCGGGCCGTCAGATCATTTTCCAGCGGCAGGAGGCGGACTCCGGGTGTGATCAGGAGTTCGTGATGAATCTCGACGGCACGGGGCTGCAGCGCGTGTCGAACGGCAGGGGCCGGACGACCTGCGGCTACTTCTTCGACAACGACCGCCGAATCTTCTACGCCACGACTCAGCATGCCGGCGCCGCGTGTCCACCGCGCCCCGACTATTCCAAGGGATACGTCTGGGCGCTGTACGATTACGACATCTACGTCGCGAATGCGGACGGTCAGGGCGCGCGCCGCATCACGAATAACCCGCACTACGACGCCGAGGGGACGCTCTCCCCGGACGGCAAGACGATCGTGTTCACGTCGCTGCGCAATGGCGACCTCGACATCTACACGATGGGTGTGGATGGCCGGCACCTCAAGCGGCTGACGCACACGCTCGGCTACGACGGCGGACCGTTCTTCTCCCCGGACGGCAAGCAGATCGTCTACCGCGCCTATCATCCCGGAACGGCGACTGACTCAGCGGACTATCGCGCGCTCATCGCGCAGAATCTGGTGCGGCCGGTGCGGATGGACATCTGGGTGATGGATGCCGACGGCTCCCATCAACGGCAGGTCACGAATCTCGGCGGCGCCAGCTTCGCTCCCTACTTCCACCCCGACGGCAAGCGCATCATGTTCGCGTCGAACTACAAGAATCCGCGCTCCCGCAACTTCGATCTGTACCTGGTCAACGCCGACGGCTCCGGTCTCGAGCAGATCACGACGAACGTCGAGTTCGACGCCTTCCCGATGTTCTCACCGGACGGGCACCGGCTCGTGTGGGCGTCCAACCGGAACGGGAAGGTTCAGGGTGAGACCAACATCTTCATCGCCGACTGGATTGAGAAGCCGTGACGCCGGCCCGTCCTCCACAACCTCCACCAACTTCCACCATACCTCCAAGACCTCCGCCGAAGACGGCGAAGGAAGAAGCGATCGCGTGGTTGAAGGCGATTGGTGTGGCGCTGCTGATCTGGATTGTGCTGCGGTCGTATCTCGTCGAGGCGTTTCGGATTCCGTCCGGGAGCATGGAGAACACGCTCCTCACCGGCGACTTCCTGTTCGTGAACAAGGCGGTGTTTGGCGGCGAGCTCGAAATCCCGTTGATCGGCATTCACTGCTGCCGGCTGCCGTCGTTCGGGAGCCCGCAGCGCGACGAAGTGGTGGTGTTTCGCTCGGTCGAAGACTCGACACCCGATCTGAACATCGTGAAGCGTCTGATCGGCATGCCGGGCGACACGCTGCAGATGGTGCACGACACCCTCATTCGGAACCGGCAGCGCCTGGACGAGCCGTACGCGCTACACACCGCCCTGACGCCCGCTCCCGATGCGCAGTACTGGGGCCAGATGAGAGCGTTGCAGCTGCCACAATACATCGGCAAGGACCCCAACCACTACAATCCGACAACCCACGACTGGGGCCCGATCGTCGTGCCACTGCAGCACTACTGGGTGATGGGGGACAATCGCGACGAATCGTACGACAGCCGCTACTGGGGGTTCTTGCCGCGCGCTCACATCCGGGGACGGCCGCTGTTCATCTATATGAGCGTTGCGACGCACCCGTTCCGGATACGGTGGAATCGGTTGTTCCATCACCCCAGTTGATGACCTGCTGCGCCTGCTGCGTCTGTAGCGTCTGCAGTTATTTGTAGCGGTAGGTGATTCGCCCGCGAGTCAAATCGTACGGTGAGAGATCGACGGCCACGCGGTCACCTTGCAGAATGCGGATATAGTTCTTCCGCATCTTGCCGCTGACGTAGGCGAGTACTTCATGTCCATTTTCGAGTTTTACGCGGAACGTCGTGTTCGGCAGGACTTCGGTGACGGTCCCCATCATCTGGATCGCGTCACCAGCCACAATTACTCTCGCTCATAAGCTCCTTGGATCCATAGTTGCATCGCGCGGTGGCTCCAGCGCCCGCGAGATATAAAAGGCATGGCGGCTACAGGCCGCGCATGTCAGGCTGATTCGCTCCGGGACAATGAACTCCCCAGCCCGGAAGGAGCGCCGGCGTGGCGAACGGTGGATCGTCCTGGTTCCACACGAGGGGCACACGAGTGGCTCATGCGCCCGGTCCGCTGCAATGAGCGCCAACGCTTCCGGCGCCCGATACTCCTTGATCCCGCGTCTCCCCACGGCGACTCCCCTCCGGTCCGAAATCTATACTACCCAGATCTTGACGCACTTCTCCCAGAGGCTATCTCTCGGGCAACAGGAGCGTTCCATGCATACCCGAGGGGCCCGGCCCCGCAGCGCTACTTCAGGTATCCCTCCGACCCCACGCCCCGGGTTTGAGCCCATCGCGATCGTCGCCATCGAGGCGGTGACGCCGTCGGACCGCGGCTTGACCCTCACGGGTCGGGGGGCTGACCGGGCCGAATACCGGCTGGATGTGCATTTCGACCTGCCGCTCGATCCCCGCACCCGCACGGTCCTTGGGGAGCTGCTCTCGCAGTCCGACCTCACGATCTCGCGCCGCGGCAACCGCAATTCTTGACGCCCTCAGGGGGGCCTAGTAGCTTGCCGCCACCTTTACCACGCCTTTCATGCCAGCCGAGCTCGGTGGTTCACAGATTTCGTCTTTACTCGAAGCCTTACCCGGCATCGCCAGCGTGCTGCGCAGTCCGGTGGCGGACGCGCTCATCAAGGCGATGCGCGGCGCCGTCGGCTTAGCCGACTTTATGTTCGAAGACGCCGAGGAGTTGGTGCGCTACGCCGTGCGGCGAGGATTGATCGGCCCCGACGAAGGCGATCGGGTACTGGGAGAGGTTCAGGAAGGGCTGCGCAAGCGTAAACCCGTCGCCGTCAAAAAGGCTCCGGCAAAAAAGAAGAAGGGCTCCGCCCGCCGCTAGATTCGAAAGCCGCGGACCAGTCCGCGCAGTTTCTCGGCCGCCTGGAGCAGATCTCCGGCGGCCGCTGCCATTTCCTGGGTGGAAGCTCCCTGCTGCTCGGTAGCGGCCGTGACCTGCTCGGCGCTCGAGGCATGCGAGACCGCGCGGCTGACCACCTGCTGAGCCTGCGCCCCGAGCTGCTCGGTCACGCCCCGATTCTCGTGCGCCGCCTGCGTGACGCGTGATGCCGCTTGCTCGACCTGCTCCACCGCCGCGACGATCTCGGTGAGACCGCGCGCCGCGCCCTCGGCGACCGATTCGATGCCGCGCACTTTTGCCTGACCGACCGCCATCGTCGCGGTCACTTCTTCGACCTGTTCACGGATCACGCGGGTCGTCCGCGCTACGTCTTCCGCCGCGCGCGCCGACTCGTCCGCCAGCTGGCGGACTTCCTCGGCGACCACCGCGAAGCCGCGCCCGTGCTCACCGGCGCGCGCCGCCTCGATCGCCGCGTTGAGCGCCAGCAGGTTGGTCTGCGATGAGATGCGCTTGATGAGGTCGACAAAGTCATCGATGGAGGCGCTTTGCTCGGCGAGCTGCGTGACTTCTATGCCGGTGGTGCGCACGACTTCCCGCACATCGAGCAGGGTGTTGCCCGCCGCCGCGATGTCGTTGCGATGCCGATCGGCGACGGTACGAATCTCTTCCCCGAGCCGCGCGACCTGTGAGGCGGCATCCGCCATCTCCACGGTGGCTTTGCGTTGCTGCTCCAGTGCCCCCTGCGTGGCATTCAGCTCGCTACGCTGGGTTTCCGCACCGGTCGAGATCTCGAGCATGGCGCTGGAAACCTGGCTCGAAGACGCCGCCAGCTCTTGGCTGACCGCCGAGAGGTCGCTCGCCGAGCCGGCGATCTTGTCGGCGGAGCTGACGACCTCGGCCACGATCCCTCGGAGCCGCTCCCCCATCACCCGCATGGCGTCGGCCAGCACTTGAAATTCGCGCGGCATCCGGCCGGTCGTGACCGGTCGGAGGTCGCCGCTCCCGAACCGCTCCGCCGCCGTCACGAGACGCACCAGCGGGCCTTCGACCCAGCGCACCGTGAACATGCCGACGAGCCCACCGACGAGCGCGGTCGCGATCAGGACGAGCCACAGTACGATCTCACGCTGGTGCGCGAGCGCGGCCAGTCGCTGCCCCACCACCGCGGCCTTGTCCGACTGGCGCGCCGAGAGATCCCGCACGAGCCGCGTCAGCTCGGTGACCTGGGGCCGGGCGCCCACGGCCAGCGCCTGTGCCTGCTGCGTGCGCCCCAGATCGAGATCGGCGTGGGCCAACGAGTAGTCGACATGAATCTCTGATTGCACCTGCTTGATACGGTTCACCGTGATGCGGTCGGCTTCCGTCATTCCCGGCAGGCCATCGAGTCGCTTCTGGTAGCTGAACGCCGAATCGACCCCGGCCTGAAACTGACCGCCGGCGCCTTGTCCGCGATCACTGAGATACTGTTCGGCCGCGCGGATTTCGTCGAACACGGCGGTCACCAGACCGTTGCCCACCTCGCTCGACTCGCGCAGGTGGGTGATCTCGTCCGCCAGCGAAGCCCGCAGCGTCCCGAGCGACGTGATGCCGACGAGTGCGGCGATGACGAGCCCGGCGAGCAGCCCCGAGAGACCGAGGATGATGCGCCAGCGGATCGTGTCGAGCGACCTCACTGCCCTGGCTCCGTGATCAATTGGCCCTCGCGCACGGTGCCGATGACCACGGGCTTCGCCGGCACGTCGCCACGGGTGTCGAACGCAATCTTGCCCGTGACGCCCTCGAAGGCCGGCAGATCGCCGCCGATGCGCGCCAGACGGTCGCGGATCCCCCGGCGATCGCTGGCGTTCCCCAGCACGCTCGCCAAGAGGTGGACGATGTCGTACGCCGCCGCACCGCGATGGTCGGGGCGCTCTCCTGGGTAGGCGCGGGCGTACGCCCCGACGAATTGGGCGTTGCGCTCGCCCGGCTGGTCCACGAGGTAGGCAACGGACATCCGCACGCCTTCGGCCAGGGAACCGTTCGTCTCGATCCCGCTCAGCGCGTCGCCCCCGAGTGTCGTCCAATGCACGCCGAGGCGTCCCATCTCCCGCAGCGCCAGCTCTGCTCCGCTCCGATCGGTCGCCAGCAGGAGAGCGTCGACGCCGCCTTCCTGTCGCAGGCGCGAGAGATAGGGCTCGAGGCTCCCCGTGGTGGAAAGCATCGGGTCCTCCTCTACCATCTGGCCGCCTAGGCGTTTGAATTCGGCCGCGAAGCTGCCCCTGAGGCCCCGGCCGTAGTCATCGTCGAGAAAGATCACTCCCACGCGCCGCGCATTCAGCGCCTGGCGGGCGTAACGGGCGAGCTGCACGCCATGATTCAAATCGCTCGGGCAAACGCGGAACATGTAGGGGTTCACGCCCGACAGGTCGGGGCTCGAAGCGGACGGCGAGATCATCACGACCGGGCGACGGGCCTCTCCGTACACCCGCCCCGCCGCGAGCGAGGTGCTCGAGTTGAGATGACCCACCACGGCGAGGACAGCGGGATCATCCACCAGCTGCTGCGCAATGCGAATGGCGACGTCGGGACGGCCGCTGTCGTCCATGATGCGCAGTGCCAGCGGGCGCCCCCGGACTCCACCCCGGGCATTGATTTCCTTGACCGCCAGCTCCGCCGCGTGACGCATCGAGACGCCGCGGGGCTGTGAGAACGGCCCGGAAAGGCCGAGGACAATGGCGTCGCGGCTGCCTCCAGGGGAGCAAGCGGTGAGCGAGAGAATCGCGGCGAGGAGAGCCCGGCACCTGCGCATGAACGGGCAAGGTTAAGGCTGCGAATGGGATAGCGCAATATCCACGCGCTTTCCACATTAGGTACATGGATGCGATTCGGCGGCTGTGCGGATTTGCGGCGGCACTCGAGCGACTGCTCGACGCCCGCGACGCCGCCGCGCTCGAAGCAACGTGGGACGACGTGAATCTGGGGCAGGTGGGATGGGAAGCACTCGCGCTCGCGCGCCGCGCCAACAACGAGGCACTCGAGCCGGCGCTCGCGGAAGTCGACCGGAAGCTGCTCGCCACACTGGAGCGTTGCCGTTCGTTCCTCGATCCGCACATCGTCACGTTTCGCGTACCGGAGCTCGAGCGCTGGCAGCATGCGGCAGCCGCGGCACTCGTGGGCGCGCGCTGGGGCGTTGCCGGTCTGCGCACCGTCATCGCCGACACCCAAGCGCCGCTGGGCCGCCGCTATTTCGCATTTCTGGCGCTCGCCGAACGGCATCCGAAAGAGGCGTGGCCGCTATTTGCGAAGTACTTGCAGACGCCGGGCGCGCATCACGCTTTCGTAGCTGCCGCCGTCGAAGCGGCCCGCTACTATCCCGGTCAGGCGGCCAACGTGATTGCGCTGTTCCAGCGGATTCGGGGCGACGAGATGCTGCGTCGCTTCCTGGCTCCCAAGATCCTCGAGTCGCTCTACGTCCTGGGCGACCCGGCGGCGCTCCCGCTGTTCGAGGAATTGCTCGTCGCGGGCCACACCAATGCCGATGCCGGCCGCTGCGAGGTCACTCGAGCGTTGGTTGCGGTGCGCAAGTTGACGGGCCGGGTCGCGGCCAGCAGCAAGTTTCCCGATCCTGAAGAGCCGACGGTGATTCGGGCGCTCGATGAGGCGCAGCGCATCTTTGAGGAGGAGAGAGACCGGCTCGAGCCGGTTGTGGTTATTTGACGAACGCCGCGAGTTTCACCTTGTAGGCCGTGCCGCCCATGTCGTACGTGTCGTTGTGTCCCGCGCCTTCGATCATCACGAACTCCACCGGACCTCCAGCTGCGGCGGCCACGGCGTGACCCATCGTGATGGGCACCAGCATGTCGGCGGTGCCATGAAAGATGAGAATCGGGCAGTGAATGCGCCGGATTCTGCCGATGTTATCGAGCTGCAGTCGCACCAGGAAGCTGGGGAAAATGCGGTAATGCTGGGCAGCCATCCCGCGCGCATTCGTAAACGGTGACTCGAGGATAACTCCCGCCACGGAGTGCGTATCGGCGGTGTGAGTGGCGGCGGCGCTCCCCAGGGATCGGCCGTAGACGTACACGCGATGCGGGTCGATGTCCGGGCGGGCGAGGAGGGCATCGTACGCGAGATCGGCCGCCTCGTTCATCCCCGCTTCGGTCGCTCGACCACCGCTGGCGCCATAGCCCGGGTAATCGACCACGAGCAGAGCGGCATGCGGGGGCCGGAAATCGCGAATGATGGGCCAGATAGCACCGATCGTTTCGCCGTTTCCGTAAAACCAGAGCAGACCAGGCGTTTTTGCCGCGCCTCGCCGCCCTTCGCCGCCCTCCGCCGCCGATGGTAAGTACCATCCAACGAGTTTCGTACCATTGCGCATCGTGAGCGTGACGCGCTCACCGTAACCGATCGTCGCCGTGGGATCCGGCAGCGGACTTCGCGGCGCCGGGAACGTGATCTTTTCCTGGAGCGCCCACAGCACGACCGAGAGGACGACGTAGACCCCCACGATTCCGAGGACGATGGCCATGGCCGGTGTTAACTTGTGGCCCAATGCAGGGAAACCCACAGCTCGTTTCTCGCGCCCGCGGAGCCTTGCTGGGTCTTGTGGCCGGCAATCAGTTGGGCGTTCCCACTGAGCATTTGGGAACGGCCGAAGCCATCCGCCAGGCATTCCCGAACGGCGTGGTCGACCTCGCGCCTCCTCCCAAAAACTCTCCGTACGACGATGATGCCGCGATGGCGCTGCTGCTCGGCGAATCGCTGCTGGCCTCGCAAGGCTTCGATGCCAACGATGTGGCGCGCCGCTGGGTGAAATGGATGAAGGTGGATGGCCGCGGCATCGGGATCACCACCAAGCGCGCGCTCACCATGATCGACAGGGGGAAGGAGCCGTTCGAAGCCGGCCGGCTTACGAATCAAGAAAACCCGGGCCGCTCGGCCGGCAATGGCAGCGTTATGCGCTGCATCCCCGTGGGACTGCGCTACCATGACGATCCCGATCGCCTGATTCGCGTGTCGACGCAACAGGCGGCGATTACCCATGCCGACGAGCGCTGTACCTGGGGGGCGGCGGCGGTGAACCTCGCGGCGCGGGAGTTGCTGCACGGCAATATCTACTTCATCGACGAAGTGCTGCACCGAATCGGCGATCGCGCGCCGAGGGTGCTTCGTGACGCGATCCATCGGGTGCCGCGCGAATCGGAGGGCGACTTGCCGATCGCCCGCTCGGGTGAGGCTGGGTATGTGGTGCATTGTATCGAGATCGCGTTCTGGTTCGTGACACACGATCGCTCGCTGGAGGAGGCGCTCATTTGTCTCGCGCAGGCGGGGGGCGACACCGACACCAATGCCGCTGTGGCGGGCGCCCTGCTCGGAGCGCGATACGGAGAAGTCGCGTTGCCGCCGCGCTGGGTCGATCAGATCACCGGATCGGAAGGGATCGCGCAGCTCGCCGAGCGTCTCGTCGCTGACGCTACTTAGGCTTCGGCTTCGGCAGATAGCGCGCGATCCGGGCCAGCACGTCGCGGTCGTTGAGCGTAATCGAAATCACCCGCCAGTCACGGCCGCCGCGCCAGTTGAGCCGGATGAAGCGCCGGCCCTTGGTCCATTCCCACATACTGCGCTCGCGCCGCTGCGGCAGACCCAGGCGCTTGCGGAGGTCGTCCTGGGTGCGGCGTACCAGGGCGACCTTCCCTGAATCGACGAATGAAATGACCGACGTCCGACCCTCGATGACGTTGGCGCTCAAATAGAAACGTGCGCTGTCGACCGGATCCCGCATGCGGACACCGCAGTCCATGACCTGGGCCGACTGACGCATCGTTTGACACGCCAGAATGTCGTCTTTGGTCTGGGCGAGCGCTCGCGCCTGGGCGGAGAAATCACGGTATGACATCCCGGGAGCGAAGCCGCGATACGCGAACGGTCGCGGGGCTGAAGCGGCCGGAGGCGCCTGGACCAGGAGCAGGAGGATAAGGGCCGGAGTCATGGGGCCAATATATGAAAAGCAAACGGGCCCGGTGTGACCCGGGCCCGTGTGGCATGCTGCGCCCCTACCAGATCAGACTTTGCGAACGTTCTGCGCTTGCAGCCCCTTTGGACCCTGGGCGACGTCGAACTCGACGTTGTCACCCTCGGCGAGGCTCCGGAAGCCCTCCGCCTGGATCGCTGTGAAGTGGACGAACACGTCTGGACCCGACTCCTGCGCGATAAAGACAAAGCCTTTCGCGTCGTTAAACCACTTCACCTTACCCTTTGCCATACCGTTAAGACCTCTGCACAATGGGGCACGGCCCCGGATTGGAACGACCCACGCCACCGCGGTCGTGGGACGGGCTCAAACAAAAATCCGCGAGACATTTGGTCCTCGCGGAGCGCAGACATCCGGTGACGGTGCCACGTATGCTTGAACCGCGGGCTAAAGTATTAATCCACCAATAGCCTGTCAATCAGGAGTGCCTGTACGTCTCGTAGCCACTATGACGACATCATCGCAACACTTCCGCTCTTCCCGCGCGGCCAGTAACCTCAGTCTCCCCTCTTACCGCCGTCAGATGGAGGTTTGCCCATGTTGCTGCTACTGTCACTAGTCGTCCTGCAACAATCCACCAGCACCACCGCGCCACCACAACCGATCGCGAAAGTCGAAGTCCAACCCAGCGGCGGTGAGGTCCCCATCGGCGGCAAGATGAAATTCTCGGCGCGGGCGCTCGATGCCGCGGGTCAGGTAGTGCTGGGCGCGCAGATCGGGTGGTTCGTGGGCGGAGACGTCGGCGACGTGGACTCGACGGGCGAGTTTATCGGCGGGTACCAGGGCTATGCCCGCGTCACCGCGGTCGGATTCATTCCTGGCGTACAGGGGAGTCAGGTCTTCGGTGCGGCGCTCGTGCATGTGCTCCCGGAGCCCGCGGCGCGCATTGTGCTCGACCCGCGTCCCGCCCGCCTGGTCGCGGGCTCACGGCTTACCATCTCGGCGGCCGCCTTCTCGCGGCACGGCGATCGCCGGTCCGATCCTGTGACCTTCACGTCGAGCAATCCGCGCATTGCCACGGTGACGGCCGACGGTCGGCTCCGCGCCATCAATGCCGGGCGCGCGACGATTACGGCAGCCTCCGGTCCGGCGACGGAAACAGTCGCGCTGCAGGTGCTCCCCAACACCATCGCGCGGGTCGCCGTCGAGCCCGCAACGGCGAACGTGCGCACCGGTGACGTCGTGAAGCTCACCGCCACCGCGCGCTCCGCGGCCGGTCGACCCGTCGGCGATGTCGCCGTCGACTGGGCGGTCTCGGCGGGCTCCGGTGTGTCGGAGATCGATCCGAGCGGTGCGTTCGTCGCCGAGCTCGCGGGGGACTACACCGTGACCGCGTCGATCGGCGGCAAGGAGGCGGACGCCGTGGTGCACGTCGCGCCGCGCGAAGTGGGGCGAGCCATCGAAGTCCGGGGTCGAGTGCCGATCACCATGAGCGCGGCCGAGGTCTGGGTGCATCCATCAGGGACCTGCGCGTACCTCTCGACGATCGCCGACCGCGTGTATGCGATCGACATCACCGATGTGACCCATCCCAAAATCGTCGACTCGATGATGACGAATGCGCGGATCGTCAACGATGTTATGACGACGGAGGACGGCAAGTACGGCGTGTTCTCGCGCGAGGGCGCGTCGGACCGCAAGAACGGCATCGTCGTCTTCGATGCCAGCAATCCCTGTCATCCGAAGCCGGTCTCGGAGTACACCCAGACCGTGTCAGGTGGTGTGCACAGCTCCTACGTCTACAAGGGCTACGCGTACATCACCGACGACGCGACCGGTTCGATGCGCGTCATCGACATCCAGGATCCGCAACATCCCAAAGAGGTGGCCCGCTGGCAGACCGAGCAGACTGAAGCGGGACGCTATCTCCACGACATCATGGTGGTCGACGGGCTCGCGTATCTCGCGTATTGGAACGACGGGCTCGTGATTCTCGACGTCGGCAATGGGATGAAAGGTGGCAGTCCCACCAATCCACAGTTCGTGTCGCAGTTCAAGTACGATCTGACGGCTACCTATGCGCGAGTCTGGCAGCTGTTCGGACAGGGATTCGTGCGCGGGACGCACACTGCGTGGCGGCACGGCCGGTACGTGTTCGTGGGGGACGAGGTGTACGCGGCGCATCCCTACAAGGGTCTCCAGGACGGTAACAATCTGACGTTTGGCCGACTGCATGTGATCGATGTCTCCGACATCATGAAGCCGCGGGAGGTCGCCTGGTACGAGCCGACCGATGGCGGCGTCCACAACGTCTGGGTCGTGGGCGACACGCTGTACCTCGGCAATTATCAGGGGGGCGCGCGTGCCGTCGATATCTCAGGGGAGTTGAAGGGCGACTTGCTGCGCGAAGGCCGGGAGATGAGCTGGATTCTGACGGTTGACTCGCTGGGACACCGGCGGGCGCCGTTTGCGTGGGGAGCGGTCGTTCGGGACGGGAATATCTTCGTTGCTGATATCAACACAGGGCTCTGGATACTGCGGTTGGAGCCGAAACCGCAACCAGTTCCCTAGCAGTCAGAGACGCCGCAGACGCAGCAGTGGTTTTCAGTGAGCGTGGATTGGCTAAACCCAATCACTGCATACTGTTATGCTACTGCTGGCTGGCCGTCTTGGTGCTATCCGGTTTCAAGGCGGTTCGGAAGGCGAGCAGTGCATCGTCGTAGTTTTTCAGCCGGCCGGTCAGATTCGTCGCGACCGCATTCGGATCCCGCCCCGCCGTCTTTTCACACACCATCAGCGCGCTCGACAGTGAATCGAGGCGCATCGTAACCTGCTTGGCGAGGATGCGCATCGAGTCGGCGTAAGCCGTCGCCTGCATCTTAGGCCGGCCGCTCACGATGAACGAGCGGGCCGTCCCGCACAGCCCCCCCATGCGCCGCGCGGCACGCCGCCGCGTGAGTGAATCGGCCCTTTCCGTGCGCACAACGCGGTTCACGCCGTCGCGCACCTGCGCCACGCCGCGCGTCACGGTTTTCAGCCCCTCCATGTAACGGACCTGCTCGATCGTCGGCGTCGGCGGGGGTGCCGGCACCGGCGCTGGGACGGGCGCGACCGGAACGACGACAATGCTGTCCTTGCGCGTCGTCGTGTCCTGCGCCAGCAGTGGATTCGCCACCATGGTGATGACCATCACTAATCCAGCACGCATTCTCAAACGACTCCTCTAACAGTTGAATTCCTGCTCCGTTATTATCTCTAGATGGCCGTTCCCGCAACTTCCCGCATTCTGCGGACCTTTGAGGACCGCGCCGACGCGCTTGCTCATTTCTTCCAGCGCGCCGGTGAAGCGCCGCGCCTCATCGCCTACGACGACGCCGTCGGCTTGCCGCTCGACCAGGCCCTCGCCGCGCTCGAGTGGACCGCCCAGGTCGGCATCCTCGCCGCGGAAGATCTCGTGCACGCGGCGCGGCTCGGTCCCGATTCGGCCGCGGTCGTCGTCGAGCGCAGAGAGGGTGACAACCGTGTCTTCGTCTACTTCGGACCGCGGATGGATGCGCCACCCGCAGATCCGTACGAAGGTACCCTGCTGTATGACGAGCCGGGAGTGCGCTCGTACATTTTCGCACAACGCGGCCACGCGATGGCGCATTTTCTGCGTGCCACGCACGGACTCGGCGCCGCATTGAGTCTTTTATCACGTCGCGCCCCCGAGCTGCGTCACATTCGTCGCTGGACGCAGGCACTCTTCGCCGAGCCCGCGGTCGGACGTTCGACACAACTGCTCGCCGGCTGGTACGCGACGAGTGGCGCCGGATTTCTATTCATTCCGGCCGACTCAGACCAGCCTTTTGCCTACTGCGAAGTCGCTGTCGAGGGGTAAATACCCCGATGTGGGAACGTGCGTGCTGTGGATTCACAACTCCACATCATGTGGACGATGCCCGGAACAAGTTGCAGAATCAGTCTTTACTCTCCACATGCCTTGCACATCGAAGTGAGCTAACCCGAAGAAACATCGGCACTTGCGCGCTTTTTGAGCACCCCTATATTGATGTCACGCGAGTTGAAGGGAAGGGTTGGGACCTGGCGTCTCAACAACGCCTTTAACTCGAGTCCGAACGGAAATTCCGGGGAGGGCGCCGATGCAACCAAGGGCTCAGGCGCTCGTTGATCCGGGAGTACACTCACCGGGTCGGACAGCTAGGGCCAGTCGCGTTGCCCTAGCCACGTCGAAATGGTGCCTCGACGTGCAGTGCGGAAGGTCGGTCCGCGACCCGATCTGACCCGTAGCACTCACATTGGTGAACTGGGCGACCCGACGGGGTTGCCTAGGGATGGAAGCCGGGGCCTCTGCTTGCCCTACCGAGGACGAAACAGTCCATAGGTGGCGGCGGAGAGAAGAACGAAGGGCGCAAGCCCTCGACTCCGGGTAGCCAATGTGTCGGAGCCCCCAAGCGGCCAATCGCGCCGTCTTGGGGGCTTCGTGTTTTCTAGGAGCGGGGTCGTAGCTTCGGCAGATCGGTCTCAATCTCGTGCGCCTTGTGAAATAGCGGTCTCGGCCCGCGAATGGGCACGAGGTGCGCGATCGAGTTCGCATAAAACTCGAGCAGCGGGCGGCCCCGCGGCAATACCACCAGCGTGTCGCCCTCGGCGACGACCAGCCGGCGCATGCGTAGCATCCGCCAGGCGCGATCCCAGACCTCGGCGATCCGTGCGCCACCTCGTACGACCTTGCCGTTCACGTCCTTGAGCCGATCGCGCAGCTGGTCCATGCGCTCGAGCAGCGCGTCCTTCGTGACCACGGTCTGGCCGAACGAAAGCAACGCCGCGGCGGCGAGCGGGACCGGCGTCACCGGAATGATTGCCCCGATGCGCGTCAGCATCTCGCGCGCCAGGCGGTCGAGCTCCGGGAGGCGCTCGTCTTTTGGACGCGTCAGGATGTCCTGTGGCGCCGTCTTGAGCCACGCGCGCAGCGACTGAGGTGTGCCGAAGTTCACCGCCACGCGGCCGTACCGCTTGAGCCGCCCGGTGAGCAGCCGCACGGTGTTGCTGATGAGATAGGACAGGACCGTCCCGAGTTGCGCCAGGCGGCTGGGCCGGTCTCCCGCGGTAATCAACTCGCGAATCAAGGAGCGATCCTCGAGTACCCGGTCGTAGTTCAACGCGACCGGAACGAACCAGATGTCACGATCGAATTCCACATCGGTCAACGTCCTGCAGATGTAATCGAGCAGGCCGAGCTTGGGAGGGCGCAGCTTGCCGTCATGCGACAGCCCGCCCTCGGGGAAGATGCCCTGGGTGACGCCGTTGCGCGTGATGAGCTGGACGTAGCGCTCCAGTACCGCGTGGTACAACGGCTCGCGGAACCGCCGCCGAATGAAGTAGGCCCCGAACGATTTGAAGACGTACTCGAGTGGCCAGGCGCGCGCCCACTCGCCCACGGCATAGCTCACGTGCACGCCGCGCGCGAGCACGTACGCCACGACGACGTAATCGGCATTGGACCGGTGATTCATCAAGTAGACGACGACGTCGCGCTTGGGGATCTGCTCGAGCGCGCGCTCGTCCTGATAATCGACGCTCGTCTTGTAAAGAAGATTGACGAGGATTTTGGCGAGGTTGTAGCCGACTTTGTAGTACGACAACACGTTGAAATGCGGGATGATCTCGTCGAGGTACTTCCGGACCTGCCGCCGCACGGCCCGCTCCGACATTCCGTGCTGCGTCATGTGCTCCTGTACCGCGGCCGTTATCACGGGATCGTCGGCGAGCGCGCGACGCGCGAGGCGCGGCTCCTGCTTTTTATAGCGGGTTAAACGGGCGCGGAACTCGTGAATGAGCCTCCCTCCTTCTTGAGCTGGGCGTACCCCATGCCTTTGAGTCGGGAGATCCGCATGCTCATCGGCGGGTGCGTCGCAAACCGGTCGGCGAGCCATCCCTCGCTGTTCGTGAGCCGCCGTCCTAGCGGGTCGCAGATGCACAGGTGTGCGGCGCCGCTCTTGATCGAGGTCGTCGGCGCGGCTGCCCCTTCGATCTTCTCGAGCGCGCTGGCCAGCGCCAGCGGATTGCGCGTGAACTGCGCGCTCATCGCGTCGGCGAGATACTCGCGCCGCCGACTGACTGCGAGCACGAGCAGCTGACTGACGAGCGGCGCGATGATCCATGAAATGATCCACAGCGCGAGCAGGATCGCGACCAGCGGCCCCGCGCTCTTTCCCTTCCTCCCCCGCGTCGGAATTCCGCCGCCGCGCATCATCCGGCCCATGCCTTCTCGCACCAACAGCACGGCACCGACGAGCGCGGCCAGCGTGGTCATCAACCGCACGTCGAGATTCTTGACGTGGCCCAGCTCGTGGGCGATCACGGCCTGGAGCTCGTCGCGGTTACAGATTGTGAGCAGCCCCTGGGTCACGGCGATGTGCGAGTCGCGCGGGTCGTGGCCGGTCGCGAAGGCGTTGGGATCGTCGTCGGGAACGATCCAGATGCGGGGGCGCGGCACGCCCGCGGCGATCGCCATTTCCTCCACCACGTTGACGACCTGGCGCTCGGCATCGGTTTGAGGATCGGTCAACTCGTGCGCGCCGGTCGCCCACAGCACTTTCTCGGGGCCCGTCGTGTAGGCGTACCACGCCGTGATGACAGCGACGCCGGTCAGCAAAATGCCGAGCCACGGAAACGGATGATGCGTGCTCGACAGCGCCCAGATGTAGTCGCCGCCGAAGCCCAGCCAGGCAAAAAACAGGACGAAGCCAATCACCAGCCAGGTCGTGCGCCGGCGATTGGCTTCCTGTTGTTGAAAGAGATTACCGTCGGGAGAGGTCAACCTGAGGTACCGCGCGTTCAGCCTGATCTTCGATCTCCCACAGGTCCGTCCGTTCCGCGTGCGCCATGCCCGCGACGAGCGTGGTGGGGAATTGCTGCTGCTTCGTGTTGTACTGCGTCGCGGTGTCGTTGTAGAGCTGGCGTGCGAACGCGATCCGGTTCTCGGTGGACGTCAGTTCTTCCTGCAACTGGCTGATGTTGCCGGTGGCCTTGAGGTCAGGATAGCGCTCGACGGTGACGAGCAGCCGCGACAGCGCGCCCGACAGGGCGTTCTCCGCTTGGCTGATCTGCTTGATCCCTTCCGGTCCGGACGCATTCACCTTCACTGCCTGATTGCGCGCCTGAATCACCGCCTCGAGCGTACCCCGCTCGAAGTCCATCGCGCCTTTGACGGCGTTGACGAGATTCGGAATCAGATCGTGGCGGCGCTTGAGCTGCACGTCGATCTGCTTGAAGGCGTTGACGGTCTGATTTTTCAGCGAGATGAGGCCGTTATACGCGCTGACCACCCACAGGCCAACGGCGACAATGAGAATCAGCAGCACCCACATGATATCGTTCCCGCGTTAGGGAGGTGTGACTGTAGCGGCGCAACAGATTGCGCCCCTACGCACGACATTACGGGCTGTGTGGCAGGAGTTTCGCGAGTGCCTGGCGGACGGATTCGGCCATCCCACGGTCGTCGGGGCCGAGGCGGGCTAGCGGATGCTCGGCGTCGACATGCAGCTCGACGCCGCGGGACACGGGGATCCGGCGCCAGGTCGTCGGGCCGCTCGTCTCCTTGCCGGCGTCGCGCGTCATCCAGGCGGTGAGCGCGCGGCCGGAGCGCCCGCGCGGCATTCCCTCCGCGCCCTTGAGCGGCAAGCGGTCGGGTGTCGGCAACGAGGTGCCGAGGACCTGCGCACAGCGCCGCTCCAGAACATCGCCGGTCTGGTCGTGCATGTCCTTGGTGATCGAGGCCAGCGTGGCGCCTTCCATCTGCCGCAGCTTGATCGCGAGCAGCTGGAGAAAGTGGCGGTACGAATAGGTCGCCGCGGTGCCACGTCCTTCCGGCGGACTCACCAGTCCCCGCGTCACGTAGAAGCGGATCGTCCGCTCGCTCGGCGCCGCGCGCGCGGCCGCGTTGATCGGCGTGACCGCTGAGGCGTCCAGGACGGCTCCTACCACGACCGACAGATCGCGCAGGTTCCAGGGCGCGAGGTTGCGGTACTCCCGCAGCACGTGCAACGGGTCGGCATGGGCGATGGTCGTCATGCGTCCATCGCGTCCGACGCGCGGCCCTGCTGCAGGGACATGGAAACCCAGTCCGCGACCTCCTTGAGGTTGAAGGGCTTCCGGATCACGGTGCAGCGGTGATGGTCGAGCCAGGTACGCACTTCCTGCGCTTCGGCATCGCCGGTCATGATGGCGATATGTCCTTCGAGCGCCGGCCAGCGGTGAATGATCGCCAGGTACAGGGCGAGCCCCGACATCGTGGGCAGATGAATGTCGAGGAGCAGGGCGTCCGCTTGTTCGGTCGCAAGGATTTCGTAGGCGGACTCGGCCGCGCCCGCGCTCAGCACGCGATAGCCCTGGCGCTCGAGGAACCGCTCGAGCACGCGCCGCAGCCCTGCTTCATCGTCGACGATCAGGACCGTGGCCGGCTTCCGCGGCGGCGAGTTCATCATGAGGCGGTTGCCGCGCTGCGACGCGCGGGCGTCAGGAATCCCTGGATGATCCGGGCCGTCGCTTCATCGGCGGTGAGCGACAGGCTCATCTCGCCGGCGGTAAGCCCAAGGTATTTGCGCGCGTGCTGCTGCAGCGTCTTGGCCTGCGCGTATCCCAGCCGTTTGGCGACGTCCTCGATGGTGAACCCCGGATCTTGGAGCACGCGGTGTGCGTAGAGCACGCGCGCGGCCGCGAGGATGTCGCGCGGGCTGGGCAGCCCGGCACGCGCGAACCAGCGTGCGCAGGTGCCCCGATCCA
>Ga0193723_1000084_pt1 | contig 30138 bp, 29 predicted proteins | sample H2m2metaG_FD_143042 | JGI IMG/M metagenome (GOLD analysis project Ga0193723, IMG submission 143042) | Soil microbial communities from a riparian zone of the East river system, Colorado, United States - H2m2 | ecosystem: Environmental > Terrestrial > Soil > Riparian zone | place: USA: East River...
GCCGAGCACGATCAGCTCCGGAACACCCCCGGGCTCGGCGCGCGAGCTAAGAGCGAGGAGGCAGCCGAAGACGGCGCCCGCCAGGGGGCCCATCACGACGCCGGCGGTCTCGAACAGTGGCGCGTCCATCGCCACGCCGGCAATGAGGCCGATCAGTCCCCACAACAAGGTCCACGTGAGACCAGTTTTCAAAATTGTGATCGCGTACGCCTTCTGACGTCCGGACCCTTGCGCGAGATGCACCAGACCGGCCGCGAGGGCGCACATCGCGACGCTGATCCCGAAAGCGACCGCGTCGGGTAGATCCACCTGCCCACTGAAGATCCACATCAACCAGCCGAGCTGCATGACTATTCCGCAGACGGCGGCAGCACGTCGCTGGCGTTCGAGCGGTTCCATGCCTACGGCTTCGAGTAGACCACGTGCCCACTCACGATCGTGTACCGAACCTTCACGCCGCCGATCGACTCCGGCGGCACCGTAAAGAGGTCGCGGTCCAGCACGACAACGTCGGCGTAACGCCCGGCGACGAGCGCGCCCCACTTCTGATCCATGAACATGGCCCAGGCGTTGCCATAGGTATACGCGCGCAGGGCTTCGCCGACGGTGATCTTCTGATCCGGGATCCAGCCGCCGGGATTCCGTCCATCGAGGGTGCGGCGCGTGACGGCCGCGTACACACCGAGCATCGGATCGAGCGGGGCGACGGTCCAATCCGAGCCGAACGCCAGGGGCGCGTCGGCGCCGATCAGGGACCGGAACGCATACGTGGTGCGGATGCGGACGGGACCAATCCGCTTCTGGAGCCAGCGCCCATCGTCGATCGCGTGGTACGGCTGCATCGACGGCACGACGCGCTGCGCGCCGAACAGGGGGATCTCCTGCGGCCGCAGGTGTTGCGCATGCTCGTCGCGGAAGCGACGGTCGCGAGTGCCGTGCGCGCGGGCGACGCTGTCGAAGATGGCCAGCAGGAGGGCGTTGGCCCGATCGCCGATGGCGTGGACAGCAACCTGCAACCTTGCCGAATCCGCGGCGCCGATCCACGTGCGCATCTCGGTTTCCGTATGTTGCATCAACCCCGAGTAGCCCGCGGAATCCGAGAACGGCTCGAAGAAGAACGCGGTGCGGGATCCTGCCGAGCCGTCCATGTACCCTTTGACGCCGCCGATGCGCACCCAGTCGTCGCCCTGCCCCGCGCGCCCCACGGTATCCGCCACCGCGTGCCACTGGTCGAGCGGCAGATAGACGGCCACCCGCAGCGTCATGCGACCGGCCTGCTGCATCCGGCGATACGCCGCCCAGTCAGCCCACGATGCGGACATGTGGGCCGTCGCGGTCACGCCCAGCGATGCCGCGTGCGCCATCGCGCGCGCCAATGCCGAGTCGCGCTTCTCGGAGGACGGTTCCGGGAACGCCCGCCAGACGAGATCCATCGCCTGATCCTTGAACACGCCCAGGGGCTCGCCGGTCGCGTCCCGCACGACCTCACCGCCCGAAGGTGTGGCGGTCGCGCGCGTGACGCCGGCGGCGCGGAGGGCGGCGCCGTTGGCGAGCGCCATGTGCCCGTCGAGCCGATTCACGAACACGGGATTGTTGGGCGTGACGGAGTCGATCCAATCGCGCTGCGGCAACGGCGTGCCGCGCCACAGCTCGTGGTCCCAGTCGCCGCCGGTGATCCATTCCCCGGGTTGGAGCGTGGCGGCGAACTCCTTCAACCGTCGGATGAACTCCTCCGGCGTGGCCGCATCGCGGAGATCGACCGACGCGAGCTGGAAGCCGCCGTCGATGAAGTGGGTGTGCCCGTCGGCGAGTCCCGGCACTACGAGGCCGCCGTCCGCGCGCAGCACCTGGGTCCGCGCACCGATGTACCGGGCCACCTCCGCCGAGTCCCCGACCGCCAGGATCCTCCCGTTCGCGATCGCGACGGTGCCGGGGACTCCGCGTCCGGTCGAGAGCCCCGTCCAGACACTCCCACCTTGAATGACGAGATCGGCTTTGGGCGTGCAGGCGGCAACGGCGACAGCCACGACCAGTAACGACGCGCTGAACGGCGAACGGCTCACTGCGCACCTCCTACCGGAGTCGGGTGATGCGACGGATTGTCTCGAGCGCGCCGACGGGATCGGGAGCGGCAGCTCGGGGCGCGGCGGGCACGGCGAGCGCATCGCGGATGTCGAGCAGAACTTCGAGCAGCAGCTGCTCGCGCTGATAGGCGGCGTCGAGATCTGCCATGAGCCGCGCGTCGGTCGCTTGCTCCGCGCGATCGTAGGCTTCGCGGTACACGGCGTCGAGATTGTCGAGGATCTGCTGACGCTGGCGTGGCATGACTCGGAAGCTACCCCTCCACCGGCCGCAGGACCAAGCCGCTCGGCACCTTGGGCGCGAAGTACGTGGACTTGGGCGGCATCACGTCGCCGGCGTCCGCAACGGCAAACACTTGCGCGACGCGAGTGGGATTGAGGAGCACTGCGGTGCACGCGCCCTGCCGTGCCGAAGCCAGCGCCTCTCGCGCGTTCGCCGTGTAGCCGAGCGTGGGCGTCGACGCGTCGGCCCGGAGCAGCGGCCGCACGACGAGTGTCTCGACGCGCGCGACGTCGAGTGCCCGCACCGCGGGGCTCGCGCCCAGGTCGCGGAACTCGTCGAGCCGGGCGTCGGGTTTGAGCGCGAGCCCCAGCACCGGGCCGTCAGGTGAGGCGACGAGGCATGCGGTGCGGTCGTGACCGAGCTGGGTCAGATACCCGACGGGGTCGACGCCGGTGGGTACCGGCGCGACGTCGAACCAGTTCCGCCAGGCGGCCACCACCGCGTCCGCCCTGTGCCCAGTGCCGTAGATCAAGCGATGGGTCGGCAGGACGACGAGCCCGGGATCCTCAGCGGAAACGAGGAACGCCAGGACGCGGTCCGCGGCAGGGTTCTCGCGCGCGTAGGCAGAAGCGGTCTCGTAGCGATGGTGGCCGTCGGCGATGTAGAGCGGGGCGTCGGGAAGCGGGAAACGGGAAGCGTCCTCGCCGCGCACGCGCCAGAAGCGGATTTGCACGCCATCGAGCTCCGCAGTCGCCTCGGGAGCGTGTTTGGCCACATCGGCCAAGGCGTGCTCCAGTGCGCGATCGCGATCGGGGGCGAGCAGGAAGATCGACTCGAGGTTCGTGCGCGTCGTCCGCAGCAGCGCGAGGCGATCGGCCTTGGGCCCCGCGTGCGTCTTTTCATGTGGGCGCACGCGGCGCACGTCGTATCCCTCGGCGGCGAGCCCAACGAACACGCCGAGGCGCGCGCCCTGCGCCATCACGTACACGGCCGGCTCGGCATCACGCACCAGCACGCCGTTGCGCCGCCACTGGACGAGCTGCTCGCCGGCCCAGCCGTAGCGATCGCTCCGGCCCGGCGCTTCCGGCAGCATCAAGTGGACGATATTGTGTTCGTCGAGCGCCGCGAACCGCGCGCGCGCCGCCGCATCGATGACATCGTAGGGCGGCGCGATCAGGCGACTGAGGCTGCCAGTCTCCCGATATCGCTCCCCGCGGAACGGCACCACCAGCTCTTTCATCTGGAGTCCCCGTGAGCTTTCGCGAATCGCAAAACACCGTCGACCGCTGGATCGCGCAGTTCGAGGAGGGCTACTTCCCGCCCCTCGCGAACGTCGCGCGGCTCGCGGAGGAAGTTGGCGAGCTGGCGCGGGAGGTCAATCACCAGTTCGGACCCAAGACCAAGAAGGCGGACGAGCCACCCGGCTCGATCTCCATGGAGCTGGCCGACATCCTGTTCGTGGTCATCTGCATCGCCAACTCTCAAAAGATCGATCTCGACGAGGCGTTCGCACTGATGATGGCGAAGGTCACCGCCCGCGACGCCGGCCGCTGGACCAGGAAGGCGCGCTGATCTCCTCGTAGATCCGCTCGTACGAGACCAGCCGGTCCACATCGAACGCCGCCGCCGCGCCGGCAGCCCGCACCGCGCACCCCGGCTCGGCCAGATGGCGGCAGTTGTCGAAGCGGCACTGGTCGAGATAGGGACGGAAGTCCGGGAAACAGGCGCCGAGCGCGTCGGGCTCGATGCCCCAGGTGGTGACCTCCCGCAGGCCCGGCGTATCCACCACGTACCCCAGGCCCTCGAGCGGCACCAGCTCCGCCGCGGTGGTCGTGTGCTTGCCCTTGCGCCATTTCTCGCTGATCGCGCCCACGCGGAGCTTTAGCCCCGGTTGCAGAGCGTTCAGCAGACTCGACTTGCCGACTCCCGACATGCCCGTGAACACCGAGTGCCGCCCACGCAGCAGATCGCGCAGCGCGGGGAGACCTTCATCCGCTTTCACCGACGTCGGCAGCACCTGGTACTCGGCGGCGGCATAGCGCCGCGCCAGCGCCGCGGCGGCATCGCGGTCGAGCTCCACCTTGTTGACGACGAGGACGGCAGGAAGCCCGTTTGCCTCGGCGATCACGAGGAAGCGGTCGACCTTGCGCGGGCTCGGCTCGGGGTCGGCGGCGGAGGCGACCACCACGACCTGATCGACGTTGGCCGCAACCGGCTGCGAGCGCCGCGCCCCGCCCCCGGCCCCGCCCTGTGCGGCGCGGCGCGCGAGGACCGAACGTCGGGGTCGAATCGCCGTGATCGTCGCGCTCGTCGTACCGGCTTCCACCTCGAGCTCGACGACGTCCCCGGGTACGACACGGTCGTCATCGCGGTACTTGAGCTTGCCCTGCAGTGTCGCCGTGACCTCGCCGTTGTCGGTGTGGACGCGGTAGACGCCACCTTCGCGCACCAACACGACGCCCGTAGTCATGGCCGGACCTGCGCCAAGCAGCGATCGAGGTGCTCTTTCACGTCGCGCAAGGTGAGGGCCAGCACGGGCTCGAGCGCCGCTTCTGGCGTCGGACCGAACGCGAGGTAGTCGGTCTCGACGTGACCGACGGGCCGTTCACCCTCTCCCCAACGAATGAAGAGCAGTGCGGCCCCGTAGCGACCTGCGGCGTCCGGCTCGTCGTCCGCCCACGCGGAGACCGAGTACGGCTGACCATCGGCGCCGCCGAAGGCAGGCGGGCGCTGGTGGACCTGCTGATAGCCGCCGAGGGTCGTATCGTCGATTACTTCCGCCGTAAGGACTCCTTCACGACGTTGCCGACGATGAACACGACGTTGGCAGGTCGTTCCGCGAGGCGCCGCATCAGATACGGGTACCAGTGGGTGCCGAAGGGCACGTACACGCGCACGTTGTAACCCTCGCGGCGCAGCGCGGTTTGGAGGTCGCGCCGCACGCCGTAGAGCATTTGGAATTCGTAGCGCGCGGGTGCGATGCCCTTGGCTTTGGTAAACGCCTTGGCATGGGCGATGATCTTCTCGTCGTGCGTGGCGATCCCCGGGTAGTGCCCACGTTCGAGGAGCCCCTCCATACACTCGATGTAGTTCGCGTCTACGTCGCGCTTGGCCGGGAAGGCCACGGTTTCGGGCTCCTTGTAGGCCCCCTTGCAGAGCCGCACGCGGGCGCCGAGGCCGATCATCCCATCCACATCCTCCGCCGTACGGCGCAGATACGACTGCAGCACGACGCCCACGGCGCCGCCGAACTCGGGGTAGAACGTGTCCCTGAAGAGCTTCAGCGTCTTCTCGGTGTAGGCCGACTGCTCCATGTCGATGCGCACGAACGAGCCGTGCGCCTTGGCCTTGGCGATGATCGTCCGCAGGTTGGCGATGCACAGTGCTTCGTCGATGTCGAGGCCCATCTGCGTGAGTTTGACCGACACGTTGGCATCGGCGCCGGCGGCGCGGATGCGGTCGAGGGTTTCGAGGTACGTGTCGCGGGCGCGGACCGCTTCCTCGGCGTGCAGCACCGACTCGCCCAGCAGGTCGAGGCTCGCCGAGAGACGAGCGGCGTTCAAGTCGCGCAACGCGGCCACGGCGGATTCGACGGTCTCGCCGGCGACGAAGCGCGATGCGAACCGCCTGGCGAGGCCGTTACGGCGCACGAAGCGGAAGACCTGCGGCTGCTCGCTGAGCCACAGGAGACCGGCGCGCAGCATCAGGGATAGAACTTCGCGTTGCGGCGCGCGAGGTCCTGCAGCACTTCGCAGGGCGCGAACCGGGGTCCGAGGCGCTCGGCGAGGCGCTCGAGATCCGCGACGAGCCGGGCCGCCCCCAGATCGTCGGCGTGCCGCAGCGGGCCACCGCGGAAAGGTGGGAATCCGAACCCGAAGATGGCGCCAATGTCGCCGTCGCGCGGGCTTCGTACAACGCCCTCACCTACGGCGCGCGCCGCTTCGTTCAGGATGCCCAACACGAGGCGCTGTAGGACCTCGGCCGGTCGCGGGCCGCCGTTCGGATGGACACCGAGCAGCTCGTAGGCGCTGGGGTCCACGCCGCGCTTCTTGCCCCCGCTGTACTCGTAGAATCCACGACCCGACTTGCGACCGAGCCGCCCCGCCTTTACGAGGGCCGCCACTCCGGCCGTGGGCTGCAGCCGGTCTCCGTACGCGGCGACCATGACGTGCGCGACTTTCTCGGCGACGTCGAGGCCGACTTCGTCGAGCAGCGTCACCGGTCCCACCGGGAAGCCGAACCGCACCGCCATGTCGTCGATCGTTTCGACGGATGCGCCTTCGGCGAGCAAATGACCGATCTCATTCGCGTAGGGCGCGAGGATGCGGTTCACCCAGAACCCCGGGCTGTCCTTCACGACGATGACGGTCTTCCCCATGCGGCGACCGAACGCGACCGCGGTGCTCACGACCCCGGGCGCGGTGCGCTTCCCCGGGATGACTTCGAGCAACGGCATCTTCGCCACCGGCGAGAAGAAGTGCATTCCGACGACCCGCTCGGGGACGCGCGCCGCCTCGGCGATAGTCGTGATGGGAATCGTCGACGTGTTGGACGCGAAGACGGCCCCATCGGGAGTGGCCGCTTCGAACTCGCGCAGGACCTGCTGCTTGACGGCGATCTCTTCGAAGACGGCTTCGATCGTGAGCTCAGCACGCCAGAACCCGGCGTAGCTATCGCCACCGGACAGCAGGGCCACGAGGCGCGCGTGCTCGTACTTCGTGATGCGGCGCCGCTTCAGGCGGTCGTCGAGTATTTCGCGCGCGGCCCGCAGGCCCGCGGCGACGCGCGTCAGATCAGAGTCCTTCATGCGCACGTCGACGACCGCCTGAGCGACGGATGTGCCGGCGATACCTGATCCCATGAAGCCCGAGCCCACAATACCGAGGCGCTGGACGGCAACAGGGGCCGGCGCGCCGTCGACGCCCATGTCCTTCTTGAGCGCGTTGGTCGCGAAGAAGATCTGAACCAGCTTGCGAGAAACGTCGGTCACTGCGAGCTGGCCGAAGAGCTGCGATTCCCGCTTGAATCCCTCGGCCATGCCGTGGCGCAGGCCGTACTCGACCGCCTCGAGCGCGGCGAACGGCGCGGGATAGTGGCCGCCTGTTCTTGCTTCGAGTTGCTTGCGCGCGGTCCGGAAGACCAGCATCCGCCCAAGCGGATTTCCATCCAGCAGCCAGCCGACGAAGCCGCCGGGACGACGGCGTTTGGGACGCCATCCGCCGGCCATGCGCCGCGCCGCGGCGATCGTGATCGAGCGGAGAATCGGCGGCGACACGAGCTCATCCACCATGCCGAGGCGGAACGCTTTCTCGGCACGCTCTGCCTTGCCGGCCAGGATCATGTCGAGGGCGGCGCGGGCCCCCACGAGTCGAGGAAGCCGTTGGCAACCACCGGCGCCCGGCAGGATGCCGAGCTGGATTTCGGGAAGGCCGATCTGGGTCTTCGGGTGATTGCTCGCGACGCGGTAGGTGCATGCCAGCGCGAACTCGAACCCGCCACCCAGGCAGGCACCCTGGATGCCCGCGGCGACGGGCTTCGGAAACCGCGCCACCTGGTCGAGCATGTCCTGACCGTCGGCCGACAGCCGCTCTGCTTCGGCGGCGGAGGTCAGCTTGACGAATTCTTCGATGTCGGCGCCGGCGATGAAGTTCTCCGGCTTTCCCGAGAAGAACGCCACGGCCTGGACGCTCGCGTCGTTCGCCAGCGTCTCGAAGCAGGCGCGGAACTCGTCCTTCACGGCGCGCGAGATCGTATTGACGGGCTGGCCTTTGGAGTCGAGGACGACGACGGCGATGCCATCCTGGACCTCCCAGCTCAGCGCGGGCGCGCCCCGCGACGGGTCTGGCACTAGCGGCGCTCCAGGACCATGGCGAACGCCATCCCGCCCTGGGCGCACACGGAGACGAGACCGAACTGGACGTCGCGGCGCCGCATTTCGTTCGCGAGGGTCGTGACGATGCGCCCGCCCGTTGCCCCAAACGGATGGCCGATCGCGATCGAACCGCCCATCACGTTGATGATTTCCTCGTTGATCTCCCAACCCTTTTGCGCGAAGCCCTGGAGATTCGAGAGCACCTGTGCCGCGAACGCCTCGTGGATCTCGATGAGGCCGAGATCCTTCCACTGAATGCCGGCGCGCTCGAGTGCCAGGGGCACCGCCCACACGGGAGCCTGGAGCAGCTGCCACCCCGGGTCTACGGCCGCGACGGCGTACGAGCGGATGTAGGCGAGGGGTTCGTAGCCCCGCGCCCGGGCCGCCTCGTCGCTCATCAACAGGACCGCCGACGCACCGTCGGTGAGCGGGGAGGCGTTGGCGGCGGTGACGCTGCCGTACTTGCGATCGAAAACGGGCTTCAGCTTGGCCATCTGCTCGAGCGTCGAGTCGGTGCGGATGCCGTTGTCCTGCGTGACCACCGGGTCGCCGGGCCGCGAGGGGAACCAGGGGGCGATCTCGGCTGTCAGACGCCCGTCGGCCGTGCCCTTGGCGGCGAGCTGGTGACTCCGCAGCGCCCACCGGTCCTGCGCTTCGCGGGTGATGCCGTTCTCCTTGGCCATCTTCTCGGCCGACTGGCCCATCGACTCCCCGGTCGATGGCTCGGCGATCGCGGGTGCGACGGGAATGAGGTCGCGCGGCCGGATCTTCAGGAAGGTGCGCACCCGCCCGCCCAGCGACTTCGCCTTGCTCGCCTCGACGAGAATGTCGGCGAGGCGGCGGGAGGCGAGGATCGGGATGTCGGAGAGCGCTTCGGCGCCGCCAGCGATCACCACGTCGTCGTGGCCCAGAGCGATTTGATCGTGGCCGGACGCGATCGCCTGCGTGGCGGACGCGCACGCGCGGTTCACGGAATAGGCGGGAATCTCCTTGGGGAGCTGCGGCAGCAGGCTCACCTCGCGCCCGACATTCGGCACGAGGGCCGACGGCACGACCTGGCCGAAGATGACCTCGTCCACGTCGGCGCCATCGAGGTTGGACCGCTCGATCAGCTCGCGCGCGGCGTGGCGGGCCAGATCCACGGCCCGGGCGTCCTTGAGCGCCGTCCCCGCCTTGCAGAACGGCGTGCGGCACCCAGCGATCACCGCGACGCGCCGTCCGTTCCCAACCGGCATTAGATTGACCCCTCTCGTTGCAGGCTCGAAACCTACCACCGCACGTAAGTGGAGGGGAGTTGGCCGCGGAGACACCGTTCTCCCATCAGACGCGCGCCGCCGCATTGTCGTCGATGGCGGCGGAGCCGGTCGACGTCCTCGTGATCGGCGGCGGGATCACGGGCGCCGGCATCGCGCGCGACGCGGCGTTGCGCGGCTTTCGGGTCGCGCTGGTCGAGAAGGGCGACTTCGGCTCGGGCACCTCGTCGCATTCGTCGCGACTGATTCACGGCGGCATCCGCTATCTCGAGCACCGCGATTTTCGCCTGGTGTTCGAGGCGAGCCACGAGCGGCGCGTGCTGCTCCACATCGCGCCGCACCTCGTGCGCCCGCTCCCATTCGTGTTCCCCGTTTATCGAGGTTCGCGCGTTCCCGGATGGAAACTGCGCGCCGGCATGTGGCTCTACGACGCGCTCGCGGCATTCCGTAATGTCAAGACACACCGCTGGCTCAGTCCCAAGCAGGTGCGCAAAGCCGAGCCGGCGCTCAAGGACCGCGGGCTCACGGGCGCGGCCTTGTACTGGGACGCGCAGACCGACGACGCCCGTCTCGTGCTGGCGACGGCGCAGAGCGCCGCCCGCGCCGGCGCCCTGATCACGAACTACACCGCAGTCACGAGCCTGCTCACGCCCGACGGCCGGGTCCGGGGCGCGGCCGTCCGCGACGTGTTGAGCGGCGAGACGCGTACGGTACGCGCGCTGGTCGTCGTGAACGCCGGTGGTCCCTGGGTCGATGCGTTGCGACGGATGGACGACCCCGAGGCGCCACCGCTGCTGCGGCCGACCAAGGGAGCGCACGTCGCGGTGCCGCGGCGGCGCATCGGCAACGAGCGCGCCATCACGCTGTTCTCGCCGATCGACGGCCGCGTGATGTTCGTGCTGCCGTGGGGCGATCTGTCGTACATCGGCACGACGGATACCGACGCTGACGCCTCTCCCGACGCCGTGCGCGTCACGGCCCACGACGTCACCTATCTGCTGCGCTCGGCCAACGCGGCGTTCCCCAACGCGCACCTGGCGCCAAACGACGTCGTGTCGGTCTGGGTCGGTTTGCGACCGCTGCTGGGGCAGGATCCAGGAGCGTCGCCGGCCCAGGTCTCGCGCGAGCACCGCGTCGTCGAAAGCGCCCAAGGTCTGATTACCATCGCAGGCGGCAAGCTCACGACCTATCGCGTGATGGCGCGCGACGTCGTCGATCGCGTCGCGGCGCGCCTGCACGAGCTGGACGGCCGCCCCGTCGCCCCGCGCGCGCCCACCGATCGGCTGCCGCTGCCGGGCGGTGACGCCGCGGAGCTCGACGTGCTGCAGGAGACGGCGCGGGCGCGCGGCGTGTCAGACGCGACGGCACGCCATCTCGTCGCGAGCTACGGCAGTGAAATGGCCGCGGTGTTGAACCTCGTGGACCGTGACCGCTCACTGGGCGAGCCCGTCGCGCTGGGGCGGCCGGAGATTTGGGCGGAGGTCGCGCACGCCGTCGAGCGTGAGATGGCGCTGCGCGTGCAGGACGTGTTGGTGAGGCGCCTGCATCTGTTCTACGAGTTCGACCAACAGGGGACCGCAGTGGCGGCCCCGGTGGCCCAGCGGATGAAAAAGCTCCTCGGCTGGGATGAGATCCGCGAGGCCGAGGAGCTGGTGGACTACTTCAAGCTGGTGGAGCGCGCCCGGGGATTCCGCGCCGACATCGGGCGCGGGAGCCGCGAGGTTACGATTTGATCTTCACGCGCGGCCGCACGTGCACGCGGACCCGCGGATCATCCTCATCATCGATCTGACGTAGCGCCCAGCTCGCCGCGCGGCGCACGGCGCCCGACGCATCAGTCTGCGCGGTTTTCAGCGCATCCAGCGCCAGCGGGCTTTCGATCTCGCCCAGGGCCCACGCGGCCGCCACCCGCACGTCGATGTCGGCGTCCTTGAGCGCCGCCACGAGGGCCTGCACGGCACTCGCGTCTTCGATTTCACCGAGCGCCCACGCCGACAGCACGCGGACATCGGCATCGTCGTCTTTCAGCCCGGCGGCGACGGCCGTCACGCCGCTCCCCGACTCGATCTCCCCCAGCGCCCAAATCGCCGACTTCCGCACTTCGATGGCCGGGTCGCGCACCAGCGGACCGAGCACCGCGACGCCCTGCGAGCTTTCGATTTCCCCAAGCGCCCAGGCGGCCGCCTGACGAACTCTGGGCTCGCGGTCTTTGGCCGCCGTCGCGAGCAACGGAACGGCGGATTCGTCTTCGATCTCTCCCAGCGCCCACACCGCCGTGAGCCGCACGTCGAGCGACGCGTCGCTCAACGCCTCGCCCAACGGACGGACGGCGCGCGCGCTTTCGATCTCGCCGAGTCCCCACGCTGCGACCCGACGCACTTCAGGCGCCCGATCTTTGAGTGCGCGGCTCAAGGGCTCGATCGCGGCGGTCTCTTCGATTTCTCCGAGCGCCCACGCCGCGTGGACGCGCACAGTCACCTCGCCGTCATTGAGCGCGTCCCCGAGCGGACCGATGGCACGCGAGTCTTCGAGCTCGCCGAGTCCGATGGCGCCCGTTTCCCGCAAGCCGGGTTTGGCGTCGCGCAGCAGCCCAATGAACAGTTCGTACGTCCCCGCCGGCCCGTGATTGCCCAACACGCGCGCGGCAATGTTTCGGATGCACCGGTTGTCGTCGCGCAGCACAGCACGGAAGGCGCCGAGGGTCGGGGTGTCGATGCCGTGCTTGCGATCGTGGTCGCCGTGCATCACGTCGCTCATCACGCCCACCATTCCCCCGCCGCCCCCCGGCATCGGCATCGGTGTCGGCATGGGCCGCGGCATCGGCATGGAACTGTAGGAGAAGTCACGCGCCCAGAAGCCGCCGTAGTTCGTCAACGCTTGCCCCGCGAGGTCGCAAACGACCGAGTCACTGGCTTTCAGCAACCCGAGGACGCGGGCCACCTCCGTGGAATCGAGGCGGGAAGGACCCTGCACCGCGAGCAACGCCGCGACAAGCAGTGAAGCAGACATGCCGACCTCAGGGGATAGGAGTTATCAACATTTGGGACGCCAACTGATTGGATGACCAGCCCAGGTGAATGGTTGCCGCCCCCGGAAATGCCGGTAGTTTCTGGCGTGGTGAGCCCCCTGTCGCGCCGTCGGACCCCCCCGTGTCTGACCGTTGTGTTGCTCGGTTTGAGCCTGCTTGGCGGCTGCGGGCGTGAACCCCCCAAGCCCCCGCCGGCCCCCCCCGACGCCGCCATCATCCCCGAGGGCCCGTACGGCGACGCGGTCCGGCGCGGACGCGCGCTGCTGATCGCGACGCGCGACAGCCTGCCGACGCACGTCGGCAATCAGCTGCGCTGCGTCAGTTGTCATCTTGATGAAGGACGGCGGGAAACCGGTTCGTGGGTCGGCGTGTTCGCCCGCTACCCGCAGTACCGAGCGCGCAGTGGTGCGATCGAGACGATCGAGTACCGGGTGAACGACTGCTTCCGCCGCAGCATGAACGGGGTCGCGCTCGACCTGGCGAGCCGCGACATGGGGGACATCGTGGCGTACCTCGCGTTCCTGTCACGCGGCACGCCGGTCGGACCGCCGCAGCCGGGCGTGCGGCTGCCACCATGGGCCGCCTTCAAGGCGGACACAGCGGCTGGTCGACAGGTGTTTGCAACCACCTGCGTCGCTTGTCATGGGCCCGACGGCCAAGGTTCGGTCGGAGCGCCGCCGCTGTGGGGCCCGCAATCGTACAACGTCGGTGCGGGCATGGCGCGCGTGCGGACCGCCGCCGAGTTCATCCGCCACAACATGCCGTTCGATCAACCCGGCACGCTGCCCGATCAGCAGGCGATCGACGTCGCGGCATTCGTGAACGCGCGTCCGCGTCCCGACTACCGCGGCAAGGAGAATGATTGGCCCAACGGTGATCCCCCGCCCGACGTGGCGTATCCCACGCGCGCGGCTCAGCAGAAGAAGCCCCGTTAGTTCACTTACAGGAGGTTACCCGATGTTCCGTATCGAAGAGGTGAAGACTCACCGCCGCGGATTCCTGGGCACGATGGCCGCTGCCGCCGCCGCCGGCCTCGCCAGCCTCACGCCATTGCGCGCCGAAGCCGAGGCCGCGCCGCGCCGCGCCTCGCTGGGGAGCGCCGCCGCGGATCCAGCGTTCGAAGCGTGGCTGAACCGCATCACGGGCAGGCACAAGATGGTGTTCGACGCGCCCGAGGTGAACGGCGGCATGCCCGTCGTCTGGCCCCGCGTCTGGCTCAACACGACCAACGACAACTACGGCACGACCGACGCGCAGAATTCCGGTGTCGTGATCCTGCGGCACGCGTCGATCCCGCTCGCGATGGTGGACGCGCTGTGGGCCAAGTACAAGCTCGGCGAGGTGTTCAGTCTCAAGGACGGCGATCTGCCGGCGACGCACAACACCTTCGCGAAGCCGCTGCCGCTCCCGTGGCCCGGCACCGGCGTCGAGCAGCTGCTCGCCAAGGGCGTGATGTTCGGCGTGTGCAACGTCGCGCTGACGATCTACAGCGGCGCAGTGGCGCAGAAAATGGGAATGGATGCCGCGGCGGTGAAAGCCGACTGGGTGGCCGGCCTGATCCCCGGTTGCCAGGTCGTGCCCTCCGGCGTGTTGGCCGTGAGCCGCACGCAGGAAAAAGGCTGCAGCTACTGCTTCGCGGGGTGATGCGTCGGCGCAGCGCGTGACCTGAATCACGGGCACGCGGGTCGCAGCGCGGGATGGAGCGAACTCCGGTTCGGTGCGGGGTACACACGGACGCACCGTAACCGGAGGATCGCACCATGATTCGACGTATCCTGACGGCGGTCGTGCTACTGACGTGCGCGGCCGGCGTCTCCCGCGCCGTGGCACAGCGGTCTCATTACGGTATCCACGGCGGCTACAATTTCGATATCAAGGAAGGGCTGATCGGCGCGCAGTTACACATGCCGCTGTCGCGCGGGCTGGAGTTGTACCCCTCGTTTGACTACTACCTGGTCGACGCCGGGTCGCTGGTTGGCTTCAACATCGATCTCAAGCTTCGGACGCCGGGCACGCCGCTGTACTTTGGCGGCGGCCTCAATATCCTGAGCGGGGGTGGTAACTCCGCTACCGGTCCCGACCTGTTCGGAGGACTCGAGACCCGTTACGGCCGGACGCACCCGTACATCGAGGGGCGCGGACTCTTCCACAACGGCTCGACATTCCAGTTACTGTTCGGGATCAACATCACGCTGTACTGAGCTTCAAGGCCGAGGGGGGTCGGCGTCTAGCGCCACCCCCTGAGGCTCCGCACAAAGTCCCCCACCAGCAGGAACTTCTCGAAGACCGGTACACCCTTCCGTTTTCTCCCAAACTCTGAGAACAGCTCGCGCAGACGCCCGCGGCGCGTGACGTAGTACCGGAACGTCTCCGCGAAGTCCTCCTGAGGATGCGTAGCGGCGTAGGCCGTGACGTAGTCGGGAAGGGTCGTCGTGACGCCGCGGCGCTCGAAGTCCACCCACTTGGAGTCCGCCACCCGGTAGGCTTTGCGCACTTCCCCGAACGCGCGCCGGAAGCGCCCGGTGCGGGTGATGGACCAATGATGGAAGAGGAAAGAATGACCCAGCTCGTGCAGGATCAGCCCGGTGAGCATGTTCCAGGAGATTTCGTCGCGGAACTTCTTCCCGGTCACGTAGCGCCGCTCGACCTCGATGACCTTGGGCGAGCGGTGCGTCACGCCGGAGACACCGGGCCGCAGCAGGACCCGGTAATCCCAGTCCTTGATGCGCGATACGACGAGCAACCGGCGCACCCGCCGCAACGCCCGCGCGATGAGATCGCGGCCAGTCGCGTCCTCCCCGCACCAGGGACAGGCGTTCATCCAGTCGTCCACGCCCTTGCTGCAGTGCGGGCAAATGTTCTGATAGGACTCGTAGCGCCATTTTTCCGGGCGCCCGCACCACGGGCAGTAGCGCATCGGATACATCACGCCGCCGCCGCATCCCCAGCGGCAGCGCCGGTCGTACTTGAAGCCTTTCGGAGCCTTGAGAGGCTCCGGGCTCGAGTGCAGGTCTTCGATGCCTCGGCCGCACCACGGACACGAGGAGAACGCGTCCGACACGATCCAGCCGCAGTAGTAGCACTCCGCGCCCGTCAGCTTCTGCGTGTCGCGCCATTCGAGGTGGCGCCCACAGTCGGAGCAATAGGACCAGAAGCGCTCGACCTCCGCCTTGCACGCCGGGCAGCGCAGCTCGGGCGTCGGCACCTCGCGACGGCGTCTAGTGACGGCCACGCGCCACCGCCTCATCCACGATCCGCTGGATGAACTCGTTGTACTTCATGCCGGCTTTCTCGGCGGCGTCGGCCATCTCGTTCTCCACCGCGAGGAAGGGGTTGGGGTTCACCTCGAGGACGTACACCTCGTCGTCATGTGCCAGCCGGAGATCCACTCGTCCGTAGTCCTGCAGCCAGAGGGCGTGGAACGCCGTGGTACAAATGTCGCTGATCTTCGCGGTGAGCGGCTCGGGCAAGCCCTTGGCGAAGACATTCCGGATCTTCTTCCGCTTACGATACTCCTCGTCCCATTTGGCTTTATAGGTCGCGATGCGGTGCTCGCCGGTCTCGGGCTCGCCGAAGGTCATCTCGACCAGGGGGAGCACCTCGACCTTGTCGTTCCCGATCAGGCCCGCGTACAGTTCGCGCCCTTCGACCAGCTCCTCCACGATGGCGGCCTGGGTGAACTTCTCGTGAATGAAGTGCACACGCTCGGCGAGGGACTCGTCGTTCTCCACGACCGACGCCTGGGCGATGCCCACGGACGCGTCCTCGAGCAGCGGCTTCACGATGAGCGGGAAGCGCAACTCGGATGGCCGCACCAGCTCGTCGCCCGGATGAAATTCCGCGAAGGCGGGCACGCGAATGCCGTGATAGGCCAAGACCTTCTTGGTGAGCGACTTGTTACGCGCGACGAGGAGCGCCGTGGGCGGCGAGCCGGTGTGCACATAGCCGTGCATCTCGAGCACCGCCGCCACCGCGTATTCATGACGCGCGTTGCCGCGGAACGCCTCGCAGCCGTTGAAGACGACCTTGGGCCCGAACGCGCTGAGCCGTTCGAGCATGGGGGCGAGCTCGCTCCCGATCCCCACCATCATCACGTCGTGCCCGTTCGCGAGCAACGCGCGCGCGACGTCGTACTCCGCCTCCTCGACCTTCGTCTCGAGCTCGCGCTTGTAGTCCGCGTCGGTCCACTCGGGGTGGAGGGCGTCGAACACGATGGCGATCTTCACTCGTGGACCCGGCGCATGTCCCGCCCCACGGTCCGCAAGGCGATCAAGATCACCGCGCCTCCCAGCACTCCCACGGCAGGGAGCAGCAGCATCGCGGTGCGGAGGCTGCCGGTCTTGTCGGAGAGGTAGCCGATGAGCGGGGGCGCGAGGGCATCGCCCGCCAAGTGCGAGAACAGCGCGAACGCGCCGAGCACCGACGCCTGCACGGCCGGCGGCACCACGTCCAGAATCACGGCCGCGAGCGGGCCGTTGTACCACGTATAGAGGAAGTAGGTCGCCATCACGAGCGGCGCGAACCAGCGCAGGTCGTCGACCATGATCAGCGCGACGCACACCGGGCCGCCGAGCACGAACCCCGCACCGGCCGCGAATACGCGCCCGCCAGGCCAGCGCTGCTGCAGCCAGTCGGCCACGCGCCCTCCGAACAGCGCGCCCAGTACGCCGCCGGCGAGCGCCCATATACCGAAGTTCGACCCGATGTCCCCGACCGAGAAACCGTGGACCCGGCGCATGAAGCTCACGCCCCAGGCGATGAGGCCGTTCACCGCGAAGGTGACCATCGCGCCGCCGAGGAAGATCCAGATCAGCGTCGGCGTGCGCAGCACGAGCGCCGCGGCGTGTTGGAAATCGTCGAGCGCGCCCGCGGCCACCTCGCCTGCTTCGGTCGTGCGGCGGACGGCGGCGGGCACGAGGCGCCACACCGTCCAAGCCACCCCGACGCTCACGCCCACACTGAATACCGCGGCGTCCACCTCGGAGGGGATGCCCTCGATCAACGCGAGCACGCCGGCGAGCGCTGCCCCCACACCGGTGCACACCGCCAGCGGGAGCACGTACCGGATCACGCCGCGGACCCCGCGCTTCCACCACAGCCGCAGCGTCTCGACGATCGGCGGGGGCGGACGGCGGTCGAGCTCCCGGATGCGCGAAGCGAGCACGGCGAGGAGGATCCCCGGAGCCCCCATCGCGAGGAACGCCCAACGCCAGCCGTAGCGCTCGGCCACCATGCCCCCGAGCACGATGCCGAGCAGGCCGCCGAGCGCCATCCCGACGGAGTAGATGCCGATGGCGAAGGCGCGGCGGCGTCCTTTGTAATACTGGGCGATGATCGCCTGCGACGCTGGGCCGTACCCCGCTTCACCCACACCGACGAGGGCGCGGCAGGCGAACAACTCCCAGAAGCGGTGCACCAGGCCGCCGAGCGCGGTCGCGATGCTCCAGATGGCGACGCCCCAGGTGATGACGAGGCGGCGCGAGCGCAGGTCGGCGAGTGCACCAAGCGGCAGCGCGAAGAGCGAGAGCACGATGATGTAGGCCGAACCGAGCCAGCCGAGCTGCACGTCGGTGAGATGCAAGTCCCGCTTGATCGGCTCGAAGACTGCGAACACGACGTTGCGGTCCAGGTAATTGAGCAGGTTGATCAGCGTGAGCAGTCCCAGGACGTACGCCGCGTACGTCCGGGTCCCGCTCGGAGAGGCTTCGGTGTTAGGGTGTGCGCCCGCCAGTGGCCGCCTCCGCACGGGCATCGCGATCTGCCTTGGCCTCGAGATACGACTCGGTCAGTGCGCGCATCAGCTCGTCGCGCCGCCCGTACAGCCGCCGCAGTTTGCGCGGCTTGCGGCGGGCGAGAGCATACGACGCGAGGATCGGGAAACCAACGGTGTTGTCGAGGTAACACACGACCGTGTCCGGCAGCTTGTCGGGATCCACTTTCCCCCAGCTCACGGCCTCGGAGGGCGTCGCCCCGGAGAGACCACCCGTATCAGGGCGTGCATCGGTGAGCTGCAGGTAATAGTCGTGGCCCTTCTCGCTGATCCCCAGCACTTCCTGAATCTGGGGTTCCGTTTGCAACACGAAGTTTTTCGGGCTGCCGCCGCCGATGATGAGAATGCCGCTCTTGCCACCGTGGGTCTTGGCGGCGAACACGATCGCCGACGTCTCGTTCACGTCGGCGCTGACGTCGAAGCGCAACTTGCTCCCGCTGAGCGCCTGTTCGGCGACGTTCATGCCGATGGACGAGTCACCCGGCGAGGAGGTGTAGATGGGCACGCCGCACGTGTGCGCGACACCGAGCAGCGACTTGCGCGAGATCCCGAGCGCTTTCTCGCGCTCGACGATGTAGCCGCCGAGCAGGTAGTGGTACTCGGCCGTGCTCATGGGACGCTGGAACTCCGGGCGCGCCGACACTTCGCGAATGAAGCGGTCGGTCGAGAGCAGCACGTCGTAATGGAAGAAAATGTCGTAGATGCGGACGACCCCTTCCTCGCGCAGCACGACGTCGTCGGCGAAGGGCGTCCCCTTGTGCATCGCCATTCCGAGGCCGAAGTGCGCGTCGTGATAGAGATTCGCGCCAGTAGAGACGATCCAGTCGAGGAACCCGGCCTCGATCAGCGGGATGATCGTGGACATGCCGAGACCCGCCGGCGTCATCGCGCCCGTCAGGCTCATCCCGACCGTGACGTCGTCCTCGAGCATCCGCTCGGCGAAGAGGCGGCACCCTTCCGCCAGCCGGCCGGCGTTATACGCGAGGAAGGCGTTCTCCACCAGCTCGGCGACCGTTTCTTTGCCGCTGATGGGCTTCGGGTTGATGCGCTGTCCGCGCAGGAACTCGTTCGTCATGGGCTCGGCGGTTAGGGGTCGATGACTTGATGGGCGCGGCTGCGGCGCTCGCGGGCGTCGACGATCCACCGCACCGCCTCGTCGGGCTGGTCGGTGACGCGGATCAGCTGGAGGTCCTCCGTCGCGATCTTCCCCTCGGCCGCCACTCGGTCGCGCAGCCAGTCGACCAGCCCCTGCCAGTAGGCGCTGCCGAAGAGCACCACCGGGAACTGCTTGACCTTTCCCGTCTGTACGAGGGTGAGGGCCTCGAACAGCTCGTCCATCGTACCGTAGCCGCCGGGGAAGACCACGAACGCGGTGGAGTACTTCACGAACATCGTCTTACGGACAAAGAAGTACCGGAAATTGATCGACCGTTGCACGTAGGGATTCGTGCCCTGCTCGAACGGCAGCTCGATGTTGCACCCGATGGAGAGGCCGTTGCCTTCCTGTGCGCCGCGGTTCGCGGCCTCCATGATCCCGGGGCCGCCCCCGGTGATGATCGGAAAGCCTTCCTTCGCCAGGAGGCGCGCGGTCTCGACGCTCCGTTGGTAGTACGTGTCGGTCGCCGGCGTGCGTGCTGAGCCGAAGATGCACACGGCGTTGCGCACGTCCGCGAGCGTGTCGAACCCCTCGACGAACTCCCCCATGATGCGGAGCACCCGCCAGGGATCCGTGCTCGTGAAGCTGGCGCGCCGCTCCGCCGGGTGCGGCGGGAGGGGCGTGAGGAGCCGTTCGTCCTCAGTGACCGCGGTGCGTGGCGAGCCGCTCGAGCGCTGTGACATGGTCGTCCTGGACGTTATAGAAGAAGGGCGAGAGGCGCACGTGGCCTGGACGCGCATCGGCGACCACGCCCCCCTCGGCAAGGTGCCGCACGGCGGCCGGCGGGTCGGACATCGGGAGCATGACGATCGCCGAGCGCTTGGCCGCTTCCGCCGCGACCTTGGGCGCGAATCCCGCCGCCCGGGCGCGCGCGATCAGATCCTCGGTCAGCACCGCCGTCACTTCGCGGATCTTGGGGACGCCGATCTCCTCGATGTACTCGAGGCCGCCGAGCTGCGAGTAGATCGCGGCGAGGGCCGGCGTCCCCAGCTCGAAGCGGCGGGCGTCGTCGTGGAACTCGAGCGCGTGCGGATCGAACGCGAATTGCTGCCGGTGACTGAACCACCCGGCGGTCGTGGGCTCGAGCCGGCGCGCCAGCTCCCCGCGCACGTACAGAAACACGATCCCGGTGCCGCCCAGGAGCCACTTGAGGCCGCCGGCGGTGAGGAAGTCGACCCCCGCGGCGTGCGCGTCCACGGGGACTTGGCCCACCGACTGGTACGCGTCCACGAGGCACAGGGCGCCACGGGCGTGGGCCAGGTCGGCCACGGCGCGGATGTCCTGGATGGCGCCGCTGGTGAAGTAGACATGCGACGTCGCGACGAGTGCTGTCCGATCGTCCACCGCGCGCGCGATGGCCTCGACCGGCACCGTCACGCCGTCGGGGCTCTCGACCACGACCACCTCGATCCCGCGCCGTTCCTTGGCGAGCCACTGGTACGCGACGGTGGGAAAATCAAGCGACGTCACGACGACCTTGGGCCGCTTGCTGTAGTCGAGCGCTTCGGCCACGGTGCTCACGGCCACCGAGATGCTTGGCGCCAGCGCGATTTCCGCGGGCGCGGCGCCGATGACGGCCGCGTACCGGGCGCGCAATTCGCCCAGCGCCGCCCACCACACATCGTACCAGGCGGAGGCGCCGCGGCTCTGCCAGAGGTCCAGGAATTCGGCTACTTTGCGGCGGGTGCGCTCGCCCAGCGCGCCGAGCGAACAGGTGTTCAGGTAAATGCGCTCCCGGAAGATCGGGAACTCGCTGCGGTAACGGGCGAGGGGGTGCTGGGCCTGGCCGTGCATGGCGAGGCTGCCGGCGAGCGTCATAGGCGCTGAATATACAGAAGGAATCCAGACTATCGCGAGTTGGTCTGCGCTGTATCTGCGCTTGTCGCTGCAGGCGCTCGTGCGCCCGCGTCTCGCTGTCGATCTCGTGAGACTGGCGTGGAGTTTTCGCGCGCGCGACTGGTGGCGACGCCCGCCCTTCCTGCCCTTGCCGCCCCGCGAATACATGCGCTGGCGCATGTTCACCGCGTACGGAGACGAAGACGCTGTCCCGCCGGTCGCTGATGTCGTCAACTTCGCGCGCTGGCGGCGAGAAACGATGGGATTATGAGAAGCGACGAAGTGAAGCGTCGAGGGATGGCGTTGGGGTTCGATGCCGTCGGCGTCACGACTTTGGAGCCGAACGCGCACGCCGTGGAGCTCGACCGATGGCTCGCCGCAGGCCACGCCGGCACGATGACGTACTTGCATCGACAGGCAGCCAAGAGGAAGGAACCCGAGCGCATCATGCCCGGGGCGCGGGCCGCGGTGGTGACGCTCACGAACTACTTCCACCAGCCAGCCCGGCATGGAGTCGCCCAGTACGCGTGGTCCTCCGACTACCACGACGTCCTCGGCGCTCGGCTCGAGAAGTTGGCGACGGCCATCCGCGAGATCGCGCCCGGCGCGATGACCCGCTGCTACGTCGACGCCGGCCCCGTTCCCGAGCGCGAGTTGGCCCAACGCGCCGGGCTCGGCTGGATCGGCAAGAACATGATGCTCATCCATCCCGAGATCGGCTCCTTCACGTTCATCGGCGTGGTGCTGACGGACGCCGACCTCACGCCCGACCTCCCGTTCGACGCTGACCGCTGCGGTACGTGCCGCCGCTGCCTCGATGCCTGCCCGACCGGCGCGTTTCTCGAGCCCCACGTCCTCGACTCCACCCGCTGCATTTCCTATCTCACGATCGAGCACCGTGGGGCGTTCAACGAGCAGCAGCGCGGGGACGTAGAAGAGTGGGTGTTCGGCTGCGACGTGTGCCAGGACGTCTGTCCCTGGAATGTCAGCTTTGCGCAGGCGACCACCGACTCGGGGCTGGCGCCGCGTCCTGATGTCCAGGCGCCCGATCTGGCAGCGCTGCTCGCCATGAGCGAAGATGGATTCGCGCGCCGCTACGGCGACACGCCGTTCGCGCGCCCCGGGCTCACGGGGATGCGTCGCAACGCGGCGGCCGTTCTGGCCGGAGCGGGTCGCGGTGAGTGAGACGATCAACGACCTCCAGCGGCGACTCGCCGATGGGCTCGCGCGGATCGACCCGCACCATCGACTCCAAGGACGGCCCGTCAGCTATCGCGTCATCGACGGCCAGACGCTCGAGGTCACGTATCGCGATGTTGCCGGGATCGCCGATGCCGAGCTGCAGGGCGTGAAGCGGCTGATCGGTCGCGACTGCTCCTGCACCGTGAGCCCCCAGACCGCCGAGTGCGTCACCGTGCGGTTCGTCGTGCCCCTCAAGTAAGCGGAGGATTTCGTGGACGACCGCGTCACAGGCATCGGCGGCATCTTCTTCAAGGCCCGGAACAAGGACCGGCTGCTCGAGTGGTATCGCGAGCACCTGGGTGTCGATGTGCAGAACTGGGGTGGCGCGATGTTCTCCGGCGAGGGACACACCGTCTGGACCGTCTTCAAGCAGGACTCGGACTATTTCGGACCCGGCGAGCAGCGCTACATGATCAACTACAAGGTCCCGAACCTGGCCCGCATCCTCGCGCGGCTCCGCGCCGCAGGCGTGACGGTGGACGCCCACGTCGAGGAGTCGGACTTCGGGAAGTTCGGTTGGGTCCTGGACCCGGAGGGGAACCGCGTGGAATTGTGGGAGCCCCCTGCCGCCAAGTGAACGATTGGAGGATGACCATGCGTCGTGTGTTCACCGTTTCTCTCGCCTGCGTGCTGTGCGCCAGCCTCTCGGCGCAAGAGCCGTACAAACTGCCGCCGCGCGTGATCGTCGACATCCTCGACACGCCGCCACTCCCGGGCGCGACCGTGTCTCCCGATCGCCAATGGCTGCTGCTGCTCGAGCAGCGCAGCATGCCAACCATCGCCGAGCTGGCGCAGCCGATGCTGCGACTCGCCGGCAACCGCATCAACCCGCGCACAACGGGACCACAGCTCCCGGGGGCGATCACCGGCTTGGTGCTCAAGCGGGTGTCGGACGGGATGGAGCGGCGCATCGCGGTGCCGGCGCCGGCGGCCCTGTCGTTCGTGAACTGGTCACCGGACAGCCGCAGCATCGCTTTCGTGCAGACCCGTGACTCAGGGCTCGCGCTCTGGGCAGCCGATGTCGCCACGGGACAGACGCGCGCGCTCACCGGCTCGATCTTGAATGCCACGAGTGGCCCGCCGTGCCAGTGGATGCCCAGCGGCGCCAAACTGCTATGCGAGTTCGTGCCCGACGGCCGCGGGCCTGCCCCCGTGGCTCCGCAAACGCCAACCGGGCCCACCACACAAGAGACGAGAGGCCGCGCGGCGCCGGCGCCGACCTACGAGGACCTGCTCAAGAACGCGAACGACGAACGGCTCTTCGACTACTACTTCACCGCGCAACTCGCGCTCGTAGATGCTGCGACCGGCGCTCGGACGCCTGTGGGGGCTCCCGCCATCTTCGACCGCGTCGACGTCGCGCCCGGCGGCGAGTTCGTGCTCGTTGCGCGCACCGTCCGCCCCTACTCGTACCTCGTTCCCGACGGTCTCTTCCCCAAGGAGGTCGATCTCTGGGATCTCCGCGGCCAAGTCGCGCGCCACCTCGCGTCCCTGCCGACGGGTGAGGGCATCCCCATCCGGGGCGTACGCTCGGGACCACGCGGCATCAATTGGCGCCCAGGTGTCCCAGCGACGCTCGTATGGGCCGAAGCCCTCGACGGCGGCGACCCGCGCAAGCACGTCGACCATCAGGACCGCGTTGTCACGCTCACGGCGCCGTTCGCGGGAGAGCCGATCGAGCTGGCCCGCCTCAACAAGCGCTACAGCGGACTCTTGTGGGACACGCAGGGCGTCGGGTTCCTGGGGGAGTACGACCGGGACCGTCGCTGGTCGAAGATGTGGATCGTCGATGCCGCGAAACCCGGCAACGCACCCGCGTTGCTCTTCGACCGCAGCGCCGAGGATCGCTACACGGATCCGGGGTTCCCGATCACGCGCATGACGCCCACCGGCGACTTCGCGATGCAGCGTAGTGGCGACTGGATCTACCTCACCAGCACGGGCGCGTCGCCGCAGGGCGACCGGCCTTTTCTCGACCGCTTGAACCTTGTGACGAAGAAGATCGAGCGGCTCTGGCGCGCCGACACCGTCCATTACGAGGCGGTGGTCGCCCTGCTCGATGACGCGGCCAAGAGTTTCGTCACGCGCCGCGAATCGCGGACGGAACCGCCGAACTACTTCGTGCGCCAGGGCACGACGCTGCGCGCCCTCACGGCGTTCAAGGATCCTGCCCCGCAGTTGACGGGGATCCAGAAGCGTCTCGTGACGTACACGCGTGAGGACGGCGTGCCATTGTCCGGGACGCTCTATCTGCCGCCCGGGTATACGCCCGGCACCAAACTCCCCGTCGTGATGTGGGCGTACCCGACCGAGTTCGCGTCGGCCACGGCGGCGGGCCAGGTGTCCGCCGCGCCCAACCGCTTCAACATCATCCGCGGACCCTCGCACCTCTTCTTCCTGACGCAGGGGTACGCGGTGTTCGATGACCCGAAAATGCCCATCATCGGGGGCGATACGGCGAACAACCATTACGTCGACCAGCTCGTGATGAACGCCCGCGCCGCCGTGAAGGCGGTGGTCGACGCCGGCGTGGCCGACCCCGACCGCATCGGCATCGGCGGCCACAGTTACGGCGCTTTCATGACGGCGAACCTGCTCGCCCACTCCGACCTGTTCCGCGCCGGCATCGCGCGCAGCGGCGCGTACAACCGCACGCTCACGCCATTCGGCTTCCAGAATGAGGAGCGCACGTTCTGGCAGGCCCGCGAGGTCTATCTGCGGATGTCGCCCTTCGTGTACGCCGACAGCATCAACGAGCCGATCCTGATGACGCACGGCGAGGCGGACAACAATTCCGGTACGTTTCCGATTAATTCCGAACGCTTGTTCGCAGCGATCAAGGGTCTCGGCGGGACGGCGCGTCTCGTCATGCTCCCCAACGAAGCGCATGGCTACGCGGCGCGGGAATCGGTGCTGCATACGCTCGCGGAGATGATCGAGTGGTTCGACCGGTACGTGAAGACGCCAAAGACGGGGGGTGTATCAACGATTCAGCAGTCCCGAGAGTAATTCACCACACCGCTGGGCATGTCGGCGGCACGGGGAGCCTTGGTCCGGTGGCCCGGATCATGCGACACCATGCCATTCCACCGGGAGGATGTAGCCAGTGGGAGTAGGATGTTTCGTCCAGGGGATGGATAGACGCGTCTCCGATCCCGGCGCACGTTGAAGCAAGAGAGCTTGTTCCCGCCAACCCCAGCATAGGCGGTAGTACGATGAAACTCCTCGTGTCTCTCCTCGCCGTAACGCTCAGCGCGTGCATGATGACCACCAAGTACGCTCACTGGCCATATCGCGGCCCGATGCTCATGGTCCAGAACCCCACGCAGACTCGGCTCGTGGTCAGCGCCCGTGACGGTGCCGGCCGGGAGCTGGTCACCGCCACGATCAAGCCGAACGGCAAGTCGTGCTTCCGGTGGCCCTTCGTGCACACCGTCGGATACCTGATCGCCTCGGGGTCGGATACGCTGAAGACGCAAGCGTTCGAGCCGTGGACCGCCGACGGGTGGGAGTGGTCTGGAAAGTTCGAGCCGGTCGCAAACCCCAGGGTTTGCCGCTGACCCCTCACTTCGCTGCGACGCGCTGCACCACATCGTAGACGAAGCGAACCCCGAAGCGTAACGCCTCGAGGCTGACCCGCTCATCGTTGCCGTGGACGCCGCGCGACTCGGTCACGGTGAGCGGGAAGGGCCCGAGCCCGTAGCTCGCGATCCCCAGGCGCCGGAAGTAATGACTGTCGGTGAACCCGGCCAACATCGGCGTGGTCACGAGCGCATCGGGATGGCGCGCGCGCACCGCCGCTTCGATCGCGCGGAACAGCTCCGTGTCCGTCGGGCTCTCGGTCGCGGGCCAGCTCGGCCCCTGCGGACGGAACGTCACCGCGCTGTCGGCCACCACGCGCTGTAGATCGGCCAGAAACGCCGCGGGGTCCTGACCCGGAAGGAGCCGCACGTCGAGCACCGCCGTCGCGAGGGGCGGAATCACGTTGGTCTTGTCGCTCCCCTTGAGGCCCGTGATCGACACGGTGTTGCGGAGCAACGCGTTGTACGTCAGGTCTCCCGTGATCGCGCGCGCCGCGGCGGAATCGCGCAGGGCGGTCCGCACGTCCGAAAACCAGCGGCGCCGCGTCGAATCGGTCTCGAGCGTCGCGAGGTCCCGGAAGTAGCGGTCCACACCCGGCGTCACCACCAGCGGCGTGCGCCAGTCGGCGATGCGGTCCAGCGCGCGGATCAGGCGATGCACGGGATTGTCGGGCGTCGGCCGGGAGCCGTGGCCCGGTGTGCCGCGGGCCGTCATATCGAGCCAGAACGGCGACTTCTCCGTGGTGCCGACGCCGAAGTAGTCCACCCCGCCCCGATCGTTGGCGCGCGTCGTGCCGCCCTCCGTGATCAGGAACTCCGCGTTGCCGAGCAGGTCGACGTGGTGCTCGGTAAACCACGCCGCCCCGACGCCGGCGCCGATCTCCTCATCCGCCGTCGCGAGGAAGATGACGTCGCGCTTGAGCGGTACTCCCGCCCGCTTGAGGATGAGCATCGTCATCAACTGCGCGATGGCTTCGCCCTTCATGTCGAGCGCGCCGCGGCCCCAGACATACCCGCCCTGCGTCACCCCGCCGAACGGATCGACCTGCCAGTACTCGGGGGAGGCTAGCACCACATCCATGTGGTTGAGGAGGATCAGCGGGCGCGCGCTGCCGTTGCCGCGCAGGCGCGCGTACAGATTGGCCTTGCCGGGAGCCGGCTCGAAGATCTGGGACTCGATGCCGTCGCGCCGCAGCACCGCTGCGAGCCAGCGCGCCGCGACAATCTCGTTCCCTGGCGGGTTGGTCGTATTGATGCGCAGGTACCGAGACAGCAACGCCCCCGCTTCGTCGCCGAGGGCGTTCCACTCGGCGTCTCCCCGTGGCACGGACACGAGCGCGACGCGCGCCGGTGTCTCCATGACAGGCGCCGACGATGGTCCGTTGAGCGGTGTGATCGGGCGGGCGGCACATCCGGCCGCGAGAATGCAGAGCAGGAACGATGCGGCACGAAGCACGCGCGAAACTACAATCACCGCCGACCCACCGCCAGGCGCGCTGCTTCGGGTAGACGACGGAGCGCGAGCATCGCCCACACACCGAGCACAGGCCCAACGGCCAGGACGCTCATGCTCCAGCGCCACCCGATGGCCGTCGCCACCGCGGGCAGCAGATAGATCGTCGCGCAGGTGAGCAGGAACCCCATGCTCGTTTGCAGCGTCAGCGCCGTGCCGACGTAGTCTCGAGGGGCGAGCTCACTGACCGCCGTCGAGAACTGGGCCGAGTCGGCCACGACCGTGACACCCCAGACGAGCAGGAGCGGCACGAGCGCCGCCAGCGGTCCCCCGAAGAAAAATCCGACGATGAGTGCGCAGGTCCCCGAGACGACCATGGCGATGCTCGTCACGAGCGTGCGACCCCAACGATCGGCGTACTTTCCGCCGAGCCAACACCCGATCGCGCCACTGCCGACTACCGCGAACGTGATGAGCGCGGCGAGTGCCGTCGTGTCGGCGTCGGCCCCCCCTCGACGCATGCGCTCACTCGCGGCGACGTAGACGGCCATCCAGGTCCACATCGCGTACAGCTCCCACATGTGACCCAGGTAGCCGAGGTTGGCGAGCAACACGGCGCGGTCGCGCAGAATCCGGGGCGCAGCGGACCAGGAGAAGGGCGGCGACGGCGCGGCGAAGGGACCGTCGTTCGGGACGGCGAGAACGAGGAAGCCGCCCACCAATGCGCATGCAGCCGCGACTCCGAGTACGAGTCGCCACGCGTCGGGCGGCGCAGCCCACCGCACGAGGTGGGGCACCGCCGAGCCGAGCGTCAGTGCGCCGACGAGAATCCCGATCGCCCAACCGCGCCCTTCGCGGAACCACCCCGCCGCGATCTTCATCCCGGGCGGATACACGCCGGCCAGTGCGGCACCCGTGAGCATCCGCGCGGCGATCCCCAGGCGCGGATCAGGTGCCAGCGCGACTCCGACGGTCGCCGCGGCTGCGAGAGCCGCCGATCCCACGATCAGTCGTCGCGCCGACCAGCGGTCGGCGAGTGTGAGCACGGCGCTCACCAACGCACCGGCGACAAAGCCCAGCTGTACGGAGATCGTGAGCCACGCGGTGCCGGTGGGAGTGAGGTGCCAAATGCGGGTGAGCGTCGGCGCGACGGCCGAGGCGCTGAACCAGGGGGCCATCGCGAGCAGCTCCGCGGCGGCGATGATCGACAGGACCCGCCGCGGCGTCACAATCCCGTCGGGTGGTCCAAAAACACCCAGGGGATCGAGTACTTCCGGCTCACGTGCGCGGCGAGCGCCTTCACGCCCACCGTTTCGGTAGCGTAGTGACCGGCAAAGTACACGTTGATCTTCAGTTCTTCGGCGTCGAAAAAGCTCCAGTGCGGGCCCTCGCCGGTGATAAAGGTGTCGAGCCCGGCAGCAGCCGCTTGAGGGATGAGAGAGCCCCCGGCGCCCGTGACGATCCCGACTCGACGGACCTGTTTCGGACCGAAGGGGAGGAGGCGCGCGCTCGCGCCAAGTGTCGTCGCCAATGAGCCGGCGAGGGCGTCGCGCGATACGTCCAGCTCGCCCCACACACCGATCGGCGCGCCGCGATACGATCCAAACTCGCCGCGCAGTGAAACGCCCAGCAGACGTGCCAAACACGCATTGTTGCCGACGTCCGGGTGACGATCGAGGGGGAGGTGGGCGGCGTATACCGCGATGTTCCGCGAAACCAACGCGGCGACGCGGCGGTACGACGGTCCTACGAGCGGGCGAAGGCCACCCCAGAAGAGGCCATGATGAACGAGCAGCAGGTCCGCCTTCGCGTGGGCCGCCATCTCGATCGTCGCCTCGCACAGATCGACCGCGGCGGCCAACCGCGTGACCTCACCCCCGTTGGCCACCTGCAATCCGTTCAGCGCTTCGGGCGGATCGGCGATCTCCTCACGTAGACGGAGGTAATCATCGAGATCGCCAGCGAGATCGTCTAACCGCATCACGACACCGCGATGACAGTATCAAGCCATCGTTCGATCTTCCACACGGCAGTATCTCGTAAACTACTGTTATTGAAGGAGGTAGAGAATCCACATGCGTGGAACGGTGCCGTGTGGATAACCCTCGAAACTAGAAGGTGCTCGATGCCGGCTGCCGGGAAGGCCGTTGCCCGCGCTGCGGCGGCTGGCCCGCGTCCTCGCCCATCCGCAACACGCCATTGATCTCGCCGCCCTCTTGGACGAACAGGCGCTTGGTCGAGACGTCGCCATGGACGACACTCGTCGCCTGCAGCTCGACGCGCTCCTCGGCGTAGATCCCGCCGCGCACTTCCCCGCCGATGATCGCTTCGCGGCTCACGACGTCGCCCTCCACTTCCCCGCCCTTCGCGACCAAGACCTGCTTCGCCGCCTGCACCGTACCGACGACGGTGCCCTCGATCTTCACGACGCCTTCTGCGGAGATATCACCCACGACCCGCATGCCGGCGCCGATGATCGACAAGCCGGTGACTGCGTCACCGCCCGCCCCGCCCTTTTCGGTGAACATCGCCATCTCAGGAGCCCTCCTTCACGAGCGTGAGCGGATCGAGCGACTTCTTGTCGCGGCGAATCTCGAAGTGCAGATGCGGGGCTGTCGACCGCCCTGAGTTACCGGACAGCGC
>Ga0193723_1000086_pt1 | contig 29946 bp, 27 predicted proteins | sample H2m2metaG_FD_143042 | JGI IMG/M metagenome (GOLD analysis project Ga0193723, IMG submission 143042) | Soil microbial communities from a riparian zone of the East river system, Colorado, United States - H2m2 | ecosystem: Environmental > Terrestrial > Soil > Riparian zone | place: USA: East River...
ACCCCAGCGACCACCCACTGCACGAGCTGCTGGAGGACGAAACTCCACTGCTGGGTCTGTGCGGCGGTGGCGGTGTCTTGCAACATCGGCGGAGCCCTCCCAGGGAAGAGGACGGCGTTGGAATCGAGGCGGGCACATTGTTATAAAGTTGGACCCGGCAAGTCAAGCAAAAGGAGAGTGACGAGCATCACGGGAGCCGTGCGACTTGCGCAAAATGCCCACACGGGGCTACTCATCTCGGTGTGCCGGATGACCCGAAACGTTTGATCGTCGTTGGCGACCGCGTCCTGATCGTTCCCGAAGAGGGCGAGGAGCGGACCAACGTCGGCCTCTTTTTGCCGCCCTCGGCGATCGAAGGCCGGCAGGTGCAGGGCGGGCGCATCGTCGCAACCGGGCCGGGGACGCCGATGCCCGAGCCCGCGAGCATGGACGAGGAGCCGTGGAAGATCCACGGCGCTGGTTCCGTAGTGAAATATCTGCCGACGCAGGCGGAGGCCGGCGATTACGCGCTGTTCTTCCGCAAAGCCGCGGTTGAAATCACGTTCGAGGGCAAGACGTACCTGGTCGTTCCGCAGGCCGCCATTCTCGTACTCGTACGAGGGAAGCATGGCTGACATCGGGTGGGCACGCAGTCGTGGCGATCGCGCGGAAGGGCAGGGACTTCGGCGTGGCGCGTGGTATCGCGTCGTCGAGAGTCCGCCCAAGGACTATGTCGTCCTCGACGTGCATCATGTCGAGATTCGGATTCCGAAGGGCGATGTCGAAATCCGCAACGAGCGGCCCAACGCGTGGAGCGTGGTCCGCGAGCCGCACGTGGTCTGCCCGGGATGTCATGCGCGGGCCGTGATCCCGGAGGGCCGCAAAGATGCGAAGTGCCATGAATGCGGCCGGAGCTACGCCATCGACTGGAAGGATTCGGGCTAAAGTTCAGGTGGGACGTAGGGCGTAGGCGCCGGAGCCTTCACATCCGGGTTTGCATGTCGTTCACACAGGTGTTCGAGCAACTCGATTTGGCGTTTCTGGATGTGCCAGAGCTCATGCCATTGCTTGAACCGTAGCGAATCCAGCTTGTCGTGCAGATCCCGGATTTCAATCTCCGCCATCAAGTTGATTTCGTAATCCTGATTCGCCTGGATACGGTCTTTGTGCGCCTGCCGGTTCTGGCTCATCATGATGACCGGCGCCTGCAGCGCGGCGAGCGTCGACAGGACGAGGTTCAAGAGAATGAAGGGGAAGGGATCGAACGGGTGACCCGCGAGCACCCAGGCGTTCACGATCATCCAGGCAACGAGGATCCCGCCGAACAGGCCGATGAATCGCCAGCTCCCACCGAATTGCGCCACTTTGTCCGCAACCCGCTCGCCGAACGTCATCGTCGTCTCGAATTCCTGATGCACGACGCCGCTGACCCTCCCGCGACGCGTGATCTTCGAGACGACCGCGTGCTCGATCTCTGAAAGCTTCTGGTATTCAGCCTCGAGGTAGCCGACGAATTTCTTGGCCCGATACGTCTCGAGGCAGTTGGGGCAGATGCCGCGGTTCGCCTCCCATTCTGGTCGATCCTGCCTGATCAGATCGATGATCCGGTTCTCCAGCTTCTGCGGCGACCGGAGCGACCGGCCGTCCACCGGAGACTCGCACAGAGAGCAGCTCAACTTGGGTTTCGACATGCCGTTCGTCTCCTAGGGCCTCGGCGGCGCCGGACTCTCCGCCGGGAGTTGCATATGAAGATTGTGAACGAGGAACGCCCAGCGATCGGTCTGCTCCTCGATGACTTTCGCGGTGGGCTTCCCGGCGCCATGCCCCGCTTTCGTTTCGATGCGGATCAGCACGGGCTCCGTCCCGCCCTGGACCGCCTGCAGCGTCGCGGCATACTTGAACGAATGACCGGGCACGACGCGATCGTCGTGATCGGCGGTCGTGATGAACGTGGCGGGATAGTGCGTCCCGGGCTTCATGTTGTGAATCGGCGAGTACCGCAGGAGGAACGGAAATTGGCCGACGCTGTCGGCCGACCCGTACTCCGTCACCCAGGCCCAGCCGATCGTGAACTTGTGGAAGCGCAGCATGTCCATCACGCCCACCGCCGGCAGCGCCGCGCCGAACAGCTCGGGCCGCTGATTCAGGACGGCACCGATCAACAAGCCACCATTCGAGCCGCCCCCGATCGCCAGTTTGGGCGGTGACGTGTAGCGCTCCGCGATCAGGTACTCGGCGGCGGCGATGAAGTCGTCGAACACGTTCTGCTTGCGGTCCAGCATCCCCGCCTGATGCCACTCCTCACCGTACTCCGATCCGCCGCGCAACACCGCCTGCGCGTACACGCCCCCCATCTCGAGCCAGCCGAGCACGCCGATCGAGAAGCCGGGCGTCATGTTGACGTTGAAGCCGCCGTAGCCGTACAGGTAGGTCGGATTCGAGCCGTCCTGCTTCAGGCCTTTCTTGTAGGTCAGGAATAGCGGGACGCGCGTCCCGTCTTTGCCTTGGTAGAACACCTGCACCGTTTCGTACTTCGCGGGGTCGAACGCAATCTCCGGTGCCTTGAAGACGGTCGACTTGCCGCTGGTGAAATCGTGCCGGAAGATCGTCGTCGGATACAGAAACGACGTGAAGGCGTAGAACATCTCGGTATCGTTCGGCTCGCCCGTCACCTGCACGATCGAGCCCAGCGTTGGCAGCGGCACATTGCCGGCCGGCTTGCCGTCGAGCGCGAACAGGCGCAGCTGCGAGTACGCGTCGTGCAGATAGCGAACGACGAAGGTGTTGTGGACGATCTGCGAGCCTTCGACCACGTCGGGCGCCTGCGGGACGACCTCGCGCCATGCGGCGGGCGCGGGGTGCCGCGTATCCACGGCGACGAGGCGTCCGCGCGGCGCGGTGTTGTCGGTCTGGAAGTAGAACGTCGGTCCGGTGTTTCCCACGAATCCGTACGAGGCATCGAAGTCGTCGAGCAGCCGGACGACGGGCGCATCGAGCCGCGGCTGCTTCGCGTCGCCGAGGTCCTGGTAATAGATGCGATTGCGCCGGTCGGTGCCGAGCCAGACAGTGTAGACCGCGTAGCGGCCGTCCGCGCTCACTTCGACGCCGAAGCCCCAGTCGGGATGATCGGGCCGCTCGTAGATCAAGCGATCGGCGGCCTGGTCGGTGCCCAGTTTGTGATAGTAGACCTTCTGGTTGTGATTGACTTCGAGCATCGCGTCCGCGCCGGCAGCCGGCTCGGGATAGCGGCTGTAGAAAAAGCCCGCGCCGTCATGCGTCCACGCCGCGCTCGAGAACTTGATCCATTTGAGATGATCGGTCCGATCCTGCTTCGTGGCGACGTCACGCACGTGGAATTCCTGCCAGTCGGAGCCGCTGCCCGAGGTCCCGTACACCAGCGTCGTGCCATCTTCGGCGAACGCGAGGATCGATAGCGCGACGGTGCCGTCGGAGGAGAGCGTATTGGGATCGAGCAGGATCTGCGGCGCTGCCGTCAGCGAGCGCTGCGTGTAGAGGACGGACTGATTCTGCAGTCCCGAGTTCTTGAAGAAGAAGTAGCGGCCACCCTTCTTGAACGGCGCGCCGTATTTCGGATAATCCCACAGCTCCGTGAGACGCCGCCGGATCCGCTCGCGCTCCGGAATCTGCTCCAGGTAGGCGAACGTGATCCGGTTCTCGGCCTCGACCCAGCTGCGCGTCTCCGGCGAATCCACATCCTCGAGCCAGCGGTAGGGGTCGGCGACCTTGGTGCCGTGGTAGTCGTCGACGACGTCGCCTTTGCGGGCGGGGGGATAGGTCACGGTTTGTACCAGCATGAGTGTGGCTAGGAGTATGGGAGGCATGAGGCGTAAACGTGCCCCGTGTCGCGTGTTTGGGGTAGGGGGTTAGGGGCTCGGGGCGCACAGGATGTCTCATGCGCCTCGATGCCGCCCGAACGATCCTCGCGGAGCGATTCGGTCACCCACGGTTCCGCGTGCACCAGCTCAAGGTGCTGGGCCCGCTGCTTGCGGGTCGTAACGTGCTGGCGGTGCTCCCGACGGGCGCGGGCAAATCGCTGTGCTATCAGGTACCGGCGCTGCTGGGAAACGGACTCACGCTCGTCGTCTCACCCCTCATCTCGCTCATGCAGGACCAGGTCGGCGCCCTGCGCCGGCGCGGCATCGCCGCGGCGTACGTCAACAGCCAGCTCGATGCCGGCCAGCGCCGCGTCATCCTCGACGCCGCGACCCAGGGACGACTCGCACTCCTGTACTGCGCGCCGGAGCGATTGGCCTCATTGACGCGCCGCCTGACGGCCGCCGGCACGCGCGTCGCGCTGCTGGCGATCGACGAGGCGCACTGCATCACCGAATGGGGCAACGAATTCCGCCCGGTCTACCGACGCCTCGGCGTGTTCCGCGCGGCGCTCGGACGGCCCCCGACGATCGCCCTGACGGGAAGCGCGACCCCGGCCGCGCGCGCCGACATCCTGCACGTGCTGCGGATGCCCGATGCCGAGGTCGTGGTGACGTCGTTCGACCGTCCCAATCTCGATTTTCGGGTCTGCCGCGTGCGCGATGATCGCGAGCGCTTCGCCACGATCCGGCAGCGCGTCCGGGCCGGCGCCGGTGCGTCCCTGATTTACGCACCGACTCGACGGCTGACGGAGCTGGTAGCGCGTGCGCTGCTGCGCTCGAGCGTGCGCGTTGCACCGTATCACGCCGGCCTCAGCGCAAGTATCCGCGGGCGAGTGCTGCGGGCGTTCCTCGCGGACCGGGTACACGTCATCGTTGCCACCAGTGCCTTCGGCATGGGAATCGACAAGCCGGATGTCCGGCAGGTGTTTCATTGGGGTCCGCCGCCCACGCTGGAGGCGTACTATCAGGAGGCGGGTCGGGCAGGTCGCGATGGTCGCAGGTCCGACTGTCTCATTTTGTGGCGCCCCCAGGACTGTTCATGGGGCGACATCGCGCCCGAGATGAGACGTTACGTTGAGGCGCGTCGCCGCCATCGCGAATTGATCCTCGAGTATTTCGGCGAGGGGCGATAGGTGCAGGTAGGGGCGCAGCATGCTGCGCCCCTACATACACAACCACTCGCTCGAGCCCCTTCTATATTTCACCGTATGCACGATTCTCTCTACTTCTCCGACCACCATCTCCAGGTTCGCGAGATGGTCCGGGATTTCGCCCGCAACGTCGTCAAACCCACCGCCCGCCAATACGATCTCGACAGTCGCTTCCCCTGGGACAACATCAAGCAGATGGCCGAGCTGGGGCTGTTCGGCATCCCGTGGCCCGAACAGCTGGGCGGCTCCGGGATGGACTACCTGTCGTACATCACCGTCATCCACGAGCTGGCCAAGGTGGATGCGAGTCACGCCATCACCGTCAGCGCGCACACCACCCTCGGCACGTCGCCGATCATGGATTTCGGCACCGATGAGCAGAAGCGGCGCTTCGTGCCGTTTCTCGCGGCCGGCAACGTCCTCGGCGGCTTTGGTCTGACGGAGCCGGGAGCAGGATCGGACGCGGGCGGCACCAAGACCAGCGCGGTCGATAAGGGTGACCACTACGTGCTCAATGGCTCGAAGATCTTCATCACGCACGCCGGCGTGGGCGAGATCTTCTGCGTGACGGCGCGGACCGATCCAAGCGCGAAGCGCACGCACGGCATCACGGCGTTCATCGTGACCAAAGACACGTGCGATCTGGACGAGACCAAACGCGTCGGCATTGGGCATTCATCTGATTTGGCGAAGTGCCGCGGTGTCCTGTCGGGAAAGAAAGAGGACAAGCTGGGCTGGAGAGCCTCCGACACGCGCGAGCTGATCTTTCAGGACGCGGTCGTGCCTAAAGAAAATGTGCTGGGACCAGTGAACAACGGCTTCCGGCAGTTTCTGCACACGCTCGACGGCGGCCGCATCGGCATCGCCGCCCCGTATCACGGATTGGCCGAAGGAGCGCTGGAAGAGTGTCTGGCCTACACGTCTACGCGGAAGCAGTTCGGCCGGCCGATCGCGAGCTTTCAGGGCGTGCATTTCGCTCTCGCCGACATGGCCACCGAGATCGAGGCCGCCAAACAGCTCGTCTACCACGCCGCCTGGCTCAAGCAGCATGGCCATCCGTTCAAGAAGGAAGCGGCCATGGCAAAGCTCTACGCCTCCGAGCTGTGCATGCGCGCGACGACCAAGGCCGTTCAGCTGCATGGCGGCTACGGCTACACGACCGAATACCCGGTCGAGCGGATGATGCGGGACGCCAAGATCTGCGAGATCGGGGAGGGAACGAGCGAGATTCAGCGCGTCGTAATCGCCCGCCAGCTGCTGGGCGGTTTGATAGATTGACCTAAGTCTCCTCTTTTCCTAGCTTTACACCCATGCATTGGGCTCTGGCGTCTCTCAGCCGCCTCTCCAATCGACTCATCACACTGCCCGCGCCAAATAGGCCGGGCGAGTTGGACTATTGCTGGGAAAACCACAGGCTCCCGGGGGGCGGTTGCTTCCCGCCGGGACGCGAGGGTACCTGCTTTGAAGCGCGAGATCCTGATCTCTGGAAGCCCGCGGGAGACCCGCGTGGCCATTCTCGAGGACGACCGCCTTGTTGAGCTCCTGGTCGATCGTCCCGACTCCCGTCGCTCGGTTGGCGACATCTACGTCGGCAAAGTCGAAGCCGTCCTACCCGGCATCCAGGCCGCCTTCGTGGACATCGGCGCCGAAAAGAGCGCCTTTCTCCATGCCTCCGATCTAATCGAAGCGGAAGAGGACGAAGACCCCGAGGACCGTGAGCCGGACGACGCGGACGAAGAGAACGGCGACGGGAACGGGGGAGGGAATGGCGGGGGCAACGGGGGTGTCGGCGGCCCGGCAGTCGCGAAGCGGCGTGGCCCGCCCAGGGATCGTTCCCGGCGCCGCCCGGCGCCAAACATCGCCGACGAGCTGAAGCGCGGTCAGACCAAGCTCGTTCAGGTCATCAAAGAAGCCATCGGTACCAAGGGACCGCGCGTCACCGCGCAGGTCTCGCTCGCCGGCCGGTTCCTCGTCTACATGCCGTTCGCGTCCAAAGTGGGCGTCTCGCGCAAGATCGAAGCCCGCGACCAGCGCGCCAAGCTGCGCGAGATGGTCACCAAGCTGGTCCCGGCCGATTCGGGAGGCTGGATCATCCGCACGGTCGCCGACGACCTCACCGAGGCGAGCTGCAAACGCGAGATCGATCACCTCCTCGGCCTCTGGAAGAAGATCAAGCGGAAACAGGAGTCGGGCCGAGCGCCGGCGCTGCTGCAGCGCGAGACGAGCCTGACGCGGGGCATCGTCCGCGACCTGTTATCGGACAGCGTCGACCTGCTCCTCGTCGACTCCAAGCTCCTGTACAACGAAGTCGAGCAGTACCTGAAGCAGATCGACCCCGAGCTGTTGCCGCGGGTCAAGCTGTACACCGCCGAGACGCCGCTCTTCGACGAATACGACGTCGAGGCGGAGATCCGGAACCTCTTCAAGCAGCGCGTGGAGCTGCCGACGGGCGGCTATCTCATCATCCAGCCGACCGAAGCGCTGATTTCGATCGACGTGAACACGGGCCGCTACACCGGCAAGCGCGACCCCGAGAGCACGATCCTCAAAACCAATATCGAGGCGGCGCGGGAAGTGGCGCGCCAGCTCCGGCTGCGCGACATCGGCGGGATCATCGTGGTGGATTTCATCGACATGGAGACGCGGTCCAATCGGGATAAGGTCCTCCAGGAGCTCCGCGCCCACCTCGGTCGCGACCGCGCGCGCACGCGGGCGTTCGCCGTGTCCGAGCTGGGGCTGATCGAGATGACGCGCCAGCGCGTCCGGCCCTCGCTCTGGCAGTCGATGACCACCGAGTGCCCGACCTGCACCGGCACCGGTCGCGTCTTCCGGCCGGAAGTGGTCGTGCGGCGCATGGAGCGGTCCCTCAAGCGGGCGGGCGCCGACCACAAGGAGCGGCAGCTCTCGGTGCGGCTGCATCCCGAGGTCGCGCTCTACCTCGTGGAGCAGGAGCCTAACTTCCTGCGGCAACTCGAGAAGCAGACGGGGCTCGAGCTCGAGGTGCGTGACGACCCGATGATGCGGCTGGATGAGTTCAGGATGATGGCGCGCCCGGCTGGACGGGACGTGACAGAGCAATATGCGGTTGCCTGAGCCATCAGCCGTCTGCCGTCAGCCGTCTGTGCTGATGGCCGATGGCTGACGGCCATCTTGACCGAACCTCAAGCAGCGATTAGCCTTCCGGCCCTATGTCATACGCGATTTTCACGACCGGTGGCCGCCAGTTCCGCGCCGAACCGGGAGTCACGATCAGGGTCCCGCTGCTCGATGCGAAGCCGGGCGACGAAGTCTCGTTCGACCACGTGCTGATCGCGAGCGACGGGAAGGAAGTGCAGAGCGGCAAGCCACACATCAAGGGTGCCAAGGTCACGGCCGAGGTCGTGCGGCACGGCAAGGACAAGAAGATCCGCATTTTCCGGTTCGCGCGGCGGACCGGATACCGGCGCCACGCTGGGCACCGGCAGGATTTCACCGAAATCAAAATCGCCGACGTGAAGGTCGGCTGAGGATAGCATGGCTCACAAGAAGGGCGTCGGCTCCTCGCGCAACGGGCGCGACTCCAATCCGAAATACCTCGGCGTCAAGCGCTTCGGCGGGGAATTCGTCCGGGCCGGCACGATCATCGTCATCCAGCGCGGCACCAAGTTCCATCCCGGCAAGAACGTGCGGCGCGCCTCGAACGACACGCTGTTCACGACGATCGACGGTCACGTGAAATTCGAGCACAAGAACAAGCAGCGCTTTCAGGTGAGCGTGTATCCGGCAGCGGTGCAGGCGGAGGCGGCTAAGAACTAGGGCGGCAAGAGAATCGGCGGCGATGGGGCGGCGAGGGGCGGCGAAAGCCGCTCCTTTTGTTTTTGCCGCCCTTCGCCGCCGTCTCTCCTCGCCGCCGCCGTTTTCGCCGCCCCTAATACTTCGGTGGAAGTGTCTTGTATCTCTCCAGCAACTCCGTCTGCCGGCTCCTAAGCGGAATCTCGCGGCCACGGATGTAGACATGCTCCACACCCGTTGAGAAGTCGAAGGGATCACCAGTCCAGACGACCACGTTCGCAACTTTGCCGGCGTCGAGTGATCCGTAGCGATCCGCGACACCAAAAACCTCGGCGGGCGTCAGCGTCACCGCCCGCAACGCCTGATCCCACGTCATCCCGCTCGCGACCGCATTGCCCGCCTGCTGGCGTAGGTCGCGCGTGTTCTCGGTCGCCGTCTCCATGAGCGCGACCTTCACGCCGCCCTTGGCGAGCAACGGCGCGTTCTCGTAGCGAATGCCGAGCGCGTCGAAGGTCGGGATGTTGTCCATCGGCTCGACGAGCACCGGCACACCCGCCGCCGCGATCTCGCCGGGAATCATCCACCCCTCGGCCGCGCCCGCGAGAATCAGCTTGAGCTTGTACTCCTGCGCGATCCGCAGCGCGGTTTCGATGTCGCTGCGGCGGTTCGCCACCACGAGCAGCGGCAGCTCGCCGCGCAGCACCGGCTGCAGCGCCTCGAGATCGGCGGCGCTGGCGCTGAGATCCTGGATCTGCCGGCGCCGGTAGTCGGCGCGCCGAGTCGCGTATTCGCGCGCGTCGTTGAACACGCGGCGTAATCGCTGTGCCACGCCTGCGCGCGAGCCACCACCCGCGTCCTTGGCGCCCTCGCTGAGATCGGCCACCATCGCCGCGGGCGATTTTACCCGCATCGCCTCGATCGTCGCGCCATCGAGATCGATCAACACTGCCTGGCCCCAGATGAGACTGCCGTTGGGCACCGCGAGCGTCGTGGTGATGCCTTCCATGCGATTGACGGCGATCAGCGTAGAGGCCGGGTTGATGCCTTCGAGAACGTTGAACGACGCCGCAACCTCGTTACCGCGCAGCGTCGCTTCATTCGTATTCTGCACCGCGCTGATTTCGCGCAGCCCCATCTGGCCGGCGCCGTCGATGAAGCCCGGCGTCACCCATTTCCCCGACGCGTCGATGCGCGTCGCGCCGGCCGGCACGGCGACATTGGCCCCGACGGCGGCAATCCGACCGTCGCGAATCAGAACCGTGGCATTTTCGATCTTGGGCCCCGAAACCGGATACACCGTGCCACCGGTGATCGCGATCGTCTGGGCCAGCAGAAAGGCGATCATGGATGCTCTCCCTGGCCCAGGGTGAAGTCCATCTTGGGTTGATGCGCCGGATCGTTGCGGTCGTAGACCAGCCAGCCATCGTTGTAGACCTGAAGCGCACGGGCATACACCGACAGCGGATCGGCGGACCAGAGCACGACGTCCGCCATCTTCCCGGGCTCGAGCGTGCCGACGAGCGAATCGAGGCCGAGCACCCACGCCGGATTCGCGGTGAACCAGCGCACCGCCTGATCGCGCGTCACCGGAATCCCGGCGCGGCGGCCGTGGTACATCGCCTTGGCAGCTTCCTGATTGAGCCGCTGAATCCCGGACGCATCGTCGGAGTGGATGACCACGCGCGCGCCCGCCTGCTGCAGCAGCGCACCGTTCTCGTAGATCCCGTCCATCGCTTCTTCTTTAAAGCCCCACCAGTCCGACCAGATCGACGACGCAGTGCCCTCACGCGCCAGCACGTCGGCGATCTTGTACGCCTCCACCGCATGGTGGAACGAACGGATCTTGAAGCCGAATTCGTGCGCAAGGTCGAGCATCTCCATCATCTCGTCGGCGCGATAGCAGTGGTTCTGCACGTAGATGTTGCCGCGCAGCACCTCCGCGAGCGTCTCGTTACGAAGATTGCGCTCCGGCGGATCGCCCTGGTGATCCTTGTTCCACTTGTCCCACTTACGCCGATACTGTTGCGCGCCGATGAACGCCTCGCGGTACCCGGCCATGTTGCCCATGCGCGTCGAGGGACCGCCGCGCTGGCCGTACACGCGCTTGGGATTCTCGCCGCACGCCATCTTCAACCCGTAGTGCGCGCCGGGGAACTTCATCTCTTGCACCGACCGCGCTGGGACGAGCTTCAGCACCGCGCTGCGCCCGCCGATCAGGTTCGCCGATCCCGGCAGCGCTTGAATCGTCGTCACGCCGCCCGCGATCGCGAGCGGGATCTGCGGGTCCTGCGGCCAGAACGAATGCTCCGCCCAGACCTCGGCCGTGACGGGTCGCGTCGCTTCGTTGCCGTCCGATTCCGCGAACGTGCCGGGCGCGGCGTACACGCCGATATGCGAATGCGTGTCGATGACGCCGGGCGTCACCCATTTGCCGGTGCCGTCCACCACCGTCGCATCAGTCGGCGCCTGAACGTTCGTGCCGACGGCGACGATGCGGCCGTCCTTGAACAGAATCGAGCCGCCCTGGATCTCCTGGCCCGCCGCCGTCAGGATCGTGGCGTTGCGGATGAGGACCGGCGAGTTCGGATGCCGCTGATAAGTGGACGGATACTGCGGCCCGATGCCGGCTGCCGTATCCTGGCTTGCCGACGCCGGCGCGGCCGCCTGCTGTGGAGCCGTGGTCGTCCGTGCACCCGCTGACGCGCAGCCGGCGGCGAACACCAGCAGCCCAAACGCGGTTGACAGCTGTCGCATGATTGCTCTCCTGTTATTTCACGAGTTCAAACACGATCGGCGCGCCCGTCGGCGCGACGCGCACGAGCCGCCGCGGCGCTTGTTGGCTGACGTGCATCACGACCGGCAACTGCATCCCCGATAGCTCGAGTCGGAACGCGGGCAAGTTTCCCGCGGGCACGGCGACATTCTCGACCGCCGCCACCTTCACGCTGACGACTTTGGTCACGCCTTCGCCCGTGGAGAAGACGTTCAAGTTGAACGTCTTGCCCTGTTCGAGCGGCAGCGCCGGGAGCAGCACCCCCAGGGCGTTGTCGTCGATCGTGCCTGCCTCGACCGTCGTGTCCACAGCCATCGTCTTTGGCGTCCCACCGGGTTGCGGTGACGGCGTCATCGACGTGCCTTTCACCCGGCCGCCGGCGTACGTCAGATGACTTTCGACATGCTGACCCTGGATCGTCCCCGTCTGATCGGTGTGGCGCATCGAAAGGTCGTTGTTCAGCACGACGACGGACGTCTGCTTCAACCCGGCAACGGGTATGCTGATGATCTCAGTGAATACGATCGAGTCGCCGGAGACTTCTACCTTCATCGTCTCTGCACCGAGGACATTGCCTTGCACCAGCGCCTGCAAGCTGTCCGACCGCGCCACGATCTGACTCCGATCGAACGCGACAGGACCGCCCGTCGGATTCAGCTCGGCTGGGCTCATCGCCTTGCCGTCGATGTCCACGAGCCGGACGGGCGCGATCCCCTTGAGCTTGTCATACAGCGCCTTGGCATCGCCGACGACCACGATGCTCATGGCGTCCCGACGAATGACGCGCTGCGCCGCGGCGCGCGCGCGCGGCCCCGTCACAGCCGCCAGGCGTTCGCGATAGCGCGGCACGTAATCGGCGCCAAGGCCGAGCAGCCGCGCCGACGTGACGACCTGCGCGATCTGGCTTGGCGTTTCGATCGTCAAGGGGAAGGAGCCCACGAGAAACCCCTTGGCCCCAGTCAGCTCGCTGTCCGGAATCGTTTCCGTCCGAACGCGGTCGATCTGATGCAGCAGCTCGACGAGCGCGCTGTCGCTGACTTCGGTACGGCCCTCAAAGGTCGCCTGCCAGTACCCCAGCCCGCGGTTGCGCCGCAGCGAGGCATACGAGCCGTACGTCCAGCTCTTTTGCTCGCGCAGGATCGTGAAGAGCCGCGAGTCCGAGCCACCACCCAAGACGTGGAGCGCGACACGCCCCGGATAGTACGTCGTGTCGGTCGGGAGGAACGTCGTGTTCCCGATCACGATGTTGGCTTGGACCGATCCGGGACGGTTGACCAGCAGAATATCGGTGCCGCGCTTCGCCGGGGCGGTCCGAAAGACTGCGGCCGGTGCCGCGGCGCCGCGCCAGTTGCCGAACGCCTGCGCCGCGAGGGCGCGCGCCCGCTCCAGCGTGATGTCGCCCGCCACGACGAGCAGTGAGCCGCCAGGACGCAGCCGGCGGCCCGCGAACGCCACGATATCATCGCGCGTGATAGCCTTGTAGGCGGCCGCGCTCGAGTTCCGGCCGTACGGATTGCTGCCGAAGATCTCTTTTTGAAAGACCCGCGTGGCGACGTTGCCCGCTTGGGATAGCTCGACCTCGAGCGAGGACAGGAAGCGGGTACGCGCGAGCTCGAGCTCCTTGTCGGGGTAGGTCGCGCGCCGCGTGACGTCGCCGAGCAGCGAAAACGCGAGATCGGCGTGATCGCTCAACCCGTCGGTCGAAACCGTGAGGAAATCGTCCCCAGCGCTCGCGCCGATACTGCCCCCCCCGCCTTCAATCGCCGCAGAGATCTCCTCGGCGTCGCGCGTGGGCGTCCCTTTGGTCAACAGCTCCGCGACGAGCGCCGCGACGCCCTCCTTGCCGGCTGGATCGTAGGCGTTCCCGGCGGGGAAGCTGAGACTGAGGGAGAGCGTCGGCTGTTCGTGGTTTTCGACCAGCAACAGCGTCATGCCATTCGGCAGCGCCACTTGCTGGAACGGCGGGAATCGGACCGGCCGAAGTCGGGCGGCTGCCGGTGGACGGGTGGGGAAGGGCTCCTGGGCGGTTAGGCGGTTTAGCGGTTCGGCGGTTAGCAACACCGCCAGAACCGTTCCAACCGCCCAACCGCCCAACCGCCCAACCGCCGTCATTGGGCACCTCCCGGACCAGCGCGCACAATGAGCAGCGTCAAGTTCGCGGGAGCGAGATACGTGCTGGCGACGCGCTTCACATCATCGCTCGTCACCGCCAGCAGGTGGTCGAGATCGGTGTTGATTGCCTCCAGCGAGGGATGAAACGTGAGATAGTGGTGCAGCTCCTCGGCCTTTCCCAACGTCGTCTCGCGGTTGTTAATGAATCCCGCCCGAAGCGCGTTCTTGGCTTTGTCGAGCTCCGCCGGGGTGATGCCGTTGGCCCGGATGCTGTCGACCTGCAGGGTCAGCAGGCTGTCCAGCCGATCGGCCGAGACGCCCTGATTGACGATGCCGTAGGCCGCCCAGACGCCGGGGCCGTTGCGGGAGCCGAACGGATTCAGGAGCGAGCCGGCAGCGACCGCAGCCTTCTCTCGGCGCACGACCGACACGTTGAGCCGCGAGCTCTCGCCCTGGCCGAGGATGATGTTGAGGATTTCGAGGGCCGGGGTATCGGCGTTGCGGTGCTCGGGAATGCGATACAGCCGCATGACGAGGTCGAGATTCGCGTGCGCGTCACGCACTTCGCGCCGCGCCGGACCTTTGGCCGTGTTGACGTCACACCGCGGTGGCTCCGGTTCGGCGTGACTGGGCACGCCCGCGAAATCCTGATTGACCAGGCGCCGCAGCTCCGCAGGGGCGAAGTCGCCGACCACGACCAGCGTCGCATTGTTCGGGGCGTAGTAGGTATCGAAGAACGCCTGCACGTCGGGCAGTTTCGCCGCATCGAGATCGGCCATCGATCCGATCACCGTGTGCGCGTAGGGAAAGCAGCTCGTGCTGTCGAACGGCCAGGTCAGGCCGTCGGAGAACGCCCCCGCATACGGCTGATTGTCCACGCGCAGGCGCCGCTCTTCCTTCACCGCTTGCCGCTGATTCTCGAAGTTCTCCTCCGTGATGGCGAGCGACCGCATGCGATCGGCTTCGAGCCACAGCGCGAGGTTCAACCGATTCGACGGCACCGTCTCGAAGTAGTTGGTGCGATCCTCCGCGGTGCTGCCGTTGTAGATGCCGCCGGCGCGCTCCACCAGCTGGCCGTGCTCGGATTTCTTCACGTGCGCCGATCCCTCGAACATCATGTGCTCAAAGAGGTGCGCGAAACCGGACCGGCCGGCCCGTTCGTTGCGCGAGCCGACTTCGTACCAGACATCGACGGTGACGATCGGCGTGGAGTGATCCTCGGAATAGATCACGCGCAGACCATTGGGCAATGTGAACTGTTCGAACTGAATGCGCCCCGCCTGCGCCGGCGGTGGGGGGGGCGAAGCGCGCGGGACCGCCTGCGCCGGCAGTGTTGCAGGAAGAAGCGCGAACAGGGCGAACAAGTTGCGCATGGGTTCAGGGCTCCACGGGAAAAAGCGCCAGCGCGTTGGTTTCGAGGATGGCCTGCTGCTGCTCTTTCGCAAGCGGCAGGGCCAGAAACTGATCGATGTTTTGCCGGAGGTCCTTCACGCCCGGGCTGGGCCAATCGGTGCCCCACAGCACGCGGTCGGTAAGCTCCGTCAGGCGGGGAAAGTACTCCAGCAACTTGGAGGGCGGAATGCCCGATACGTCGAGTCTGACTTTCCCATGACGTCGCAGGATGAAAAACGCCTCCTCCATGTACAGCGGCCGTCCGCCGTGGGCCATCACGAGTTGGAGGTCCGGAAAATCGATGGCGACGTCGTCCATTTCCATCGGATTGCCGTACTTCGACCGCGCGCCGGGAAAGATCGACGTGCCGGTGTGGATCATGACCGGCAGACCGCGCGCCTCGCAGCGCTTGTAGATCTCGCCGAGCGCGGTGAGACCGTCGGTGTAGGCATTGGCGGGGAAGGCCTGGTGCGGCGGATGCACCTTGAGCAGCCGGATTCCCATGTCGATCAAGCGATCGACGTCGCCCGCCGGGTCGCGCGTGAAGCGGGCGTGCACGCCGCCGTACGGCAGCAGCCGCTCGGGGTTGGCCTGCGCGTATTTCGCCGCGAAGCTGTTCGTCGAATCATCGAAGCCCATGATGTCGGGGCTGGGATAGTTCACCAGGCCGACGCGCCACACGCGCGACTTGTCCATCACTTCGAGCAGCGCCTGCGGATCGTCCATCACGGAGATCAACAGCTGCCAATGATCCTCTTTGCCCTTGCGCATGGCCTCTTGCACTTTGGGCTTGAGCTGGCGCCACGGCTGGATGTGGATATGGACGTCGGTGATGCGGCTCAATCGCTCCAGGTGTAAAACCCCTTTCCCGTCTTCTTCCCCAGCTCGCCCTGCTTCACCTTCTCCTGCAGAATCTTCGGCGGCTCGTACTGCGGCTTGCCGAGCGTCGCGAACAGATACTCGGCGATCGCGAGCCGCACGTCGAGGCCGACCAGATCGGTGAGCTTGAGCGGCCCCATCGGGTGGTTGTAGCCCAGCTCCATCGCCTTATCGATATCCTCGGCGCTGGCGACGTCCTGCTCGAGCATGCGCATCGCCTCGAGCCCCAGCACGACGCCGAGCCGGCTCGACGCAAAGCCGGGAGAGTCGCGCACGACGATCGGCTCTTTGCCGAGCTCGCGCGCGAACGCCACGGCCCGGTCGGCCGCGGAGATGCTGTCCGGCCCGTGGGTCACGACCTCGACGAGCTTCATCGCGTGCACGGGATTGAAGAAGTGCATGCCGATGAGGCGCGCCGGCTGGGTCAGACTCGACGCGATCTGCCCGATCGAAAGCGAGGAGGTATTGGACGCCAGCAGCGCGCCGCGCGGGGCGTGGCGTTCCACCTCCTCGAACAGCCGCTGTTTGACGCCGAGGTCCTCGACCACCGCTTCGATGATCACGTCGGCAGTGGCGACGGCCGTGCGGAGCCGGGGTTCCTCCCGCAACCGGCCGCGGATCGCCGTCCGATCCTCGGCGGTGATCTTCCCGCGGTCGAGGCCGCGGCCGAGCAGGCTGTCGATCTTCTCGATCGCGCGCGGCAGCGTCTCGGGTTTCGTATCGGTCAGGCGCACTTCGCAGCCGGCGAGGGCGGCGACGTACGCAATGCCGTGGCCCATCGTGCCCGCCCCGATGACGGCGACGCGTTTCATGCGGCGCGGGATGCGTCCACAATCGGACGGGCGCGCTCGGGATGATTGGTGCAGATGCCATCCACGCCCCAGCCGACCAGGCGCTCCATATCGCCGGGATTATCGACGGTCCACGCAAAGATGCCGGCGCCGAGTCCGTGCACCGCGTGCAGGAGTCCCTCGTCGAGCGTCGAGAGCTCCTGCCAGAGCGTCTGCGCCGACGCGTCGGCAAGGGTCTGCTTCGGGTTTTTGGTCGGCACCTCGGAGAGGACGCCACGGGGGAGCGAGGGGCGTTTCTCGCCGAGCCGCCGCACGACGTGGAACGCAAAGCTGTGCACGGCGTAGCCGCCCGGATTCGGCCCCTGATCGAGCGTTGCCAGAAACTTGTCGTCCCAGCGCGGATCGAGGACCTTCACCTCGACGAACACTTTGAGCGTGCCCAAAACGTCGAGTGCCTCGGCGAGCGTGGGGATGGCTGCGCCGTTCGCGAGCGGCACGGCGGCGAGGTCGCGCCAGCGCGCCTGCGCAATCGGCAGACCGAGGACCGACGGATCGTGATGGACCACGATCTCGCCGTCGATCGTGGCATGGATGTCGAGCTCCACACCGTCGGCTCCCTGGCCGGCGGCCGCTCGAAACGCGGCCAGGGTGTTCTCCAGCGCGATGCTGGAGGCGCCCCGGTGGGCAATCACCAGAGGGAGGGGCTTCACTGCTGCAGGCTGTCGGCTTTCTTCGGCTCGATCCAGTTCGGCTCCTTCTCGATGTCGTGCACGCGCGCGATGTCTTCGGGGCGCGGGAGCACTGATTCGAGATAGCCCGGATACTTGGCCGCATCGAGCGGCTGTCCGTCCACCGTGAAGTGCTGATGCGCGTACATGCCGATCCGCCGGTTGAACTTCAGTTCGGGGACCTTGAGCTGCCGTTCGCGCTCGGGGATGAACATGTTGAGCCGCTCGACGAGCTTCACGATCTCCTGGCGATACAGATTCCGCGCCAGCTCGTTCAGCGTGCTCTTGTCCGGCTCCGCGCCGTTGGTGGGACTCTCCCGTTCGTCATACCGCCCCTTAAGCCCCCACACGTACGCCCAGTGCGCGGACGAGGAATTGTCGGTGCCAAAGAGGTCGAACGCCGTGGGGATCCACTTATAGAAGAAGCGCTGGATCACTTCCGGCGGCATCTTGCCCGCCTTCACGATCCGGAGCAGCCCGTTGTTGCCGGTGCCAAGATGGTATGACTCTTCCTTGAGCATCGGCCCCATCGAGCGGGACAGCGGATCGAACGCGGAGACGGACAGCATCTTCAGCTGGAACTTGCCGTCGCGATCGATGAACTGCGTGTAGGTGAAGAAGTCGAGCCAGTTGTCGACGATCTCGTTGAACGAGCCGAGCAGCCGCTCGCCTTCGTCGGCCCGGCGCTCGAGCAGCTTGGCCGCCTCGCGCTTCCCCTCGTCGCCGAAATGGGAGCAGAGCAGATACGACATCTGCCAGCCGTGGCGCATCTCTTCGGTCATGACGCGCTGCAGCGACAGCAGATCGTAGTCGGAGGGCGCGTGCTGCAGCAGGTTGCGCTGCTGCTCCACCGACGCGAATTCGGTGTCGCCTTGATACACGATCAGATTGAGCAAGGCGTCGCGGATGCGCTGATCGGGGATGTGCATCACCGTCGGCCATTTGCGCTGGCCTTTGTAATGCCCGAACTCGATGTGCGCCACTTCGGGCTCACCGAACTTTGCCTCGAACCCGTATTTGCGTAGATCGCCCTGCGGGAGACCGATCGAGTCCTGCCAGTATCGGAAGTAGTCGATCCAGTCATCGAAATTGAGGAGTTTGCGGACCATCAGCGATTCCTTATGAGTTGGCGGGCTTCGGGGGTGGCGAACAGCGCTTCCTGATCGGCGATCTCAACGTCGAGCATTTCCTCCAGCGTGCTGTGGAGCGAGCGGTACAGCGCGGCCTTCGCCTTGCGCACCGCGAGTGGCGCCATCGCCGCCCAGCGCTGCGCGAGGGACTGGGTCTCAGGGGCCAGGGACTCGGGCGAAACAACTCGATCGAACAATCCGAGCTGCTGTGCCTCGGCGGCTGCGACCATGCGTGCGCTCCACACCAGCTCCAGCGCTTTCGAGATGCTGGTCAACCGGGGCAGGAAGTAGCTGCCGCCCCAATCCGGCCCCAGTCCCAGCTTGTGAAACACCTGCCCAATCGAGGCTCGATCCGACGCCAGCCGGTAGTCGCAGGCGAGCGCGAGATTGGCGCCGCCGCCCGCTGCCGCGCCGTTCACCGCCGCGAGCACCGGTTTTGGCGCGTTGCGAATCGTGAGCGCGATATCCTTGCCGGCGCGGACGAGCCGGTCGCCCTGAGTGCCGAGCACGCCGAGGTCGGCGCCCGCGCAGAACACTTTTCCGGCGCCGGTGATGACGATGACGCGCACCTGGTCGGCGGTCGCCAACATGCGCAACGCCTCGAGCAGATCCACACACATGTCGGGATCGAACGCGTTCGCTTTCTCGGGTCGATTGAGCGTCACCGTCCCGATGTGATCCGTGATTTCGACGAGGATTCTCTCGTACGCAGCCATCAGACGCGCTCCACGATCATCGCAATGCCCTGGCCGACGCCGATGCACATGGTCACTAAACCGAACTGCGTGTTACGGCGTTGCAAGGCGTGGACAAGCGTGGTCAACAGCTTCGCCCCGGTGCAGCCGAGCGGGTGACCGAGTGCTATGCCGCCGCCGTAGATATTGACCTTGTCGGGATCGAGCTTCAGTTCCCGGATGCAGGCAATCGCCTGCGCCGCGAACGCTTCATTCAGCTCGACGAGACCGATCTGATCGATTGTGAGGCCGGCGCGGTTGAGCGCTTTCTTGGTCGCCGGGATCGGACCCAATCCCATACAGCTCGGATCCACGCCTGCCACAGCGGTCGTTACGATTCGTGCCATTGCCGCCCCTCGCCGCCCTTCGCCGCCCTTCGCCGCCGTCACCAGCAGTGCCGCTGCACCATCGTTGATGCCGCTCGAGCTCGCGGCGGTAACGGTCCCGTCTTTCTTGAACGCCGGCTTCAACTTCGCAACCGACTCCAGCGTCGTCCCGGCGCGCGGGTACTCGTCTTTTGCGAATGTCGTCCCATCGGGCAGGTTCACTGGTACGATTTCTTGGGTGAATACGCAGTCCTTCAACGCCGTATTGGCACGTCTTTGACTTTCTACAGCAAACGCATCCTGCTCCGCGCGGCTGATCTTGTAGCGCTCGGCGACGACCTCGGCCGTTTCGCCGAGCGAGATCGTCCATTCCTTCTTCATGCGGGGATTCACGAAGCGCCAGCCGACCGTCGTGTCCGCGGTTTCCGGCGCCTTGCGACTCCAGGGCTCGGCGGACTTGAGCATCACGTACGGGGCGCGGGTCATGCTCTCGACGCCGCCGGCAATGAACGTTTCGCCTTCTCCCGCCTTGATCGCCTGGGCCGCACTCGCCGCAGCCTGGAGCCCTGAACCGCACAACCGGTTCACCGTCTGCCCGGGGATCTCGACCGGCAATCCCGCGAGCAGGAGCGCCATGCGGGCCACGTTGCGGTTGTCCTCGCCCGCCTGGTTGGTGCAGCCGAGAATGACATCGTCGATCGTCGCGGGATCGATTCCGGCGCGTTCGACAACGGCTTTGATCGGGACTGCCGCGAGATCATCCGGCCGCACGCTGGCCAACGAGCCGCCGTGCTTTCCGACTGGCGTCCGCAGCGCGACCGAGATGAACGCGTCTGTCACAGACCGACCCATACCGTCTTCGTTTCCAGATAGCCGTCCAACGCCTCGCGGCCGAGATCTCGACCAAAGCCGGAGGCTTTGAACCCGCCGAACGGTGCACCCGAGTCGTAGGCGTTGTACGAATTGATCCACACCGTGCCGGCGCGAATGGCCTTCGCGGCGCGATGCGCCTTCTGGATGTCCTTGGTCCAGATCCCGGCGGCGAGGCCGTAGATCGTGTTGTTCGCGAGCTGCACGCCGCGCTCGAAATCGTCGAACGTGAGCACCGCGAGCACCGGCCCGAAGATCTCTTCGCGCGCGATCGTCATGTCGGGTTGCACGCCGTCGAACACCGTCGCTTCGACGTAGTAGCCTTTGCCGTTCGGCTTCGCCGCTTTGCCGCCGGCCACGAGCTGCGCGCCTTCGTCCACACCCTTCTTGATGTAGGAGAGCACCGTCTCCTGCTGCTTTCTGGAGACCAGCGCACCGAGGCGCGTGTTCTTATCGAGCGGATCACCGGGCGTCATTTTCTTCGCGCCTTCGGCGAGCTGCTCGATCACCTGCGCATGCACCGATTTCTCGACCAACAGACGCGATCCGGCGGCGCACACCTCGCCCTTGCCGTAGAAGATCCCCGTCTGCGCGCCACGCACGGCGGCTTTGAGATCGGCGTCGGCGAAAATGATGTTCGGGCTCTTCCCGCCAAGCTCCATCGTGACGCGCTTGTTCGTGTCGGCGGCCATCTTCATGACCTGGCGGCCGACCTCCGTCGATCCCGTGAACGAGATCTTGTCCACGTCGGGGTGCCGCACGAGCGCGGCGCCCGCGGTGGAGCCGCCGCCCGGGACGACGTTGAATGCCCCCGCCGGCAAACCCGCTTCGAGCGCGATCTCGCCGAAGAGCAGGGCAGTGAGCGGCGTTTCGGACGCGGGTTTCAGGATCACCGTGCATCCGGCGGCGAGCGCCGGGGCGAACTTCCAGCTCGCGATGTTGAGCGGAAAATTCCACGGCACGATGGCCCCGACGACCCCGATCGGCTCACGGAGCGTGTACGTGAAGAAGGGACCTTCGACCGGGAGTGTGTCGCCGACGATCTTGTCCGCCCACCCCGCGTAGTAGCGGAGCGTGTTGATCGTCATCCCGATTTCGATCTTCGACTCGAACAGCGTCTTGCCGTTTTGCGCCGTCTCCAGCCGGGCGACCTCGTCGAGCCGGGCCTCCAGCAGATCGGCCGCCGTGAAGAGGAGTTTCCCCCGCTTTCTGGCTGACATGTCCTTCCACGCCGACGACTCGAAGCAGGTCTTGGCGGCGCGCACGGCGTGATCGATGTCCGCGGCATCGCCCGCTGCCACGTCGGCGAGATGCTCTTCGGTGGCGGGGTTCTCGACCGGGAAGCGCTTCCCGGAGGTCGCCGGCCGCCACTCATTATTAATGAAGAGGTCGGTCTTCACTTCCCCTTGAACTCCGCCACGCGCTTCTCGTTGTAGGCGGCAATGCCTTCCTTGGCATCCTCGCTCTGGAACAGCTGCTGCTGCAGCTCGCGCTCGATCGCCAGCGCGCTCTCGAACGGCACCTCGGCGCCGGACTGCACGGCGCGCTTGATCAACCCGACCGCCTTGGACGCCTTGTGCGGCGGACAGAACTGCTTGGCATACAGCACGACCTGTTCCCAGAACGCCTCGGCGGGGAAGATCTCGTTGACGAGGCCCAGCTCTTTCGCCCGATCGAAGGAGAACGTCTCGCCCTTCACCATCAGCTCGATCGCGCGTGACTTTCCGACGACGCGCGCCAGACGCTGCGTGCCGCCCGTGCCGGGGAGCACGCCGAGGTTGACCTCGGGCAGGCCGATCTTGCCGGCGTTCTCCTTGGCCAGGCGGAGGTCGCACGCCATCGCAATCTCGAGCCCGCCACCGACGGTGTGGCCGTTCAGTGCGGCGATCGTGAGCTTGGGCGTCTGCTCCAGACGGTTGAGCGTCTCGTTGGCGTGGAGGCAGAAGAAATACTTGAAGCGGGGCGTGACCTTATTGAGCATCGCGATGTTCGCGCCGGCCGAAAAGAATTTCTCGCCGTGGCCACGAATCACGATCACGTGGACGTTGTCGTCGAAGCGGGCCCTGAGGATCGCCTCGTCGAGCTGGTGCATCATTTCGAACGTGTAGGTATTCGCCGGCGGATCATCGAGCTCGATGATGGCGAGCCCATCCTCGTTGCGATACTGAATGAGCGTCTTGACTTGCGGTTCGGTCATGGTTGCCATGGAATTATTTCGCCTCCTGATGGGTCTCGACGAAGCCGCCGAGGAAGATGCTCGTCATGAGATCGGCCAACCGCGCGGGATCGATGTGGCCGGCCGGGTCGTACCAGTTGTAAATCCAGTTCATCATCCCGAAGAGGATGTACGTCGCGGCGCTGCGATCGACGGCGCTCTGCTCGGGCGCCGCCGATTTGAGAATCGATTCGAGGAGATCGACGTAGCGCCGCTTGATGGCACTGACGCCTTTGGGCGACGCTTCGTGCGACAAGACCTTCATCTCCGGCATGTGCTGCGCGAAGAACGAGACATGGTGTCTGATGAAGGCCTGCAGGCGTTCCTGCGGATCGCTCGCCGCGGCGACCGCGCGCCGTGCGCCGTCCAGCACCTGCGTGAAGCACCGGTCCTGGATCAACGCGAGCAGGTCTTCCTTGCCGCGGACGTAGTAGTACATCCCGGCGAGGGACATTCCGCTCGCGGCGGACAGGTCCCGCATGGTGGTGGGGTGGTAGCCCTTGTCCGCAAAGACCCGGGCGGCGCGGGCGAGCAGGTGGTCGAGACGCTCGTCGTATGGTCGCATAATTCGAACGATTGTTCGAATTCCGAAGCTAGCCTCGGCGTCCTGTGCTTGCAAGGGCTTCTTAATATTGGGTCAGTTTCCACGTCCACCGACAAACGGAACCAATGGCAAACCCTCTGCCGCGAACCGATGCGGCGCCCGATGCCGACTTAATAGCTGCATGGCGGACCGGCGACGAGCAGGCGGCGGCCGAGCTGGTGGGACGGCACGCCAGGGCGCTGGCGCGCTTTCTCGCCGGCGCCGGGGCGCCCGACTCGGATGTGGACGATCTGGTGCAGGAATCGTTCATCCGCGCGTTTCGGAGCGTGGACCGCTTCCGCGGCCAATGCCAGTTTCGCACGTGGCTGCTGACGATCGGCGGCAATGTGCTGAAGGACTTCGGACGCCGCGCGGCGCGGCGCAAAGTGCTGCCGTTAGATGAGGCCGTGCGCGATGTCACCGGTGACCCGCACGAGCAAGCCGAGGCGAGGGAGGTCGAGGCGATGCTCGCGGCCGGCTTGCAGCAGTTGCCGCGGCTCCAGCGCGAGGTGTTTCTGCTCCGCGCGCAGCAGGGACTGGAATACGAAGAGATCGCCGCGGCACTAGCGACGACGCCGGGAGCCGCGCGCGTGCACTACCATCATGCCGTGAAGAGATTAAAGGAGATAGTGAAATGAAAGGCGACGCAATGAACGGCGACGCTAGGCTCGAAGGCCTGGCGAAGCGTCTCGGCCACCGGACCGCCGATCGACTCGACGTCGAGGCGACGGCGCGGAAGGTCGTCGAGCGGCTGCGCGAGCAGCCGGTGCGCCGCATCGCGTGGGTGCAGCAGGCGTGGCTCCGGATCGCCGCGGCGCTCGTCATCATGGTCGGGGGTGCGGTGGCGATCCGCCAGAATGTCGTGCGCTCGGGCGGCGTACACCCGGCGCATCTCGTCGCGGACGACTTGACCGATCTGTCGACCGACGAGCTACGCGACGTGCTCACGAAGTTCGATGAATTGATCAGTACTGACAGTGTGGCCGTACCGGAAGGCAGCACGGACTTGCAAGAACTCGACGCGCAGCAGCTGCGTGCGGTACTGCGCTCTTTGGAGGGATAAACACCATGAGGAAGTACATCCTACTCAGCCTTGCCGTTCTGCTGGCGCCGCCGCTCGCCGCTCAGCGAGACAGCGCACGCACGCCGGGCGACACCGCCGAGGCGGGACGCCTGCGCCAGGAGATCGAACGGCGCTGGAACGAGCGCGTACAGCAGGACCTGAACCTGTCGTCCGACCAGGCCACGAAGCTGCGCGCCACACAGGAGCGTTTCGGCAACCGCCGGCGCGACGTGATGCAGCAGCAACTCGAACGCCGCCGGGCGCTCGCGAATCAGATGCAGCCGGGCGTTCAGGGAGACTCGGTTGCGGTGCGCAAGCTCCTCGACGGGATGCACACTGGCCGCGCGGAGATGCTCAAGATCGAGCAGGATCAGGATCGCGAGATGGCGGGCTACCTGACGCCGGTTCAGCGCGCGCGCTATCAGCAGATGCGCGAGCGGTTCATCCAGCGCATTGGCGAAATGCGGATGGAGCGGCGGGAAGGGCGGGGACTTGGTCGCCCGGGACTGGGACCACGGCGTCCGGCAGTCCGGGGAGGAGCGCGCCGGCGGGGGACCTAGTGGCCGACGTGTAGATGGTTGGCGTGTAGATGGTCGGCGTTGCGTATGGTAGGGGCGCAGCATGCTTTTCGGCTTGACGGCGTCTTGACTGTCGCAATCGAGATTCAGCGCGTCCCGGTCCTTGGAGTGACCCGTGTACGCGCTCGCCGCTTTCATTGCAACGCTCGCTTTGCCGGCGCCTCAGACTGAGGCCCCCCACCTTCCTCTCGCCGGCGTCCACGTCGACGCTCGGCGCCATCTGATCAGCATCGTCGTCGGACCGTTCGACGTCCCGGCGATGCCTGACGGGATGGAGCACGCGATGCACGATGAGGAGCCCGGGACGTTGCCCCTCGAGTTCGCCTGGCCACTGGACGCTTGGTTCCGCGGATATCGCAGCGAAGTCCTCGATGCCACGGGCGCGCCGCTCTCCCACGCGCTGCTGCATCATTTCACGCTCGTCAATTTCGACCGGCGCGGTCTGTTCGTCCCGGTCGCCGAGCGCATCGCGTCCGGGTCTCTGGCAAGCGAGGATGCGATGGCGCCGAAGACGATCGGCGCACCCATGAAGGCCGGCCAGCGGCTGGGGTTGTACGTCATGTGGCGGAACCGGACCGGTCGTGACTACGAGGGCGTCTACCTGCGCCTGACCCTCACCTGGAGTCCGGCGAATTTGTTGCCGCGGCCTGTGAGCGCGCTCCCGGTCGTGCTGGACGTGAACTACCGGCCGGCGGAGCCCAACACGTTCGATGTGCCCCCGGGGCGGCACGAGCGGAGCGCCGAGTTCGTCTTTCCGATTTCCGGCCGCTTCCTGATGGCGTCGGGTCATCTCCACGATCAGGGGGAGTCGGTCCGGTTCGAGGACGTCGAGTCGGGGCGCGTGTTGCTGGAGGTGCAGGCGCACCGCCGCGCGGAGGGTACGGTGCACGGCGTCTCGCGGCGGCTGCTCGCGCTCTGGAGGCGCGGACTTCGGATCGAGGCGGGTCGCCACTATCGCGTGGTCGCCGTTTACAACAACGTCACCGCGGACACCGCGCGACACGCCATGGGCGAGCTGGTCGGTGCCTTTGCGCCGGACGACATGCGGGCCTGGCCGCGCGTGGATTACAGCGACCGGTTGTACATGCGCGATCTCGCGCGTTACGGCGTGCCAGCGTATCGGGATGTGAGCGAGCACGCGCAGCACGCGACCGAGCACAAGCACAGTCCCTAGCGCTGTTTTCGCCGGGCCAGAACGTGGTTAGCTTGTGCTCTCGCAGAAGGCTGGCCCGAGTGGCGGAATGGCAGACGCAACGGACTCAAAATCCGTCGGGGGCAACCCCATGAGAGTTCGACTCTCTCCTCGGGCACTACCCCCACAACCCCTACGACATCGGAGGCCGGCGCGCGTCGCTCACGAGACCGGCGCCGGCCTCCACCATTCACAACGCCTCGCCTAGCTCAGGGCCTTGCTCAGCTGCTCGCAACGACCGAGCAACGTTGCTTGGCCCACCTTGCTCCCGGTGCCGTCGGTGAATCCCGCAAAGATCCACGGGTTCCCACCCACGCCGCCTTGCGAAGGTTGTTTCGGGAAGGTGTAGCTCAATCCGGACGGAATCACGGTCATGGCGTCGCTGACGCTCGCCTCGTGCGGTCCGCCCACCGGGTTGTCGTTGTTCCGGAAGATGATCCGCAGACCCAAACCCTCATACTCGAGTCCGGCGGTCACGTTGATGAACGGTCCCGGGCTGTTCTCGCAGCTCGTGATCTCGAACTCGGCGTTCCCCAAGGCGGACGTGCTCTGCCCCTTGTTGAAGCCGTAGCGGGTCCCCTGGACGCAGCGGCCGAGGTAGTACTCGGGGCTCGTCGCGTTGCCGGCGGCGTCCACGAACTGCACCCAGATGAAGGGGTTCCCACCCACCCCGCCGCGCGAGGGTTGTTTCGGAATCACGATCGGGTCCCCGGAGTTGGCGAACGTCAAGTCGACGACGTTGTCGACCGTGTATTCGTGCGTGCTCTTCATGTTGTTCGTGAACGTCATCTCGACGCCGAAGTTGCCGCCCGTCGCCACACCCTCGAACGTGATGCGCGGGCCGGGGTTGTTGCTGCAGTTCTCGGCCGTGAACGTGGCGTTGACGTTGACCGGAATCGGTATCTCGGTGTTGTTGATGTGCGGCAGCGACGACGAGGAGGCACTGAACACGGGAGCAGTCGGGCTGGCGGAGCGCGAGCTTTCTTGACATGCGCTCGCCAGGAAAATCGGCACAACCAGCAGGAAGGTGGTGGGGCGCATACGCAAAAGACCTCCTTCGTAGTTTGGGTCTGGCGGATTCCAGACTGGGCAGGGAGGCCGCAAAGCATATGCCTGAGTTAAGGCGTAGCCACACAGCCTTCGCTCGACGGTATTGTGTAAGCCCGCGCCAACATCCCGTTGCGCGAGCGCCACCACACATGCACGGGTCAGGATTTCGTTGCGTTACTTCTAGTGTGTTCAGAGCATCTCATGTCTTCCGGCGTATATTTCGCACGCGGAGATGCGCTCGCTCCTTCTCCTCTTCTTCCTCACGCGGGTCGTCGAGGCTCAGGTCCGTGGCAGGGTCGTCTCAGCCGAATCCGGCCAGCCACTGGGCTTCAGCATCGTCACACTGCATCCAAACGTCGCGCGGCAGTTCACCGACGGCGCCGGGGCGTTTGCGTTTGGAGAAACCAAACCCGGCACGTACCTGCTCAGCGTCCGCCAGATCGGCTACACGCCGCTCGACACGCAGATCGTCGTGAGCGCTGACACCACGCAGCTGCGCATCGCGCTGCGCCACCTCGCGATCGAGCTGCCGCCCGTCACGGTCACCGCTCCCCGGTGCACGCGGCCCGGCCGGCCCGACTCGAGCGACGCGGCGCTGCTCGCCGTCTTCGATCAACTCCAGGAAAACGCGCGCCGCTTCGAGCTGCTCGCCGACTCCTACCCATTTCGCTACCAGTTGGAGCGCACGTTCCGAACCGTGAATCAACGCGGCGACACTGGGCGGCCTCGTGTCGAAACGATCCGGCTGGCAAGCAGTGACATGCGACCCTACGCTGTCGGACGTGTCGTCGAACCCGGATGGGGACCCTGGAGTAGCAGCGAGCTGCTCGTCCGAACCACCGAGCTACAGGAGTTCGCGAACGCCGAGTTCATCTCGCATCACTGCTTCCGACTGGTGGGGCGGGATACGATCGGCGATGAAACCCTCGTGCGCATCGATTTCGAACCGTCCACGCGGCTGACAACGACCGACCTGTCAGGTAGCGCTTATCTCGATTCGCTCACGTTCGAGCTGCGCTACACGATGACGTCTCTAACGCATCCCGAGTGGTCTGAGCTGAGCGACCACCGCACCATGACCGCACGAACACGATTCCGCACCATTGCGCAGGGCGTGCCGCTCGAGGACTGGATGATCGCCACCACGACTTATCCCTACAACCGTCGGGTCCTCATTGAAACCCACCGTGTGCTCGACGTGAGCTTCCGCCGCCAGCCACCACCGCCGTAGCCCCTTGCGCGGAACGACGCCATGGGGGGATATGTGCGCTCCCCAGGAGGTCACCATGGCTCTGCCGCTGCTACTCGTGTTGCTTCAGGCTGCTCACCCGACAACGCCGCCCGCACAAGTTGCGGTTGGGTCGGTCGCGGCCTGGACACTCCATTTCAACGGCGACATCCGGTGGCAGCAGATCACGCCTGCGGGCGCGCTCCTCGTCTCGAGCGACGGCGCACTCGCGGGTGTCGATGTCGAGCGCGGCCAAATCGTCTGGCAAAAGCCGGACCTGGGCGGCCTCCCGGTGGACAGCGTCCGCATGGTCGAAGGGTCGCTGCTGATGGAAGCGGCAAAGCCGGGACTTTCGGTCATCTTCGACCCCGTCACCGGGACCGTGCTGTTCGACTCCCGTGCCTTGGGCCTCACCCGAGTCGTGACACGCCGCGTGCTGCCCCAGACTGGGACACTCATCGTGCATGGCCGGCGCGCTTCCGGTCCACCGGTGGTCGCGCTGTACGACCTCAAGACCGGCAATCAGCGCTGGGTCAGCGAATCGCTGTTCCAACAGACCGGCCCGAAGAAAGGTGGACTTGGCGGGCTGATGCAGGGTCTCGTCCGCGTGGCGTCTGAGGGCACGCAGCTCGAGGTGCTCCAGGCCGGTTCGGACGTCATCGTGGTCAACACACTGACGAGCCTGCGTGGGCTCGACGCGCACACCGGCGCGACCCGTTGGTCGGCGACGCTTCCCACCGCGCGCGCCGGCAATCCCGCGAAGCACGTGCGGCTCTTCCCGGCGATCGACAAGCCCGACCGCATCTACGTCGGGTTCGACGATCGGCTCATGGCCTACCGGCTTGCCGATGGGCAGGCCCTCTGGGCGAAGCCCGCGATCATCCAGGGCTGGGTCCACGACATCGTGCAGCATCCCGCCGGCATCATCATCCTGCCGGAGTCACCGCCGCCAGATGAAGCGACGGGCAACGTGCGCATCATCAACGGCGTGGTACAGACCGGCCTCAACATCGCGCGCTACGAGGACGGGACGACGCTCGCCGAGAAGCCGCTGCGCATGCGCGGCACGGTGACGGACGCCATCATCACCGGCGGGTCGGCGGTGCTCGCCGTGGATGCCGAGTCGCGCACGTTCGTGAATGTCCTGGACGTCGCCACGGCGACCGTGCGGCTGCAGAAGGACGTGAAGATCAAAGGGCAGCTCGCGTACGCCGAGCTGACGCCCGCCGGACTGCTCTACATCTCCCGCTCCGGCTCGGCGACGAACGGCGAAGTGAACATCATCGACTTGGCGAAGGGCGAGCAGAAATACAAAGACGCGATCGAGGGAACTCAGGCAGCACCGCTGCTCCACGTGGTGGAGGGACGGACGCTCTTCATTTTCGCGAGCAAAGATCGCAAGCTCTACTCGGTGGATCGCCAGGACGGCACGTATCGCGCGCTGAGCCCGGAAATCAAACTGGAAGGGAAGGAAGATCCGACCGCGCTCGAGATCCGTTCCGCCG
>Ga0193723_1000088_pt1 | contig 29774 bp, 26 predicted proteins | sample H2m2metaG_FD_143042 | JGI IMG/M metagenome (GOLD analysis project Ga0193723, IMG submission 143042) | Soil microbial communities from a riparian zone of the East river system, Colorado, United States - H2m2 | ecosystem: Environmental > Terrestrial > Soil > Riparian zone | place: USA: East River...
CGACGAAATGTTGATGATCCGCCCGCCATCGGGCATGAGCGACAGGGCGCGTTGAATGATGAAGAACGGCGCGCGCACGTTAATCGCGAAGATGCGGTCGAATTCCTCAGGGGTCGTCTGGCCAAGCGCTACCTGAGGAGCCACGGCTGCATTGTTCACCAGAATGTCCAACGGCCGGCCGGTCAATCCTTTCTCGAGTTTGGTGAACAGCGCATCGATGTCTCCGTTCACGCCAAGCTCCGCTTTCACGAGGAATGCGTGCCCGCCTGCTTGTTCGATTGCCTTCAGTGTCTCGTTAGCGGCTGCGTCGTTGCCGCCGTAGTGGATCGCAACCAGAGCGCCATCGGTCGCCAACCGCTGCGCGATCGCGCGACCGATACCGCGCGAGCCTCCGGTGATGAGGGCAGTCTTTCCTTCAATCGGCTGTTGCATAGTTCAAGGTGATGAGTCGTTAGTTCTAATTTGTTGGAGTTTCGCTGGGCTTATCTTCCGCCTGCCTTCCGATTATTGATTCTCCTTGATGTTCACCGCTGTGGAAATCTTCTTCCACGTCTCGGCGGAAACGACTGCATAAGCAAAATGCTCGACCAGGCCCATGATGCCCTCTCGAGGACCTGACTTCCAGTCGTCGCTGCTATAAAAAGCGCCTTCGGATTTTTCTCTATCTTCCAAACTTTTGAACCGGCGGATGACATAATAGCTGTTCGCGTCATGCAGTGAGGGCCCGTAAGCGACAACGTTGAAATTCCACTTTTTCAAAAGCGGGACTGACTGGGTCACGTATACGTTATGGAATTCATCCCTCCTACCCGGCTTGATATCAAGCGTGAGAATCTCGAATACCTCCTGTGATGCGGCGGGACTAGCCATGGCTTTGACTTTGTCCTCTGTACCCGTTTGAGCGAACAGGGTGATGGCCACTGCGCTCAGGACAATCAATGGCACCGCTGCGAACAATAAGTAAGGTCGATGACTCTGCATCTTCAAAAGTCACAGGAATTGGATTGCGCTACTTCGCGTTCGTATCCGGCTCGATGATTCCAAAAACATTTCCAGCCGGATCCTCCGCGTAAGCCAACCAGCCGACATTCGGAATCGCCATCTTCGGCACGCAGATTTTGCCGCCGCATTGCTCAATTTTCTTTATCGATTCGTCGAGTGACGAAACGCCAATCGTATTCAGCGTGCCGGGACTCTGACCTTCGCGCGGACGGGTTAGTCCGCCGTTAATCCCCGGCTCCTTGTCATCTCCTGTCGTGACAAGCCAGTATTCAATCGGGCCGCCTTCGAATTTGTTAAACTTCCAGCCGAATACGTCCTGGTAAAACGGCTGCACCTTTTCGGGGTCATCCGTGTAAATTTCAAAGTGAGTAACACGATTCATCACATGCTCCTTCTTTTGTAGGCCGCTCAGTATTCGTCGTGGCGCCGTACCCACTCCATCGTAAAATCGAGGTGGTCCTCATCGCGGCCCTTTGGGACAAGGTCGAGAAAATTGTAAGCGCCCACCAGGTTGTCGAGCCCGCGCGCGTACGTGGAATAGGTGTGAAAAACGTCGCCCTTCTCGTCCTTGCAGAAGACGCTCAGCCCAGGAAGCTCATCCGTATTAAATTCTCCCTTGCCGTAGTTGTAATAGGCTTCGTTCTTCTTCTCGTCCTCCTTCGTAAACGAGACGTGATAATCAAAATTGAAATCGTTGCCGTTGGAGGACAACCACTTGAACCGCCAGCCCATTCGCTCTTTGTAAGCTTCGAGTTTCGGCCAAGGCGCGCGAGAGATGACAGTGAAGGAAACGTCGCGATGTGGGAGATGCCAGTTTGCGCCATCAAAATGATCTGCCAGATACGAGCAGCTCTTACAGCCCTCCTCCCAATCGGGGTCAAACATAAAATGATAAACAATCAGTTGAGTGCGGTCCTCGAAGAGATCCCTCAGAGCTTCCCTGCCGTTGGGCCCATCGAAAACGTATTGCTTCTTCACCTTAACCCATGGCAGTTCGCGCCGATGGCGGCTCACTTCGTCGCGCAACCGCGTCAGGTCTTTTTCTCGCGTCAGCAGATCCTTGCGTGCGACGAGCCACTCAGCTTCTGACACAACTTTGGAAGGATTCACTTCGCTTTTGTCTGTTTTTATTTCCAATGTCTCGATTTTCATTTTGTCTTGTTTCGTTTGTCTGATGATTTCGGTCGGGTTGAAAAAAGAATCGTTTCACGGCAAACGTGGCCAACCCGCCAGTTGAAGTCACACCAGCTACGGCCAGCATCGCGTTTGCTATACAAGTAGGGCACATGGGATTTGTTCGCGGTCATTTTTGGCCGTGTGATTGGATTCACCTTAATATGACGAATGAATCGGCGCATTCAGGACACCACGCGTGATTTATCGCCTGTGCTCCGACAGGAAACCGAACCTACTAAGTCTCCAAATTTGATTTTCGCAATGTTGCATAAAATCATTCTTAAGTTGCAATAGCGGAATAAGTAATCTGCCGTAGAGAATGGATACACAGATTCTCAATCCAACTCTGGCACGTGTTGAACAAAAGAGCCCTCGCGGCATCCCTATTCAATATCCAGTCAGCAATATTTAGTACGGCGTCCCCGCGCCTAAATCCCTGCCTGGAAGCTCAGGCTTCGACGATGGTCTTGAATCCGCCGTAGAGCATGCGCCTCACATCGAAGGGCATCGGGGATTTCATCAACTTCGCCAAACGCGGATCTCTCATCACCTTTGCGTTAACGCGATCACGGTGTACACGCGACTTGAACACGATGTAGGAGAACAATACCGTCTCGCCGGGCTTGGTTTTGATTCCGCGCGGAAATGGTTTTCCCATTTTGATATTCAGATCGTCGCCGGCACACTCGCGGAATTCGAGCGCGCCATGCTCTCGCCAGATTTTGCCAGCCTTCTGCGCCCCGCGGCGATAGTCGTCCAGGTTCTTCTTCGGAAGCGGGATGACAAATCCATCTACGTAATGAGCCATAATTAATTCCTCTGATTATTGGTGATTATTACTTTGTCCTGGGTTCTGATTCCTCACCATCAAGAAACTTCTCGATCATCGGCACTAGGACAGCTGTCCGCGACGGGATCGCCATGTGTTCTGTGCCGGGCAGAATCGCGAGCTGGGCTTCCGGAAGGAGCTGAAACAACTCGACCGCGCCTTCGGGACGCATTACATCTCGGTCACCACTCACCACCAGCGTCGGTGCGTTGATCGAGTGAATCGCCTCGTCGGACACGTCTTTGAAGTCACGCATACGGTTGCGCGCCTTGTAGAAAAACGACTCCAGATTTTCCGGTTTCGGCGCTAGCTTGCGATACGCTTCACGCAATTCCGCGGGCATCGCGTCTGGCTGCGCGGTTTTCATTGATTCCCAGAACTGCGGATCAGCCCAGGAGCGCTTCATAAGGGCGGTAATCACCACGAGCCGGCGAACCAGCTGCGGATACCGGATCGCCACTTGGAGCGCAATCGTGCCGCCGTTGCTGAAACCAAGAAGATCGGCACTGTCAATATCCAGATGCTTGAGCAGCGCAGCCATATCGTCGGCCGACTGCTCGAAGCTGAACGGCCGGTCCTCGATATCAGCGGTGCGCCCGCACTCCTGCTGCTCGAACGCAATGATCCGTCGACTGCGGGCGAGGACCGGTAAGAGATGGCCAAACGATGTCCCGATAGTATCGCCGCCGCCATGCAGCAGCACTAGCGGCAGTTGTCCCGGATTCGTCGGACCGTCCACCTCGTAATACATCCGAAGGCCGTTGACCGGCGCGTATCCAGTCTGTTGGAGTGTGCTGGAGTGCATGGCGGCGAAACAACCATTGCGCACGTGAAAGCTTTCATCGCTTTCACGTGCGCGAGTTGGCGAGCCGGCTGTCAGACTTGCGCAAACTGTGCTTCCGCTCGGATGTCCGCGGCAATAGGACACTCGCCCGCAACGGGTCTGACTTCCACACGGATGCCGTACGGCAAACCGGGACATTCCTTTGCAATGGCGATCGCTTCATCGATCGTGGCTACGTCGAGAAGAAAATAACCGCCAATTGCTTCCTTGGATTCGGCGAAAGGACCATCGGAGACGATACGGTCCTTGCCCGAAACGATTTTCCCCTCGCGTTCCAGTGGATTTCCCGCCACCGCTTTGCCTTCTTCGGTTAGGCGCTTGAACCACGCCATCCAATTGTCCGTAACTTTTTGCAGTTCCTCCAGCGAGAGACCTTTGCGCAGGTCACTGCCGCGAAATAGCAACATATATCCATTTTGATTTTGGTTTTGTGTACTCATGTTCTGTGTTGTTGGTTGTTGGTTGAGAGTTTTTTGTTATCTCGAGATACGACGAATTAGCAGGCGAGTTTAGGACTCATTATTTCGCATCCGCGTCACTCTGCCAAATTCCAAACGAGTTGCCCTCGGTATCCTGGCACACAGCGAAATAACCCATCTGTGGTACCGCTGTTTTGGCCATGCAGATCTTGCCACCGAGTTTCTCGATTTTTTTGGAGTAGTCGTCGACGGAATCTACGCTGACGTAGTTAGTGATCGGCTCTTGCGGATGTTTGCGGCCCTTCAGCGCGCCATCCGGAGTATCGTCCTGGCCGCCGGTGTCGATGTGCCAATAATCACCTCCTCCGGGAAATGGATTGATCTTCCAGCCAAACAAATTGCTGTAAAACGCGTTGGCACGTTCTGGGTTGTCGGCCGGGATTTCAAACCAAACGATGCTTGCTGCCTGTTTCTGCTCTGACTTGCTCATGTTTTTCCTTTCTGTTGATGTGTGATTTTTGGAATACGACGAATGAGCGCGCCGATTCGGGACAAATTTTTTCTAGAATCCATCCTACCACTGTCATGCTGAGCGAAGTGAAGATCTCGGATCATTTCCTGAATCGCTCTTGCGGAAACAAATCAGAAGCTTTTCGCTTCGCTCAACATGACAGCGCCGTTAAGAGATGCCTAGTTGCGAGACTGCGCTCATCGCGTCCCAGTCCATCTCTGTGTTATACGACAAGTGAATAGTTGGCTGCTATTTGGGTTCCTCGGCAACTTTGAGAACAATTTTGCCGCGCGTGTGACCAGACGCGATTTGTTTCTGGGCCTTAATTGCTTCAGAAAGCGGGAACGTTTGCGACACAATCACTTTGATTTTCTTCTGGTCGATTAACTTGCCGATCTCGGCGAGCTCGTCCGCATTAGGCTCCACACTGATGAATGTACCGCGAATCCCGCGTTTCTCGAGTTCAGCCGGGTCTGGGCGCGGGATAATCGACACAATGAATCCGCCTTTCTTCACCACTCCATAGGAGCGCTTCAGCGTATCCTCGCCGACCGAATCAAGCACAACATCGACATCCTTTACGATGTCCTCGAACTTCTGTTTCGTATAATCAATCGCCACATCTGCGCCTAGTTTTTTGAGCAGATCCTGGTTTCGCGTCGACGCAGTGGCGATCACCTTCGCCCCACGCGCCTTAGCGATTTGAATGGCAAACGTTCCGACGCCACCCGATCCGCCGTGAATGAGCACGGTCTGACCCGTGCTGAGTTTCGCGGTGTCGATTAACGCCTGCCATGCAGCTAATGCGACGATCGGCACTGCGGCGGCCTCGAGGTGAGTGAGCGACTGGGGCTTGGGTGACGCTTCCTGTTCGGTTGCGACGATGTATTCAGCATAGCCGCCACCATCTTTCAGATCGGTATATGCAAATACTGAATCACCGTTCTTGAACTTCGTGATCTTCGAGCCCGCCTTCTCCACCACGCCAGCGATATCGGACCCGGGAATGAGAGGCAGCCTTCTCCCGAAAACCTTCGCAAATTTGCCCGAGCGAATGGACGCATCGATGGCGTTCACCCCGGCCGCGATCACCCGAATGAGGATCTCATCATCCTTTGGCTCGGGCCGTTGAATGTCTTCGTACTTCAATACCTCAGGGCCACCGTACTCGTGCACGACAATTGCTGTGTGTTTCTTCTCTGACTTGCTCATGTTTTTCCTTTCTGTTGATGTGTGATTTTGGAGATACGAGGCATGACCAAGCCGACTTCGGATAAACTTTTCTGACTAGGTCGTCTGGCCGTCAACGCAGCGCTGCAATCGTTTCAAAAGAAACGCTCGCTCCGATTTCGTTTCCGCGAGCTCAAACGATCGCCGGAACTGCTCGGCAGCGGCTTGCGGATTACCCGACCTCATTTCGAATTCACCGAGCACCGCATAGAGCAGGTAATACGAACTCAGTTTATTGAGATCTTGAACCCGCCGCACAGCCTGGAGCCCGGCTTTTGGTCCACGGATGTTTGCGATGGCCACAGCACGATTGAGGGCGACGACCGGCGACTGATCGAATTCAATTAACCGGTCGTAAAGCAAGAGGATCTTCTGCCAGTCGGTAGATTCGTAGTCCTTTGCTGCACAGTGACAGGCGGCGATCCCCGCCTGAAGATGATATTCGCTAAGGTTGTTACCTGCTGCCGATCGAGCGAAGTGAAACATTCCGCGCGCGATCATTGATTTGTTCCAGCGTGTCCGATCCTGCTCTTGCAGGCGCAGCAGATTGCCTTCGCTGTCCAGTCGCGTCGGATTGCGAGCGGCATTTAACAGCATCAATGCCAAAAGAGCATGTGTCTTCGGCTGATTGCCGGCCGGATGCACGACCAATAGCTCCGCGAGGCGAATTGCTTCTTCGCAGAGCTCTTCGCGAACAAGGTTTTCGCCGCTCGACGCTTTGTAGCCTTCGTTGAACAACAGGTAAAGCGATTGCAAAACGTTATCCAATCGCTGCTCCAATTCTCTGCCTGCGGGAATTTCAAACGGGATCCGCGCCTGATGGATTTTTTGTTTTGCCCGGGTCAATCGCTTGGCGATTGCGGAGTCCGTGGTTAGAAATGCGTGACCGATCTCCCCGACACTGAAACCGCACAGCGTCTTCAACGCGAGTGCGACTTGCGCCTCCGCTGGAATGGCCGGGTGACAACAGACGAACATCAATCGCAAATGATCGTCGCTAATTTCGTCTTCTGAGAAAATCGCTTCGTCGGGCGCGGCGCCGTCGCGATCCATCAGACGAATGATTTCTGCCTGTTTGTTCTGAAATACTTTTCGTCGCCGAACCACGTCCAACGCGAGATTGCGCGACGCGCGCATAATCCAGGCCGAGGGATTTTTCGGAACTCCATAGAATGGCCAGGTTTGCAATGCCCGCGCAAGCGCTTCCTGAACGACATCTTCCGCGAGGTTGAGATGTTCGATGCCAAAGATTCTGGTGAGAATGGCAACCATCTTCGCTCCCTCGTGGCGAAAAAGATGTTCCACTGTACCGGATATCTCCGCTGGTTGTTGGGCGATGTTTTTCAAAGCAAGGCGACCACGCATTTGAATTCCGTAAAAACTACTCGTGTTCCCCTACCACGTCATTCCGAACGGAGCGAGGAACCTCACAATCAAAGCCCGCGTCACGCGAAGTAAGCCCGAACACCCGCACATCGAGTGCGTGGCGGCATTTCCGCCTGATAATGTAACCTTTCGAGGCTTTGAGTGGTCCCTCGCTTCGCTCGGGATGACGACACCACGCTCAGATCCGTTCTTCTTCCAAGTCGTACACGTCGAACCAGTGATGCACCACTCTGTTACGCGGAATGAACTGCTGAATATAATCTTCCATATACTCCTGGAGCTCCAAAGGAAGGTCGCTCAAATGGAGGTCACGTTCTTTGTTATTCCACGCAATGATTTCGGCACGCGGACGCTTCTTGGCGTGATCGCCGATCCACCCGGCAATCTCATCGTCGGTGGCGCCGGCGGCAACGAACGACCGAAAGTCATCATACTCAATTTCAGCAAATTTCAGCCAGCGTTGATCGAGCGGACAGTTGGAATGGTACTCCCCTTCCCAGCCTGCGAGCACCGCGCGGCATTTGTCCACGGCGCGCGCCGCCAATACGTAGCCAGCGAGCGTTTGTCGCGGGCTCCGGGGAAATTCTTTCCCATCGCGCAAATCGCGCGCCAGCAATTTCACTTTTTCGAGATTTTTATCCATATGGTTTTCCTTTTTCGCCGTTTTACGTGCCTGCTCTACCTGGTCGAACCTGATTGGGCGACGCTGCTTTGGGGTCTGGGTTTTTCATCGCCTTTCACCTGCACCTCGATGCCTTCCCGCAAATCGTCGGTTGGATTCATAACGACTTCTGTATTTTCCTTCAGGCCATCGAGCACTTCCAGTTGCGTGCCGAAGTCTCGCCCGACACTAATTTTCTGCCAGTGAATGCGATTGTCGTTCGCGACCGTGACGACTTGGGGACCTTGTGCGCGAAAAACAAATGCATCTGCCGGGACGACGATCGGCGCATTGTCGTCGGACAACAGAAATTCAACCTGTCCGTACATGCCGGCATAAAGAGTTCCATCATGATTGGGGACCTGGACTTCGACCTGCATCGTGCGCGAAGTAGGGTCGAGCGCGCCGGCCGTCCGCGTCACGGTCCCGTCGAAATCCTGGCCGGGACGTTCCTGCACGAGAATCTTCGCTTTTAAGCCTTCGTGCATCGAAGCCGCGTTAGTTTGTGGAACAAACACGTAGACGCGAAGTGGATCGCTCTGCACCATGCTGAAAAGCGGCGTGCCGGAATTTCCGGTTCCGGCTGTGACCAGCGTGCCCACATCGATATTTCGAGCGGCGATTTTTCCCGCAAACGGCGCGACGATCTGTTGGAAACCCTGGATTTTTTCGAGCTGCTGTAAATTCGCATTGGCTGCCTCGTAGGCTTTTTCGTTTTGATCGTACTCCTGTTTGGACACGACTTTTTTATCGAGTAGATCGCGCCAGCGCTCGGCGGTCACTTTGGCTATCTGTTGCTGTGCGCGGACCTGCGCAAGTTGCTGATCCACCTCCGGGGTTGAAATCTCCGCCAGTAGTTGCCCGGCCTGGACGTTATCGCCGATATCCACCTTCCAGCTTTTCACGTAACCGTTCGATCGTGGAAAAATTGTCGTTTGGTTAAAGGCCTGGAACGTCCCCGGCAAAACTAATTCTTTCGGCTTACTGTCGCGGCGCGCAGTCACGACGTTCACTGCGAGCTGCGTTGTTCGCTGCACGAAATTCTGCTCGTCATGATGCCGACTAATGCGGTGCCCTACTCCGATTATGACCAGAATCGCCAGCACCGTGACAGCCGCGATCGGTCCCCAGACGGCAACGCTCCGCATCGGTGGATGGAGCGGCGTCCGCAGCTCTATCCGGCGATCTTGAGCGCCGCCACCATCGTGCGCGCCATTGTCTTTATGTTTTTCAGTCTCAGTGCGCATCATTGGGCGCCTCCCTCCGCTGCTCCGCCGTGCTCCTGGCGAGCAAACTCTTCATCTTCGTCACAGGTGAATTCCTTTTTTCGGAGCAAACTGTAAACGACTGGGACAAAAAACAGCGTCGTAACGGTAGCGACGAGCAACCCGCCAATCACGGCGCGCCCAAGCGGCGCGTTTTGTTCGCCGCCTTCGCCCAACCCGAGCGACATCGGCAACATTCCGATAATCATTGCCAGCGCGGTCATGATCACCGGGCGCAAGCGCGTGAAACCGGCGGAAAGCGCGGCGTCAAAAGAGTTTTTATTTTCGTGCGCGCACCGCTCGTCGTTGGCAAAAGTCACAACCAAAATGCTGTTGGCCGTGGCCACACCTATGGCCATGATAGCCCCCATGAGTGAGGGCACGTTCAACGTGGTCCCGCTCAGAAAAAGCATCCAGATGATGCCGCACAACGCACCAGGCAAAGCCATGATAATAATGAACGGGTCGGTCCATGACTGGAAATTCACGGCCATCAGAAAATAAACCAGCACGATGGCAAAAATGAGACCTGCACCGAGTCCAGCAAACGAACTGTTCATACTCTGGACTTGCCCGCGCATACTCAGAAACGTTCCGCGCGGCAGCTTCGACTTGAAGCTGTCCACGACTTTGGCGACTTCGTCAGCCACGCCACCGAGATCCCGGCCTTGCACATTGGCCAGCACGTCGAAAACCGGCTGCACATTGTAATGGTTCACGATCACCGGCGACTCCCGCCGTTCGATCGTCGCGAGATTCCCGAGCAACTCGGGGCGTGGCAAATTCGGCGCGACTACCGGTGTATTTTGCAAGTCTTGCAGGGTGTCCATTTTGTACTGCGGCGTCTGCACCGCGACCTGGTAGTTCACGCCGTTCTGAAAATTGAGCCAGTAGTTAGGCGCAGTCTGGCCACTCGAACTGAGCGAAATCAACATGGTCTGCGCGACATTGTTCTGCGTGAGGCCGATCTGTTCGGCCCTTGTGCGATCGACGTTCACGCGCAGGTCCGGTCCGTTGACAAGTTGATGAACGTGCACATCGACCGCCCCAGGAATCTGTGCGACGCGCGCTTTGATTTGGTTGGCGATGTCGTACCCCTTAGGATCGCGGCCGGTTACTTGAATATCGATCGGCGACGGAATGCCGAAATTCAAAATCTGGCTGACGATGTCGGGGGCGGAGAAATAGAATTCCATGTCTGGAAAATCGCGATGCAATTTCTCGCGTAAGATCCGCACGTATTGCGCTGTCGGCTTATGATTGGGATTGAGTGCAACGAGGATCTCACCATCAGCGGCGCTGATGGTCGAACTATCGCTGAAGGCGAGATTAATTCCGCTTGTCGGCAGTCCGATGTTATCAAGTACGTTTTGGATTTCGTCAGACGGAACGACGTCACGAATGGCACGGCCCACCTGAAAAAAGCGCTCCTGGGTTGATTCGAGTCGCGTGCCGGCGGGGGCGCGCACATGCAATCGAAACTGGCCCGCATCGACAGATGGAAAAAAATCCCGGCCAAGAAAAGGAATCAGGCAAAGCGAAATAAGAACCATGGCGCCCATGCCGGCGAAGACAACACGGCGATGCTCGAGGCACCAGCGCAGGGCGTTGACGTAACGGGCACGAATCTTTTCGAACACATGATTGAACTTCTCATGAATCCCGCTCAGGAAGCCAAGAACTCGGCCGGAAGCGCTTCGACCGCGCTCGATCTTCTCTTGGCGAGACCGATGGTTGATCTTTTCTTCGCCGCGGCTTGGCTCTTGAATTCCGCCCGCCAGGCTTGTGTCGATTTCATCGAGATGTTCGCGCAAAAGAAATCTCACCATCGTCGGGACGACTGTGCGCGAGAGAAAATAAGACGCGAGCATGGCGAAGATCACTGCCATGGCGAGCGGTTGAAAAAGAAATCTCGCTGTGCCGCTCAGGAAAAAGATCGGCACGAAAACGATACAAATACAGAGGGTGGAGACAAACGCAGGCACCGCAATCTGTGATGCGCCGTCGAGGATGGCGCGCACCATCGGCTTCTTCATGGCGAGATTGCGATGGATGTTTTCGATCTCAACCGTTGCGTCATCCACCAAAATGCCGACGGCAAGAGCAAGTCCGCCCAGGGTCATCAGGTTCATGGTTTGGCCGAGCGCGCTCAGAATGATGATCGAACACAGGATCGACAATGGAATTGAAGTCGCGACCACCAGAGTCGAGCGCCAGGATCCGAGAAAGAGCAGAATCATGAGCGCAGTCAGACAGGCCGCGATCACGCCTTCCTTCAAAACCCCATTGATGGCGGCGCGCACGAAGATCGATTGATCGAAAAGCTGGGTAATATCGAGTTCGGGTGGCAGCGTCGCCTTGATCCGCGGCAACGCCGCTTTCACCCGACTGATGATATCGAGCGTAGAGGCGCTCGCGCTTTTCAGAACCGTGAGCAGCGCCGAGCGGACGCGATTTTGCGCGACGATGTTCGTTTGCACAGCGAAGCCGTCTCGAACGTGCGCGACATCGCGAATGTAAACCATCGCGTTGTTTACCTGTTTGATTGGCAGATCGTTCAGTGCCTGCAAAAGTTCCGGGCTCGAGTTCAACCGCACATTGTATTCGCGGTCGCCGATTTTCTGTGTCCCGGCAGGGAGGATGACGTTTTGGGCATTGAGCGCGTTGCTGACGTCCGCTGGCGAAAGCCCTTTGCCGAAAAGTTTCTGCGGATCGATATCGACCATGACCTGGCGCGACTTGCCACCGTATGGGAGTGGGACTTGCGCGCCTTGCACGGTTGCGAGCTGTGTGCGGATGAAATTTAAACCAAGATCGTAGAGCTGCTGTTCAGAAAGCGTTTTGCTGGTTAGACCGAGTTGCAGGATTGGTACATTCGAGGCGCTGTATTGAAGAATGAGAGGCGGCGTGGTGCCCGGCGGCATGATGCGTAGGAGCGTCTGACAGATCGACGTGACCTGGGCGACGCCGGCCTCCACTTTGGCGCCCTCATGGAAGAAAACCTTAATGACCGCGACACCGTTGTAGCTCTGCGACTCGATATGCTCGATGTCGTTCACCGTCGTGGTCATGGCGCGCTCGCAAACCGTGACGAAGCGCTTCTCCATTTCCTCCGGCGCGACGCCCGGGAAACTCCAGATCACGCTCACCACCGGGATGTCGATCTTCGGAAAAATGTCCGTAGCCATGCGCGTAATCGTGACAGCGCCCATGAGCACGATCAGAATAGCCATCACCGTGAAGGTGTAAGGCCGTCTCAGAGCTAAACGGACAATCCACATAGCATCTCAGGAATGCGAATGAAGCTGTGCATGCCGCCTGATCGGGCCGCGTATGTCAGGCAGGTGTTTTCTGTGCCGTAAAGCGGCAGGGCGCTGCCGCACTCCAAGACGTGGCCGTGATCGCAAACGCCCATTCATCGCTTGCGTTTTAGCGTGCGGCGGCACTCTGCCGCTTTCGATCGTGCTCGTTAGTTTTTGCCAATAAGCGGCAACTAGCTCTTCTCGATCCGGTAACCTCTTCATGCTCTGTCCTTCCCGTTCTCAACCAACCGTTTAAAATTGCCCAGATACTCCTCCAGTCTGTGTGTGAGACTTGGGGGATCGAAAATCGAACGGATCTTCAGCGTCACTTCCGTTTCGTCATGAGAGCGTGGTTCGAAAGAGACCACGCCGGACATGAAACCGCTGGACATGGTGCGCCACGCGATTCGGCGGCCGGGAATTTGAAGCACGATGTGGAAGACCCCCTTTTGGTCGCTGCTATCTGGATGCCACCTATAGGAGAAGTGCGTGTCATCAATTCTATGGACGTCCCGCAGCGGCGGAATGAATTTGGGGAGGTCCTCAAGACGCGACCACTGCTCATAGACGCGATCAACGGGCGCCTTTACGACCACCAAGTGTCTGGCGGCGTTCATTGCGGTGAGAGCGGGTTCCATCGTTTGAATCAAAGTTGCTATACGCTGAAGCGCGCGTACTGCTCCTTCGAAAACGTGCGGTTCCATCCGTCGGTGAAGTTAAAAAGGGTCATGTTCAGAACGAGCATTGGATCATGACGCCTTCGGGAGCGCCGAAGAATCCTCGGCAGTTTGGGCGTTGAATTGGTTTGAGGTCGTTTAGGTTTCATTTCTGTTACTTTTTTCTTGTTCCAAACCCTAGACAACCTTGCGTCGCGCCACCACGAAGCGGTCGGAGGATTTTTCGGTGCTTCGCAGGGGAGAGCAGACAACACCTCTTTCGAGGGAGGAAACAAAAGTAGCGTGACAGCGCAGGCTTGTTAGACTTGTGGCATGCGCACGCGGGCACAATGTCCGCCCGATAAGTGGGTTTTGCACGGACGGCTAATTAACTTGTTATGAAATCAGAAGTCACCGCTTCCGAGTCCGTGCACCGCACCAGCATGCTTTCGCCGCGTGTTGAACTCAGTCCGCGTGCCGGACCTTGTCCCGGTGCCGAGGATGACGAAAGCGCAGCAAAATACCTGTTTAAGTTATCCCGTGATGTGATCCTTTCTCTGGATCGAAACGGAAACATTCTCTGCATCAACCGGCGCGGCGCCCAACTGAGCGGCTATTCCGAAACGGAATTGCGCGGAGCAAATATTTCAGAACGCCTGCTCCTTCCGGAGGATCGCACGGCGATTGATCAAATTTTGCATGACCTTGTACGCGGGAAAACGCGCGAATATGAGGTTCGCTGGAGAACCAAAGACGGCGCCATTGTTCATTTTGATGGCGTTTCCGTTCCGCGGCTTTCAGAAAACGGCGAATTTTTGTCCACGCTTTGCACTCTGCGGGACATAACCGAGCGCAAATCCGCCGAAGAAAAACTGCGCAAGAGCGAAGAGAAATATCGGGACCTGATCGAGATTTCGCCCGATGCAATCTACGTCGTTGATGCCAATGGCGTGTGCGTCCTTGGGAACCGCGCGGGGTCTGAACTCGCCGGGGTTCCACAGGGCGAGCTAGTCGGCACGCCTGTCACAGACACCTATCTCCCGGAAGAACGTTATCTCTTTCAAGAGCGACTAAAACAATTGAAGGGAAAAAGCGCTTTGCGTTTCGAGCGAAAGTTCGTGCGCAAGAACGGCGAGATCGTTCCGGTAGAAGTTTCAGTGTCTGCGATACGCGGCGGATATTTTCAGGCAATACTGCGCGACATCAGCGAACGCAAGCGAGCGGAAGATGCGCTGCGGGAAGCTCACGAGAATTACGTGACGCTGGTGAATTCGATCGACGGCATCGTATGGGAAGCCGACGCGCGGACCTTTGCCTTCACCTTTGTCAGTCCACAAGCCGAGCGGATGTTAGGCTATCCACTGAGGCGCTGGACGACTGAATCGACCTTTTGGAAAGACCATATTCATCCTGACGATCGACAATGGGCGACCAGCTTTTGTATCGACGCAACTCTGGCCAAGCGTCCGCACGATTTTGAATATCGCATGGTCGCGGCGGATGGGCGTGTCGTTTGGTTGCACGATGTTGTGACTGTTGTCGTCGAGAACGACCAGTCCGTCCGGCTGCGCGGCGTGATGTTGGACATTACCGAGCGCAAACGAGCGGAAGAAGCATTGAAGGAGAGCGAGGAACGCTACCGGGTACTGGTCGAGTTTTCTCCGAATAGCATCTGTGTTCATCGAGATGGCAAGCTGCTGTACGTCAACCCGGCCGGGGTACGCCTCTTTGGCGCAACTGACCCTGCGGAACTCGTTGGGCGTTCGGTTCTCGATTTCATCCATCCAGATTCACTACCTGTCGTCACGGAACGGATTCGCCAGGTTGGAGCGGGAGAAACCGTGCCACTGATCGAGGAAAAATTCGTCACCCTTAATGGAGAGGTGCGGGACGTTGAGGTGACTTCTATCCCGATCATTTACGAACGCGCTCCGGCCGCTCAGGTGATCATCCGAGACATCACCGAACGTAAACAAGGCGAAGCCCTACTAGCCGGAGAAAAGCGGCTGCTCGAGATGATCGCGACTGGTGTTGAGCTGAAAGAGATCCTAAATGCATTGTGTCGAACTATCGAGGGACAGCGGAGCGGTACGCTCGCATCGGTTTTGTTGCTGAATCCCGATGGCGCGCATCTGGATGTCGTTGCGGGACCGAGTCTCCCCAAGGAATGGACGCACCAAATGGAAAAGCTGCCAATTGGGCCGTGTGCTGGCTCTTGCGGCACCGCGGCCTATCGGGGATCACCGGTCATCGTCTCCGACATCTCGACTGACCCGTTGTGGGACGTGCCGGAGCATCGCGCCTCGGCTTTGAAACACGGGCTGCGAGCCTCCTGGTCCAACCCAGTGCTTTCGTCGAAAGGAAAAGTCTTGGGAACCTTCTGTATGTACTATCGCCACGCGCAAAGTCCGAGCCCGCAAGACCTCGAGCAGATCGAGTTGGCGACGCACGTTGTGCGAATCGCGATTGAACGTGATCGTGCCCAGGACGCTCTGCGCGCTTCCGAGCAGCTCGCACGTGGCCAGGTGGAGGCTCTCACCTACAGCCTCGACGTTCTCGCAACTGCGCCGGCTCCAGACAAGTTCCTCGGACAAATGCTGGGCACGATTGGCCGCCTGCTTGGGGCACAAAGCGTAATCCTATGGTTGTTGAACGAAGCTACGGATTCGCTCGTGTTACGAGCTGCAGCGCAGGGCGCAAATTTTGCGGCGGCGGATCCCGAGCATCCGTTCCTCAAAAATCCTTCTTCCTGGAAGGAGGACCAGGGACTCCGTGAGCTGTTTTTTTCCGGAGCGCCTATCGCTTGCGAGGATGTGGAACACGATCCGTACACCTCCAGCGATCTTCGCGAATATTTGATATCTGGCGGGACGAAGAAATACCTGAGAATTCCAACGATGGTGGGCGGTCAGGTGAAAGGATTCATTGGGATTCGTCACGGCGACCGGCCGCCTTACCGACCGGAAGAGATCGAACTAGCGCAAGCGCTCGCACATCAGGCAATGCTGGCTATTCAACTCAATGAATTTGCCGAGCAAAGCAGGCAGGCAGCCATTTTGGAGGAACGAAATCGAATGGCGCGCGACATTCACGATACGCTCGCACAGGGGTTCACCGGAGTGATTGTGCAATTGGAAGCGGTCGAAGACGCAATCGGGTGTTGCCGCAGCAAGGAAGCGAACCAGCATTTGCGAAGGGCAAGCGAATTGGCGCGGCAAAGTTTAAATGAAGCACGCCGATCGGTCCACGCGCTGCGGCCACAAGCTTTGCAACGCGACAACTTCTGGGAAGCGCTAAAAGGAATCGTCAAGAACACAACTGCTGGAACAATGCTCCACACGCGGTTCGAACTTCGAGGAAGATTGCGCGAACTCCCGCCAGTTTGGCAGGAAAATCTTCTGCATATCGGACAAGAGGCTTTGACTAACGCGCTGAAGTACGCGCGCCCCCACAATTTCGAAACGCGATTAACTTTCAACACGAAGCAACTGCGCCTCGAGCTTCGCGACGACGGCGACGGATTCAGGGTCAAAGATCGACATGATGGGTTCGGTTTGGCCGGCATGCGGGAGCGCGTCGAACTAATGGGTGGGGAGCTCAAAATCACCAGCGCGCGGGACAAAGGCACAAAGATCATTGTCACCCTGCCCTACAACGGGGAATCGAAATCGTGAAAACCAAAGCGAAACCTGCCCGCAAAACTACAACTCGCTCTTCTGGCAGGGACGACGGTCTGCGCCGTCCGGGACATCGCAGCGCGATGTCCCTACCAAAAAAATCGCGCATCAGCGTTCTCATTGCTGACGACCACACCGTGGTGCGCGAAGGACTGGTTTCGTTAATTCGGCGCAAGCCGGACATGGTGGTACTGGGCGAAGCCACCAATGGCCGCGAAGCGGTCAATTTGTGGAGCCAGCATCACCCGGATGTGACGCTGCTCGATTTGCGGATGCCTGAGCTCGACGGCGTCAGCGCGATCAAAGAAATCCGCCAGCACGATGAGCATGCTCGCATCATTGTCCTTACAACCTTTGACGGCGACGAAGATATCTATCGTGCGATTCAAGCCGGCGCGAAGGGTTATCTGCTCAAGGACGTACCGCGCGAAGCGTTGATGGACAGTATCCGCCGGGTGCACGCCGGTGAAACTTGTGTCCCCGTTCATCTCGCGGCCAAGCTGGCGGAACGCGTAAGCGGCGAAACGTTGAGCTCGCGCGAGATCGACGTGCTCAAGCTGATGGCCCAGGGGAAAAGCAACAAGGAAATCGGCGCCGCCCTATTCATCAGCGAAGGCACGGTGAAATCGCACGTAAAAGCGATCTTTGCCAAGATGAATGTCATCAGCCGCACCGAAGCCGTGGCAAGCGCTACCCGACGCGGCCTGATTCAACTGTAGAGGCGGCTGTGTCAGCGGCAGCTGTAGTGGCAGCCGTCCCAACAAAAATAAAGCCAAATGAGGTGCTTATGACCGATAATCGAATAGAATTGGAAGAACCCGCCGTACGGCGGGCAGAGCACGACGATCGCAACAGAAAATTGTATTTGATCGCGCCAACAGAACATCAACCAGTACAAAGGAAACCATGAACAAACGTAATTCGACAAAGACTTCCGAACTGCTTCGCAGACGCGACGCCCCACTGGAGACACGAACCGATCTCACAGCTTCGGCGACGAAAGATATCACCGCGACCATGAACGCCATTCTGGCTGACGTGTTCGCCATCTACGTGAAAACGAAAAATTTCCACTGGCACATGAGTGGCCCGCACTTCCGTGATTACCATCTGCTACTGGACGAACAGGGTGAGCAGCTTTTCGCAATGACCGACCCGATCGCGGAACGAGTTCGGAAGATTGGAGGACTTACACTGAGGTCGATCGGTCAAATTTCCCGTACCCAGCGCGTTGCCGATAACGATGCGGATTACGTCGAGCCGCTGGACATGCTCGCTGAGTTAGCGGAGGACAATCGCACGCTGGCGGCGCGCCTTCGCGAAGCGCACAACGTGTGCGATGAGCATCGTGACGTTGCTACCGCGAGTCTGATCGAAGTTTGGATCGATGAAACCGAGCGACGCGCTTGGTTCCTGTTCGAAGCAACGCGCCGCGTGAATTGATTTCGTAAAGGTTGTAGCCGCCTCGCTGTGTCAAGGCGTTCCGGCGTGTTGTTGCGCTGTGCAACACGGCGACGCAGCGCCGTAGCTACAGCAGCTGCACGTATTGAAACACCAACAGTAACAATCCATCAATTACAGCTATGAATTACAGACTCTTAGGAAAATCGGGATTGCGCGTTTCGGAATTCTGCCTGGGGACGATGACCTTTGGCGAAGACTGGGGCTGGGGCTCATCCAAAGACGACGCGAAAAAAATCTATGACGCTTTTCGGGAAGCGGGCGGCAACTTCATTGATACCGCCAACATCTATACCAATGGCACGAGTGAGTCCTTTCTCGGCGAGTTTCTCAAAGGGCATCGCGAGAGCGTGGTTCTCGCAACGAAATATACAAACGCTGCTCCAGGCACGGACCCAAACGCGGCCGGCAATCACCGCAAGAACATGGTGCAGGCAGTCGAGGCGAGTCTCAAGCGGCTTCAGACTGATTACATTGACCTATATTGGGTTCACATCTGGGACCAGATCACGCCTGTTGAAGAAGTGATGCGCGCGCTGGACGATCTCGTTCGCCAGGGAAAGGTGCTCTATGTCGGAATTTCGGATGCGCCGGCGTGGTGGATCGCCCAGGCGAATACATTGGCCACGCTTCGCGGTTGGTCGCCATTTGTTGGGCTGCAAATTGAATACAGCCTGATCGAGCGAACAGTCGAACGCGAACTGATCCCAATGGCTAAGGCGCTGGATCTTGGCGTAACTGCATGGTCGCCGCTCTCGAGCGGTGTGCTGACAGGAAAATATCACGGACACGGTTCCGCCGAAGGCGGGCGAATGAGCTCCGATATGGTGAAGGAGTTCATGCCAGAGGAGCAAAGAGCCAGGCGCATTGTCACAGCTGTCAAAGCCGTGGCCGACGAGGTTGGTCGCAGCATGGCGCAAGTGGCCCTTGCCTGGCTGCGTTATCGGCCAGCGCCAGTCATCCCGATTGTCGGTGCACGGAAGCTGTCACAACTCAAAGATAACCTTGCGAGTGCCGATGTTTCGCTTTCCGCCAATCAACTGAAGACGCTGGACGAAGCCAGCCGCATTGAGCTTGGATTTCCACACGAATTTTACACGAGAGATTTGGTTCGCGGCATGATCTACGGCGGGATGCGCGACAGGATTATCGCCTAAACATTTGTGACAACGAGAATTGTTATGAAATCCATTTCAGAACTTGCGGCGTTGTAGCCACGGTGCTGTGTCGCCGTGCTGGGTGCAAGCATGCTAGACCGCCTGGGCACAGCGAGGGTGCTACAACACTATGATGAATATTTCCCGATTAAACTTTGCTCATCTGCCAACACCCATTGAGACGCTGCCGCGTCTCTCTGACGCTTTGGGCGGACCGCAATTATTGATCAAACGCGACGATCAAACCGGACTCGCTTTTGGCGGCAACAAGACGCGTAAACTGGAATTTCTGGTAGCGGAAGCGCGCGACCAAGGTGCGAAAACCTTGATCTCTGGCGGCGCGTTGCAATCTAATCATTGCCGTCAGACCGCAGCCGCGGCGGCTCGATTCGGATTTAAATGTATTCTCGTGCTGACCGGTGATGAGCCAAAACAACCGTCGGCGAATCTATTTCTCGATAAATTGTTCGGAGCAGAAATCGTGTATGTCGCTGAGCGCAGAGACAGAGACAGAATTCTTCAGGAGACACTCGAGCGTGCTACCAAACAGGGAATGGCACCTTATCTGGTTCCCTATGGTGGATCGAGTCCCACAGGTGCATTGGGATATGCGTTTGCGATGAAAGAGCTCATGGAGCAAAACGTCCAGGCAGATTGGATCGTGTTTGCCACATCCTCAGGTGGGACGCATGCAGGACTTCTCCTCGGTCAGCGCATGTTTGGATATAAAGGCAAGGTGCTGGGAATCAGCGTTGATGAATCAGAAGAGTGGTTGAAGGACCACGTCTCTGAGCTGGCATCGTTAGCTAGCGACAAGCTCGAGAAGCGCACTGAGTTCATTCCGGAAGAAGTATTGGCTAATGCCAACTATTGCTTGGCCGGTTATGGCGTGTTAACCGAGCGTGAACGGGAAGCAATTCGTTTGTTTGCAACATACGAAGGTCTCTTGTTAGACCCTGTCTATACCGGACGCGCCGCTGCCGGGATGATTGATCTGATCCGTAAAGGATTTTTCAAGAAAGACGAGACTCTCTTGTTCCTGCACACAGGAGGACAACCAGCGTTGTTCGCGAATGCATATGCGAACAAAATGCAATGGAAATCTTAACAACGAAGCAAAATCTGAAAGGAGTATCTTATGCCATACGTAACTGTAGGAAAAGAAAACGGAGCCAACATCGACATCTATTATAAAGACTGGGGCAAAGGACAGCCGATCGTGTTCAGCCATGGTTGGCCGCTCAGCGCGGACGACTGGGACACGCAAATGCTGTTTTTCCTCGGCAAAGGTTATCGGGTCATCGCACACGACCGACGCGGCCACGGCCGTTCGACGCAGACCGCCGATGGTCACGACCTCGACCACTATGCCGACGATCTGAAAGCCGTCACTGACCATCTCGACCTGAAGGATGCAATTCACGTCGGCCATTCGACGGGCGGCGGCGAGGTGGTGCGTTATCTCGGCCGTCATGGCGATAAGAATGTGGCGAAGGCTGCGATCATCAGCGCCGTGCCGCCACTGATGGTGAAGACCCCCGCCAATCCGCTAGGCCTGCCCAAATCGGTGTTCGACGGTCTCCAGGCTCAACTCTTCGCCAACCGGGCCAAGTTCTATTACGACCTGCCGGCTGGCCCGTTCTACGGCTTCAACCGTCCCGGCGTGAAAACGATCGAGCCTACCGTTTGGAACTGGTGGCGCCAGGGCATGATGGGCGGTGCCAAGGCGCATTATGACGGCATCGTCGCGTTCTCGCAGACCGACTTCACGGAGGATCTGAAGAAGATCTCGGTGCCGGTTCTGGTCATGCATAGCGAGGACGACCAGATTGTGCCTTATAAGGCCGCCGGTCCACTCTCAGCCAAGCTCCTCAAGAACGGCACGCTGAAGACGTACAAGGACTACCCGCACGGCATGATCACGACCCAAGCCGACGTCATTAATGCTGACCTGCTCGCGTTTCTCCAGAGCTAAGGACATGAAACCTGACTTCCTGAGGCGTCATTTTATGTCAAAGCCCTGGTTAATTATCGGAATTTCGTTGTTGAGCTGCTTCACAGTGGCAGCTCAAAAAGAAGCTCCTCCGACACGGAGCATTGTTCTCGTTCACGGTGCCTGGGCGGATGGCTCAGGCTGGAAAGGCGTCTATGACATTCTCATCAAGGATGGCTATAACGTCAGCGTCGTTCAAGAGCCGGAGACGTCCTTCAAAGAAGACGTAGCTGCGACGAAACGGATGATCGCTCAGCAAGACGGGCCGTGCGTTGTTGTCGCTCATAGCTACGGTGGAGCTGTCATCACCGAAGGCGCTAACGATCCGAAGGTTGTGGCATTGGTTTACGTCGCGGCCCACATGCCCGATGCGGGAGAGAGTGAGGCTGAGGACGGAAAGCGCTTTCCAAGTGATCTAAGCAAATCAACCGCGATAAAAAAGACGGCCGACGGTTTCACTTATCTCGATTCCGCGCAGTTTCATGAGTACTTCGCAGCCGACCTGCCCCCTGAGCAAGCCGCTTTCATGGCACGATCGCAGGTGTTCAACTACGCCGACAATTTCAATGCAGTTATCACGACGCCGGCGTGGAGAAGCAAACCGAGCTGGATGCTGGTACCCACAAAGGACAGAACCATCAATCCCGATCTTGAACGGTGGTATGCAGCACGAGCCAAGAGCCACAAGGTGGAAGTTTCAGGTGCCAGCCACGCGGTTTACGTCTCAAAGCCGAAGGAGGTTGCGGCTATTATAGAAGAAGCCGCGACGCGCGCGCGATAGAAGTCTGATGCAGAACAAAGAAGAATGCCGAAACCAGCGCACCTTATTCTTCTTGGCATAACAATCGTTTGCACGTACGCGTGCACGCAGAAACACGATTCCGCCCAGTTGTTTGCGAATCCTGTGATGCTCACTAGCCGTGATGGAAAGCTTGATGTTGACCTCGTTGCCGCCGACGCCGCCTACACAATCGGAGGCCATCAGTTTCAGGGCATGCTTTACAACGGACAATACATGCCGTCGGTCTGGCGTTTGCGCTCCGGCGACATTTTGACTGTGATACTGCATAATCAGCTATCCGAGGAGACAAACCTGCATTTTCATGGTCTGGGTGTTTCTCCGTTGAACAACGGCGACAACATGTTTCTGCACATCGCTCCTGGCCAGATGTTCACGTATCAGATAACAATCCCCAAGAAGCATGTCGGGCTGTTTTGGTATCATCCACACGCGCACGGAAACGTTGACCGACAGATCATCGGTGGCTTGTCCGGAGGAATTCTTGTTGAGGGCAGCGACCGCCTTTATCCGTTCTTAAAAGAACTCACCGAAAGAGTCCTTCTCCTCAAGCACCATCCCATCGGCCGCGCTGACTATGAAGAGTTAGTTACGGTGAATGGCACAGTAACGCCGACCATTCCCATTCGACCGGGCGAAGCGCAATTCTGGCAGATTGGGAACATCGGAGCCGATCGTTTTCTGCGGATCAGGATTGATGGAATGCCGTTCTATCTTATTGGAAGAGACGGCTACTTCGTCCCGCGTCCAATCAGGATGGAGGAAGTGATCTTGGGACCTGGCCAAAGATTTTCGGCAATTGTCATTGGCGGCCAAACTGGCCGACACGCATTCAAGTCAGTCGCATTCAAGTTCGATGAACGCCAGCCGCCATTGCCCGAGGTGAATCTCGGAACCGTCGTGTCGCACGGCCCGGGGGCGGATGTCGCAGCTATCGAAGCAAAGGTCAGCACACAGCACGTGAACGGACCACTGTACGTGGACATGGTGCGATCAAGTCCTATTACGCGTCAACGAACGTTCGCGTTTTCTGTGAACCCGGAAAAGACATCGTTCTTCATAAACGACCAGGTCTTTGATGAGAACCGGACCGACGTGACTGTGAAGCTCGGCGACACTGAAGAGTGGACGATCCTCAACAAAGATTCGCAATATCACGACTTTCATATTCATCAGACCGGATTCCTGGTCACGGAGGTAAACGGCGCTCCGGCGGATTTCGACGGTCTTCGCGACACCTTCAGCCTTCCTCCCGAGCGAAATGGGAAACCGGGCGAGGCCAAGCTCATCATTCCTTTCACCAATCCGGAAATCGTTGGACGCTTTGTGTTTCACTGCCACGTCGTGAAACACGAAGACAAGGGCATGATGATGGCCGTCGAAGTTGTGCAATAGTACATCTACCTGACTAACATGAGCACAAGCATTCGAAACCGCTTACGCGGCACAATTGAGAAAATCGTTTCTGACAAAGTTGTGTCAGAGGTTGTCATCCGAACTGCGGCTGGAACCGTGACGTCGATTATCACAACGGATTCAGTGACGCGAATGAATCTCAAAGACGGAGACACCGTCTTCGCGATAATCAAGGCGACCGAAGTCTCCGTTGAAAAGGAATAGTCCTTTCCAGACAGTGCGCCGTGAAATTGTCGGGGCACAGCTGCGCGGCGAGATCATACGGTTGGAAGCTGTTGCAATCATTCAGTCCTTCGTCTCCAACGAGGGAGTGGGGATCGGCTCTTAAGTAGCACCGCAAGATCCCGCGGACGCGCAATCGCTAGCTATCAGAGCGAGATCGAATTTAAGTGCATGAAAATAAAGCAAATATTTACTTTGATAGTCGGCATTACAGCCGTTGCTGTCAGTCCCGTAGCATGGGGTGCTGGGCATGGCGGCGGAGGAGGCTTCGGTGGCGGCGGCCACTTTGGCGGCGGTGGCTTCCATGGTGGCGGACAAGTGGCCGGTGGAGTTGGTAGCCGCGGAGGAGGAGTTGGCTTTGGTCGCGCGCGCTTTTCAGGTGACGTTGCGAATTTTGCTGGCGCAGGATCCCGCTTCTCTTCATTCGGAAGACCATCGTCCGGGCAGCCTGTCTACGACGGACGACCGAATCGAGCGGTAACTCACTCCGTTGGCGGAATAACGGCGTCTAATCGGCAACAGAATCATTTTGCTTCCGACACATCTCGTGCCCAAACTTCACGTCCAGCGGTCGCGATGCAGTCGGATCAGCGCTTCTCTAGTCTGCGCAATCACGTCGTTGCACGTCATGATCCAAACTGGCACAACGACTGGGACCGGCGGCATACTCACTTTGACCATGGTCGCTTCTTTGTCTTTGTCGACGGCTTTTGGTGCGGATTAGATGACGGTTTCTTCCCGTGGGATTACCTACCCTACTACCCTGATGACTACTACCCGTACGATTACTACGCCAACGCTGATCCTTATGATTACAACGGAACCACTTATAACATGGGCTCAGCTGATAGCACCACGGTGCAGGCTATCCAGACACAGCTGTTCAACCTGGGGTATTACAGTGGTTCTATTGACGGCGTTTTTGGACCGACCACGCGTGACGCGGTGGCGAGGTACCAAATTGCGAATCACCTGAACGTCACTGGAAGTCTATCGCCGGATACGCTGACATCCCTGGGATTGCCACAGGCAACGCCGAGTTAAACATGGAGACACAATGACTGAGTGGAGAAACACCGACGAACCGGGGTTAGTCATGGCCGCTCGAAGAAGGGAATGAGGATGAAAATTGGATTCATTGGTTTGGGGATCATGGGGAGTCGCATGGCGGCAAATCTGCAGAAGCATGGCCATCCGTTAGTCGTGTTCAATCGCACTCGCGCCAAAGCAGAGCCGTTACTCGGTCCATGCGGAACATTCTCCGATTCCCCGGCAAAAGTTGCCGATCAAGTGGATATCCTATTTACCATGCTGGCCAGCCCGGACGCAGTCGAACAGGCGGCGTTACGGGCGAATGGATTTCTCAATTATCTCCGGCCGAATGCGCTTTGGGTCGATTGCAGTTCGGTTAACCCATCGTTCTCAAAGAAGATGGTCGCGGCAGCAGCGGCGCGGCAGATTCATTTCGTCGATGCGCCTGTGACCGGCTCCGCAGAAGTCGCCGAGGAGGGGAAACTTGTTTTCTGGGTCGGCGGCGAAGATGCGGATTTAGAAACGATTCGCTCGCTGTTGCTCTGCATGGGCAACAAGATTGTACACGTAGGCGGTCATGGCATGGGGACCTCGCTGAAAATGGTGATCAATCTATTAATGGGTAACGCCATGGCTGCGTTCGCCGAAGGCATGGCCTTGGGCGAAGGGCTCGGAATCTCGAGAAAAGTATTGTTCGATTCATTGCTCGGTATGCCTGCGGTCGCGCCATTTCTCGCGGCGAAGCGGGATAACATCGAGAGCGCGAATTACGAACCTGAGTTTCCGTTGCGCTGGATGCAAAAGGATATGCATCTTGCATCAGTGAGTGCTTACGAAACTAACGTGGCCATGCCCTTGACCAATGCTGCGAAAGAACTATATCGCCTCGCGATGCGCGAAGGACATGCGACCGAAGATTTCTCGGCGGTCTACGATTTCCTCACGACGATTTCCCAAAATCAAAAACTGAAAGGAACATAATGAACAACAACAAATTCTCAGGCAAAGTTGCACTCGTTACCGGAGGAACTTCCGGTATCGGCAAAGCCACGGCGATCGAATTCGCTCGCGCCGGCGCGAAGGTCGTTCTGACTGGACGCCGCGAAAAAGAAGGCGCGCAAGTCGTTGCCGAAATTAAAAAACTCGGCGGCGACGCGGCGTTCGTCCGCACGGACGTCGCCAAAGATGCCGACGTGAAAGCGATGGTTGATTTCACGGTCGACAAATTCGGACGTCTGGACGTCGCATTTAACAATGCCGGCGTGGAATGGAAAGGCCCGCTCGATCACGCTACCGAAGCTGAATACCGCCGCGTTTTCGATATCAACGTTTGGGGCGTTCTCAATTCGATGCGTCACGAAATCCCAGTAATGCTGAAGAATGGCGGCGGCGCCATCGTCAACAATTCCAGCGTGGCCGGGCACGTAGGCATGGGCGAGGTCAGTATCTACATTGCTTCCAAGCACGCGGTCGAAGGCCTTACCAAATCTGTCGCGCTCGAATTCGCCAGACAAAACATCCGCGTCAATGCGGTCGCTCCCGGTGTGATCGCCACCGATATGTTTGCTCGTTTCGCGGGAGAGGAATTGGGCGATCAGATCGCGTCGATGATTCCTGTGGGACGGAAAGGTGTCACCGAAGAGATTGCCGCTGCTGTTCTGTATCTGTGTTCCGACGACGCAAAGTTCATAATCGGTACCTCGCTTGTCGTCGATGGAGGCTGGGTAGCGCAATAAACTGACTTCCGTGCCGATCAAGGTTTCGCGTGAAACCGACTGTTCGGCTTGAATCTAGGAAAGGAATAGACATCGCTGGCGCGGAATTTGTGGCGCATCTGTCACTTGCTTTCCGTTTTTCTTAGCCACAGGGTAGCTATGATCTCGATCGATTTGAAAATGCCATGAAACTTCACAGTGAAACCGATGCCCTGTTCGATGCTTTGCAAAAATCGGCAAAGGCGAAACCGGTGCGTGCGATTGAAAAGGTCATCCAGGACGGAGCGGACCGCGAGCTTTGCCGTATCAACGCCCTCGCCTTTGCCGCCAGGCACAAGCTCGATGAAGAGGATGTAATTGCGGCTTTTCTGCACGGCGCGCGACTCGGCATTTTCGATATGTCCTGGAACATCCTTTGTCCCGCTTGCGGTGGCGTGCTCGATTCAGGCGCGACGCTTAAAACCGTAAAGCAGACCGAATACCGGTGCGTCCTTTGCGCCGAGGATTGCGAACCGACACTCGACGACATCGTTGAGGTCACGTTCACCATCAGTCCGCGGGTGCGGAGAATCGCGGCACACGATCCCGAGACGCTGCCTTTCATCGAATATTACAGACAGGTGTTCTGGAGTTCAGGTGTCGATTTGCCCGATGACGAGGCATTGGCAAAATGGTTTAAAGAAACTACTCTGGACGCCGTCGAGCTTTCAGCTGGCGAGAAGGTAGTGCTCTCGCTCCAGTTGCCGGAAGGGTACGTGATCGTATTCGATCCGGTCCTTCACATGTCGCAGCATATCGAGGTGACGGGCGAACCGGCGCCCGAAAGCCAATCGCTTTCTTTCGTCATGACCAGAGATCACGCGCCGTCCGGGACCGTTCAGATGCACCCAGGCCCTCTACGAATTGCGTTGGAGAACCGCTTGAATGTGCGCACGCTGCCTGCTATTTGGATCGTTAGCGACAAGGTTCACGAGCTCGTCAGCAAGCGTCGTCCGTTCTTGACCGCGAAACGTCTCCTGACCAACCAAACATTCCGCGATATTTATCGGACTGATACGCTCGACGTGGATCAGAGACTCAAGATTACCAGTCTCAGCTTTCTGTTTACCGACCTCAAAGGCTCAACGGAACTTTACGAACGAGTTGGAGATTTGGTTGCCTACGATTTGGTGCGCGCCCACTTCCGGATCTTGAATGAAATCGTGGCAGCGGAAAACGGAGCTGTTGTGAAGACAATCGGCGACGCAGTGATGGCGACCTTCCCGACGCCAGACCGAGCGATGGCAGCTGCGTTGAAAATGCGAGAAGCGTTGCAGGACTTGAAAGGCGACTTGCTGCTTAAGATCGGCATCCACGAAGGACCTTGTCTGGCCGTTTCGCTGAACGATCGACAGGACTACTTCGGACGGACCGTAAACATCGCTGCTCGCGTCCAGGGACTCGCGACGTCGCGCTCCATCTTCGCGACGAGACGGATCGTTACTGATAGTGAAGCCTCGAAGTTACTGCAATCGCACGGCATCGCCGCGACTCTGGAGAAGCGCTCGCTTCGCGGTATTGCCAAGCAGATCGAGATATTCGAAATCCCATGAGCCTGGGCCTGGCGTTTTTCGATTCGCCGAAATCTGATTAAGAGAAACGCATAGCAACACGAATTAAGACAATGCCTGACCGAGGCTGCTCTCATCTCGACGCGATCGCGTCCGTTAAACAACCACAACGGCGCGAATGCGAGGAATGCGTGAAGATCGGTTCATACTGGGTCCATTTGCGCACCTGCCAGATGTGCGGCGTGACGCTCTGCTGCGATAGCTCACCAAATCGGCACGCAAGCAAACACTCTCACGCCAGCGGGCACCCAGTCATCGCCTCAGCTCAGACCGGTGAGCGATGGTTGTATTGCTATCCTGACGACGCGTTCGCGGAATATTAGCCGCTGACACGGTCCTCGCCTAAGCCTGCCCGTCAAAAGCCGCGACCAGTACCCGTTTGCGCCGCCGGTAAGGTTCTCTCCGGGAAATCAAAGGCCAACAAATTTCGGGTTAAAACTCGCCATTGAATTATGATTGCGATGCGCGATGCATCTAAATCTCTTTTATGAGCGGCTTCTTTGAGGAGTTGCAGCGCCGAAAGGTGTATCGCGTCGCCGCCGCTTACATCATCGCAGCGGGATTCATCATTCAGATCGGGTCGGCGGTTTTCCCGGCCTGGGAATTGCCAAACTGGACACTGCGTCTTGTAGTCGTGCTTTTGCTCATGGGATTTCCCATCGCTCTTATTCTTGCGTGGGCTTACGACGTCACGCCGCAGGGGATTCGCGTCACCCCCGGATCGCACCGTCGCCGGAATTTGCTAATGCTGATCGCAACCGGTGTGATCATTTCCGCTGGAGCGGGCTTCTTCCTCTTGCCCCGGGCGTCAGCGCGCAAGATCGACAAGTCGATTGCTGTCCTGCCGTTCCAAAGCCTCAGTGATGAAAAGGAGAACGCCTACTTCGCCGATGGCATTCAGGACGATATCCTGACCAATCTTTCAAAAATCGGTGATCTAAAGGTGATTTCGCGCATGTCGGTCATGTCGTATCGAGGCGATGCCTCGCGCAACGCCCGCGAAATAGGCAAAGCGTTGGGCGTGGCCACGCTTCTGGAGGGCAGCGTCCGTCGCATCGGCAATCGCGTCCGAGTGAACGTGCAGTTGATTGACGCGAGTAACGACGAACACATTTGGGCAGAGGATTACGACCGTGATTTAACCGACGTCTTCGCCATCCAAACAGATCTCGCGCAAAAAATTGCTTCCGCTCTTCAGGCAAAACTTTCGCCAAATGAAAAAGCACGTCTCGATCATCGGCCAACTCAAAATCCGGACGCCTATCTGCTCTTTGTCCAGGCACACGACTACGCGAACCGGCCAGATATGTTCCGTGACACTTCGTTGAAAGCCGAGCAGCTTTTCGAACAAGCAACGAAGCTCGATCCAAACTTTGCCCTGGCTTTTGCCGGTCTCTCCATGGTTGAGAGT